>OATN01000157.1_pt1 | contig 30847 bp, 36 predicted proteins | sample 1501211 | NCBI WGS metagenome assembly OATN01 (sample SAMEA2579978, study PRJEB22360) | human gut metagenome | reverse complement strand
TTGGGGATTTAATAAGAGTTTTTAGAATTCTTGTTAGTCCCTATTTTTATGTTTTAAAACTTAGTTGTTTTAAATAGGTGTTGAGATGTATGTATTTTTGAGGTAAATTTTTTTAATTATTTTGGGTGTTAACCAAAAATTAACCATGCAAGTGTCTAGTTAATGAGTACAAAATAAAGCGTATCAGTCAGGTTGATTGGTACGTTTTATTTTGGATTGATATTGATTTTGGGTAGTTAATTCTGTAAAATAAAAGAAAAGTGAAAGAAAATGGTGATTACAATGAGAAAAAGATTTTTTGGTATTTGTTTGTTGATAGTATCTGCAGTAATTTTAACTGCGTGTGGTGGGCAAAATTTGGATGGTACTTATTATAAGACCTATAATGCTTCGAACAATATGGGAGCTACTATTGATGATGAATCAGTGATAAAGATTCAGGGTAATAAAGGTAAAAAGGTAGATGAGGATGTTATTTTTTCTATAGATAAGGATAAAAATGTGTTTATTGGAAATGATGCTACGATGCCTTATCGTTTAGATAATGATATTTTAACTGTTGATGATGATACTTTTGTAAAAGTGGGTTCTAAAACTTATGATGAGATAAAGGCAAAGGAATCTAAAGGTGAGGAGTATGATTTTAGTAGTTCAGACGAATAAAGACTAGGTTTTATCCTAGTCTATTTTTTTCTTTTATTTGATCGATAAAGTGTTTTAGCAATTTCTTTAACGATGTTTTCGTATTTTTCAGGAATTGCTGTTGTTTTCATGTAGTTGAGATAATTGAATGATTCGTCAATAGGATATGTTGAGTTAGTTAGAGTCATAAGATTTATGATTCTTTCTTTTTCTGCATTATTTTCAATATGATGTGTAAAGCTTTTTATATTAGATAAGCTGTTTTTAGTGTCTTGATTTTTGAAATGTGCTAGTTCGTGTAAGATAACATTTATTTTCATGAGTTCAGATAGATTATCGTTGATAAAAATGAAATGTTGGCTGTTGTATTCAAGGTATCTGCCTTGCTCTTGGTAGTCCTTTAAAAAGATGATGTTGCATCCCTGATTTTCAGCCTGTCTAATGAGTTTTAGCAGGTTCATAGGGTATTAGTCCTTGTTTGAGAAATAAGTGTTTAGAAAGGTTTTTATAGCTTTTCTGTCGTTGTTTGTTATGGGTTTGCCGTTGTAAGCAACTGATTTATCTATAGCTTTATCTATGTCTGATTCAGGGTGTTTTATGTTTGATTTTCCTGTTAGGTAATCTGTAGAAACGTTGAAAAAATGTGCTAGTTTTTCTATCATGTCATATTTAGGATTTCTTTTTCCTGTTTCCCAAAATCCGATGTTTTGTTGACTAGTATTGATATTTTTGGCTAGTTCTTTTTGAGTGAGATTTTGTTCTGTTCTTAGTTGTTTTAGTCTTTCGTTAAACATAAATTTTTCCTTTTTAAAAAAACGAAAAAATATTTAAAAAAACTATTGACACAAAACAACAAAAGTTGTATTATGTATATAACAACAAAAGTTGTTAAGGTAAATTTTGAAATAAATAAGTTTTCGTGCTTTATAGTCATATGTTACTTTAACGGAGATTCTGTTGTTAGTTATGTCTGTATTGAAACAGAATGACCTTTGTCAAGTAAATAAAAAATACGTCATAATGATAAATTGTATTAAAACCTTTATCAAAACAACGTCATAAAATGTGGTAATTTTATTGTAGTATGTTTTGGTTAAAAAGACAAGGTTTTATTATACAAAATTCTTGTTTGGTGTTTAATATATTTTGTTGTTTTGACATTTTAATCTATAATTAGCCTACTAGGGGTGATAGATGAACTTATATAAAGTATTAGCTCAATAGAAGTAAGCAATACATCAATAGCAATAATACTTTGACGAGTGAATATCAGCAGGAAAAAGCTAGTGAGCTAATTATAGATTAAAAAAGTATTAGGGTTTTAGCTGATATGTTTTCCCGTGTAGAGCGAAAAACTAGAACTGCTACCCTTAACGGGGTGGAGACAGCGTTGGTTGGTGATTATGTCAGAAATCACGGCTAACAAGACTGTGGGCGGTGTGTGGATTCATTTTTTGTGTCTGCTAATGGGCAAGGTGAGTAAGACGCTTTTTGTGCTGTGACTTGTCCTAAGTGTCGATATTTGGCATGATGTAGTGTGCGAAGATAAGAGCATGCGTAGTTTTCCTGTACGAAGATTATTTTGTGCAATAATGAAGTGTACTCATACTCTGTAGATTTGATTCTATGGAGTTTTTTTAATAGAAAATAATAATTAAGAAAACTGACAAAACTTATTTAGATGAGGTTTCGTCCTAATAATAAGTAAGTTTTTGTTGGTTTATAAGAGTTTATCAGGTTGGTAAATTCTTGTAAGCTAGTTTGTTTGAAGGATTATTTGTGAGGTGTTTTATGATGGAAGATGAATTTTATAAGATTGATTTTGTTTTAGATGATGGTTTTTATAGAGTTGTGATTATTGATAAGGAAACTAATGAGAAGATTATTCCTTATTATCTATATTCTTCTGATTTTGAAAAATTATATGATTTTGTTGAAAGTTATTTAGATGATATTATTCGTAAAATTGAGGATGTTGAACATAATTATGGTTTAGCATTTTATGTTTGTGGTTTTAATGGTGATGCACAAAGTGATTTTATTAAGTCATGTGCTGAAGCAGATGTATTTGTTTTTTAGGTGATTGTTATGGAGTTAAAAGTAGAAACTAATATTAAACATTTAATTCATCATAAGGGTTATGATAATAAGCGTTTAGCTGAGGAGTTAGGTGTTAGTCTTCGTTCGATTCAACGTTGGGTTTCAGGTGATGCCTTTCCTGATATTGAAGCTTTGGTTAAGATGTCTGCTATTTTTGATTGTAGTCTTGATGATTTGATTTCTTATAAGTCTTTGGCAAATACTGATTTTGATAGAGAAGATTGTTTATCTTATAAGGATTTGACTGAAATGGGGCTTAATGGAAGTATGGCTCATGGTATTATAAAGCAGATTAACTCAACTAAGAAAGTTGAAGATATTCCTGTTATGTTGGTAGATAATAAGGTAAAACTTGTTTATAAGTCTGAGGTTGTTCAGTTATTTAATGATCTGTTAGATAAAGTGAGTTGAGGATTTTGTTATGGGTGTTGTTCTTATTTTGTTCTCTTTTTACCTTTTTTATAAAGGAGTTAATCTTTGGGCAGATGGGGCATTGCTCATGGATAGAATATATTTCTTTGTTGGAATGATATTTTTGATTGTGGGAGTGTATATGTGAATGATGATTTCGAATTTATTTGTGAAGTCTCAGTTAATAGCTCTTTTAAAGGGTTCAAAAAAGAAGTCTGTTGTCAAAATTTATATTGATGATGATGTTTCTAATGGTCTTCTTATTGTTGAAAATGGGGCTAAGAGGTCTTTTTGTTATTCATTAGTATTAACTGGTCTTGATTTTGATTTGTTAGACGGTTATTATTCTGATGGTGAAGTGATTGTCCATCATGGTATAGTTGTGAATGATGGTGTTTGTGAATTGCTTCTTCATTCTTATAAAAAGTGGCGTAAGTGTGTTAAATGGGAGTTGTTTTAGATAGGAGGTGTTTAATATTCTTGGTTATACTATCTCTATTGTTCCTAGACCGTTTGTTGTAGGGGATAGAGCTGTAGAGGAAAAGAAAACGTATTCGCTTTTAATAACTGATTCTGAGGGTGTTGAGTATCGACCTCATTATCCTTACGCCTATAATCAGACAGATATTAAGGCTCTTAAAGAGTTTGTTGATGATTATGAGGATGAAATAATAGCCTATAATTGTACTGAAAAAGGCATTTATCCGACATTTGCTAACCTTTTGTATGGGTTTGATACGGATGTTAAAATGCGTTTTAGGCTTCGATGGCATGAAATGGGAGTTTCTATTTATTAGTCATGTTTTACATGGCTTTTTTTAATTGGAAAAAGGAGATTTATTATGATAAGTTCACGTTCTCCATCGTGAATATAAATAATATTGTTGTTTATTTTTGTTTTAGGAAAGGAAAATGTATTAAATGGAATTTAAAAATGATGTAAAAGGTCACGGATTTTTCCGTAAGTATGGTAAAAAGTTGGTTTCAGGGATTGCTTTGGCAGGGGCAGTTGTTTTGTTTGGTGGTGTTGTATCTGCAGATGAGGTTGCTAATTCGACAAGTTCTGTAGATAATACAACAACAAAAGTAACACCTGTAAATGGTACTGAGTCTGTTGAGGTCACTAAGAATCCGACCTATACAACTGCTGTACCTGTTTCTAAGGAATTGACTGATTCTGTTTCTGAGTCTAAAAACAGTGGTCTTACTGTTAATGAGACTGAAACAAAGTCTGTAGAATCTGAGAAAAAAGGTCAAGAAGATTATGCGAAGCAGGCTGAAGCTATTGATAAGACTGTAGATGATTATAATAAGCAGGTTGCTGATTATAATAAGGCTACTAATGTTGAGTCTGAGGGTAAAGGTGAGTCTGAATCTGTGACTGATGCAGGTCAGTATAATACATGGCAAAAGGTAACCGTCAATAATGATGGTTCTTTTACAAGTGTTCATGATTTAAATGATGGTATTTCATCATTTGCGACTGGTACATTGAATGGTAAGGTTAATTATTCAGTTACTAATAACGGTGATGGTTCTGAAAAGATTACTATTTCAAGTGTTGATTTAGACAAATATGATTTAAATGTGACAGGTCCTAATTTGGCAGTTAATAAGAATATTAACTATATCGTTAAAGATTTGGATGGTAATGTTCTTTATTCTAAAGGTCATGATGGCAGTCAATCATTTAATGATGTTATCGGAAAGACCTTTACTTTGAATAAGGTCTTCAATGTTAAAGCAGGGGATTTCACGCCTTGGGTCAACTTTTTGAAGATTGATGATACGTGGATTTACAACACTGCAGGTCAGTTGTACTTTAAGTTAAAAAACACTAATGAGAAGCCTGCTGTTCCTGCTGTTTCTTGGCATAAAGATATTTATGAGCAACCTTTGACAGTTAAGAAAGAGGTTACTGATAAGGATGGTAAAGACGTGAATCATGGGACAGTTAAACTTGGTGATGTAGTTAAATATCCATTGATTGGTTCTTTGGTTGATGTTTCTGCTAAACCTTTGTATCGTTATGGCTTTACAGATTATCTTGATACTGTCCATGATGAGTATCAAGGTTATATGGCTGAGTTGACTGATAAAACTAGTGCTACTCTTAAAACTGGTGAAAAAGTGACTGATGAGATGTTACGTCAGAATGTTACTGTGACTTATGATGTTAAGACTGGTAAATGGAATTTTGATGTTAATAAGGATTTTCTTTCTAAATTGAGTTCATCATCTAAATTTCAAGTTAAAGCTGTTATTTCTGCCTTGCGTGTTAAAGCAGGGAATTCTATTAAGAATGATGTTTTCCACTATGTGAATGATGATGTGATCTATTTTGGTCCTGTAGAGACTAAAACTCCTGAGAACCCAAAACCTGTTACACCTGTTAAGGATAAACCTGTTACACCTGTTGAACCTGTTGCTCCTAAAGCACCTGTTGTTGAAAAAGAATCTGTTCTTCCTCATACTGGTGAAAAATCAACCGTTTTAGCTATGGTTTCAGGGATTGTTTTGTTTGTGTTGGGTGTATTTGGTTTTAAGTCAAAGGAAGAAAATTAAGTGAGGTAATTGGATAATGAAATTGAGTAATATTAAGTTAAATTCTAATGCGATTGGTGAAGCTATTTATTTGGGTCAAGAGGGTCAGCCACCTCGTCAAGTTAATGGGCTACGTGGCTCTTATATTCGTCATTTGCTTATGAATGAGCGACACGGTCTTTTTTATGTAATTACACCTGTTCTTGATGGCGTGGTTGAAGAAGACGCTAAGGTTAATCTTGATGGGTGTGAGCCTATGTTCTTTGAAGATTATGCTGAGGGTCGTCAAGTTGCTCCGTATGTATCTGTTTATGCTAAGAAATTAAACGTTTTAAAATAAGGAAGTGAGGTATTAGATTTATGGCACGTTATGGTTTGAATTTGGGTGATAAGTTCGATATTTTTGATAAACAGTATCGTATTTTGAATGATGTGATTGAGAATCCTGCTGAACAGCTTGGCGAGTTAACTTTTATTGAAAAGGTTCGGGATAATCTTGTTTATGAAGATGACCTGAACCGTCCTAATGGTGATGGAACTTATCGTCAGGTTGCGACTGGGGAAATGCAGGGCTTTGATGTAGCGTTGCGTTCTAAGGTACACAAACAAGTCTTTGTTACTATTACTGACATGCCTTTGTCAGCTTTTGATGAGCTAGGATTGAAATTTGGTGATAAAGTATCGCTTAATGATATTGTTGTGACTTATTCTCAGGTCGGTAGTGGTGAAGCTAAATTGTTTGCTAGTGGTATTTTTAAGGTTGGTGGACCACAAGGACCTAAGCCTCCAAAACCTGAACAACATAATGATGATAATAAACCGAAATAACGTTGTTTGAGTAATACTTTTTAATTTTTATTCGAGATAGTAGTTTGGGATGATATAGCTACTATCTTTTTTATTTAAAATTTCATGAAATGGGGTGGTATTATTTTTGTTTATCGTGGTATTAGGATAAGACCTTGGCATTTGAATTTGATTTGGATGTTGAAATTGTTTTGGGCTGTGCCTTTTATTTTGGCTATTGGGTATTATTCGTGTTTGAATTATGAGCAGTTTGTAGCTATGAATTATGTGAGTATGATTCCTTTAGTGTTGTTTGTAATTTTGATTTATCCTTTAGTTACGTTTTTGCATGTATTTGTTGAGGATAGGGTTGCATTTTATAAACGGATTTATCGTTTATGGCTTACTGCTAATTTCCTTAATGAGCAGGGTTTTTATTATGAAAAGCCTAGTCGTAAGCAGGGTGGAAGAAATAAGAAGAAATTTCCTAAAGTGTATCTCAAACAGGGTAAATATGATTTAAGGCTTTATTTGGGAACACAAGGTAGTAAATTTCAAGACCGATTCTCTCGTATTGGTTCTGATCTTGAAACAACTTATTTCATGGATTTTATGAATAAGATTGATGAAGAAAAATTTGTTGTTTATGAGCTTGCCTATTCAGCTTTCCTTAATCGAATTGAGGCTAAGGATGTTGTACTTAATGATAAGTATGAGCTTGTTCTTTCTAAGGTTGTTAAATGGTCTATGACTGAGAATCCTCACTTGCTTATTGTTGGTGGTACTGGTGGTGGTAAGACAGTTCTTCTGAGGGAGATACTTGTTGGTCTTGCTAAAAAATGTGTTGTTTATCTTGGTGACCCAAAACGTGCTGATTTCGTACCTTTAGGAGATTTAGATATTTTTAAAGGTCGTGTTTTCTTTGAAAAAGAGGATATAGCTAAGATGGTTGCTGATTTTAAGCAGACCATGAGTAACCGTTATGATTATATGCGTGCTGAGATGAAAAAGCGTGGTGAACGTGAATTAGGACGTTTTTATGAATATGGTCTTGAACCTAACATTCTGATGGTTGATGAGTGGAACGCATTGATGGCTTCTCTTAATCGTAACGCTAAGATTGGCGGACAGATGATTGATGATTTGCTTGAAATTATTCTTAAAGGTCGTCAGGTGGGTTCTTATGTTATTTTGGCTATGCAAAAACCTACCTATGACGATTTGCCTACAAAATTGCGTGACAATATGATGCACCATATTTCGATGGGTCGATTGTCAGATAGTGGTTATCAGATGACGTTTGGTGATGAAAATGCTAACAAGAAATTTCGATTTATTGAGCGTTTGAATGGTAAAAAGGTTTATGGTCGAGGTTATAGTGGTATTTTTGGATTGCCTGCACAAGAATTTTATGCACCTAATTTGACAAAAGGTTTTTCATTTTTTGATGTGTTTGAAACTTATTCTAGGATTGAAAATCCACATGAACCGAATTATCAGGGTGATGTTGATAGTGAGGATGATGTAGAAAGTCAGGGTGATATTGCTTTGGATGAGTCTATTGATTTGCCTGTTCAAAGTTTGTCTGATTCGTCTGATTTAAAGACTATAGGTGAATTTTCTAAGTCTGTTGATAAGTCGTTTGGACAGATTAAGAATGTTATTGATGTTATTGAAAAAGGAGGATTTAAAGAATTTAAACGAGATAATGGTAAAGTTGTTTTGAGTGAGGATGATTGTCTTCTTTTAGAGGGACTTTTTGATTCATTTGAGTCGTTTGATGGTACATGGAAAGAGATGGTTTCTATCCATTTTGACAGTGATGCCGTTAATTAGAAAGCGTGTAAATACCACTCTTTCTAATCAGGGCATAGCTAACAACAAGAACTAGAGCCAAGCGTAGCTTGGCTCGTACATGTTCTTGTTGTGGACCAGCTATGCCCTGATTAGAGGGAGGGGTTTTGATTTCAACCCCCTATTTCTAATAGGGGGGTAACAATTTGGAAAATTGGGGTATCAAACCTCCCTAAAGCCTTGTGTGGCTTGCGATTGCAAGATTCAAGGTTTGCTTATAAAATCGGCAAAAAGTGCTTATATTTTAGCTAGAAAAGGAAGAAAACTGGATGGATGCAAGGTATTTGGAGCAGTTTCGCAGGAAAACGGGGCTTAATCAAGCTGATTTTGCGAAAGTAGTCGGCATGAGTCAGCCTATGATTAGTCAGTATGAGCGTGGGATGCGTAAATTATCGCTTGGTACGTTTGTAGCTATGAAAAAGGCATTTGGCTATGATGAAGCTGAATCTGAGAGGTTGAGGGTTCTGATAGACTATGTGAGAATCACATTTAAGGATGTTCGCGATTTGGACTTCTTTTGTAAGATGTTCTTGCATTGCAAGTTTAAGGATTTCAGGTCTGTTACGTCAGGCTTGATGAATTATAATCATGTTTGGCAACGTGGCAATATTTGGATTTTCGATTTTGCGGATAAATTCGATACTGGTAATTATCAGATAACACTGCAGATGTCAGGACAGGGATGCAGGGAATTTGAATGTATTCTAGCTAAGTATGATTTGACGTGGTTTGATTTTTTTAAAAATCTTGATTTCTCGTATCGAGCAAGTATGAATGTGACTCGTCTTGATATTGCGATTGATGAATTATATCTCGGTAAGGGAAATGAAAGTGAACAATTTGAGCTGTCTGATATGATTACTAAGTATTACAATCAAGAGCTATATTTTGAAAAGCTGAGACGGTGGAATTATATTGGTGGTGGTTCTCTTAATTTTGAAGACGAGCAGGATAGAGAAGATAACAGACAGGGTATCTCGCTTTATTTTGGTTCTCGTCAATCTGAACTTTACTTTAATTTTTATGAAAAACGCTATGAACGTGCTAAACAAGACGGTATTTGTGTGGAAGATGCCTTGTGTGTCTATGATGAGTGGAATAGATATGAGATTCGACTAGCTCAGAAAAAAGCTAATGCTGTAGTACAGGAATATCTGCAAGGGATTGATTTAGGTGAGGTTGCAAGAGGACTTATCAATGCGAATTTTGATGTCTATGATGGTTTGAATGAGTGGGGAGCTTATCTTGCCGATAAGAAGTGGCAAAAGCTTTTTGGTGGGAGTCTTCCTTTGATTTTGAGTACAAAGCCTGAACCGTATAGCATAGAGAAGACGATTAAGTGGTTGTCTCAGCAGGTAGCACCTAGTTTAGCTTTAGTAAGTGAGTATGACAAGATTGTTCAGGAAGATTATCTTGCTATGATTTTGAATAGTGGCGAGATAACTGAACGAGGTCAGCAGATGCTTGATGATATTAAAAATAGTTTGAGGTGAGGATGTTATGGATAGAGTTTATGACCTTTATGATTCTAAAGGTAAAAGGTTGGAATCTATATTAGATTCACGTGATTGTGTATTTGATATATTTAATCGGCTAATTAAGGATGAAAAAACTTATATGGCTGTTAATGGGGCTGTAGGTTCAGGAAAAACGTATTTTCTTAATTGGCTTGTGAGCTATTTAAAAGCTAATCTTGATGTTAGAGTTGTTGTTCTATCAGAGCGAGTTAATACTGGTAAGGATTTTGTTAGGGCTGATGGTTTATTTGATGATTTTGATGAGTTTATTAGTTACTTGTTATTGTTAAAAATGAGGGGTAATGATTTTCCTGAAGGTCGAAAACGACTTTATGTCATTGTTGATGGGTTTGATTTTAATAGTTATCAGTTAGAGTTGTTTAATAAAACTTTGAGTTATTTTGTTTCTGAAAATTTTATTCATAGTGTCGTTGTTTCGAGTTGGAGAAAAGGTATTTTTGTTCCTGATGAAATTAGTTTTTTGAAATATAAACTTTTGGTTAGTTGAGTTAGCAAGTTAGCTTATATTTAGGGAGGTCTTGATTGGATTTAACTTACAAGCAAGAGGAGTTAGTACGTTGGTTAGAGAATAATGATTCTATACCTGATATTTTGAAAAAATGTGTAGATATGATTCCTGAGCGATATTTCTATGGTTCTGATATAGATAGTGATATTTTTAAGCGAAAACGTGAGGATCTGAATGAGCTTTTAGATAAGTCGAGAAAACCTGATTGTCCTAAATTGATAAAGGATGATTTGAGTTTTGTGCAAAGAGATTATTTTGACTCTCTATCAGATATGGCAAATACAAAACGTAAGCTCTTATTGTTTGGCTGTCAGATGCAGGATTTAGATAAGCAGGTGGAAATGATTATTAAGTTAGCAACTGATTATCATTTGGAAAAGTCATTATTGCGATATAAGGAGGTATATAGATAGTGTGTTTGGTTCGGTTTGTTCTAGGACTTATCGTTTATCTGTTTGTATGTCTGTTTTTTGATTGTCTATTTGCCTTTATGTTTGGTATGTTTTCAAATTATGTTGTGATTGCTGATAGTTTTCCTGATTATGTTTTTAAGATGTGTGAGCATGGATTTACTATAGTTCCTTTATGTTGGCTTGGTGGTTTTGTATTTACAACATTATCATTACTTTTTGGGAAAAATTAAGGTGAGTTAAATGACCTTGACAAGTCATAAAACTGTCATAGAAATTTGGAGGATTTAGAAAATGGCAGAACATAATGAACAATTAGATGCTGTTTTGAAAAAAATCAAAACTACTTCGACTGCGTTAGGTGAGGCTTTAACTAAAGAGGATTGGGAAGAAGCCTTTAACAATGCTATGCTATTGAAAGACTATGTTAAAGATGAGGCACTGCAGGATTTGACTGGTCGAGAATTGAGTCAGTATCATATTCCTGATATTGAAACTGAGTTAAAAAAATATTGGTATTTCAATGGTGAAATGCGTAAGGCTGTTGGTGCTTTGCGTAAAAAAGGTCAAAAGTTTGTAGATTTTGCAAACTAGGTTTAAAGAATCGATAAGACAAAGTGATTAGTTTTCATAGGCTAATCACTTATTTTTTTGAAAAAAATGGAGGTATAGCTGATGTCGTTTAAGATTGTATATCCTGATTTTATTTCAGCTTGTTCTGATTTTGCTTATGGTAAAAAGTTTTTGGATTGGTCTGATGAAATTCAAGAAAGCTTGAATAATTATTTTGATGGGTGTGAGGTTACTGAGTTAGGTCAAGGATGTGACCCTGATAACGTTTATTTGAATAGTTTTCAAGAATGGACATTGGAAGAAACAGTTGTAGATAATCTATCAATGCTTTCATTACAAGAGTTTAAGGAGCTTAAAGGGAATGATGAGCTTTCTGAATGGGTTGATGAAAATATTGATGAGATTGAATCCAAGATTAGTGATTTAGGATATTATTATCTAGGTCGTGAGGGTATTGAATCCTGGTGTGTCATGGAGTGATATTTATGATTGGAGGTTTTAATGAGTTAATCAATGTTGATAAGTCTGTTTCTGATTTGGAAAAATTTACGAGGTAAAAGGTATGACAAAATGGATTTTGTTGATGTTAGAGCGTAGCAACGAAATTGAAAGTCTTGGTAGGTCTGTGTCTGCTATTGTAGATTCGATTCATGCTAAAAGTCGTAGGACAGTTGCTAGTGAGGAGACTGAGTACGATGTTAAGCGAGCTAATGAGACTCTTGCGAATATTCAAGAACATTTGCAGGAAGCAAAAAAGTTGCTTAGTCGCTTGGAGGAAGAATTATAAGATAAATGATTGCAGTTATTAGGACTAGGGAAAATGGTAAGTCAAAAAGGCTGTGTGATTTAGATTTGATGAAGTTTACAGAAAATCAAGTTAGACAGCGTATGTATGAGCGAGGCATTGAAGATGATGCCTTTTTTATATGTTCGATAACTGATTGGAATGTTGATAGAATTTTTAGTCTGCGTGAGGTGTATGTGCTTAAACAAGCTGTAGAGGAGCTTTATGATGGTGATTCTACGGTAGTTGCTTATTTGTTGAATCAAGGTCGTTCAATATATTTTATTGCGACTCATTATTACAAATTTTTATCTAAGGATGAGGTCGAGGCAATGATTAAAGTGATAGGTCAAGTTGACTCTGACAAATTACTTGTAACCTTTTATAAGACTGGTTCTTGGGTTAATTTTGTTAGTCAGTATTTGAGAGCAGGATATTTACTGCAGATTAAAGATAAATATTACATTGATGTTTCTTGAAAGGGAGGTTTAATTGGCTAAAAAAATTGTTAAGAAAAAGGCTAAACCAAAGGTCTTGAAAAAAGTTGGTAAGAAACAAAAGCATCAGATGAGGCAGATCTCATCTCGAAAAATGACGACAATATTTGTGACTGGATTGGTTGGATTTGGTCTGTTGGCTACAACAGCTATTGGGTTGAATGTTTATGGGCAGTTGACTGGTAATCAGAAACCTAAAGTTGAAAAGGTTACGTCCGATAAGGTTGATTATCGTTTGGAGCAGTTTTTAGATGGTTATGTCAATGCTTATTTCACTTATTCAATGGATAATCAGGCTCAGAAAAAACAGTTAGATGAATTGAATAGCTATTACAATTATGTACCGTCAGAACAGAATCAAGGGCAGTTAAGACAGGAAACGTCCTTGTTAAGCAGTTATCTTCAAGAAATCAAAGATAACGTAGCTGTTTATGAGGTTGTCTATAAGTCAGGTTCAGGGGATTCTGCAGAAAATATCAAGGTTGGTTTTAATGTTCCGTTTGGTGGTAAAGATGGAAAATATTATGTTTCAGGTCTGCCTTGGTATTCAGCAGTAACGAATCTTAAAAAATCTAGTTCTGATGATAAAGAATTGGTTCTGTCAAGTCAAACTACAGAATTGTCAAATTCAGACAAGAAGAAGTTGAATGACTTTATGGATTTGTTCTTCAAGAACTATACTACGAGTCAGAAAAACTTGGATTTGATTGCTGATGGTGTGACTACTATTAATGGTGCTATCTATAAGTCAACGGATTGGGCTTATTACAAAATCCATAAAGATGGTTCTGTGGATGCTTATGTGCAAGCAACATTTGAAATTAAGGGTATAACGCATAGTGAGAATTTTAGTTTCAAATTAGCTAAGAAAAACGACTCTTACTTTGTTAAGGAGTTAACACATGAAATCCCTGCAGATTATGCAAAGGTAAAAAAGGAGGATAAGACTGAATGACGTTTCAAGGGTTATATGAGTGGGTATTTCAAAATTTTGGTATTTGGGTGATTGGAGGAATTGTTGTATGGAAAGTAGCAAAATCCGCTGTTTCAGGTGATACAGGTAGTGCTATTTGGGCTTGTGTGATTGGTGCGATTGCGTATTGGATTGGTAAGGATCCTATTGCGTTTTTGGATTCAGTTAAGACTATCATGGATAAAGTCAAAGGGGGAGGTGCTTAATGAGTCGAGAGGGACAACAAGAGTCAACTGAGGATAAAGAACTTTATTCCTATACTGAGGCTCTGTCTCAGCCTGTATGGATTCAGAAATTAAATGAGCAGTATAGCTTACCTACGCCTATAAAATTGAGTCGAGTGATTTATTTTGTCATTATTTCGTTTTTGATTTGGCAATTATATAAACCGTTCAACTTTGTATTTGGATTTAAGATTGTATCTGCAGGATTTCTTGGTTGGTATTTTGCAGGTTTGTTTTCGGATTTGCGTGTTCAAGGTAAGAGTCTATTTAAGTATTTAAAAGATTATCTTATTTTTTATTTTCGTTTTGGTCGTAAGGATAAAACATTAGTAATCAATAAGGGTTTGATTTATAAACGTGTTAAGTCTAAAAAGTTGCGTGGTAGAAAGGAGGTCTAATGAGCTTTATAAGTAAACTGGTGAATATGGATGATGATGTGATGTTGAATCAGGTTTGGGATGTGCATGATAATCTTGTGCTTCGTAAGGATGGTTCAGTTTTTGCTATTTATCGGATTCCATCAAAAATTGTCAATTCTGTTGATGAAAAGGGCAAGGAAGAGTTGAAAGATATTGAGTATTCAGCATTAGCAAATTGTTTGTCTTATCGTGATTTTATGATTAAGACAACGCCTGTTAATCAAGATTTATCGGCTCGTTTTAAACTATTAGCTGATGATATTGATTGGGATTCAGCAACAGCAGATTTGGCTGAATATGTGCTTAATGGCATGGTTGAAACGTTGGTTGATTCCATTGGTATGCCATTTGACTATTGGCACCATATTATTGTGCCATTGAAATCAATTCATTTGTCTGTTGATTTGAAGCAAACAATGGGACAAGCCTTTAGACGTACTAGAGATATGACTATGAATTTGCTAGGTTTTTATGAGGGTGTTCCTGAAAATTGGTATGAAGAATATATTCAACAAGAGGAGACAGCTTACTCAGATTTGTCAGGTCTTGATGTTACTCGTTTAACAACTGATGAGAATTGGTTTTTACAACGGTTGCATTTCATTCAAGGATTTCTTTATGATAATGAGTCTGAGTTGATTGCTGTTAAAGATAATGTTGAGAATATTGATGATGTAGCTATTACACTTGAAAATGTTAGCGTTATTAAAATGTCGGATTTTGATGATGCGACTTATCGTTGGTATCTTCCGATTGTAGAAATTCCTCAAAACGTTTCATTTATGCACGTTTTGGATAAACTGGTTGGTTTAAATTTTCCTGTTGGTTCTACCGTATTAGGGAATTTTATGGCTGTTAAGGGTGCATTGGGTGTTGAGGGTAAAGCGAATCGTAATAGACGTAGATTGAATAGAACAGCGATAGATGCTGATGAAAATGGTGATACTCAAAATGCTAAGGTTGTTTCTTCGATTCTACTGTTGGATGATTTGAAAGAGAATATCGATGAGGGTGAACCTATAGTTCAGTATCTTCATTGCTTGGATTTCTCAGCTCAATCATTAGAACAGTTGAAAGTACAGTATGAAATTTTAACTAAGACCTTGGCAAGTATTGGGGTTAAGGTGTCTAAAGCCTCTGCAGACCAATTGTATCTTCTGTATAAGACACGTATAGGTGAGGTTCTAACGACCTATGATAAGAATTTCATTCAAAAAATGTCCTTATCTGCTTTTTGTGAGAATCTTTTTTTTACAACTCGAAAAGTTGGTACTGATGTTGGATTTGCGATTGGTCGAGTGGATAATGAGTTGAAATCATGGCAAGGTGATTATAGGTCTGCCATTGAGGCAAGCTCTAATCCTGTCTATGTCAATTTGCTTCAAGCTAATAAGAATAATGTTGAGGGAAAATTGACTGCGAATCCACACGTTGCCGTGATTGGTGCGACTGGTCGTGGTAAGTCATTCTTGATTAAGCTCTTGTTTACTTATCACTCTATGCTTAAAATTCAGTCATTATACATTGATCCTAAGTCTGAGATGCGTAAACAGTATGAAAGTGTTTTAGCTGAGTTAGAGGAAAATGATGAGTTTCCTGAGTTGCAAGATTATATCAGGTCTATTGATTTCGTGACTCTTGACCCTAACAATCCGAAAAATCATGGGGTTCTTGACCCTATCGTATTTTTGACAGGTACGGATGCTAGTGAGCTTGCTGAGTCAATGATTTCGGCTGTTTTGACGAATCATTCTGATATTGTTGAATATGGTTATATGACTGCGATTGAAGTTGTGATGACGAGACGACAAGCAGGGGAACTTGTTGGGATGAGACACGTTTTCGAAGAAATGATGAAATCTGATGTTGAAGAAGTTCGTTCTGCAGGTATGCTTTTGGATAAAAAATCTAAGGATTCTATTCTTTCGCTTTGTTTTTCTGATGGTAAGAATCATGCTATTGATTTAACTGCTAAAACAACGGTTCTTGAAATTGCAGGTCTTGATTTACCGTCTGAGGAAACGGATGAGCTTGAAAAATCTCAGAAAAATAGCTTGGTAGTTATGTATGGTATTGGTTATTTCTGTAAGCTTTTTGGGCAACGTGATAGGGAAGTTGAAACGGTGGTAGTCGTGGATGAGTCTTGGCAGTTTAAGTCAACGTCTGCAGGTCGTTCTGTTTTGAAACAGATGAAACGTGTTGGGCGTTCCTTTAATAATTTCCTTGTCCTTGGTACACAATCGGTTGCTGATGTAGTAACTAATGATGATACAACTGGTTTTGGTACTGTCTTTGCTTTTTTGGAAGAAACTGAAATTGATGAGGTTCTTGATTACTTGCGTGTTGAGAAGACTGATACGACTAGAAAATGGTTAGGTAATACAGGGCATGCTCAATGTATTTATTTTGATACATTTGGTCGTAGAGAACGTATCACGGTTGAGGGGATGTTTCCTGAAATTAACAAGCTGTTTGATACAGTTAAGTCTAAGTTGAAATCTGTTTAAGGAGGGTGTATGAAAAAGACTAAACTGGCTCTTTTGGTAGCTCTAGGCTTGGTTAGTTTAGGGCTTGCCTCTCCTGCTTTAGCAAAGTCGAATAGTCAGCCATTCAATAATAATTATGGTAAGGATGTTTATAAGATAGGCTATGAAGATGCACTCTTAAAGGAAAATTATAAGGGTTCTGATTCAAGTAAAAAATCTGATTCTAAGACGTATGGTCCTGAGGAGCCTGAGGATATTAAAAAGAAAAATGAAGCTAAGAAAAACGGAGCTTCAGGAAGTGATAGTTCTTCGACGACTGGTAGTAATGCTTCAAGTAGTGATGATAAAAAACAGCCCATAATGGGGCCTGACCCTAAACGTGATGGAGCAAAACCTAGTAATCTAAATGGTAATAAGCCTACGGTTGTGCAAAGTGCTACTAGTCCTGCTGATAATAAGGAACCAGACCCAAAGCATGATACTAATATTGCGATTACTTATCAGGATATGGGAAAAAAGAAGTTATCATCTTTTAATAGCAAGGTCTATTTTCCGAAGAAATTTTTAAATATGGATGCTCAGACCAACTATCTAATCAATACGGTTATTTCGATTCCGTTTTGGTTAACGAAGCAAATTTTTTGGTTAGCATCAATGGTCTATGAGTTTATTCAATCAGGAAATAATACGAATCTTGATAGTTATTTGACAACTATTGTTTCAACGTCTGCGAGTGTGTTTAGTAGTTTGTTAACAACTGGCTTGCTATCGTTAGCAGGTCTAATCATGGTGATGTATGCCTATTCTCGACATATTCAAGGTGGTAATTTCTTTACGTCACTAGGACGGTCTGTATTTGTGTATTTAGCTATTTTGCTCTTTTACTCAAATATCAATGGTTCTTATGTGGTTCAAAGGGTTTATAACAATACTAATTCTTTGACTGCTGAATTGACGGCTTCAATGGTTGGAACAACTCAGCCTTATAATAGTGCTGATGGAGTTCTTGACCTTTACTTTAGACAAGCCATTTGGAAACCTTACGTCTATATGAATACAGATGTTAAGGAAATGAATGTTGATGGGACGTTTACGTCTAATGATGATAAGGTCACGACTGATACGCTTAAAGAATTGCTAGATTATAAGTCAGGTGATGATAAGTTTAAATTCAATGATAAGACGACTATTGACAAATTTGTAGGTGATGAGAAAAAGCCTAAAGTTCCTCGTATGCAGAACGCTTGGGGAGATAAGTTTTTGTATGGCTTTATTTCCATGTTTGATGCAATCGGTATGGGAATTATTATCATTCTGATGGCAATAATTTCATTCATTCTTAAGATGGTATTTTTCTTGTTGCTGATTCTATCACCGTTTATATTTCTGTTAGCGATATTCCCACCATTTGAAAACATGTTTTATCGCTTTGTGAATAGTGCTATTACGGTTGAGGTTTCGGCTTCTGCAGTAAACTTCTTGACTGTTTTTATTCTTTATTTCTATATGGTTCTGACTAAGGTTACTGAGGCAATGTTCCCTAATTATTTTGCTTCTACGACCATGAAGATTATTGTTTTGATTGTAGCTTATTGTAAGCGTGATTGGCTCATTTCACATTTTCAATTTAATGGTGCAGAATCATTCATGCGTGGCTTAGGCTATAATTTCGGTAACGTTGGAATGAGACGTTTGAATCGAACTATGAGACAGGTTAGAAGAGGTCGTTCAGGACGTTATGGAAATGGTAGTCAAAGGAATGTATCTCGTCTATCTATGATGCGTCAGATGGCAACTGGTGCTATGAGACATAGTGCTGGAAGTGCTTTCCGTAAGGGTGTTCAGGGAGTTGATAATACTTATTTGAAAGCAAAAGGTAAATATCTAGCTCATAAAAATGGTTGGTCTGATGAAAGAGGTCAAGAGGTTGCACAGCATCGTAGAGATGTTGGTATGAAACGTCTTGCTGATACGAAAGATAAAATCCGTAATACTCGTGATAGAGCAATGGCTAATGTCTATGGTTTCGCAGGTCAGGGAATGAAGAAAGGACAAGCTCGTGATGAGGTTTTGAGTAGAGCTAATAAGTATCGTAATCGTGTGGCTCAAAAACCTAAATTGAATACGCAAAAGCCTAAAGTTCCTAATCAAAAAGTGCAAAATCAACAGACAAAAGAGCGTTTGTTGAAGCAACGAAAACAACGTGAAGAAGTGAAAAAACCTAAGACAGGATTTAAACGTTATAAGGTTAATGAAAAAAATATCAAGGAACAATTAAGAAGAAATAGGAGGTAGTGTTGATAAGAGGACTTGCTCATAAGAAAATAAAGCTAGTCTTGCTAATGTTGATTCCACCTTTGATACCGATTTTCTTGATTGGTTTTATTTTTATTGCCGTTCTTGGAGATGGTTCGGGAGGTGGTACAAGTTCATTAGGAACGAATGGGCAAGTTAAATATTGTCAGCATTGGTCGGATGGTGATGCTTATACTCATAATTTGTTAGTCCATAGATATGGAATTACTGCAGAACAGATTGACGGATTTATGAGTACCTTAGGGGTTAATTATGATAAAAATCGGATCAATGGTGCTAAGTTGCTTGAATGGGAATCAAAATCGAATTTGGATGTTAGAGCTATTCTGGCAATTGCTATGAATGAAAGTTCGCTTGGGACTGCAGGTGTAGCAACTAATGCAGGTTCTAATATGTTCGGTTATGGTGCTTTTGATTCTAACCCTGAAAATGCTAATAACTTTAATGATGAAGTTGCTGTGGTAGCTTTAACGAAACAAACGATTATAGCGAATCATAATGAGACATTTAAGATTCAGGATGAGAAGGCTCAAAAAAATGCGAATGGGTCTTTAAGTCCTAGTGATGGTGGGGTTTATTTTACTGATACGTCAGGTTCAGGAAAAAGACGTGCTGAGTTCATGGAGAAAATGGACAAGTATATTGATGAGCATGGAGGAACACCTGAGCCACCTTCAACAAGTAGCGATGTACCAACTTCAAATCTTGCGAGTGGTTCGTTGGCTAGTTCGTGGGATTTCCCTAGCGAGTATGCTGATAAGTTGAAATACGGTCAGCCTACGTCTGCTTCATTGACTACGTTGGGTGCTAACTCATATCCTGTTGGACAATGTACTTGGTACGTTGCTAATCGTCTGCAAGAGACAGGAATCTGTCAAGATGCAGGAGTCTATAATGGCAACGGTAACGGTCAAGATTGGGTAAGGTCGTTGGTATCTAAGGGATGGAAAGAATCTTCAACACCAGTTGAGGGAGCTGTTGTCTCAACTGCAGGGGGGAATGATGGAACATTTCCTCAGTATGGACATGTCGGCTTTGTTGAACATGTAAATGAAGATGGAACATTCCTTGTATCTGAATGTAACTATAGTAATGTTCAGGATAAGGTGCATTATCGAGTGTGTCAACCTGCAAGTTACTATAGCTATGCTGTTAAAGAATAAGACTATGAGTCTGTCAAAGGACTTATAGTTGTTAAAATAAAAAAAGAAAATGGAGATTTTTAAAATGACAAAAAAACAATTACTATCAATGGTAGCAGTATCAACTTTGGTACTATCTAATGCAAGTGCTGTATTTGCTGATGAGGCAAGTTCGTCTGCGACTTTGGGTGACAGTTCTGCTTTGGTTTCTCCGAGTGATGCAGGTGCAACTGTAGGACAGCCAACTGACGGGGCAGGTGTAGAGGTTTCAGATAGCACGTCAACTGCTAAACCAGTTGATAATCAAGGCTCTACGAGCGATACAGGGGCGACTGTAGGACAGCCAACAACTGGAACAGATGTAGGGTCTTCAAACAGCACGTCAATTGCTAAACCAGTTGATAATCAAGGCTCTACGAGCGATACAGGGGCGACTGTAGGACAGCCAACAACTGGGACGGACGTAGGGTCCTCAGATAGCACGTCAACTGCTAAACCAGTTGATAATCAAGGCTCTACGAGTGGTACAGGTGCGACTGTAGGGCAACCAACAACTGGGATAGACGTAGGATCTTCAAACAGCACGTCAACTGTTAAACCAGTTGAAAATCAAGGTTCTTCGAGTGATACGTCTTTGGGTCAAGAATCAAAACCTAGTAAGGATTCAACTGTGGGACAGCCATCTGATGGGGCAGGTGTAGAGGTTTCAGATAGCACGTCATCAGTTAAGCCTGTAGATAAGCAAGATTCTACAAGCACTTCATTGGGTAAGGAATCAAAATCTAGTAAGGATGTAACAGTTACAGATGGTGCAGGTGTAGAGGTTTCAAATAGCACGTCGCCAGTTAAACCTGTAGATAAGCAGGATTCTTCAAGTAGTTCACTAGGTAAGGATTCAAAACCAGTTTCAGAAAAAGCAGACAAGGTTAAGTCAAGTGATAAGCAGTCTGAGAATACACAACCTGTTTCAAATCCAGTTGAAAATGTTGGAACTAATGCAGGTCAAGTTTCACAAGTCACTAAGCAAGTAATTGAAAATGTAAGTTATGATGCACCAATTTTTCTTGAATCAGGGTATCAAGTAGTCAATACGCAAGATGCTGTTGTTACTGCTGTAGATACTGCAGGTAATACGGTTAAGACAAGTGCTGAAAATTTGGGAGGAAAGACTAATTCTGATGGTACTGTTAGTTTTAAAACTTCTACAGGTCAGATGAAAACTTTACCTCATACGGGTGAGAAAACGGCTTGGTGGTCTTGGTTTGTTGGAATCATTGTTATTTTAGGTGCTGTTTACATTGGTGCTAAAGATAAGATTACTGAGTTGATTGATAAGTTGCGTGGGATTGAGTATGAGTATATTGAGGAGGATGAGGATGATGACGAGTAATTAAAATAGGTGGGGTGCAGTCTAGTAGGGCTGTACCCTATTTTTTTGTTTTGTGATATAATAATTTTAATTAAAATATTGCTTAAGAGGTGTTGATATGGAAAATATAATTCCTGTTTCAGATATGAGATTTTATAATAAGTCGTTGCAAGATGTTTCTGTGGGTTCTCCAGTTATTTTGACGAAAAACGGCAATGCTAAGTATGCTGTTATTGATTTTGATGAGTATAGAATGATGCAAGCAAGAGTAAGACTTTTTGAAGAATTACAAAAGGGGTATCATTCTTTAGCAAGTGAAAAAACGGTATCACAAGATGAATTTAGGAAAGCGTTTGGCATTGAAAAATGAGTTATAAAGTTAATGTTTCTCGTCAGGTGTTAAGGGATATTCAAGATGCAGTTTTTTACAAAAAGCAGTTAGGAACATATGCTAGGAATATAGATAATTTTGTTAGAGAACTAGATGAGTTAATTTATAGTCGTTTGTCTGATAGTCCGATGGTAGGTGCTAGTTTATCATCACGAGTTGATATTGAAACATCAATTAGGTATCAGGTGGTTAATGACTATATTTTATTTTATGATGTTGTTGGTGCTGAGACAGTAAATGTTTTGCGTTTGTTGTCGGCAAGATCTGATTGGACAACTGTAATTTTGAAAAACATTTAAGGTTATGATTTGTTTCATAGCCTTTTTATTTTGCCAAAAACCGAATAATCGATTCGCTGGAGAGGCGATATTTTTGGATAAATAACGAACGAAAGAGGTAAACATGGTTTTGAACGTTAATGATTTTCCTGATATTATGGTTGGGAAAGAAGAATTGATAAGTAAGTATTTTCCGACTTTTTCAAAGAAAACGTTGGAAAAGTATATGACAGCTATCGGAAAAAATAAGGAATTTAGGGAGATATTGTTGAGACCGTCAACGAGAATGACCTTAATCAATGTTAGAGGTTTTTATGAGTATTTGCGATGGTGTGAGAATAATAAGTACAGATAATGATATAATGTAGGTATTAACTAGATACCTGCTTTTTGATTTTAGAAAAGAGGTAGTTATGTTTTTTGTAGCTTTAGAAAATGGTAAGTATCGTTATTATGAGAAATTTTATGATACGAATTGCGAAAAGTGGAGACAAGTTTCTTGCACATTAAAGTCTAAAACACGTCAGGCACAAGGTGAGGCAAGACGAATTTTAGAGGGAATGATTGAAAAAAAGTTGGAGGTGAAAAAGGATGTAGTTACGTTTGGTAAGCTTTATGAGTCGTGGTTGGCTTTTAGAAAAGTTAGTGTTAAAGATAGTACGTTTTATACACAAATGAAAGTGATTAAGGATTTTAGTGAGAGATTTTATGAAAAGAATATAGACAAAATATCTAGTATTTTAATACAAGATTATATTTTATCGTTAGATAAAAAAATAGGAACGTTAAGAGTTACGCTTTCAGTATTAAATATGATTTTTGATTATGGTAAACGCTTGGGTATGTTGTCTGATAATCCTGTGTCGCAAGTTAAATTACCTAGACAATTTAGTAGTATTGAGGAGCTTCATAAAAAGAATATGAAGTTTTATTCAAAGGAAGAAGCAAAAGCATTATTTGAGTATTTAAATACTATAAAAAGACATAAGATTTCAGCGTTATTGGCTGAGTTTCTTTATCTTACTGGTTTGCGTTTTGGTGAAGCGTCAGGCTTACAAAAAGAGGATGTTGATTTTGAAAATATGTGTTTGACTGTGAATCGTACACTTAGTAGATTGAATATTGATAATCAGTTTAAGTTATCATCACCTAAAACAGCAAGTGCTTATCGAACAGTTTATTTTAATGACCGTTGTAAAGAAATTTTAATTGAAGCGTTTAAGCATAATAAGAGTGAGGAATATCAATCTTTTGTTTTTGTGAATAGTGCTCAGTCTTTATTTGATAATGGAAACTTTAATGTTTATCTAGCGAAGTATGCTTTGAAGTCAGGAGTAAGACCTGATTTAAAGCCTACGAGTCATGTGTTTAGGCACTCTCATATTAGTTTATTAGTTGAGATGGGTTTGCCGTTAAAGGTGATTATGCAACGTGTAGGTCATACGGATGAAAAAACGACAACTCGGATCTATACTCATATTACTAATGCTATGAAAAGTGATTATATTGATGTAATTCGAGGTTTTGATTTAACCAAAATATAACCAAAAGAGAAGAAAATATAGAGATTTAAGTGGGTAATATGGGGAATGTTGTTTAATTATTTTGAATTTAATTGGGTGATAGCATTTTAAAAGCCTTTAGGTATAAGGTTTTTAAGGCTTATTTAAAATTCTTAATAGGTTCGTTGCTTTGATGTTTTGAAATATGTTAAAATAGTAACGTTAATCATGTGTTTTTTAATTTAGGGGGATTTATTATGTTGAAAGACGAATGGTTAGAATACTTCGAGGCTGTCAATGGGCGAAAGCCGAGGCCTATTGATTTTAAAGAGGCTCTAGAAAGAGGAGAGTTTATCCTCTCTGAGGAGTCAGACTCAAGCCAAGTAACTAATCAAGCACCGTCTGATCAAGGACAAGCATCGCCTGATCAATCATTAGATGGAGAAACTGCAACCGCAAAAGCACTAGCCCAGTCTCAAAAAGAGCGTTACGGCGCACAAGAGGCCCTAGCTAATGCGGCTCAAGAAAAGAGAAAAGCGCTATCCCAAGAAAGTGCTCTCCAAGTGAAGACGCTTCAATCAGGTCGTGAAGCTGAGGTTCTTCAAAAGGAAGAAGAACAGCGTCAACGTGTCGCTGAAGCTAAAGAACGGTTGGCTAGTTATGCGCCAACACGTCCGGATTCAGTAAGCCATTCAGCAAGTGCTGCGAGTGCAACTATTCAGGATATTCCAGTGTTCAGCAATGAATCACAATATCATGACAGTTCTGAGGACTTGAAAAAAGCCAACCGAAAAGAAGAAAAAGAGGCCAAGAAAATTGCTCGTCAGGCTGCTCGTGATAAGAAAAAGGCCGAAAAGCTTGCTGATAAAGTCAAGTCCAAAGAAGATCAGACTGTAATCAAACTAGAAAAGAAATTGGAAAGTCAGATTCGTCTTCTAGAAAGTGTTCAGAACATTGACAAAAAATCACAGAAGGCAAAAAGTTGGGGTAAAGGGGCCTTGATTTCTAGCCTTATTGCTGTTGTTTTGATGCTGTTGATTGGTGGTGTTTATGGCTTTTGGCGTAACGCTTCAGGTAACATTGAGGGGACTTGGGAATTAAAAACGTCAAAAGTCTTGGATGAAAATTCTGGCAAGTTAACCAATGCTCTTAAGGAGCATGAAAACAATAATGAAATTTATGTCTCTTTCCTTAAGGTTGACCATTCCAATAATCTACAGACACATTCTTACTTCTATACTAAGGGTAAGGAGGACCAGCCTACTTTTACGGCTTCAGATTATCTGAAGGAGTATCAAGTTGTTGATCAGTGGAATAAGTCTATTACCTATACCAAGGAAGTCTCAGAATTTAAGCGTGAGTTGACTCGGGTGGTCTCAGAACTTTATCCAAATGCCGATAAGAACTTAGTGGATTACTATATTTCGGATAATGTAGATAACTATAGACTTTATCGCAAAGGAAAACGAACCAAGTCGTATACTGTTAATAAGGATACCTTGGTTGTTTCTACCTATAATGAAGATGGTAAACTGACTAGCCGTGATACTTATGAGAAGGTATCAAAAGCGACAGCTAAAGGCTTAGAAGCTGAATATGCTGAAGCAAAAGTGGCTTACGAAAAAAATCATAAGACTACAAGCAAAAAATAGGTAAAAAGTGAGTTAGAGGTTGTCTCTAACTTTTTTTGTTGAAAATTTGAGTCTGTCAAGTTTTTTTCTTGACACATAAAAATGTTATGGTATACTAGATAAGGTCGAGAGGTGATTAATGCCTCCACCATAATAAAAAACTAAAGAAAAGAGATATTACAAAATGGCAGTAAAAATCCGTTTGACTCGTATGGGTTCTAAGAAAAAACCTTTCTACCGTATTAACGTTGCAGATTCACGTGCTCCACGTGATGGACGTTTCATCGAAACAGTTGGTACTTACAACCCACTCGTTGAAGAAAACCAAGTAACAATCAAAGAAGATCGTATTCTTGAATGGTTGTCTAAAGGTGCACAACCTTCAGATACAGTTCGTAACATCCTTTCAAAAGAAGGCGTTATGAAGAAATTCCACGAATCAAAATTCTCAAAATAATTTTTTAGCCTATGGATACCATTGAAAATCTTATTATCGCTATCGTTAAACCTTTAATTGCTTCACCAGATCAGTTGACCATTAAAATTATTGATGGCTCTGAGTTTTTGGAGTACCATCTTGACCTCGACCCAGCAGACATTGGGCGTGTTATCGGGAAAAAAGGACGTACTATTACGGCGATAAGAGCGATTGTCTATTCGGTACCTACTCAAGGTAAGAAGGTTCGTCTTGTTATTGACGAAAAAGAGAATGCTTAAGAGGCGACCTTAGGGTTGTCTTTTTTGCATTTTTTGGTTAACCCTCTTAGTCTTTGGTATAATATGAGGGTTAAACATAATGCCTAAATCAAAGATTAATCTGAAAGAAGGAGCAAGAATGACTTATCAAGAAGCGTTAGAGTGGATTCACGGTCAGTTGAAGTTTGGCATTAAGCCAGGTTTGGAACGTATGGCCTGGATGCTTGAAGAACTAGGAAACCCACAGGACAATCTGAAGGCTGTGCATATCGTTGGGACTAATGGAAAAGGATCTACGGTAAATGCCCTACAAACGATTTTTAGTCAAGCAGGCTATGAAGTTGGAACCTTTACCTCGCCTTACATTATTGATTTTAAGGAACGGATTTCTGTCAATGGTCAAATGATTTCAGAAGAGGATTTGCTTAGCTTGGTTGAACGTGTTAAGCCTGTGGTTGACCGTCTCCCAAAAGAGACAGAGCACGAAAATGCGACGGAGTTTGAGATTATCACAGTCTTGATGTTTCTCTACTTTGGACAAGTCCATCCTGTGGATATTGCATTTATAGAGGCCGGAATGGGCGGCTTGCATGATTCGACTAATCTATTTAGTCCTCTAGCGGTCATCTGTCCATCTATTGGTCTGGATCATCAGGCGGTTTTGGGAAATACTCATGCTGAAATTGCGGCAGAAAAGGCCGGTGTTTTGAAAAATAGAGCTCCCTTTATTTTTGCGACTGAGCGAGATGATGTTCGAGCAGTCTTTGAAAAGAAAGCACATGAAGAAGGGGCTAAGACCTACGAGTTAGGAAAAGATTTCACAGCTAACGGAACAAGTCATTCCTTTGATTTTGCTTACGAGGAACAAAAGCTAGAAAATATCTCATTGGCTATGGCTGGTCAGCATCAAGTGGCTAATGCTAGTTTGGCTATTATGGCTTCTTTGCTGCTTCAAAAAGATTATCCAGAAGTGACCCCTGACCTCATTAAGGCTGCCTTAGCTCATGCTAGTTGGCTAGGTCGAACAGAGTTTTTGATGCCTAATCTCATGATAGATGGTGCTCATAATAACGAGAGTGTTAAGGTCTTGATTGATTTGTTAAAATCAGAATATGCGGATAAGGATATTGAATTGCTTTTTGCAGCTATTGATACCAAGCCTATTGATAGTATGTTGGCTCAGTTAGAGTCGGTCGGTGATTTGACAGTAACCAGCTTTGAGTATCCAAATAGTGTCAAATTGGACAAGTACCCAGCTGCTTACAAAAAGGTCCCAGACTTCCAAACTTGGATCAAGAATCATGTATCAGCGGATAAGGACAAATTATATGTGATTACAGGATCTCTTTATTTTATTTCTCAAGTTCGAAAATGGCTTTTAGAGCGAAAAAGTAACGTTTAGACTTGAAAGATAAGACTTAGGGGCGTATAATACCCCATATGTTTTAAAAGTAAGGAGAAAAAAATGCTTCAACGTCTGAAAAACATTTTAATAGGTGAACCCTTGACCCAGGATAATAGCAGTGATGATCACTTATTATCTAAGGTTCAAGCATTAGCCATGTTGTCGAGTGATGCTCTATCATCTATCGCATACGGTCCTGAGCAGGTTGTATTGGTGTTGATGGCGGTATCAAGCGCTGCTATTTGGTGGTCTATCCCTATTGGGGTTTTGGTTTTAGTCCTTTTGGCTAGCCTTACTATTTCTTACAGACAGGTCATTAAGGCCTATCCACAAGGTGGTGGTGCCTACATGGTAACTTCGGAAAATCTGTCACCTAAATTTGGTTTGATAGCTGGAGGTAGCCTCCTAGTCGACTATATGTTGACAGTTGCCGTTTCAGTTGCCTCAGGTGCAGATGCCATTACTTCAGCCATTCCTTTACTTCACCCATATAATCTTGAAATCTCAATGATTTTGGTGCTTGTTTTGATGGTGATGAACCTCAGGGGAATGCGTGAATCGGCAAAATCTCTGATGATTCCTGTTTATCTCTTTATTGTCTCAACGATGTTCTTATTAGGATTTGGTTTCTTACAGATCTTAACGGGGCATATGCCTTATGCGGCTACGGCCCATTTAGGCCAACCGATTACAGGTGTGTCAGTGATTCTTATTTTAAGGGCTTTTACATCAGGTTCGGCTTCATTGACAGGGGTGGAAGCTATTTCTAATGCAGTGCCTTTCTTTAAGAAACCTAAGCCTAAAAACGCTGCATCAACCCTCTTTATCATGTCAAGCATCTTGGGGATTATGTTTGCCGGAATTACCTTCCTAAACTGGTGGACTGGCATTACACCTCATTCAGGTGTGACAATTTTAGCACAGATGGCTAGAGAAATCCTTGGCTATTCATGGATTGGTAGTATTTTATTTTATATCTTCCAATTCTCAACTGCTATGATTCTTGCAGTAGCAGCAAATACTGGTTTTTCAGCCTTTCCGATGTTGTCCTTTAATATGGCTAAGAATAAATACATGCCTCACATGTATCTTGAAAAAGGTGCACGTATGGGATACTCTAACGGTATCTTGACGCTGGCTATTGGGGCCATTACCCTCTTATTCATTTTCCGAGGAAATACGGAACGGTTGATTCCTCTTTATACTATTGGGGTGTTCATTCCTTTTGCACTTTCTCAAACAGGTATGGTTGTCCATTGGATTCGTGAATATGGTAAGGGATTCTGGAAACACTCTTTAGCTAATATTTTAGGTGCCTTAATTTGTTATGCCATCGTCCTCATTCTCTTCCTTTTCCGTCTAGGAGATATTTGGCCATTCTTCCCTATTATTGCGATTTTGATGTGGATGTTCCTTAAGATTAAGAAACATTATAATGGGGTTGCTCAACAGTTGCGTATTGATGGTCAAGTCAAAGAACATCATTATCAAGGCAATATTGTCCTTATCTTGGTGGGGAATGTTACAAAGGCTAATATTGGTGCTATTTCTTATGCACGTTCTATTGGTGATAAGGTTATCGCTATGCATGTGTCTACTAAGGATACAGAGAATAAGGACAAGGAAACCGAACAAGAGTTTAAAAAATATTTCCCAGAAATCGAGATGGTTCATATCCAATCACCTTACAGTTCAATTACGCAGTCAACTATTCAATATGTAGACGAAGTGGCTACTCAGGCTGAAAAGGAGAATGCGACTCTGACTGTTATGATTCCACAGTTTGTTCCGAAAAAATCATGGCAAACCATGCTTCACAACCAGATGAGTTTACGATTGAAATATTATCTCAAATGGCGTGAGAATATTGTCATTTCATCATATTCTTACCACTTAAAAGATTAAATAAAGACAAGCGAGGACAGTCCCCATGTGACGGGGAGTCTTCGCTTTTTTTAGCTAGAATTCAGCTAGGCAATTTTATTTTTTGCAAGAAAAATTGAGCAAAATGAGTTATAATAGATAGTACTATAACGTTTCAAGAGGAAATTATGGCAAATCAAGAAAAAGTAGAACAAGCAGTCTATCAATTATTGGAAGCTTTGGGTGAGAATCCTGAGCGTGAAGGTCTTTTGGATACACCAAAACGTGTGGCTAAGATGTATGCTGAGATGTTTTCAGGTTTAAATGAAGACCCTAAAGATCAGTTTACAGCAGTCTTTTCAGAAGTACATGACGAAGTTGTCCTTGTCAAGGATATTCCTTTTTACTCTATGTGTGAGCATCATTTGGTTCCCTTTTATGGAAAGGCTCATGTAGCTTATCTGCCAAGTGGGGATAAGGTGACTGGACTGTCAAAATTAGCACGTGCTGTTGAAGTGGCGGCCCGTCGTCCACAATTGCAAGAACGTCTGACAGATCAAGTCGCTACAGCGCTTGAAGAAGCCCTTAATCCTCGAGGTGTTTTTGTCATGGTGGAAGCAGAACACATGTGTATGACCATGCGTGGTATTAAGAAACCAGGAAGTAAGACCATCACAACAGTTGCTAAAGGCCTTTATAAAGAAGACCGTGAAGAACGTAAGGAAATTCTTTCTTTGATGCGTGATTTTTAGGAGTTAAAATGTTTATTGGTAAACATGAGATTGCAGGTAAGGCCTGCATTATGGGAATCTTGAATGTCACCCCAGATTCTTTTTCAGACGGTGGTGATTTTGACACAATAGAAGATGCACTAGCTCAGGTTGAGCGTATGATTGCTCAAGGGGCTAGTATTATTGACGTGGGTGGTGAGTCTACAGGACCTGGAGCAGAATTTGTTACCGAGGAAGAAGAGATTGCTCGTATTGTGCCAATTATACAAGCTATTAAGGCAAAATATGACGTTCTCGTCAGTATTGATACCTACAAGACAGCTACTGCTAGAGTTGCTCTTGAAGCAGGTGCGGATATTCTTAATGATGTCTGGGCAGGGCTTTATGATGGTCAGATGTTAGCTTTAGCTGCTGAGAAAGACGTGCCAATCATCCTAATGCACAATCAAAAGGAAGAAATTTATAATGACGTCACTGAAGATGTCTGTGCCTTTCTCAATCAACGTGCGCAAGCTGCCTTGGAAGCTGGTGTAGCCAAGGAAAATATCTGGATTGATCCTGGCTTTGGTTTTGCTAAAAATGTCCAACACAATATAGATCTGCTTAAAGGCTTGGACAAGGTTGTTGAGCTTGGGTATCCTGTTCTTTTTGGGATTTCTCGTAAGCGTGTTGTGGATTATCTCCTAGGTGGAAATATTCCTGCCAAGGACCGTGATCAAGGAACAGCTGCTCTATCTGGTTATGCTGTCAGCAAGGGATGTCAAATTGTTCGTG
>OATN01000122.1_pt1 | contig 37619 bp, 34 predicted proteins | sample 1501211 | NCBI WGS metagenome assembly OATN01 (sample SAMEA2579978, study PRJEB22360) | human gut metagenome | reverse complement strand
CGGTGCAAGAAAAAAGCCCCGATTAAACAGGGCTTTTAAGAGAAGTGTCTACTTCGTTTCTGGGCTTTGAGTGATCTTTTGACGACTTGCAGGATATGTAACCTTAAAGCTATTACAACCTTACCTATCCACTATCTAACTCTCAAAATTCCCATGAATACAGGGGCAGAGCCTGGCAAATTGATTTTATCGTGGGAATTTTGGGAATTTTGGGAACGCCTACTGCCAGTAAGATTCACAGGCAATTCGGTTTTGGGAATTTTGGGAATTTTTCGGAAACATATTGCGACTTGTATTGTCGCAACATGGAAAGAGAGAAATTGCCTGATCCTGCTTTACATAACGGTTGGCGGGCTCTCTTTGGCGTCGGAGGCTGCGGCCGGTATGAATTTACCGAACGCGCGGGACGGGAAAGCGCGGAGCGTCGTTCGCTAATTATTTAGCGATCCCCTCTCGGCTTCAGTGGGATAGATAGCTCATGGCGTCGTGATCTCTGCTTAGAGCTGAAATTTGATCCATTTTGAGAAGTCATGGCCCATGCCGAGAGCGTGAAAAAGTACTCTGTAGGGGATTCCCCTGAAATCGCCCTTTGGGGCGATAGTGATTTGCCTGAAATTTTTAAATGGTCCGCATCTTCTGCAAAGGTGGCGAATCCTGAATTCCTGACAGTGTTTCAGTGCTATTTCAAATCTTGTCTTCACGCTGGTTATGGGTCCTCCCAGAGACTTTGAGGTCGTGCGGGTATGGCGAGCCCCGAAAGTCGTATAGCTGTAGATTTTTGATTCCCCCTTTTGGGGGATAGTGATTTTCCTGAAATTTCAAAGGATCGGATTTGAAATCTGACCCTTCCAAGTTTCAGCGCTGTAGCTCGTAGCGTTATGATCTCTCCCTTGAAAAGGGGGTCGTGTTTCGCGACTCCCTTTTTTAGTTTCAGTGCTATAGCTCGTAGCGTTATGACCTCTGCCTATCCGCGTGCGAAGGGATTTGCCCGCTCCCCTTTTTGGGGGAGCTTGATCTTTCGGGGATTTTTCGATGTGCTGTGAGGCTCATGAAAGGCTCATGGCTGTAGGCAAGAAGGCCGCCCTGGCTGGAAGCTAACGAAACGAACGCCGAGAAAGTACGGAAGATCGATGCTTTGATAGTGGGAGTTTTGCACTCAGTCCGCGCGCACGCGCGCGCGCGCGAGGAGCCTGAGGAAACCTGAGGTTCTTAAGTTCTTAAGGTAGTAAGCACCTTTCCGCCGAGCTTACGGCAGTCTGCGCACGTGAAAGTTCTGAAACTTCTGGCGCCATAAAAAAGGTGTGCTGTTTTTAGCACACCCCCGAACGGCTCAATGCTTAGCCGGCGGGAGGATAACAATCAAGACTTTTGCATTCAATCCGCGCGCACGCGCGCGCGCGAGGAGCCTGAGGAAACCTGAGGTTCTTAAGTTCTTAAGGTAGTGAACACCTTTCCGCCGAGCTTACGACAGTCTGCGAGCGTGAAAGTTCTGAAACTTCTGACGCCATAAAAAGGGTGTGCTGTTTTTAGCACACGCCCGAACTGCTCAATGCTTAGCCGGCGGGAGGATAACAATCAAGAGTTTTTAACTCAGTCCGCGCGCACGCGCGCGCGAGGGGCTGGAGTCAACGTCCGACCCAGACCCCTACGGACTTCCACGGACTTTCGCTAAGATGTGTATTCATGAGGTGCGCACGTCCTGGGAGTAGCTACCCAGGCGCTCGGCTGAGATTCATCCCGCCCGCTGAGGGCGCGCCTCTCCACATTCTCAATGCGCTGCGCGGGGTGAAGGGATGGAACGTCGTGGGAAAGTACGCTGAGGCTTTTTTTAAGCAAGCTAATGACTCGGGAGAACAAAAAACAATTTCGCCTTTTGATCGATTGACGCTTGAAGGTGCGAAAACCTGGCTTAATCGCGACAAGTGGACGGTGAAGGAGGCAGCATCTTTGCTTTGTGGAATCGATCCCAGCGCTTTGGCGATAACCGACTATTACCCTTGGCCCGAAGACTTAAGTGATGACGCGAGAAAGATGGTGCGTGAAGGCGAACGTGTTCTAGTGTATTTAGAGAATGCCATTGATCGGATTTCTTCGAATTCGGCTGTATATTTCCCTACATTGAATGGTTTTGCCACTAAATACCGTGACGACGGCAATTTTTATAACGATAGAGGAGAATTTGAGTTTCCTATCCGTGCCTATTTTGTAAGTGCATTGTCTATTGCTAACAATGATGGGATGGGTATCGATATCCCCTGCTTCGGAATTTTTCATGATGAAGAGAAAGAAATCGAAGCGGTTAGGTTGCGCGGCGATACGAGTGCGGTTTACGAGCCTATTCTGCCTGAGCTGTTCTCCTTGCTAAGGAATCGAAGCATTTTGCAATCGAAAGATTTGAATGTTTCTGAATGGCCGAGAACTTCAATTGATGAGGGTGAGGATTGCGAGTGTGTTGCTGATGGAACCAAGCCTATCCCGACATATGATGATTGGAGGCAGCTTGTCGAGCAGACGCCGGCTCCAAATGTCGATGAAGCCCTTAATGCCTGTATGCCTGATGCACCTGAGGCGGTTAAATCGGTGTTGGTTGCATCAACGGCGTGCATACCATCTGGCGCCCCATTGACGATTGACCACATCCGAGCATTACTTGATCAGGAACATCCGCGCTATCAACCTGAGCTCGCGGCGGCTGTTGAGACGTGGTGTTCATTTGAAGTTGATCCTATGGTGAAGGACCGCACGCCTAAGGATGAAATTAAATCGCGGCTTAAGGATTGGGATAAAGGCAAACCACTTAGTACGACGGCGTTGAAACGTATAGCTATAGTCGTGAATTGGGAGAAGACGCCTGCGAAAAATTAAGGGTTCAGAGACATACCCTTATGTTGATTAGGCGCTCATTGAAAAGGTGAGTGCCTTTTTTTATTGACGAAATAATAAAAAGGTGCTTTCCTTTTATGGTGATGCAAAAGGTGAGTGCGTTCCTTTTTTATTGGTCTATTTTGGTAAGGTTTCTTCAGTCCTTCCGAGTGCGTAAGGATTGCTACGGAATCCGGCACGAGGGTTCCAGACAATGAAAAGGCTTTTCCATGGAACATAAAGTTTCTGCCCACATTCAGGCCGAACCGGCTGAAATCCCTGATTCGATGAAAGCGGATCTTGATCGATTTGCAGGCCGCTTTGTACTTAGCGCTGCGGACGGCTGTAAAGCTCTCGGCATTAGCAAAACGAAGTGGTTTGAACTTCGCAAGACTGATCCGACGTTTCCGCGTCCTATTCGTATTGGCGCCGCCGTTCGTTATCGCGTGGCCGATCTCATTGATTGGACGAATTCGCAGGCGAATATCTCGGAGGTTGCGTGATGAAACCTCGTTCCATTCCTACTGTCGACGATACGGTTATTCGTCATGTGCAGATTGCAGACGGTATTTGCCGCCTTTCGTTGTTTTCTTGGGCGCGGGCAAATGGGCTTAAGTATGCCGGCGTGACACGTTCATTTCATCGCCTGATGTTGCGAATTCCCAGCCTCTCCGAGCACGTTGAGAGTGTGCGCCGTGCAAACATTTATAGTGGTCCGATCTTCAAAGACTACTTGCTAGACGCTGTAGCTTGCCTTGTTTGGCTCTATTGGCGTGAGAACGGCAGGCGCCTTCCCTGGGTTTTATTAGAGGGGACGGCTCATGCTTAATCACAAACCAAAAGAGGCCGTTGATGGTGCTTTCGTTCGTGTCCGTGGAAAGTCTGCGAACAATAGCGCCTCTGAATCCGGCCTCGGACATGAGCATAACGCCCATTCAGTCGATACAGCTTATTGCATCCTGGCTAATCGATCCGCTAATATGCCCTTGCCTTGCCGCAAATCGGTGAGGTGTGGGGGTAGGAGCTCACAAAAAACCAAAGGCGGATTGCCGCCGCGTTGCGTACCTTATGTGCCCGTGGCGTTTTCTTTTGGCGGAGTCCGTAAAGGCCGAATTGCGCCCGCAGTGTATTCAGTTTGCGGGTTGACGCCGTGCGGGGAGCCTCAGGGCTCGCCGCTTCCTTTGGTGCGGTATTTCCTACACCCGCACGGCGCCGCCCTCCAAGTAGGAAGGGAGGACGGTTCTAGCAATTTGACCAAAGGAGGCCGCATCATGGCCGATCAATCATCCCCTGCCCGTTGTGCCGAAGCTCTGGCGCATCATACGTTCAAATCTTCCGATTTCCTCAAGGGAAGCGACTTTGCCGCAAATCGATCGCTCGGCTTCATTCTTGACGCACTGAGTTCCAATGACCCTGAGGGCGTGGACGCAATCGATAGCGACCTGCGTGCGCTTGTTAATGATGTCGCTGACGGCATGAATTACATAGCTTCCGTTCTGGAAGCCCCAGCCGACGCAAGCCAAAAGGTTGATTCCCTCTCCCCAGAACAATCCCGCGGGCTCGGCGCAATTGTCGGATTGCTTGCCGATACGCTCTTGCTAGTTTCGGCCGCAAGCGTTCAGCGTGAAGACGCGCGAGCACACCTGCTGAAAAATCGGGGGTGAAAACATGAACAATGGATATGAATGCCGACGCGGGGAGCCGCGTCAAGGCAGGGGGCAGGTCGTCCCTAAAGAGCCTCAATCAAGCGCCATTGACCTCAATGGAATCAAAGGGTTTGCATTGGTTGACTGCATCAACGCATGTTTCTCTGAGAACCTCACCGCAATTGTTTCGATGGCTCCAAGCCTGAGGCGTCTTGATGTTCAAGTGTCTGCATTGAGTGCTGTGCTGATGCAGTTCAGCGCCCAAAGAAGCGCCAAAGCGGCCGCCATATCGACCGCAGAAACGCATGTGCACGCGCTCATGCAAGAGCTTAAGGACATTGCCGACGCTCTCCATGCGGTGCATGCCGTAGCCGAGTTCTCTTTGCGTAAGGAGGCTCGGTGATGGCACAAAAGCTCTATTCAACTCCGCTTGATGCCTGCACTGCCGCGGGCGTTGAGTATCCCAGTCGTGGCTTATTGCCTGGTCCGTGGAATGTCTCTAAGGCTTTCGACGGCAAGCGTTGGAAGCAAGGTGCCGGACGCGTCCGCATGTTCTCTGATGGGAACGGCGGTGTCGTTTGGAACTGGATCACGGGTGAGGCTGCGCTTTGGTTTGACGATGCAGGGAAGAAACTCACAAAAGCCGAACGGGATTCACTGATGAAGCGTGCCGTAATGGAGCGTCGCAAGTGGAATGAGGAACAGGCGCGCCGTTGGGCGGAGGTTGCAGCCTTTGCGTCGCAGCTGCTGAAACAGGCGGCGCCGGTGATTGAGCATCCTTACTTAAATCGAAAGCACATCAAGGCCGTTTCTGGCTTGTTCGTGATGGATGCCGTCGACATTAACCGTGAGTTCGAACGCTTCTATCAGGAGACGCCGCGCCGGCTTATGGACTGCAAGACGCATCAACCTATGACGGGATCGGTGCTGATGGTGCCGCTCTATCGCAGTGTGCATGCCACCGTGCCGAGTTCGATTGAATGTATCTCAGAAAACGGCGGTAAATACGCGCTCCCTGAGGCACAAGCCAAAGGCGCCTTTTGGCTTCCTGAGAGCGTTCGCCTCTCGAATCAATCCGTTGGGCGTATCGGTATTGCTGAGGGCATAGCGACAGCATTAAGCATTTCTCAGGTGCTCGGCTTTCCATGTGTTGCCGCTCGCTACTGCGGAAATCTGAGTGCGGTAGCGCAGACGCTGCGCAATTACTTCCCTGGCGCTCACATTGAGGTCTGCGGAGATCGGGGAAACGGCGAAGAAGATGCCCGACGTGCGGCAGAAGCTGTAGGCGGCAAGCTCCGCATTCCCTCATTTAGCAGTGTCTTGATTCAGAAATTCAAGGCCATAACTGGCGGTAACCAACCGACTGATTGGAACGATCTTTTTATTGCTGCGGAGGAATTATGACTGCCGTAACTATGCAAGAAAAGACCTCGGCGCCGGTAAGCGTCGAGGCCACAAAAGATATTGTTGTAGCGAACATTGTAAAGACTGCCTCGGCCAAAGAAAAGCCAAAGAGCGCGGGCATACAGGCGTTCGAGGAGGCGGGAGAAGTCAATCAACCAACCGATTTGATAGAGAACGAAGACGGCTCTAAGGCTTTCATGCTTGCTAATGGTGATGCTTATTCATTCGGCCCGTTAGGCGTTTTCTTCACTCGGCGGGATGGATCTCCGATGCCGGTTTGCGGACCGCTTGAAGTGGTTGCAAAGGTGCGGTCGTCTGAGGGAGAGGATTGGCGGCTTGCGCTGAAATGGACTGATCAAGACGGCCATTTCCGACAAGGCTTGATTCCATGCTCGGCATTGATGAAAAGCCCTGCTCAGGTAGTGGCATATCTGGCCGACAATGGACTTGAAATTCGTCATGCCATTAATTCTCAAGGAGGAAGCGCCTATATCGTCAACTTCCTCAATCGCTTCCCAGTGCGAGCGCGCGTGTTGGGCGTTGACCATCATGGCTGGGTGAATCATGGTGAAGCGTTCTCGATTCCACGCCTGGGAATCATTGGTAAGAGTGAGACAAGCGGGATTATCTATACGGGAGATCCAAAGAGCGAGCCTGTCTATGCGGAAAAAGAGACGCTGACTGACTGGCAAGAAAAGATCGGTAAGCCCGCCATGTTCTCAAGCCGGATAGGGTTCGCAATCTGCCTCGGTTTCGCGGCGCCGCTTTTGGAATTCACTAGCGAAGAATCTGGTGGCTTCCATTTCTACGGAGAATCCTCCAAGGGAAAAAGCACTTGCGCCCGTGCGTTGTGCTCGCTTTGGGGGCCAGCTAATGAACGAGGTGAAATGGGAACCTGGCGTACTACCGATAACGGGCTTGAAAGTGCCGCCGCCGCGCATACGCATTTGCCGTTGATTCTGGATGAGATTGGGCAGGCATCCCCCGCGTTGCTTGCGTCGATTATCTACATGCTCCGTAATGAACGCGGGAAAGGCCGTGCAACAAAGGGGTTGGAGGCGCGGCGTGTGCTGACCTGGCGGCTTCTATTTCTTTCTACAGGCGAAGAGACCATAGAGGACTATGCGGCAAAAGCGCCTGGGAAAAAAGGCGCGCTCAAGGAAGGCGTAAAAATGCGTATGGCCGATATCCCAGCGGCGGCAGGTGGTCCCGAATTCGGCGTGTTTGATGGTGAATTTGACCCGACGAAAACAAAGGATGAGCGTTTAGCGCTTGCCGCTCAATACGCCAATCAGATCAATACCGCGTCAAAGTCGGAAGCCTATGGTACGGCGGGACCGGCGTTCATTCGTGCGTTGATTGCTCATATTGTGGCTATTGGTGTGTCGCAGTTTGAAAGCAACTTGCGGGAGCAGATGAGCGATTGGGTGAATAAGCACTGCGGGACGAAAGACACTCAAATCGTTCGCGTTGCTAGACGCTGCGCATTGATTGCGAAAGCGGGTGAGCTAGCTATTCGCTTTGGTGTTCTTCCCTGGACGGCTGGCATGCCTTCAGAGTTTGCGGCCAAATGCTTCAAAGCATGGCGCGCCGAATACAAAACAGCAGAAATGCAGGATCGTGAGCGCGTTCTATACGTCGTGGAGAAGATCAGTGCGAACCGTGGGCGTTTTGCGCTTCAGCGGCCTGGCAGTGAAACACTGATTCAGGCGGCCTCGGCCCTTCCCTGTATGGGTGTGTTGAAAGTAACCATTGAAGATATCCCCACTGAAGCATTTATCAACCGCACATTATTCGATGCTGAGTTCTGTCCGGTCGGGGATGTGCCGAAGGTTGTGCTTAGTGCATTAGCTAAACAAGGGCTGCTAAAGCAAAACGACCGAAGTCATCCACACATGTTCAAAGCATCAGGTCCGATAGGGAAGATGATTGCCCCGCATCTGTCAGGAGCTCGATGCGTTTATGTCGTGATGCCGGTTGTTGAATCTTCGGGCAATAGTGCTTAAAGCCATCTGATCAGCCCGTCGCGGGGAACGTTCCTGCGGCGGGTTTTTCATAAGTGCACGAAATTTAAAGGAATTCCCAGAATTCCCAAGAATTCCCAAAGGCAAATTGCCTGCGAAGCCTACTGGCAGTAGGCGTTCCCAAAATTCCCAAAATTCCCACGATGAAATCGCTTCGCCAGGTCTGTTTAGACAAGGGGATACATATGATCGAAGAACAAAAGATGAAGCCTCCTGCTGGCTTTGAGCGGTTGGAAGCTGTTCAAGAGGCTTATGAGGAGCGAGCGGCAATACTTGAATTCGACGCCGGCATGAGCCGAGAGGAGGCCGAAAAGGAGGCTCGCAAGATTACTGGCTATGAAGGTTGGTGAGGCAAATTCCATCTGATCAGCCCGTCGCGGGGAACGTTCCTGCGGCGGGTTTTTCATAAGTGCACGAAATTTAAAGGAATTCCCAGAATTCCCAAGAATTCCCAAAGGCAAATTGCCTGCGAAGCCTACTGGCAGTAGGTGTTCCCAAAATTCCCAAAATTCCCACGATGAAATCGCTTCGCCAGGTCTGTTCTGAGGCTCTTGAAATGGGTATTAGCTGGCTTGTGGTGAAGATTGATGATTCTCATCATGAGCATGTCGACGATTGAAAGTTCTGGCAGGCTCTGATTGTCATTGAGGGTTCATGGCGGTGCGCCCTAGGAAAGGTTTGTGTTATTCTCCGGCACCTGAAAGCGCGACAAGGCGAGTTATATTCGCGCTTCCTAGCCTTTCGTTTTTAGTACACAAGAAGGTACACGGAAACGATGGTTTCTTGAAATTTTCATAAATATCAAGTGGCGTATGTCCCTGTCGCGGGACCATTTTTATCAAGCCGCTTCGCCCTTTCGGCGGGCGGCTTTTTGCTTGTTCAGGATTCAAGCTATGAAAGTCCCCGTTCAAGTGCTTGTGCATCAGAAGACTCGCACGCTCGAACTTATTTATCAAAATAATGCTCGTGCAGTTTTTCCCTTTGAGTTTCTGCGTGTGTTTTCTCCGTCTGCTGAAGTTCAGGGGCATTCTCCTGACGAAGCTGTTCTGCAAGTAGGAAAGGCGGAAGTGGGATTGAAAGGAGTAGAGCCCGTGGGACAGTATGCTCTCAGGCTTCTCTATGACGATGGTCACGATTCAGGCGTCTACAGCTGGGACTATTTTGAGAAGCTTGATCATGAGCGTGATGTGCTTTGGCAGAAATACCTTGAAGAACTAGAAAAAGTGGGTGCTTCACGCGATCCTCATGATCCTAGAAATGCTCCTTTTGTGACAAAAAATAGACCTCCGCACGGTGGCTGCGGACATGCCTAATCCCTCAATCATTTGAAGATAAAATGACGGATAAATCGAAAAAAAACGTGAGTGAAGCGGAAAAACAAATTGATTTTGGGTTCACTAAAGTTGAAGAAGCCAAAAAAGAAGAGAAGGTTCGTGAGGTTTTTGATAGTGTGGCCCCGAAGTACGATCTAATGAATGACATACTCAGCTTTGGTATGCATCGTGGTTGGAAGCACCGTTGCATTCGAGAGGCGGAAGTCACTCGGGGCATGAAGCTACTGGATATCGCAAGCGGGACCTGTGATCTGGCAATTGCTTTTGCACATCGGACAAATGCAGAAAATATTACCGCTACCGATATCAACTATGAAATGCTCAGCTATGGCCGTCAACGTTTGGAACAATTAGGCCTCAATTGTCAGGTGATACAGGCAGACGCTGAACATCTTCCTTTTGAAGACAATGCGTTCGATCGTGTGACGGTGTCTTTTGGCATCCGTAATATGACTCACAAGGATCGTGCTTTGGCTGAGATGCTCCGCGTACTCAAACCGGGTGGAAAGCTTTTGGTGCTTGAATTTTCCAAGTGTGCTCCTCTCTTAAAGCCTTTTTACGATTTTTACTCGTTTCACTTCATGCCCTGGTTGGGAGGAAAAATTGCAGGAGATGCTGATTCTTATAGATATTTAGCTGAATCTATTCGCATGCACCCTGATCAGCCAACCTTTGCAAATCTAATGCGATCAGTCGGGTTTTCTCGTGTGAAGTGGCACAATCTGACTTTCGGAGTTTGCGCGCTCCACATCGGTATCAAGCCATAAAAATGCGCTCTTAGCGATCGGATTCCCCGATTGATCCCCTGCGGCGAGAGACCCGTCGCATCGACTTCTCAAAGGAAAAGTTAATGAAGAATCTCATCGCAGCCCTCGTCGTCTGTGTAGCCCTTGCTACCACGTCGTTCGATGCTGATGCAGCTAAACGCTTCGGCGGTGGAGCAAGTTTTGGCAAGGCCGCTCCCACCTTCTCGCAGCGTGCTCCGACAGCTGCTCCGGCGGCGCCTTCAGCACAGCCTAGAGCTAATCAAGCTCAGCCCAAGGCGGCTCCGGCACCAACACCAGCACAAAAACCATCCATGATGCGCAGTGTGCTTGGTGGTATCGCTGCAGCGCTTGGCATTACTGCACTCTTGAGTCTTCTCGGTATTAATGGTGCAGGGATTTCCAGTCTGATTACTGGTTTACTGCTTGCAGTTGTGGTCTTTTTTGTTGTGCGCATGTTCCTGATGCGCCGTCGTCCTCAAACTGCAGGTGGCCCAGCTGGATCCAATCCGTTTGACCAACAGCGTCAGACTGATATGGAGCAGACTATGCAGCGCGAGTCGAATTCTGCTCCCCAGCAAAACTGGCAACAGTCGCAGGGGGGTGTTCGTAGCGGCAGTCTCATGGATCAATTAATGGGAGGCGCTGCTTCGGAATCTTCCAGCACTGCCGAGAGCTCCGGACTTGTCGATGTGACGCCTGTAGATTTTGATCGTGAAGGATTCTTGAAGACGGCCCGCGACAACTACCTAAAGCTTCAACAGGCCTGGGATACAGGTAATGTGATAGAGATTTCTGACTTCACGTCAAATGAAATTTTTACTGCCGTGACGCATCAGTTGCGTGAGCGCAAGGGTGAGGTTTACCACACTGAAGTGAAAAGTTTGGAAAATGAACTCCTTGGCATCGCTCAGCAGGACGGTACCTACTATGCAAGTGTTCGCTTCTTTGGTTCGCTTGTCGTAAGTGGAGAACCTGAAACCTTTGATGAAATCTGGGTGCTTGAAAAACCTGTGACGGGGACTGGTGGTTGGCTTCTATGTGCCATTCGCCAAAACGAATCTAGTGCACAAGCATAAAGTCGAATTATTGTCGACAATAAGCGATCCGATGGTCGGCATAAAATAGCATACAGGGCTATAAACGCTTTTCAGAACTTGTCGTTAACTAGTTGAATGCACTGCATTTTTTATTGAATGCGGTGCATTTTTTTTGATCTCGATAAAGTCTTGCCCGATTCCTGACTTCAGGGAATACATTAGGGGGCATGAGAGGCGCGTATTTGGGGTGTGAAACCTAAAATGCGCGAGAAATAAATCTTACGGTTTTCCGTTCAACGTCGTTTTTATAAGGATTAGGAAGAGATGACGCTGACTGGTTTTGTCCTGCTCTATATCGCTGCTACGATTGCTATCGGTGTTATTGCAGCGACTCGTGTCAAGAACACGAGTGACTTTGCTCTCGCCGGCCGCAGCCTTCCGTTGCCTATGGTCATTACGGCAACTTTTGCGACATGGTTCGGCTCAGAAACGATTCTTGGGCTTCCTGGACGCTTCATTGAAAGCGGAATTGCCGGGGTGATCGAAGAGCCTTTTGGGTCAGGCATGGCACTGATCCTGGTGGGTACGTTTTTTGCTCACAAACTCTATAAGCAGAACATCCTTACGCTTGGTGACTACTATCGTGATCGTTACGGACGCTCTGTGGAGCTGCTTTGTTCAGTCGCGATTGTTATCAGTTACCTTGGCTGGGTAGGCGCTCAAGTAACGGCGCTTGGTCTTGTCATTAATCTGATCACTGAAGGCGCAGTCTCGATGACCACCGGTATGGTGATCGGGGCGGCTGTGGTATTGGCTTATACGATGGTCGGCGGTATGTGGTCGGTAGCGATGACGGACTTTGTGCAGATGATAGTCATCGTTGTAGGTCTTGTTGCCATCTTGTGGTTTGCGACCGACCTTGCAGGCGGCATGGATAAGGTTGTCGACTATGCCCGCGGACGAGATCTCTTTCACGCATTCCCTGAACCCACGACCACTGGCTGGCTCTTTTGGATTTCAGCTGCTATGACGATGATGATCGGTTCAATTCCTCAGCAAGACGTTTTTCAGCGCGTCATGTCTGCAAAGAATTTGCCGACGGCAGTTGCTGGTCCCATCCTTGGGGGATCGTTCTACATTCTTTTTGCTTTCGTGCCGATGTTCATCGTTGTTGCCGCCATTCTTGTAATGCCGGATGCCGCTGAAAAGATGTTGTCTGAGGATCCTCAGCAGCTTCTTCCAACGCTCGTGCGCGATTACATGCCGATGTGGCTGCGTGTAGTATTTTTCGGTGCTGTACTCTCGGCTGTTATGTCGACGGCTTCTGCGACGATGCTGGCTCCATCCACAATCTTTGTTGAGAATGTGCTTCGTCACTTTATGAAAATCGACGATCGCAATATGCTTCGAGCCATGCGCCTCTCCGTTGCTGTTTTCGCTGTTTGCGTTCTATCCTATTCAATCGCGCTTGAGGGAGCAGCCATTTATGACATGGTGGCAATGGCTTATCAGTTTCCGGTTGTAGGAGCCTTCTGGCCACTCGTTTGTGGACTTTATTGGAAAAAGGCTACGCGTCAGGGCTGCTACATTTCGATTTTCCTTGGTAGCGTAGTCTGGGTGGTGCTTACCTGGTCAGCTTTAGGTGAAGTGTTTCCGAACGTCTTGGGTGGCTTTATTGCTGCTGGCTTCGGTATGGTTGTGGGGTCTTTGCTTCCAACCGCCGACAATAAAAAGTTTTTAGCTGAGCGCCATCGCAATCTCATGAGTCGTCCGGTTGATGCGGAGGTTGGTCGCGGTCGTCTTCCTGCAGTTGTGACGGCTTCAGCTTCGATTTGATCATTCAAGGTTTTCTTTTACGAGTGATTGGAAGGGCTCTGCTTCGGCAGAGCCCTTCGTTCGTTAGAATTCGCTCCATTCATACTGTCTGGGATTCATCATGAACGTAGTTGTTCTCGCTGCTGGTAAAGGCAAACGCATGCACTCAAGTTTGCCGAAAGTGCTTCAGGCGCTTGCTGGGCGTCCGCTGCTTGACCATGTACTTGATGCCACGGCGGACTTAGCCGATCATCCGCGAGTGGTTGTGATTGGGCATGCTGCTGGTATTGTGAGAAAGCATTACGAGGGCCGTACAGATATCGTCTTTGCATTACAGCAGGAACAGCTAGGTACGGGGCATGCACTTATGCAGGCGCTTGCAGCAATTAACCCTGAAGATCCCATGACGCTGGTCTGTTTGGGGGACGTGCCATTGTTATCCCCAAAGACGCTGATGACCATGGCTGAAGCGGGAGCTGATGGCAGTTTAGTATTACTGACAGTAGAGCTTTCGGATCCAACAGGATATGGACGCATTCTGCGCAATGCTTCAGGTGCAGTAGTTTCAATCGTTGAGGAAAAAGATGCTTCCTCCGAGGAAAAACGCATTTGCGAAGTGAATACCGGCATCATGTGCCTCCCGACAGCTCATCTTGCTGATTGGCTCAGTCGTCTGAAAAATCAAAACGCTCAAGGTGAGTACTACCTTACCGATGTGATTGGTCTCGCCTTTAATGACGGAGTGTCGATTACAACAGTCCATCCAGAGCATGCCTGGGAGGTCGAAGGAATCAACTCCAAATCACAGCTTGCTCGGCTTGAAAGGGTGTGGCAGCGAGTGCAGGCTAAGCGACTTCTTGAAGCCGGTGTGACGATTATTGACCCCGATCGATTTGATTTGCGCGGCGAACTCATTTGCGGACAAGATGTGGAAATCGATGTGAATGTCGTCTTTGAGGGACGAGTCGTGATTGGCAGCAATGTAAAGATTGGTGCCAACTGCGTCATCAAGGATGCACAGATAGCCGATGGTGTACAGATTCTTCCGTTCTGCCACATTGATGGTGCATCAGTAGGGACGGGAAGCCGAGTGGGGCCATACTCTCGCCTTCGCCCTGGCGCCAAACTCCTGGGGGAAAACCACATTGGTAACTTCGTTGAGGTGAAAAAATCTGTGGTGGGGCTTTCAAGCAAAGTGAACCATCTCACTTATATCGGAGACGCTTCAATCGGCGAACGCGTCAACATTGGAGCGGGGACTATTACCTGTAATTACGATGGCGTAAACAAATTTCGCACTGAGATCGGTGATGATGCCTTTATTGGTTCAGGTACTGAACTCGTCGCTCCTGTCCTGGTTGGTGCTGGTGCCACAGTGGGGGCAGGCACAACAGTGACGCGTTCTGTTCCTGCAGGCAAACTGGTGGTTGGCCGTGCGAGGCAGATCGTGGTGGAAGGGTGGACTCGCCCGGTGAAAAAGAACTGATTGAATTGTGGGAGAAGACATATGTGTGGCATTGTGGCTGCGGCAGCTCGTCGTAACGTCGTTCCGTTGCTTATTGAAGGGTTGCGGCGATTGGAGTATCGGGGGTATGACTCCTGCGGCATAGCCACCGTTGGCGATGATGGGCTACGCCGCGCACGTTCAACTCAGCGAGTTGCCGAATTAGCGCGACAGGCTAAAGAACTCAATGCCCCGACAGGGATTGCACATACGCGTTGGGCCACTCATGGAGCACCAGAAGTCTGCAATGCTCACCCCCACTTTTCCCGTGGACTCATCGGTCTCGTGCACAACGGCATTATTGAAAATTACGAGTCCATTCGAGAGCGTTTGAAGAATCTCGGCTATGACTTCACCAGTCAGACGGATACAGAGGTGATTGCCCATCTCATTCATTCGAACTATCAAGGTGATCTGCTTGAAGCCGTAAAAAAAAGTGTGCTTGAACTTGCCGGAAGTTACGCGATTGCAGTTATTTGCAAGGATGAGCCTCATCGAGTCGTTCTGGCTCGTCAGGGCTCTCCTCTTGTAGTAGGTCTTGGCAATGGTGAAATGTTTGCAGCTTCAGATGCGATGGCTGTAGCAGGTATCACTGACCGAATTTTGTATCTCGCAGAGGGTGATGTCTGTGAAATCACACCGGATGCTGTAGACGTTTTCGCTCGAAACGGGAGCGAATTTATATCGGTTGAACGTCCGGTGCGCACAGTTCAGGCCTATTCCCACGCAGTGGATTTGGGACCTTATCGCCATTACATGCAAAAAGAGATTTTCGAGCAGCCTCGAGCCATCAGCGATACGCTCGAAGGCGTTGCCGGTATTACGCCTAAACTCTTTGGATCAGAGGCGGAGACGGTTTTCACTGGTGTGAAACGTCTTCTTTTCCTGGCTTGCGGTACTTCTTATTACGCTGCGCTGACGGCAAAATATTGGATTGAGGCTATTGCGGGACTTCATTGCGATGTTGAGATTGCAAGCGAGTATCGCTACCGTATATCTGTACCAGATCCGGACACATTAGTGATAACAATTTCACAGTCTGGAGAGACGGCTGATACATTGGCGGCGCTTCGTCATGCTGCCGAGTTGGGAATGACAAAGTCCCTAACGATCTGCAACGTTGCTACGTCGGCTATGGTGCGCGAGAGCCGTCTTGCTTATGTGACGCGTGCAGGTGTGGAAGTCGGTGTTGCGTCAACAAAGGCGTTTACTACTCAACTTACGGCTATCTATCTCTTGGCACTGACTCTCGCCAAACTCAATGGTCGACTCACGCCAGAGGACGAAGAAAGAGAACTTAAGGCTTTGCGCCATGTTCCTGCAGCGTTGGGAGCCGTACTTGCTCTTGAGCCTCAGGTGATTGATTGGGCTGAGAGATTCGCGCGGAAGGAGCACGCTCTTTTCCTCGGACGAGGCATGCATTATCCGATTGCCTTGGAAGGTGCTTTGAAACTAAAGGAAATCAGCTATATCCACGCAGAGGCGTATCCAGCTGGTGAATTAAAGCACGGCCCATTGGCACTCGTGGATGAGGATATGCCGGTTGTAACGGTCGCGCCGAATGATCGGCTTCTGGAGAAGCTTAAAAGCAACATGCAGGAAGTCCGTGCCCGAGGGGGCGAGCTTTATGTTTTTGCCGATGGGGATAGCAACATCACTTCTGAAGAAAGAGTTCACGTCATTCGTTTGCCGGAAAATTACGGCATGCTCTCTCCCATTCTGCACGTCGTGCCGCTCCAATTGTTGGCCTATCATGCCGCTCTCGTTTGCGGGACGGATGTTGATAAACCAAGGAATCTCGCTAAGAGCGTGACAGTGGAATAAGCTGGTTGGAATTCAAAGAAAGACCCTATTGGAATAAAGAAGTTTCCAAGGGGTCTTTTTTATTGAATTCCAGTTAGCCACCGGCGATGAAAGTTCGGATGCCAGATCCGACGAACTGAACGCCAATACAGATCAGCAGAAACCCCATCAGCTTACCGATGACAAGAGTTCCTGAGGGGCCAAGGCGATTTGAAATTACATCGGAATAGCGCATGATGAACCATGAGAGACTGGTTGCGCACAGAATCGCTAGTGCCGTCCATGCAAAAGCAATAGCCATATCGATATAGCCCGGGAGCTCTGCAATTTCGGTAGAAAAGCCGATGACCACAGCGATCGTGCCGGGACCTGCGATACCCGGCATGGCAATGGGGAAAAAAGCATAATCCTCGCGGTCGCGGCGAACAATAGGCGCTTTGTTCGGAGAATTACCCCCAAAAAGCATTTGATAGCCAATCGCTGCAACAACGAGACCGCCGGCAATGCGCATCGCACCGTAAGAAATGCCAAAGAACGCAAGCAGTACATTGCCGCAGACAAGGCTCACCAGCATGATGGCCGCTGCATAAATACCAGCCCAATTAGCCTGTTGACGCCGTCTTTCCTCACTCATGCCTTGTGTAAGACTGATGAAGAGAGGCATTTTGGAAGGCGGATTCGTGATGGTGATGAGCGAGACGAGACCGCCGAGGAAATATTGAAAATGGAGGGCTTCGAACATGGCTCCGGCTTCCCGGAATAAAGCAACACGGCGTGCAGTTCGCAGAAGCTGACGCCGCTGAGGATGAAGCTTTTGCAAAAAAGTGCAAATAGAGCTTTCAAACTAGGTAATTCTACCTGTGAACTGACTTAGGTTTGGCGAAGAAGCATAAAAGAGAAGTATTAGAAAAACCCCGCATACTGTTTTTGTATGCTATAACTCTGAACTCTTGTTCAGAGTGAACGCATGTTCATTTGCACAAACCAAGTTCCATGGATCAGTCAAGTCGGGTTGAATTGAGAATGTTGTTGAAACAAAAAACGCTTCATGCTGCGATAGGCCTTGCGCTCAGTGCGGTTGTGCTTTTGACGGGCTGCGAAAAAAATACATTCGTCAGCTCTGCTATCGCAGCAGAGCACCAAATGCCTCCTCAGGAAGTCGTTGTGGTAACGGCTAAGGCCGAGCCTCTGCATATTGCGACGGTACTCACCGGTCGGACAAATTCCTACACTGTTGCTGAAGTTCGTCCGCAAGTGAATGGAATCCTGCAGAAGCGTCTTTTCAAAGAAGGGCAGGAAGTGAAGGCTGGTGATCCGCTTTATCAGATTGACCCGGCCATTTATGAAGCTCAGCTGAAGAGTTCAGAAGCTTCGCTTGCACAAGCGCGTGCACAGCTTACGCAAGCAACTGCAGATGCTAAGCGCTCGCGAGAACTTGTGAAAACTAATGCTGTTTCTAAGCAATCTGATGATGCTGCACAGGCAGCCATGAAGACAGCTCAAGCAGCCGTGAAGGCTGCGGAAGCTGCTGTACTGACAGCTAAGATTAATCTTGACTATACAAAGGTTCGCTCGCCTATTTCTGGTCGAGTGTCGCGTTCGGAATTTACGGAAGGCGCGCTGTTGTCGGCTTATCAGACAACTGCTCTTACGACGGTGCAGCAGCTCGATCCGATTTATGTTGATGTGACACAGACTGCCGACGACATGCTTCGTATTCAGCGTGAAATTGCGGCAGGCACGCTTAAGACCGATACTCAGGGTGCTGCTGAAGTTGAGCTTATTCTCTCAGACGGATCGAAATACGCTCAAAAAGGCAAACTCACTTTTACGGATGTACAGGTTGATGAAAGTACTGGCTCTGTGCGTCTGCGTGCTGAATTTGCCAATCCTGACCGTCTTCTGCTTCCAGGTATGTTTGTCCGAGCCAATCTTGTTGAAGGCTTGCGTCCGGACGGGATCCTTGTACACATGCAGTCTGTCATGCGTGATACGCGCGGCAATACTTACGTTTATGTTGTTGACAAGGACAATAAAGTCGAGCGTCGCAATATTGTTGCCACTCAAACGCAAGGCACTTTCTGGATTGTTGATTCCGGTATCCAGGCGGGTGACCGTGTGATCTTTGAAGGTTTTCAACGTACAGCGCCGGGCGCAGTTGTGACCCCGAAAGAATACGATCCTAAATCGGCTCCCGAAGGTAAGCCGCTCTTCTAACCCCGGAGACGCTGATTCATGTTTTCGCGTTTTTTTATTGACCGCCCAGTTTTTTCTTGGGTGATCGCGATCATCATCATGCTAGCCGGTATCCTGTCGATTTCGACGCTGCCGGTGAGTCAGTATCCTCAGATCGCTCCTCCTCAAGTGAGCATCACTGCGACTTATCCTGGTGCATCTGCGAGCACGATTGAAAATACCGTAACGCAGGTTATTGAGCAGAACCTCACGGGGCTCGACGGCTACCTCTATATGCAGTCGACTTCGGATTCTGCGGGGCGCGTGAGTATCACGGTGACATTTGAAACTGGCACCAACCCCGATATGGCGCAGGTGCAGGTTCAGAATAAGATCTCAACTGCTCTTACCTCTCTGCCGCAGGTAGTTCAACAGCTCGGCGTCACGATTCAGAAGACCTCTGCCAATTTCTTGATGGTGGTTGGTTTTGTGAGTAAGGACCCGTCTATCAAGACGGCTGACTTGGGCGACTTCCTGACCTCGAACATTCAGGAACCGCTTGCGCGTGTGAGCGGTGTGGGTGAAGCTCAAGTATTTGGTGCGTCTTATGCCATGCGCGTCTGGCTTGATCCGGACAAACTTGTTAAGTACAAGCTCAATCCGTCAGATATTACGTCGGCGATCAGCGCACAAAACATGCAGGTTTCGACCGGCAGTCTTGCTGCACAGCCGACTGACGGCAAGCAAGAGTTTACGGCGACCATTTCTTCATCGAGTTTGCTTGAGACTCCCGAAGATTTCCGCAATATTCTCTTAAAGGTGACTGAGGAAGGCGCAAATGTCTATTTGCGTGACGTTGCCGAAGTAAAACTGGATCAGAAGGACTACATAGCGTTGGGTACTTTCAACGGCTATGCAGCCTCGGGTATGGCCATCAAGCTGGCTTCTGGTTCGAATGCTTTGGAAACGCAGGCTGCGGTACTGAAACGAGTAGAGGAATTGAAGAGTTTGATGCCTCAAGGCGTTGAGGTCGTCGTTCCTTTCGATACGACGCCTTTCGTTCGCGCGGCTCTGCATGAAGTGGTGAAGACGCTGATTGAGGCCATTATTCTGGTGGTCTGCGTTATGTTCCTTTTCCTGCAGAATTGGCGTGCAACGATCATTCCGACGATCGCTGTGCCAGTTGTGCTTCTGGGTACCTTCGGCATGCTTGCTGCTACGGGGTTCTCAATTAACATGCTGACGATGTTCGCCATGGTGTTGGCAATTGGTCTGTTGGTTGACGACGCTATCGTGGTAGTGGAAAACGTCGAACGCGTGATGCGTGAGGACGGAACAGATCCGCACACCGCAACAGTGAAATCAATGGGGCAGATTACGGGGGCATTGGTTGGCATTGCAATGGTGCTGTCTGCTGTGTTTATCCCAATGGCCTTCTTTGGCGGATCTACCGGCGTGATTTATCGGCAGTTCTCGATCACCATTGTTTCTGCAATGGTGCTTTCCGTCATCATTGCACTGACATTGACGCCGTCGCTTTGCGCCAAGATCTTGAAGCCCATTGACCATGATGAGCATATGGGTAAAGGTGGGTTCTTTGGATGGTTTAACCGCGGCTTTGAAGCGCTTACTTTTGCAGTGCGCGACGGTGTAGGCGGATTTATTCATCATCCGCTGCTGCTCGTCGTCTGTTATGCACTCGTTGTGGGGGGCATGGTTTGGGGCTTCCTTAAAACTCCAACGGCCTTCATGCCGGGTGAGGATCAGGGTGTAGCGCTGATGCAGGTGCAGTTGCCGCAGGGCGCGACGATGGAACGTACGGATCACGAAGTGACTCGTATCCAGAAATTCTTGGAAAAAACGGAGTCCCGCGATATAGATTCGTTCTTCGCCGTGCGCGGGTTCTCGTTCGCAGGTTCCGGGCAAAACATGGCCTTGGGCTTCGTTAAGCTCAAGGATTGGAGTGCTCGACCCAATGACGATCAGAGCGTGCTTGCTATTCAGCGACGCACGATGGGCGCATTCATGATGTCTCCTGAATTCAAGAATGCCAGCACCTTCCTTTTCCCATTGCCAGCAGTGCCGGAATTGGGTGTCGCAGACGGCTTTGATTTCTATATTCAAGACGAAAAAGGCGCTGGTCATGCCAAGATGATGGAGCTGCGCAATAAGTTTCTTGCTGCTGCAAATCAGGACCCTCGTCTGACAATGGTTCGTCACAACGGTATGGACGATACGGCGCAGATGCATCTGAAGCTCGACAACGAGAAGCTTTCAGCCTACGGACTTGATATTGCTACAGTTAACTCCGCGCTTTCTACGGCGTTGGCCGGCAGTTACGTCAACGACTTCCTTGATCGTGGTCGTATTAAAGAAGTGTGGGTCCAAGGTGTGCCATCTTCACGCATGCAGCCTGTAGATTTGAATCGCTGGCACATTCGTAACAGCAAGGGTGAGATGGTTCCTCTCTCGACTATTGCTGAAGTTGAATGGAACTATTCAAGTCCTCGTCTGGAACGTTTCAATGGTTTGGCGGCTTTGAATATTCAGGGTAGCCCGGCTGCAGGTGTGTCTTCTGGTGAGGCGATGCAAGCTATTGAAGAGATAGCCGCAAAGGTATTCCCTGAAGGATATTCAATTGCATGGAACGGCGTTTCTTATCAAGAACGTCAGGCTGGCTCGCAGGAAGCAGCGCTTTATGCCATTTCGCTTCTCGTGGTGTTCCTCTGCTTGGCGGCTCTTTATGAAAGTTGGTCAGTGCCTATTGCCGTGCTTCTGGTAATTCCTTGCGGTATCGTCGGTGCTCTGGGGCTCACACTGTTCCTTGGCATGAATAACGATGTTTACTTCAAGGTTGGCATGCTGACAACGATGGGGTTGGTGTCTAAGAACGCTATTCTGATCGTTGAGTTTGCTAAGGATCTGGTTGCCGCAGGGGAGGACGTGGTAAAAGCTGCTTTGCATGCTGTCGAACTGCGCCTGCGCCCGATTTTGATGACTTCGCTTGCTTTCGGGCTGGGGGTGCTGCCGTTGGCCATTGCGCACGGTGCTGGCTCCGGCGCGCAAAATGCCATTGGTGTGGGCGTGCTTGGCGGGATGATCACGGGCACGATCCTTTGCGTGGCTTTGGTACCGGCATTCTTTGTCTTCGTGACGCGTATCGCGCATCGCATCTCCGGCGGGCCTAATGCGCCGGTGAAGACGGTTCAGGCCTGATACCTCTGACTTCGGAGTGCGGCGGCTTAAACAGCAGCCGCACTCACAGAGCAAAATGTAAGAAATTCCTGTCTGTGACAGAAGGTGAATACAAATGAAGAAGATGCTGTCTCTTATGCCACTGGCGGCGGCACTTGCCCTTGCGGGTTGTGTGAATTTGGCGCCGGACTATGAGCGTCCGGAAGCGCCTGTAGCGCAAGCCTGGCCCGAAGGTGAGTCTTACGCTAATAGTGAATTGAAGCGCGAAGAGCTGCCTAAATGGCAGAACTTCATTCAGGACGATCGCTTGAAAAAAGTCATTGAGCTTGCGCTTTCCAATAACCGCGATTTGCGCATCGCCGCGCTCAATGTTGAGAAAGCGCGAGCACTTTACGGCGTGCAGCGTGCGGATCTTTTCCCAACAGTCGCTGCAGCAGCTTCCAATGCAACAACGCATCGCGAATCGACGGACTCCACAACGCATGCCTATTCAGCAGATTTGGCAATGGCAAGTTATGAAATTGACTTTTTTGGTCGAGTTCGTAATTTGACGGAGCAGGCGCTTCAATCTTACTTGCAGTCAGAAGATGCGCAGCGTACGACGCAGGGCACGTTGGTTTCAGAAGTAACGCTGGCGTGGTTGACTCTTGGCGCCAACCGCGAGCAGCTCGCCCTCCAGAAAGAAACGCTTGCCAGCCAAGAGGAAAGCTTCCGTTTGGTGGGAGAAAGTTACAAATATGGTGCTGCGAGCCGCCTCGATTATGAGCAAGCTCGCACAACAGTGGCGAGTGCCAGAGCTGCGATTACTACCTATGTTCGCGCAGTGGCGCAAAGCCAAAATGCACTCGAACTGCTAGTGGGCTCTAAAGTTCCTGATGAGTTACAGCCCTCCGGGGTAGAGCTTGCCGCAACGCTTCCAGCGACAATGCCCGCGGGATTGCCGAGTGAAGTCCTTCTTAATCGCCCTGACATTATTTCTGCAGAACGCGGCATGATTTCCGCTAATGCCAATATCGGTGCGGCGCGCGCGGCCTTCTTCCCAAGCATTTCGCTTACGGCTAACGCAGGCAGTGCTTCAGCTCACTTGTCCGACCTTTTTGGTGCGAATACGGGGCTGTGGAGCTTTACGCCTAGCATTTCGATTCCAATTTTTACTGGCGGTCGTAATCTTGCGAACTTGCGTTCCGCAGAAGTGCAGGAAAAGATCGCTGTTGCAACCTATGAAAAGAGCATTCAGACGGCTTTCCAAGAAGTCGCCGATGCTCTTGCGACTGAAGGTACGGTCGAGCGGGAGCTCAAAGAACGCCGTGAATTTGCGGATGCGGCTTCACAGGCCTTTGAACTGTCCAGTGCTCGTTACAAACACGGTGCTGCGGCCTATACAGAGGTCCTTGATGCTCAGCGTACCAAGGTATCTGCTCAGCAGGCTGTGATTACGGCTGAACTCTCGCGTGCATCCAGTCTTGTAACGCTCTATAAGGTATTGGGCGGTGGTACTGAGCTGCCCGAACCGGCTAAAACCATTGAAGGCGCAGAGAAGTGAGCCCCGTTGCCGATCAGGAACGGACGGAGCGACTTGCCGAACAGCATCGGCGAGAAATCGTTGATGCGGCAGAACGACTGGTGAAGGGAAATGGCCTTCATCAGTTAAAGCTGCGTGATATTGCGAAAGAAAGTGGTAAGAGCCTTGGCAATCTCTACAACTATTTCCAAAACAAGGAAGCGATTATTGAAGCGCTTGTAGAGCGTGAAAAGAGTCGCTTCCTAATGGTTGTTTCTCAAAAGATTGAGCCTTTGCCAGGGGAAGACTATAAATCTATGTTGCGAAGGCATCTTGAGCAGATGGCCGACGCATATCTGGATCCTGACAGCCTGCTGCTAGCCATTTCTGTAGCGGGGGAGGCACTGGTTAATCCTGGCGTACACAAAATTATGGTGGCGGCTAACCGCCGCATTGTTGAGCATGTGGTGGCACTTATCCATCAGGATCCATCCTGCTCTATGGATAATGTGCCGAGGGAACTGCTTGAAGCGCGAGTAATTTGTATTCGTACTTTTTTTGAGTCGTTGCGCGGGGCGGTAGCCTTTTATCCTGATGTCAATCGGGAAATGCTTAAACAGGTTACGATCGAACGACTTCTTCTGATTTGGATGTGGGAGCGTTCCAAAGCGCTTGGCATGTCTCTCGAAGCGTTTGAGAAAAGTATGGCTAGTGACTATTGCCCTTGAGTAGGGACTCGTCAAAATTAATAAGCCTGAAGGTCTGTGTAGATCTTCAGGCTTATTTTTATTAGATCAGTTAGATTTTGCCGCTGATTATTTCTTGGGGAAGCGCACAGGGATGAAGATGCGGCCGCCATCACGCTGCACCAGAAGCAGAACCTGATCGCTACGACATGCTTCGCGCAGATCTGAAGCGCTCTTCATGAGTTTGCCGTTGGCACTCACAATAATGTCGCCTGCCATCAAGCCGGACTGCTGCGCAAATTTGCTGACCTTCGTAATAAGAAGACCGGTTGTTTCAGCATCCTTTGATTCAGCATCAGTGAGTACGCGGGCCTCAATGCCAAGACGGTGTGTATCTGCCGATGAGGCCGAGTTGTCTGCAGCCGAGTTGGTTCCGATAGTAATATCGAGCTTAATCTCTTTTTTATCGCGAATAACAGTGAGTTCAGCCTTCGTACCTGGGCGGAGTGAAGATACAAGCATGGGCAGTGATGAGGAGCTTGTTACCTTGCGGTCATTCAAAGCCGTAATGACGTCGCCGGCTTTCAGCCCAGCCTTCTCTGCAGGACTGCCTTTTTCAATCTTGGTGACGAGTGCGCCTTCAGGAGTCTTCAGCCCGAAGCTTTCAGCAAGATCCTGAGTGACTTGCTGGATATAAACACCGACATAGCCGCGAGTTACTTTGCCATCTTTGACCAGTTGGTCTTTCACCTGCAAAGCAATATCAATTGGAATGGCAAAGGACAATCCCATGAACCCACCGGAAGTGGAGAAAATTTGGGAGTTAATGCCGACAACTTCTCCCTTCATATTGAAGAGCGGGCCGCCAGAATTGCCGGGATTGACAGCGACGTCTGTCTGAATGAACGGCATGTACTGGTCAGTAGGAAGATTGCGAGAGAGCGCAGACACAATGCCGGCAGTCACGGTATTGTCAAGACCAAAAGGACTGCCTATGGCTGCTACCCATTCGCCAACCTTGAGCTGGTTGGAGTCACCCATCTTCAGCGCAGGTAAATCCTTCGCTTCAATTTTTACGACGGCGATATCGGTTTGTTTATCTGTACCGAGAACCTTGCCTTCAAATTCACGTTTATCGGTCAGGCGAACAACAATTTTATCTGCCCCCTCAACCACGTGCGCATTCGTCAGAATGAGCCCGTCCGTAGAAATAATGAAACCCGATCCCGTGCCTCGTTGTTCAGGGATTTCTTGCTCACCACCGCCAAAAGGCATCGGAAATCCAAAGCGGCGGAAAATCTCGGCACCTTGTTCATCCATGCCGGGGAAGCCGAAATTTGGCACGGCGACGGTACGAGCATTTTTTGTGACGGATATGTTTACTACGCCAGCGCCATTATCTTCAACGAGTTTGACGAAATCTGGGAGCTGTCCCTGCGTCTGCTGCTGTGTTGGGGTGCTGCTTTCTGTCGCCTGCACAGGCAGTGCGGCGGATGTGAGCGCAAAGGCCGCGCAAAGCGCAGCCGCCAAGGAGGTCTTCGAGAGGATCTGCATTGCTTTAATCCGTTATAGATGCGCCCGAAAACGGTTCGAAAAGAAGCTATAGAGCAGTTTTTCGAACTCTGGGACGTAGTGCGTAAGTTAAAAACTGAAGTAATTTAACTCTAACGGATCACACGGTTGCAGGAGGCAAGCTCCTAGCAAACAGCGGTTAAATTTGTAAGTGTCTTCTGCGTTAAACACTTTCTTCGGGGCAAGATGCGCCGAGCGGCGGGAATGAGAGAACAAAGCTTGTTCCTCGGCCGTCAAGACCGTCTTCAATCGTGACTGTGCCATGATGAATGTCGACGATGCGTTTGACAATGGCAAGTCCCAGACCTGTTCCGGACGTTTTGGTACCTAAAGCACGGTAAAAGCGGTCAAAGACGCGCGCCCGTTCATCGGGAGCAATGCCTGGGCCGTTGTCGCTTACGCGGACAACCGAACGCCCATTTACGATCGAGCTTGAAAGCTCGATGCGTCCACCTTGCGGGGTATAGCGGATGGCATTGTCGGTTAGATTGGTGATCATCAGACGAATAGCATCTTCCATGCCGTCGATTTGTGCCGGCGAAGCCGAAGCGGTGATGATGATGTCTTTTTGCTCGGCGATTGGAGCCATATCGTCGCGAATACTAGCAATCAACGCATCAAGATGAATGGTCGACATGGGCTTTTTTGAAGCGTCAGGATCAAGGCGCGCTAGTGTGAGCAGCTGCTGAACGAGGCGAGTTGCTCGGTTGATGCCTTCATTCAAGCGAGCGAAGCATTTATCTTGTGCTTCAGGGGTTTTTGCTCGTTGAGCGAGCTGCACCTGAAGTTTTAAAGCCGTTAACGGTGTTCGTAGTTCGTGTGCTGCATCCGAGGCGAAGCGTTGCTGCGCGCTTAAACTCTCACCTAGACGCGCTAATAGGCTGTTGATCGCGTTTACAAGACTTGCCAGTTCAGAGGACAAACCTTTTGTAGAAATTGGCTGCAGAGACGTTGGTGATCGCCGTGCGATAGAACGTGCCGTACGTTCCAAAGGTGCCAATCCGCTGCCGACGACAATCCAAACAGCAATAGCAATGAACGGAAGGAGCAGACACAGCGGCTGCAGGATACGAAAGGATGCGGTTGCTGCGAGAGAGGTTCGTACGGCGAGATCTTGTCCGGCAGTTATGACGAGCGGTCCTACTGCTACGGAATAGGTACGCCAATCACGCCCATCCACTTTTGATAATCCAAAACCAGGACCGTCAGGCAGTGGCAAGGCTGGAGTATTCTCACGTTGCCACAGACTATTGTTGGCAGAGTCGTAGACCTGAACGATGATGCGGTAGCTCGGAGCGTCACCGATGATGGTGAGGTGTTCAGGAGCATGCATGGGCATGCTGCTTCTCACAGAGTCAGCCAACGACTCTGCCGTCTCACGCAGGTGCGCATCGAGGAAGTCGTTGAATTCAGCCTGAGCAGAAAAGAAGGTCGCTGCCGCGGCGGAAAACCCCGCCGCAAGCAGAGCGGCCAAAAGCGTGAATAAAAGCTTCCGGCGGATGCTCGTCATGATGTAAATGGCTTTTAAGTTTCGAGCATGTATCCAACTCCGCGTACGGTTTTGATCGCCGAATCAGCGAGTTTCTTACGCAGATGGTGGATATGAACCTCAATTGCATTAGACCCTACAGTGTTGTCCCAGTTGTAGAGCTTTTCCTCAAGCTGTGCACGGCTCCAAACGACCCCCTTGCGTTCGGCAAGAGCTGCAAGAAGAGCGTATTCCTTTGAGGAGAGAATGACGGGCTCTCCTTTATAGGTCACTTCACGAGTGGCCGGAGAAATCTTGAGCTCCCCACGTTCAATTACCGGATCTGCTCGTCCGGCAGACCGGCGTAGTAAGGCGCGAATGCGTGCAGAAAGCTCATCAAGATCATAGGGCTTGATTAAGTAATCATCAGCACCGCTGTCGAGGCCCTTAATACGGTCATCGACCGTATCACGCGCGGTGGTGACAAGAACCGGTGTTGGGTCGCGTCTGCCGCGCATTTCTTTTAAAACTTGCAACCCGTCTTTGCCAGGCAGGCCTAAATCGAGGATGACGAGAGAGTACGGTGTTGTATTGAGTGCGAGAAGTGCTGAGTTGCCATCCCGCACCCAATCGATGGCATGCCCTTCAGTTTCCAGGCCAGCCATGACGCTTTCGCCGATCATGTCGTCGTCTTCAACGAGCAAAATTCTCATGATGGATTACCAAATCGTTCAATCAGGCGCTCGAGCACAATGCGCAACGTTTCCGCCGCCAAGAGCGCGAGCAGGATGAGGCCGGGAAGCGATTGTCGAGCCTCAAAGAGGCCCAGTCCGCCGGGACAGAGCAGGATGAAGAGTCCCCATGCAGCTACTGCACCAAGATAGGCGCAGATAGCTGAGGCAACAGTCAGCCAGGCAAGAAACCGCAGTCTAGGCTGACCACCAGCACCGGCGGCAGCGGCTAGATCCCAGCGGAACAAGTGAAATGATTGTAACCCGACGGCGGTGGCGACTGGCGCCTGGTGAAGTTGTGTTTGAATACTTTTGGGCAGTCGAATCAGTGCCCAGTGTCCGGCAGCCGTCCAAGCGTAAAGTGCTGCATCACGCAGACAACCACCCACTGCAGCCCAAAGCGGCAGCGTCCAGCTGTCAGCCTCAATCCCAATAAAAAGACCCGCCGTCGCAGCTCCCCAACCCGGTGAAGCGAGTGCGGCGAGAAATACCAACGCAGCGTGCCAGCTGATGAAGAACTCAACCATAGAATTGCGGTATGGATAAAGTGCCGTTAACGGCGCAAAGGATTATCAATGACGGAATTTAACAGCGGCCGAGGCGGTCGCGACGATGATATTGTGGATCTGGAAGCGCAGCCAGTGAACGCGACTGGAAACAGTGCAGAAGGATCCTCTCGAGAGCCTATAAAGCAAGATGTCAGGGTGGCGCCGTCTCGCGTCGCACCGCGAAATGCCGCTGAGCTGAGCGTTATACTCACAAGCTTTCAAATTTCACCAGGCAGTCTTTCTATGGCCCTCGGCGCTACGGTATATAAAGCTCAGCTTTCCATTTCCGATCTTGACCGGAATTGGTATGGCGAGCCTGTGCTCACGCTTGCGCGACATCCCTCTGAGACGGAAACGAGACTGATGCTTCGAGTGCTCGCTTGGTGTATGCGTGCGGGGGAAAAACTGGAATTTGGCCGTGGGCTCTCTACTGACGGAGATCCAGCTCTTTGGGAGCTTGACGATACTGGAGCCATCATTGATTGGGTGGAGTTGGGTGTCCCAGATTTGCGAACGGTAAGGAAGGCAGCCGGAAAGAGTGAACACGTGCTCGTGTTGGCTTACGATGAAGCTCGTTCGGCTCCTTGGTGGGAAAGCTTGAAGGGGGATTTTTCTAAGATCAGCAAACTCGCTGTTGTACTCATCCACGATGACGAAGCGAAAGCTTTGGGAAGTATGGCTACACGCAACATGAAGCTTGCTGTGACTATCCAAGACGGCGTTTTTTGGGTGAGTAACGATCATTCAAGCCTACAAATTGATCCCGAGTGGCTCAAGCGTGAGGATGAACGTTGGACCTGAGTGAATGAGAAAACGCCGCATGTTGTCAGAAACATGCGGCGTTTTTGAAGTGTTCTCAGCGATCTGTATTGACGAGTGATTCAGCCATTTTGGCGAAGGCTCCTTCAAGACGAAGGCGGACTTCAGGATCGGATACCGTTTCGGCCAAAGCTGAACGCATCGCGCTCATCCACTGATAACGCGCGTTCTGTGTAATGACGAGTCGGCGATGCCCTTCCCGAAGCATCGGCATGCCGTGGCGTTCAAGATAGAGAGGCGGGCCGCCTAGCCATCCTGAGAGGAACTCCTTGAGGCGAGCTTCGTAATGTGCGAGGTCTCGTCCTGCGTATATGCTGCGGAGCTCCTCTAATTGCGGATCGGCGAGCAGAACGCGAATGAAGGCGGCGGTGAGGCGATCAAGACCTGCATCGCCGCCGACACTGTCATATAGCGTTTTTTCGATCGGCAAGTTAATAACCTTTCATCGACAAAAAACGATCCAACCGAAACCGAGCAAAAGAATCCACCCAAGCAACGGTGAAAGGAGGTAGCGGAAGATGCGATGCTGAGGTGTGAAACCAAAGCCGTCGACCCAGAGGATGCTCATACCGAAGAGCATGCCGACTAACGCGCCATGAGGCACGCCGGTGGCATCTTCGGCTATTGCACGAGGATAAAGAACAACGACGGCGGCACAGGCTAGAGCACCAAGGAACGAAATGATTCGTAAAGCAGTCGATCCCCGCGAGGATGCGGCAGGCTTTGTGTTAGTCATCGTTGCGGGTCACCGTAGTTTCGATGACAGCGGCAAGTACAACGGCAAAGCCAAGAGCCATGATCCAATAGAAGTAGCTCATGAAGAACTCCTAGAAAGCAGATGGAGTGCGCTGCAGATGCATCTGCAGCGCACAGTTTGAACATCAATCAGTAGAGATGATGCGTGTTCTTTTCGATGTATTCAGCATTAAGTTTGCCCGACATCACGCGGTACGCCCAAGTCGTGTAAAGCAGCACGATTGGAAGGAAGATCAACGTCACAAAGAACATGATCTCAAGCGTGAGCTGGGAGCTGGTGCAGTCCCAAAGCGTCAAACCGGCATTGAGCATCGTTGAAGACGGCATCACAAATGGGAACATCGAAACAAGCGGCGTCAGTACGATTCCGAGAAGCGAAATGGATGAGCAGATAATCGCAGGCCAGCCGCGGCCAGCACGAATCATCAAAGCACCACCGAGAGCGCCGAAGATCCCTAAGGCAGGAACAAGCCAGAGTACGGGATAGGCTGCAAAGTTGGAGAACCAGGCACTTGCCTGCAGCTCGACAGTCTTAGCCAACGGATTGGCCGGACCTGCAGGGTCAAGCCCTGCAACAGCAACATACCCGTCAATGCCAAGATACGTCCAGACGCCACCAAGTGCGAAAAGAACAGCAGTCAAGACCCCCGAGATTGAAGCAATACTGACGGCGCGCTGATGCAGTGATCCTTCCGTACGCAACGCAAGATAGTTGGCGCCGTGGAAGATAACCATCACAATTGAAACGATGCCGCAGAAAAGTCCGAACGGGTTGAGCAGTCCGAAGAAGCTGCCGGTATAAACCGGACGCATCGTCGAATCAATTTCAAAAGGCACGCCCTGAAGCAGATTGCCAAATGCGACACCGCAGATGATCGGCGGCACGGCGGAGCCGACAAACAAAAGCCAGTCCCAAGACGAGCGCCAACGTTCGGCTGGAACCTTACTGCGATAGTCAAAAGCCAACGGGCGGAACATCAGCGCTGCAAGGATTACGAGCATGGCCCAATAAAAACCCGAGAACGCGATGGCGTACATTAACGGCCAGGCAGCAAACATAGCGCCGCCGCCGGTAACAAACCACACTTGGTTGCCGTCCCAATGCGGGGCAACCGAGTTGATCATGATACGGCGTTCGCTGTCATTCTTGCCCAGGAAAGGCAATAGCGTGCCAACGCCCATGTCCTGCCCGTCCATGATGGTAAAGCCGACAAGCAGTACGCCGATGAAGAGCCACCAAATGGCCTTCAGGATTTCGTAGTCAATCATTTTTTAAGACTCCTGCGGAATTACTGCTGCTCGAAGTGATAGCGTCCCGTGCCGAGTGAGCTCGGTCCCTTACGGCAGAAGCGAACCATTAGCCACATTTCGGCGATGAGCATCAGGGTATAGAGCACAACGAAACCAAGAATGGAACCAATCAGGTCACCGGACGTCAGTGAGGACACAGAAAGGTGCGTGGGCAGGATGTTGTAGATGGTCCAGGGCTGACGGCCGTATTCAGCAACGAACCAACCTACCTCACAAGCGATCCAAGGCAGCGGCAATGCGAGCAGCGTGGCGCGCAGATAAAGCGTCTTTGTGTCGAGCGTCTTCTTCACGGAGAAGTAAAGCCCAACGATATAGAGCAACAGAAGAGCTAAACCGCAGCCGATCATGACGCGGAAGCTCCAGAACATGGGGGCGACTTGCGGAATGGTGTCGGCAGCGGCCTGCTTGATCATTTCGGGGGTAGCCTTCGTGACATCCTCGGTATAGCGCTTCAGCAGAAGGCCGAAACCAAGATCTTTTTCGACGGCTTTGAACTCCGTCTGAAGAGCTTCATTTTTCGGATCCTTACGCAATGCTTCAAGCGTCGAGACGGCTTTTTGGCCGTTGACGATGCGAGTTTCTGCATCAGCAGTCAACTGTTTGATGCCAGGAATCTCTGTTGAAAGGGAGCGCGTACCCATCAGGCCGAAAAGCCAAGGCACGGAAACTTCCATATGATTTTTCTGCGCTTCCTGATCAGGAATGGCAAAGAGCGAGAGCGGTGCCGGAGCTTCATGCGTGTCCCAAATAGCTTCCATGGCAGCGATCTTGGTGGGCTGATCGCGCGTGACGAGGTAGCCCGATTCGTCGCCCATATGGAGCGTAAGCGCTGCCGCGACGAGACCGAATGCTGCCGCAAGACGGAATGAGGAAGCGGCGAACTTCACATCTTGACGCTTGAGCATGTAATAGGCGGAAATCGCCATCACGAAGAAGGAGCCGGTCATGTAGCCACCCCCAATCGTGTGAACAAATTTCGCCTGTGCCCATTCACTCGTGAAGACTGCCCAGAAATTGGTCATCTCCATGCGCATCGTTTCGAAGTTAAATTCAGCCCCGATCGGATTCATCATCCAGCCGTTGGCAACCAAAATCCAGAGCGCGGAGAGGTTTGACCCCAAAGCCATCAAAAATGTGACCAAGAGGTGCTTGCCGCGCGAGAGGCGGTCCCAACCGAAGAAGAACAGACCAATAAAAGTCGATTCCAAGAAGAAGGCCATCAGGCCTTCAATGGCGAGTGGAGCGCCAAAAATGTCACCCACATAGTGGGAGTAGTAGGCCCAATTCGTGCCGAACTGAAATTCCATCGTGAGGCCAGTAGCCACACCGATGGCGAAGTTGATGCCAAAAAGCTTGCCCCAGAACCGGGTCATGTCCTTGTACATCTGCTTGCCGCTTATGACGTAAGCGAGTTCCATCACGACAAGCATGAAGGACAGGCCAAGCGTGAGCGGCACGAAGATGAAATGGTACATCGCGGTCAGCGCAAACTGCAGGCGTGACAGGTCTACAAGATCAGAGGGGATCATTGAGGACTTCTCCTGATGTTAATTGTTGAATTGTTGGAGTGATAGTTAGTTAGCGTTTGGCGGGGGGAGTTTGTACTTCAGACGGAGCAGAGCTAAAGATCGCATCGCCCATCTTGTCGGGTGTAACGGTCGTGCGGTGCTCAGGGCTGAAGAAAAGCCACCAAAGGCAAAAAATGATGCAGAGCTTGCAGGCAATAACCAGAGCGATCTCAACGATCAATTGAGGTCGACGCTTTGGGGCGGGACGTGGTTCCATGCGATGCAGTTCCTTAAAGGCGTTTGCCGGCCAGTCATCAAAGGATTCGAGTGCCGGTTAAAAACTGTTGCCATATTAAGCGGGTGGAATGCATAGCATTTGGCAAAACGCTCTCCCAGAAGGGTTGACGGCCATAGGTTTTTTGGGGGACACTGCCAAATTGGCAGTATTTTAAAAAGTTGGCAGTCATGGCAGTTAATACCGCACTTCAAGGCATTCTTGATGCCCTCGGCGAGCCTCGTCTTTTAATTCGTCCCGACTACTCCGTGGCTTACGCTAATCGAGCATTCCGCCGCCGCTTCGGCATTGAAGACTTCGAAGGCCGACGTTGTCATGAATTAGTCTTTCATGAGTTTCGGCCTTGTTCGGCATGTGGGCGAATCTGTCCTATGGAACGAGCGGGGTTGAGCGGACAACCAGAGCGCACTATTGAGCGTGATTTTGTGCCGGGCGGTGAACGGTTTGTTGAGCTTGAAGTCGTTCCGGTGCCAGCTCCGGATGGGGCAGCCGTATATTTCATGGAGCAAGTTCTCGTCCGTGATGATCCGCAAAGTGTTCGCGAACGCGAAGGCATCGTTATGCATAGTGCTGCAGTGCAGCAAACGGTGGCAGCAATAGGGCGAGTGGCAGCAAGTGATGTGCCAGTGCTCTTTTGTGGTCCGTCGGGAAGCGGTAAGTCAAGGTATGCCAGACTGCTGCATGAAAACTCTCGACGCGCTGTGCATGCATTTATCAAGATCGACTGTACGACTTTGAATGATGAACGCTTTGAGAATGAACTGTTGGGCCGACTCAATACCGTAGGGAGCTCGAGAACGGGAGGTCTTTCAGCCAGTTCGGGCGGCACGCTTTATTTTGATGAAGTGACTGCGCTTTCAATGGGGATGCAGCGTCGGCTGCTGACACTTTTGGAAACCGGATTCGTTCGTGAAGCTGGGAGTGAACATAGTGTTGCTGTAGGGTGGCGAGTTGTCTGTGCAACGAGCGCATTGAATCCTGCTGCTCTCGTGGGTGCAGGACAACTTCGTGCTGATCTATGGCTTCGTCTTTGTGTTGCGAGAATTCGTGTGCCTGCACTTGCGGAGCGAATAGAAGACATAGAAGAACTGGCTCAGCTGATACTTAAACGCTTGCCGCGAGCGGAGCGAACCGCCTTGAAACTGTCGCCAGAAGGTTTAATGGTGCTTAGGCGTCGGCCATGGCCAGGGAATATTCGCGAATTGGAAAGTGTTCTTGAGCGTGCCAGTCTTTTATCAGATTCGGGGGAAATTGGCCCAGATAGTCTCGATGACCCTTTAGGTGGAAATGGTTTGCAAGACGTGATGCCAAAATGGGGGGAGACCACAGACAGTGCCGTATCGGTTGACGGTAAAACCAGACGAGAGCTTGCTCGGGCGCTCGGAATCTCTGAACGAACGCTGTATCGGCGTTTAAGAGAACGTCGTGACAGCGGCAATGGAGAAATTTTATGAGTACGCTCTCTCCGGCCGTACATCTTCTTTTCCCGCTTGTTGCAGGAGAAACTCGTCTTGTTATTCCTCTTGAAGAGACGGTTTTATCTGCTGCACTGAAACCCGCTTCCGACCGAAGCCAACGATTGATCGTGTTTGTTCATGGAGCAGCTTCCAATGCTTCGCGGTGGGAAGAATTTGTCGATACAACCGCGCTTAGCCAAAGGTGGACATTGGTGCGTTTTGATCTGCGTGGTCATGGTGCAAGTCCAGCACGTCGTCCCGGACGTCTTGAAAATTATGCTGACGACATTGCAGCCATGATTGGAGCTGCTGGAGCGCACGGTCCCATTGTTGTGGTAGGACACAGTCTTGGAGCTGCAGCCGCACTTGTGTTGGCAAGGCGTTTCCCGCACATTGTCAATGGGCTTATTCTGATTGATCCATTGTTAGAGGGCTGCTTGACGCCGGAGGCGCTTTGTATGCGCCGTCGTGCTCCTCTGCTTCATTTGCTGGAAATATGTGGACGTATTGCGGGTTTATGCGGTCTGTCTCGAAGACTGGCGCCCTGTAGATTACGGACGATGGATGAAGAGGCTAGGCAAAAGATTGCTCAAGGTGGGGCAGCGCTGCTAGCTTTTAAAAAATCTTATTCTTCAGTATGGAACGACTTGAAGCATGAGCATCTTGATGTCTTCGCAAGAGATCTGCTTGAAGTTGGACGTCCAACTGCATCTCTTGCTGAGCTGGGACTGCCGCTGCTGGTGCTCGGTGCTGATTCGGGAACTTTTACGAATGCGGCTGCTATGCAGCGGGAAACTGAAGAGGCAGGCGGTCGATTTGAACTGCTGCATTGTCTGCACTGGCCACTAACGGAATGTCGACCAGCCGTTGAGGCGGCATTAATAAGGTGGGCGCAGCAGTTTTAAGGATTCCAATAAAAACCGCCATAAAACAATGTTTTAGGCGGTTAATATTGGCGACGAAAATATATTGTTAGTTTGCGGCGGCAGACTTTTCTGTCTTATTTTCGCTGTTAGGCTCCGCTTCTTCATCATGCGGAACGACGATGCGCACGATTGGAGGCGCAACGGCTGCGTCTTCTTCGCGGATGCCCCAGACTTCGAGAAGTTCAGCCTGGGTAGGCAGATCTTCAATGGGACGGCCGCGTCGCAGCTTCAGAGATGCACGGACGATGTTCTCAACAACGTCGAGAGGCAGGCAATTAAGATCGCGGAACTCTACGCAGCGGTGCTCAACATCAAGCCCCTTCCATCGACCGACACCTGCTGCTGCGGCATCTTTTTCGGCGTAATAAAGCGTAAGTGACTTGTCGTGGGACTTGACGGCAAAAATAGGACCGTCAAGTTCATAGAAGGCGAGTCCAAAGCGCATGCTTTCACGCACGCCTCGGGCGGAGCGGCGAATCATGCTGCAGACGCGGGCCATTGAAACGCGGCGGTCGTTGGGCAGGCTTTGAAGATAACCTCCCACCGTGGTGGCTGCAGGAACCATGACTACATCTCTCCCTTATAAAACCATCAACAGCTCCTGTCTGATATGACAGAAGCCGTCAAGAGAACTAATTTTAGCAAATTGCGGGAGGGAATTCCCGACAAAAGCTGTCGGGATTGTGTCCAACTTAGAATATCACCGATAGAAAACGTAGCGGGCACGAAACGGAACTCTCAAGAGATGTCCTCGCTGTGAAGCCGAACATGAGGCGAGCGGCATGCCGCCCTCGGGCTGACGTCTGGCATAGTAGCGCACACCGGAAAGCAGGCCGTGGTTGGTGGATTCAACAGCTATTACAGCAGTGCGCAGGTTTCTGGCGGACTCTTGAGGGCCTTGTTCAATAATGTGACCTTTTACGAGGGAGCCGTCGCGTGCTGTGACGCTAAAGTCCGAACCAAGGACAGCCTGCTCTCGACCTTTATCATCAAGCAGTTTTCCTTGCGGATACAAAAAAGCCCAGAAAAATCCTCGCTCGTCATAGGTGCAGCGAAAGACCATTTGCCCCTGAGCTTCCCAAGAGTAAACAGCAACAGCTTTCTGCTGTTCAAGAACGCTTTTTGTCGGTGCGAGGGCGCAGCCGACAAGCAGGGCAGAGACTGAGGTGATCAGGAGACAGGCGGAAGCAAGGCGCATGGTTGCAGTGAATGAGATGGAACACAACGGCAGAAAGTCTAGTGTTCATATTGAGGAATATTGAATTTTTGACCTGCTGCGAGTGCAATTGTTTCACGGTTAGTCATATTGGTAAGGTCGGGAAAAACGTCTAGGTGTATAAGAAAGAATCTTGATAAAGTCGTAATTGAAGAACCCACATCAACCGCATTGCCTGGCAAGAGCACCGACGAAGAACAAAGGCGCCATCAGGTGATGTTCAGCCGACCCCATTAGGTTGAGTAGAAGAAACCAAGCAGCGGCTTTCTGCGGTATCGCATGCAAAGCGAGTTTCGATTTAATCCGCTGTTTGAGTCCGGATGATCGAAGAACCATTTTGTTCTGATTTTTCTGGATATTTCTCCTGACCTCACGGGGCGGCCCCAATATTCAAAGGGGGACCCCGAAGTGTTTCAAATACGCTTACATGGCCGTGGCGGTCAGGGCGTCGTGACGGCGGCCGAAATGCTCGCGCTTGCGGGCTTTATGGAGGGACATAAAGCACAGGCTTTTCCGAGTTTTGGCTCGGAGCGAACTGGCGCGCCGGTTGTTGCCTTTGCACGTCTTTCATCTGTAGAAATTCGGTTACGCGAGCCGATTCAAGAGCCGGATGTAGTTCTAATTCAGGATCGAACACTCCTGGAAAGTGTTCCGGTTTTTTCTGGTCTGCAACCAGAAGGCTATGTGCTCATTAATTCAAGCCGTTCGCCCGAAGAGCTTGGTCTCGAAGATCTTATTAAGCAGCTCCCTAAGGGTCATGTGATGAGTGTTCCAGCTACCAACTACGCTCTTGAGTCGTTAGGTCGACCGCTTCCAGGAGCAGGCATGCTTGCAGGATTTGCAGCGATTACCGGCAGCATGAAGCTCGAAAGTGTGCAGAAGGCTTATGCCGTTAAATTTGCCGGACGCATTGCTGAAGCCAATGCAGAAATCGCACGCCTTGCATATGAGGCTGTTCTGTCTCAGAAGGAGAAGATCCATGCTTAAGCAGATCGAAGGCAGTCAGGGCGTTGCTCAGGCCGTGGCGCTTTGCCGTCCGGATGTTGTCTGTGCATATCCGATTTCGCCGCAGACACACATTGTTGAGAACTTAGGATTGCTTTGTCGAAAGGGTGTTTTGCAGGATTGCGAGTACATCAATGTCGAAAGTGAGTTTGCCGCAATGTCCGTGGCAATTGGAGCTTCCGTTGCTGGCGGGCGAGCCTATACGGCGACTGCAAGCCAGGGGCTTCTTTATATGGGCGGAGCTGCATGCGTCA
>OATN01000108.1_pt1 | contig 42460 bp, 36 predicted proteins | sample 1501211 | NCBI WGS metagenome assembly OATN01 (sample SAMEA2579978, study PRJEB22360) | human gut metagenome | reverse complement strand
TCTGAGGTGAGCATATCACCTCTGTTCAGGTGGCCAAATTCAGTGTGCCACTTCACCACGGAGGGGTTAAGTGGGTGTATGGCTTTTGCCACAGCGGAGATAATGTCAAAGGGCAGGCGGTCATTTCTGGTCAGCAGCAGCCTGTTGCAGAACATGATTTGCTCGGCCAGCAAATTCTCCAGGCCGCGTTTGTTATGCCGGAGATTTTCCTGAAGAGTGGGGATCAGTTTTTTCCCATCATTGTAATCTTCATGGAGCATGACAGTATCAACGAGTGTTAAAAACGCCTTCAGGCGTACACGTGAATGGCGACGCAGGTATTTGACCAGAGGAAGCGGATGACTGCTTCCGGAGGTTTCAATCAGCATCACATCCGGCTTGTTGTGATCAAGCAGGTGGTTAATTGCGAGATCCATCTTTTTGAGGCCTGCGGGGCTGCTGATGCTGTCTGCGGTGATACTTACGAAATTATTGTCTTTTGCATCTACAATATCTGTGTTGGCGATCAGCACGCCGTCCACATCCAGTTCGCTCATGTCATTGACTATGACAGAGACTGAAAGCTGTTTTTCGTGTGCCTGTATGAGCAGGTTTTTCAGCAGAGTGGTTTTCCCTGCGCCGAGGAAGCCATTGAGAATGATGACAGATGTTGTTTCCATATCAGCAGTACACCAGTTAGTTAGCGAGGAAGGCGCTTGGTGGTACAAAGAGCATCCGGATTGAATCGCATAACGTCGACGGGAGTTGTTGTCGTTTTTCCTGTGAGGTCTCAACCTGCCACAGAACGCACCGGATTTATTGGTATTTAGTCTCCATCAGCATAATTATCACCATTTTTATCTCCGGGGGAAGATTTGTTCTGAACAGGAGTGGGAGGTGTGACCTCCTGAAAGTAATTACAGATTGCTAGTTGTTGTATTTTTATTCGAATATGTCTCTTCGTATCAGTGATAGCTCCTAGATAAAGTATATTCCGGGAGCGTTATCTGTTCTAGATATCAGAGAGTCAGTCATTTGTAAAAAAGAGAGCTGCATCATTCTATTTTTCCTGTCTATTCACCCTGTTGTCGTATCTAAAAGACATCCGTTCCGAGGATGTCGGGCACCCGTTCTGTACTAAGATACATAGCTTTTGGGTCTGCACTATTTGGAACCGACAGAAGTCTGTCTGTGATATCCGCATTTTTCTGTGTGCGATATATTCCGAAAAACTTCAAACCACTTAAAAGAGGTTTTTCCGGAGGATAAGTTCGACCAGGGAATAGTGTTTCCTGGTAAGTGTGGCGGAGCCAGTTCACCAGGACTATCTTTCTTATCCAGTTATACTGGATTTTATTAGATGATCACCCTACCCTGCAGCAGTACGCTGACGGTGTTTTTTTGGGAGAACCATTATGAATAACGTCATCTTTGATTGGTATTTATCTAGGCAAAAATTCATTCAACGTCCACTGCCAAGATGCAACATGCAGAGTCCTTAACTGTCAGAATCCAAGTGCTCGAAATTATTCGAATTCCTTACTAATTCCTCCTACACAACTATTGTTATGGAAGCTTGCGAAGATGCTCACTATATGGCACGGAAATTTTCGGAAATGCGTCATAAAACAAAGCTAATACCTCCTCATTTTGTCCAACCCTTCGTTAAAATTAATAAAAATGATTTCTTTGAGGCTGAAACCATATGTGAAGTTACATCAAGCCATCAATGAGATTTGTAGCATTAGGAGCTGAATCCCAGCAGAGGATTCTCACTTTTCATCCGTCGTTGACAATGGCCTTGAAAAACGCCGTTACTCACCGTTCTCCTTCACGGTAATACGCAGTTATAGTTTCAGAGCAATGTAATGGATCTTTTATATTAAGAAATTGTGTGAGTGGAGAGGTGCACGAATCCTAGAGGCAGAATGTTTCTCCACATGCTTGTGGAGAAACCGCCGCATTTTGCCCGTTCTGTACGATACTCCGTAGCCAGAGATAAGATATTCTGTCGCTGTATGCTACATACATTACACTATACGAAATCAGGTCTGTTCAATCAGTAAGGAAATAAACGGACAAACGTTATGTAACCCAGACAGAGATATATTGTCTGGGAAAATAGTGGCTTTTGTGGCGAAAACTAGTAAAACAGCAACCCGAACCACTTGATGTGCATCGTTTTTGATTATTCCCGTATACTCTTGCAGAAGGAGTTCTCCGTCGGGCTACTGTCATGGTTAATGCGGGGAATATGGCGACAATACAACACACCTAAAAGAGTAATGGACAGATGAAGCGGTTTATTCATTTCCCATGATTCTGAGTACCTACCAAGTCTGAGTGACCACTTTTATACTTTTAATTTTCGTCCATTTAGCTATCGTTTAATTATTATCACATAGGATTCTGCCGTTTTTAACAATGCAGGATAATAAGATGAAAAAATGTTGTTTTCTGCCGCTCTGGCAATGCTTATTACAGGATGTGCTCAACAAACGTTTACTGTTGGAAACAAACCGACAGCAGTAACACCAAAGGAAACCATCACTCATCATTTCTTCGTTTCGGGAATTGGACAAGAGAAAACTGTTGATGCAGCCAAGATTTGTGGCGGTGCAGAAAATGTTGTTAAAACAGAAACTCAGCAAACATTCGTAAATGGATTGCTCGGTTTTATCACTTTTGGCATCTATACTCCGCTGGAAGCCCGGGTATATTGCTCACAATAGTTGCCCATCGATATGGGGAGCTCATCTGCACTGTTCATTAATATACTTCTGGGCTCCCTACAGTTGTTTTTGCATAGTGATAAGCCTCTCTCTGAGGGAGGATTCAGCGATATCTGCCAATCGGGGGGGCTGCATTATCCACGCCCGAGGCGGTGGTGGCTTCACGCGGGGATGGGCAGATTGATCTGATATGCAACCGACGACGACCAGCGGCAACATCATCACGCAGAGCTTCATTTTCAGATTTGGGCCACCTTTTGATTTCTCGTTTAACTTTTGCAGTCACCAGACTGTGATTTATTTTAACAAATCAATAGCTTTCATAAAATTCTCGAAGCTGAAAGCTTAACTGAACCAACCAGCCTGGCTGGTGTTTTCTAAAGACAAAAAGGCCATCAGCAAAACACTGATAGTCTGAATCACCTTTATCAATCATGTATGAAGAAAATATGCGCAATTAGTTGACAGTGATTATCATTTTCATTAAAAAGAGCGCGTAGCATTCTTATTTCATGAGGAAATTTACCCGCCAACAACCTGAGTAGCGAAAGCTGTTCATCCCCAATATTTTTGCTGGCGGGTTCTTTTTTCTACTGTCCTCCTCCCCAGAGGAAGCATTCCCATTAATCATTACTGGCGAGGAGGCGAGAGAAAAAGTCGGTTCTTTGTCCCTAAATAACAGCATCATTTCAGTCCATGCAAAATCTGATTTACCAGCTCACATAATAACCTGATGATACACTGTGTAAGTTCACAGAGATATTGCAATTGCCTCCGGATAAGTAAGGGGAGATTGCACTATGCAAATGCAGCAGATTATGCGTTGAGGCTTTCAGTGATGGCTGATATAGCAACAATGAGAATGAAGGCTCTGCACTTCTGGGATAAACACGGTATTTCTTCAGCTTCTGAAGCCTTTGGCGTATCCTGCCGCACGCTTTACTGGTGGCGTCAGTTACTGAACAAGGGAGGACCTGAGGGGCTAATCCCGCACAGTAAGGCACCTCTGGTGCGACGAAAAAAGCACTGGCATCCCGATGTGCTGAAAGAGATTCGACGCCTCAGGACAGAGCTGCCGAACCTCGGTAAAGAGCAGATTTTTGTTCGCCTGAAGCCCTGGTGCGCATAACGCCATCAGACCTGCCCGAGTGTTTCCACCATCGGCAGAATGATCGCCACCGCACACGATAAAATGCGGATGATACCAGTACGTCTGAGCTCGCGGGGTAAGGCTCTGCTTGTCAAAAAGCGAACCACCAAACCCCGCAGGCCAAAGCACTACCGTCCGGTAAAGACCGGAGAGCTCATTGGGATGGACGCCATTGAGCTCAGAATGGGTGAAATGCGTCGCTATATCATTACCATGATCGACGAACACAGCGATTACGTACTGGCGCTGGCTGTGCCGTCGCTCAACAGTGATATCGTCAATCACTTTTTCAGCCGTGCAGCCCGGCTGTTCCCTGTCGGTATCAGCCAGATCATCACAGATAACGGGAAAGAGTTCCTGGGAAGCTTTGACAAAACGCTGCAGGAAGCCGCCATCAAACATCTCTGGACCTATCCCTACACGCCAAAAATGAACGCTATCTGTGAACGTTTTAACCGGGCATTAAGAGAGCAATTTATTGAATTTAATGAAATTTTACTCTTTGAGGATCTGGCGTTGTTTAACCTGAAACTGGCGGAATATCTGGCGCTGTATAACAGCAAAAGACTCCACAAGGCGCTCGCACTAATGACGCCCGTGGAATATATTTTAAAAGAGAACAAAAATTGCAATATGTGGTGGACCCATACACAGCAAACGCACAGGCCGCCCCGGTGGGTAGATATGTGGGATGGCTGGTTCAGACTTCAGGATATGGTTGAGGCTGGTGATGAAGTCTCTTTATCAGGAGATCTGATCAAGAGACAGCCGCGCAGGGGGATTCACTATGCTGGATTCTTTTAACAAATTCTCCGCTAACCAAAAAATAGACTTTTTGCATTCGTAAATGCGTTAAGAGATAATTTTTAAAGTTCCATCAATCTCCCGGCCAGTTCGTCTCGCGGCATTACTCACTATCCGCACAACTTCAGTAAGATCATGACTTTTTCAATCGTTATCTGTTGACCAAGCTTTGAAACCACTAGCGTCCCGTCAACCTGACCTGGAATCGTCGAGAACCGCCCATAGTTGTGAATTGGCTAGAGTGTGATGGAAAGCAACGCTAAACGACCGAGTCACACATTCTCTTTTCCCTAAAAATGACCATTTAGTGAAATAACGTATCCAAAATGATGACGTGAAAGCCTGACACTGGCAGCGAAAAGCCGAAAAAACTCACCTGGTCAGGAGCAAAAATCGGATTATTCGCCAACAGCGTAATATCAGCAGTAGTTCTCGACACGCTTGCGCTATAGACAGAGGATGAAACGCTGCTGGTCGGAGTTCTCTATACATTTTTGGCGACGGCAGAACCGCTCACCAATGCCTTAACGTCTATCAGCCTTCCGGTGAGTTGGAACAGCATGCTCAGCGTTTGCAAGATATTCTCCACGGTCTGTAGCAGCGTAGGTTTCAATTTAAATATCCCCAGATAGCCCTCTGGGAGCTTCCCTTTTTATTAAGTTTTAATTACCGTTGCAATAGTTAAACGATATTGGTAATTATTATCATTAGCATTTGTATCTGTGTTGTTTCTGGTAAGGTTGAAAGGGAACAAACATCGCCTGTACAACGGCGTTTTTACTTACAGACCAGCGAAGGCGAGACTATCAGGATGATGCATCGTGTGTCTAAGAAATCACGGTTCTTTCCAGATTCGTTGTTCGGTCTAACACTGCACAAATGCGTCAGAACATCCCGGCGTAGCTGTCCGACGCCATTTGGGCTGTTCAACAGGACAATGGCGCGTAAGCGTTAATGGAAGTGGGGATACGGAGTTCCCTGTTCACCTGTGTATGTCACGGAAAAGTCTCTGACTGAGCTGTCCATAACGCTGGTGAAGCACAAATGGCGCAGCATCTGGTAAAGCAGGTTTAACGAAAAGTCGTGTCCTGCTGCTGGCATATGAGTGCGTCGAGTGCCTGATTTAGATCGTCAAGCGGAGAGGGATTTTCTCATGCGTATTTTGTTTGTAGGCCCGCCTCTCTATGGGCTGTTGTATCCTGTGCTGTCTCTGGCGCAGGCATTTCGCGTTAACGGTCATGAAGTGCTGATCGCCAGCGGAGGACAATTCGCACAAAAAGCGGCAGAGGCCGGGTTGGTGGTGTTTGACGCCGCACCCGGTCTGGATTCCGAAGCTGGTTACCGCCACCATGAGGCACAGCGGAAAAAAAGTAATATCGGAACCCAAATGGGCAACTTCTCATTCTTCAGCGAAGAAATGGCCGACCATCTGGTGGAGTTTGCCGGACACTGGCGGCCTGACCTCATCATCTACCCTCCGCTCGGAGTCATCGGGCCGCTGATTGCCGCCAAATATGATATACCGGTCGTGATGCAAACCGTAGGCTTCGGCCATACCCCCTGGCATATCAAGGGTGTAACGCGTTCGCTCACGGACGCCTATCGTCGCCACAATGTGGGGGCCACACCACGTGATATGGCCTGGATCGACGTAACACCGCCGAGTATGAGCATTCTGGAAAACGACGGTGAACCCATTATTCCGATGCAGTACGTCCCGTATAACGGTGGCGCGGTGTGGGAACCATGGTGGGAGAGAAGGCCCGAGCGTAAACGTCTGCTGGTGAGTCTCGGCACTGTCAAACCGATGGTTGACGGCCTTGATCTAATCGCCTGGGTTATGGATTCTGCCAGTGAGGTCGATGCCGAGATCATCCTGCATATTTCAGCCAATGCGCGGTCCGATTTGCGCTCGCTGCCGTCAAATGTTCGCCTGGTTGACTGGATACCCATGGGTGTCTTCCTCAACGGCGCAGATGGTTTCATTCATCATGGCGGAGCAGGCAATACCCTGACAGCGCTACACGCTGGTATTCCACAAATCGTCTTCGGCCAGGGAGCCGATCGCCCGGTAAATGCCCGCGTTGTTGCCGAACGTGGCTGCGGGATTATCCCCGGCGACGTCGGCCTGTCGAGTAACATGATCAATGCTTTCCTCAACAATCGCTCACTTCGCAAAGCCTCTGAAGAGGTAGCAGCGGAAATGGCGGCGCAACCCTGCCCAGGTGAAGTGGCGAAAAGCCTGATCACAATGGTACAGAAAGGGTAGCCACTACGCCTTCATGATAATCATATGCCAGCACCCATCCAGGAGTCATGCATCCATAACAATGCGGGACCGGAGCGTGCTGGCTTTTTTGCGGAACGATCCGGCCAGTGGATCGTATTTTACAGACGGAGGAGGCTTAATGCCTGCGAATCACACTCCCACACCGGCTCAGTCATGGATAGTTCGCCTGGCGCGCGTGTGCTGGGAACGTAAGAAACTTAGTGTCATCGTGGTGGTAGCGTCAGTATCGACTATTTTGCTGGCTGCGCTGACGCCACTGCTGACAAGACAGGCTGTGAATGACGCGCTGGCGGGCAATCCGGTCCGCCTGCCGTGGCTGGCCTGCGGGTTACTGTTGATCGCTTTTTTTGATTTCATCGGTAACTATGTGCGCCGTGGTTATGCCGGGATGCTCTCACTCTGGGTGCAGCATACCCTCAGAGGACGGGTATTCGACAGTATTCAGAAACTTGACGGCGCAGGCCAGGATGCGCTGCGCACCGGGCAGGTGATTTCACGGACCAACAGCGATCTGCAGCAGGTGCATACCCTGCTGCAGATGTGCCCGGTGCCGCTGGCAGTGTTCACTTATTACATTGCCGGCATTGCCGTGATGCTGTGGATGTCCCCTGCCATGACGCTTATCGTCGTGTGCGTACTGGTATGCCTGACGATCACCGCGCTTCGTGCGCGTCGTAGGGTCTTCGCGCAAACCGGGCTGGCCTCGGACCAACTGGCGAATCTCACCGAACATATACGCGAGGTGCTGACACAGATCTCAGTGGTAAAATCCTGTGTGGCAGAGATGCGTGAAACGCACTGGCTCGATAGGCAGTCGCGGCAGATTGTGCGTGTACGCATCGGTGCGGTTATCTCGCAGGCGATGCCTGGGGCCACCATGCTGGCGCTACCGGTGCTCGGGCAAATCGTCCTACTGTGCTACGGCGGGTGGTCGGTCATGCACGGGCGGATCGATCTCGGTACCTTCGTTGCATTCGCCAGCTTCCTCGCGATGCTGACCGGGCCAACCCGCGTACTGGCATCGTTTCTGGTTATCGCACAGCGCACTCAGGCGTCCGTGGAGCGGGTGTTTGCACTGATCGACACCCGTTCACAGATGGAGGACGGGACGGAGTCAATTAACAGTCAGGTTGTCGGACTGGAACTGGAGAATATGAGCTTTGACTACCACCATGGCGACAGACATATCCTCAGCGATATCTCCTTTTCCCTGCGCGCCGGTGAAACCGTGGCGGTGGTGGGCGCATCGGGTTCAGGAAAATCGACCCTGTTGATGCTGCTGGCGCGTTTTTATGATCCCTGCTCCGGAAAGATATGGCTCAACACCAGCGAAGGCCGACAAAATCTTCGCGATATCAGACTGGAGGCGCTTCGTCGCCGGGTAGGCATCGTATTTGAAGATGCTTTTCTGTTTGCCGGTACGGTGGCGGAAAATATCGCCTATGGCCACCCTCAGGCAACGGCGGACGACATTCGCCGTGCGGCAGCTGCTGCAGGAGCCAGCGATTTTATCAACGCCCTGCCGAAAGGCTTCGATAGCCTGTTAACCGAACGGGGTACGAATCTTTCCGGCGGGCAGAGGCAGCGAATAGCGCTGGCGCGGGCGCTCATTACTGCACCGGACGTGTTAATCCTGGATGATACCACCTCAGCGGTTGATGCTGTTACGGAAGCGGAGATTAATACCGCGCTGGGTCGCTATGCTGACGAAGGGCATATGCTGCTGGTGATTGCCCGACGGCGTTCAACGCTTCAGCTAGCCAGCCGGGTTGTGGTGCTGGATAAGGGCCGTATGGTGGATACCGGAACCCCGGCAGAACTTGAAGCGCGCTGTCCGGCGTTCCGCGCACTGATGACCGGCGACAGCGATTTTCTGGCCACGTCCCACAATAGCCACAACGAATTGTGGCCGGCTGAACCAGCGACACAAGACGATGTAACGGATACGGGGGATAAAGGTTTTGTCGCCCGTATGACCCGCGTACCGGAAAATGCAGTACAGCAGGCGCTGGCCGGTAAAGGTCGCAAAGTCACGTCATTACTGAAGCCTGTGGCGTGGATGTTCGTCATCGCCGCTCTGCTGATCGCACTCGATTCTGCGGCAGGCGTAGGGGTACTGATACTGTTGCAGCACGGCATTGACTCCGGTGTCGCCGCAGGCGATATGTCGATCATCGGCCTCTGTGCCCTGCTCGCCCTGTGCCTGGTCATTGTGGGCTGGTGCAGTTATTCTCTGCAGACGGTCTTCGCCGCCAGAGCGGCGGAATCAGTTCAGCATTCGGTGCGCTTGCGCAGCTTCGGCCATATGCTGCGTCTTGGACTCCCCTGGCATGAAAAGCATGCCGATTCGCGTCTTACCCGCATGACCGTTGATGTGGACTCTCTCGCCCGCTTTCTGCAAAACGGCCTTGCCGGTGCGGCCACCAGTCTGGTGACGATGTTCGCAATCGCCGCCACCATGTTCTGGCTCGACCCGTTCCTGGCGCTGACGGCATTAAGCGCAGTGCCAGTGGCCGCACTGGCAACCATGATTTATCGCCGCCTCAGTACCCCTGCTTATGCACAGGCACGGCTGGAAATAGGCAAAGTCAACAGCACCCTGCAGGAAAAAGTCTCTGGCCTGCGTGTCGTGCAATCGCATGGTCAGCAGGAACTGGAGGGCGCCCGGCTGCGCGCGTTATCGGAGCGTTTCCGCGCAACCCGTGTGCGAGCACAAAAATACCTTGCAGTCTATTTTCCGTTCCTGACATTCTGCACCGAGGCCTCCTATGCCGCTGTTCTGTTAGTGGGAGCTTCGCAGGTCGCCGCTGGAGAAATGACTGCCGGGGTACTGGCGGCTTTCTTCCTGTTGCTGGGGCAATTCTATGGGCCAGTGCAGCAGTTATCAGGGATTGTCGACGCCTGGCAGCAGGCGACAGCCAGCGGCAAACATATTGATGAACTACTGGCGACAGAAGGCACTGAGAACCTCGGGTCCTCTTCGGTCCTCCCTGTCACCGGTGCACTGCATCTTGATGAGGTCACGTTCAGTTATCCCGACAGTCACGAGCCAGCTCTGAACAAACTTACCCTGACGATCCCAGAGGGAATGGTTGTCGCGGTCGTCGGCCGCAGCGGTGCGGGTAAGTCGACGCTGATTAAGCTGATTGCCGGGTTGTATTTCCCCACGCACGGCAACATCAGAATCGGTGTGCAAATGCTCGATGATGCCTCGCTCACTGAGTATCGTCGCCAGATTGGGCTTGTCGATCAGGATGTAGCACTGTTTAGTAGTGATATTGCAGAAAACATTCGTTATTCACGGCCATCCGCCACCAATGAAGACGTTGAAATTGCCTCACAGCGGGCAGGGCTGTATGAGATGGTGTGCAATCTGCCGCAGGGATTCCGGACACCGGTGAATAACGGCGGAGCCGATCTGCCCGCAGGTCAGCGCCAGTTGATTGCGCTGGCCCGCGCGCAACTGGCGAATGCCCACATCCTGCTGCTCGACGAAGCCACGTCATGTCTGGATCGCACATCCGAAGAACGACTGATGTCATCGTTAACAGATGTCGTACATGCCGGGAAGCACTCGGCGCTGATTGTTGCACATCGTCTGACCACCGCGCAACGCTGCGATCTGATTGCCGTTATTGATAAGGGGTTACTTGCGGAATACGGAACCCACGAACAGCTGTTATCTGCGGGCGGCCTCTATACCCGCTTATGGCATGACAGCGTCAGCAGTACTGCGCTCCATCGCCAGCACAACATGAAGGAGGAAACCCCGGGATAGTTACTGGACACGTAATGTATTAAAAACACAGTCAGAAGCGGCGGTACCGTGAATAGCCGCTTTAATTATTTATACTGACATCCTTAATTTTTAAAGAGTATGAATGCTGAACATGCAACAACATCCCTCTGCTATCGCCAGCCTGCGCAACCAACTGGCAGCGGGCCACATTGCTAACCTTACTGACTTCTGGCGCGAAGCTGAGTCGCTGAATGTTCCTCTTGTGACGCCAGTCGAAGGAGCGGAAGATGAGCGAGAAGTGACCTTTCTGTGGCGCGCCCGACATCCTCTGCAGGGCGTTTATCTGCGTCTGAACCGGGTGACGGATAAAGAGCACGTAGAAAAAGGAATGATGAGCGCCCTTCCCGAAACGGATATCTGGACACTGACACTGCGTTTACCCGCAAGTTACTGCGGCTCCTATTCGCTGCTGGAAATCCCCCCCGGCACTACGGCTGAGACGATTGCACTGTCCGGAGGCCGTTTTGCCACCCTTGCCGGAAAGGCCGATCCGCTAAACAAAATGCCGGAGATCAACGTTCGGGGAAACGCAAAGGAATCAGTGCTGACACTTGATAAAGCTCCTGCCCTGTCGGAATGGAACGGCGGCTTCCACACCGGACAACTGCTTACCTCCATGCGCATTATCGCCGGGAAATCTCGCCAGGTTCGGCTCTATATTCCGGATGTTGATATTTCTCAGCCCCTCGGGCTGGTCGTGCTGCCCGATGGTGAAACCTGGTTTGATCACCTTGGCGTATGCGCGGCAATTGACGCCGCCATAAATAACGGGCGCATCGTGCCCGTGGCTGTACTGGGCATTGACAACATTAATGAACATGAACGCACTGAGATACTCGGCGGGCGCAGCAAACTGATAAAGGATATCGCCGGACATCTGCTGCCGATGATTCGCGCTGAACAACCGCAGCGTCAGTGGGCAGACCGTTCGCGCACAGTGCTGGCCGGGCAGAGCCTCGGCGGGATCAGTGCGCTAATGGGGGCTCGTTACGCACCGGAAACGTTCGGTCTGGTGCTCAGTCACTCTCCTTCAATGTGGTGGACGCCAGAAAGAACCAGTCGACCAGGCTTGTTCAGCGAAACCGATACCTCATGGGTGAGTGAGCATCTGCTTTCTGCCCCACCGCAGGGCGTACGTATCAGCCTGTGCGTGGGATCGCTGGAAGGTTCGACAGTGCCTCACGTTCAGCAGCTTCACCAGCGGCTGATTACCGCTGGCGTCGAAAGCCATTGCGCAATCTACACCGGTGGTCACGATTACGCATGGTGGCGCGGTGCACTGATTGACGGGATTGGTTTACTACAGGGTTGAGTTGACCCACAAACACTTTCAGGAAACGGTACAGACTTCCTGAATAAATCAAATAGTCACCTGCGGAAAAGGAATAATCATCAGATGTATGCCCGCGAGTATCGCTCAACACGCCCGCATAAAGCGATTTTCTTTCATCTTTCTTGCCTCACCCTTATCTGTAGTGCGCAAGTTTATGCGAAGCCGGATATGCGGCCACTGGGGCCGAATATAGCCGATAAAGGCTCCGTGTTTTACCATTTCAGCGTCACCTCTTTCGACTCTGTCGATGGCACACGCCATTATCGGGTATGGACGGCCGTGCCGAATACAACCGCACCGGCATCGGGTTACCCGATTTTATATATGCTTGACGGTAACGCAGTTATGGATCGCCTGGATGACGAACTGCTCAAACAATTGTCAGAAAAAACACCGCCAGTGATCGTGGCTGTCGGGTATCAGACCAACCTCCCTTTCGATCTCAACAGCAGGGCTTACGACTATACGCCAGCAGCAGAAAGCAGAAAAACAGATCTCCACTCAGGGCGTTTTAGCCGTAAGAGTGGTGGCAGCAACAACTTCCGCCAGTTACTGGAAACGCGTATTGCCCCAAAAGTGGAACAGGGACTGAATATCGATCGGCAACGCCGCGGCTTATGGGGGCACTCCTACGGCGGCCTCTTCGTGCTGGATTCCTGGCTGTCCTCCTCTTACTTCCGGTCGTACTACAGCGCCAGCCCGTCGTTGGGCAGAGGTTATGATGCTTTGCTAAGCCGCGTTACGGCGGTTGAGCCTCTGCAATTCTGCGCCAAACACCTGGCGATAATGGAAGGCTCGGCGACACAGGGTGATAACCGGAAAACGCATGCTGTCGGGGTGCTGTCGAAAATTCATACCACCCTCACTATACTGAAAGATAAAGGCGTCAATGCCGTATTTTGGGATTTCCCCAACCTAGGACACGGGCCGATGTTCAATGCCTCCTTTCGCCAGGCACTGTTAGATATCAGTGGTGAAAACGCAAATTACACAGCAGGTTGTCATGAGTTAAGCCACTAAACACTGCCCACTTTTACGCGGGCAGTACGCCTGAAACACTACGATCAGAATGATGCGGTAACTCCGGCATAGTAAGCCCGGCCTGGCTCGTTATAGGTATTAGCCCCTTCAGAAGATCGGAAGATCTGTTTATTGAGGATATTACTGACGCCGACATTAAGACGCAGATTTTTATTAATATCGTAATTGAAGTTCGTCCCCACCAGTGAATAAGCGCCCAGCTCTTTACCTGACAGACCGCCAGTATCTTCACTGCGGGTTTCCGCATGAGTACGCGGTTTTTGTCTGCCATATAACGTCCAGTTGACGCTGGCAGAAAACGCCTGGGTGATGGTCCAGTTAAGCGAGTTATTGATAGTATATTTCGGGATGACCGACAGAGGATTACCGGTGTCTTTTTGCTCCGAAGTGATCATCCATGTGGCATTGGTATTCCAGTTCAGACGATCTTTCACCAGTGGGAAAGACATACTGGCTTCGATACCGTCCACCAGAGCTTTCCCGCCATTCTGCCACTTGAGGATATATGCGCCTGAAGCGGTTTGCCCGATAACGTTATCCCCGGCCACGATCTTATTCTGGTAATCATTGCGGAAGTAGGTCACACTTGCGTGGTAATCTTCCCAGGTGAACTCCAGCCCAATTTCTTTATTGACGCTGATTTCCGGATCGAGATCTTTATTACCGATCAGGTAGCACCCGCCTGATGTAATATCTTTTGGACAGCCATTGCCTTTCGAGTAGAGCAGATAGCCTTCACTGGATTGATACAGGTTTGGGGCTTTAAAGGTTCGGGCAACCCCTGCTTTGACTTTGAAATAATCGCCCAATTCCTGCGAAAGATTCAGACTGGGGCTGAAGTTCCCGCCGGAGTCGCTGAGATAATCAAAGCGCAGGCCGGGAATGATATTCGTGCCAGGAACCGGCTCAATGTTATCTTCAATATACAGCGCACTGATTTGAGAATGATTTTTACTGCTGCGATCCGCAGCAGAGCCAGAAATACCGCTGATATCTCTGTCATTCACCGTCAGGCTGGTAGAGGAAGGATCATCGAGCTTATCGCGGTTCCACTCTGCACCAATGGTCAGCGTTTGATCAACCATCACATTCAAAGGAATATTAAGCTCGCCGCTGGTTCGCCAGGAACTCAGGCGATTGGTCGTAAACTTTTCACCCGCTAAAATACGCCCTTCACCACCGCCGGATAATCCTTCATTCATGCGGGTATTATTGGTTTTCTCGTAATAAACACCAAAGCGACTTTGTCCCCAGTCCCAGATACCATTATGCGTAATGCCATAATTCTGTCGGTACAGGCGGTTCGTCTCTTTGCCGGATTTTGCCAGGCTTTCGGTAACTGCACTGGAAGAACTGTTTTGCGTATCGCCCGCATAGATATTCCCCTGGCGGCTATATCCGGCTTCGAAATCGAGAATCTGCTGCGGATTTAATTTCCACGAGACAACGCCGTTAATATCTTTGTTACGTACCCCTTCATGCCCGGCTGCGTTTTTCGTACCGACCAGAGAATTAATATCCCAACTGTCAGCATCCGTTTTATTCAGGTTACCATACAAACGCGTGGTAAGAGCATCACCAGCCAGAGGCCCACTAAGGCTGAAATTGGCGCGACGCGTAGCGCCCTCATCGCTACTTTCCGGCTGGTTGGTGTATAACGACAGCGAACCGTGCCAGTCGTTGGTGGGACGTTTGGTAATGATGTTCACCACCCCCCCGGCTGCCCCCGAACCGTAGCGCGCCGCCGCAGGGCCGCGGATCACTTCAATACGCTCAACCTGTTCCGGTGGCACCCAGTTGGTGTCACCGCGGGTATCACGCTCTCCACGCCAGCTATAACGCACGGAGTTACGTGACGTCACCGGTACACCATCAATTAAAATTAAGGTGTTTTCCGGCCCCATACCGCGAATATCGATTTGGCGGTTATTACCGCGTGTGCCCGAGGCGCTATTGCCGGTAAGATTGACACCAGGCATTTTACGAATAATATCTGAAATGTCGTTTACCGGAGGGGACTTTTTAATATCCTCGCTGGTAATAACCGACACTCCCGGCTGCTGTTTTAATATCTGCTCAGCGGTGGCTTCCACCACCAGAGTCTCGTCATTATCGTCGTCGGAGGATTTAGCTACTGATACCTGGCTATTAAACCCAACCAGGAGCGCGGTTAGCGGCCAGAGGAGCTTGTGAGTTCTCATTCCTATTCCCTAATAAATGCCTAACTTAAAATGTTTGATCGTTAAGCTCACATCCTTTCCAGATACGTTTAACTGCAATTATGATTTTTATTATGAGAATGATAATAAATACCATTTAACAGAAATCAAGGCAATCCTAAGTGACATAAAAACATTAATATCGATATATATCAAATAGTTACACTAGTGACGTGCATTTTTATTTCATTACACTTTTATCAAATACATTTCTAAATTACTGTTTGCAGTGCCAGTTAGTATACTTCTTGTACCACTGTTGCCACCGGCAACTCCGTATACCTGTCAACCATCAGGAATTTTGTCGCAGTTGCCCATGGGGACGCGAAGAATATTGGTTGTTCGGGCCAAGGATTCTCTAATTGAATAATTGCGGCGAGAAAACTCCCTCATGGGCTTTTTAATCATCGTCAGCATCCAGCCCGGCAGATTATCCACCTGTTGCCTCTCCATCAGACTCAGTAAGGCAAACAGGGTCTGCTGTGCCGTCTCTTCCAAAAAAACTTGTGGCTGATGAGTCAGCGTTACCAGATTATCCTGCGACACCACTGCTTACAGCGCATCATGTAGCAATACAGGATTATCTACACTGAATCATTAAGATATTTAACACTAAATATAATGCAAGACATAAGTGCTAAAACAGAGTGAAAAGAACTAATCTGAGCTTCAGAAAAATAGAATATATATCCGTTCTGAATCGCCACGCAATTTTAAATAACAATCAACAAGCATCGTCGATATCCATATATACCATATTTCTGTAATTGCATTAGCGCAAGACCATAAGTGTGGCTCGCAAGCAACTACAAAACATTGCAGTTTTATATAATCATAAATGTGAACTAAATTACACTCATGATTAGGTGGCTAATTAATAATTGGCGCACAATTCAACAATACTTTCGTTTAAAATTGTCTATTGTTATTAATTTAACCTTGTAATATATATTCCGGAATCATTTACTATGAATAAAATATACACTCTAAAATATTGTTATATTACTAGCACAGTAAAGGTTGTCTCTGAACTGGCCCGAAGGGTATGTAAAGGGAGTACCCGCAGAGGAAAAAGACTTTCAGTACTTACCTCTATGGCACTATCTGCATTACTCCCAACCGTTGCTGCTGCATCAACGGTTGGTGCAACAATCCTTACCAGACATACTGCGACTTTGCAGAAAATACAGGACTGATCCTACCCACGTAATGTGGACACGGCCCTAAGCGAGATTATGGTTTTCAAATTGTTCCGGGCTGAGACCGCCACAGGCACTGTGACGACGCCAGCGATTGTAATCACACTCGATATAATTAAACACCGTTGCCCGCATTATTTCCCGGCTGCTAAAGCGTTCCCTGTGGATACATTCCACCTTCAGCGAATGAAAGAAGCTTTCCACACAGGTATTGTCATAACAGTAGCCTTTCGCACTCATACTGCCACGCAGGTTGTGTCGCTTCAGCAGCGCCTGATAATCCCCTGAAAAGTATTGACCACCACGGTCCGTATGAACAATGACGCTTTCCGGGCGTCTTCTCCGCCACAACGCCATTTACAGTGCATCACAGGCCAGTTGTGCTGTCATTCGCGGTGACATCGACCAGCCAATAACGGCGCGTGACCACAGGTCGATGACTACTGCGAGATACAATCAGCCCTCATCGGTACGCAAGTACGTGATGTCACCCGCCCACTTCTGATTCGGGCCGCTGGCGCTGAAGTCCTGCTCCAGCAGATTCTCCAATACGGGCAGGCCATGTACACGGTAGCTGACCAGGCTGAACTTCCGGCTGGCTTTCGCCCGCAGCCCCTGACGACGCAGGCTGGCGGCAATGGTTTTAATATTGAACTCCGGCAGTTCGTCAGCAAGGCGGGGAGCACCGTATCGCTGCTTTGCCTCAAAGAATGCCTTATGGACAGCGGCATCGCAGGTGGAGCCGAAACTGTTGGCGCAGGCTCATCTGGTGACGACGCCTGAGCCAGACATACCAGCCGCTGCGGGCAACCCGAAGTACACGACACATCGCTTTGATGCTGAACTCTGCCCGATGATTTTCGATGAAGACATACTTCATTTCAGGCGCTTCGCGAAGTATGTCGCGGCCTTTTGGAGGATGGCCAGTTCCTCAGCCTGCTCCGCCAGTTGTCGTTTAAGGCGGACATTTTCAGCGGCCAGTTCGCTTTCGCGCTCTGACGAACTCATTTGTTGCTGCTGTTTACTGCGCCAGGCATAAAGCTGAGATTCATACAGGCTGAGTTCACGGGCTGCGGCGGCCACACCGATGCGTTCAGCGAGTTTCAGGGCTTCGTTACGAAATTCAGGCGTATGTTGTTTACGGGGCTTCTTGCTGATTGATACTGGTTTTGTCATGAGTCACCTCTGGTTGAGAGTTTACTCACTTAGTCCTGTGTCCACTATTGGTGTGTAAGATCAGAGCTGGCAACACTAACGTGGGTGGACTGGTATAACAATCGACGATTGCTGGAAAGACTGGGCCATATTACTTTGACAGCAGCAGAACAAGCTTATTATGCTTCCATTGCTTCCATCGAAAACAATGATTTGGCAGCCTGAGTTCACAGATAAAACACTCTCAAGGAAACCCGGAGCAGTTCACTCATACAAGAAAGTCTAAAATATGAATATACTCCCAATGCAATATATGTTTCGTATTGGGAGCAAATAGCAGACTATTGTGAAGTTATTGTGTCTCTACTTCAGCATTTCCTGGACAGAATATATTTTCTGCTTTCTTGGGCGTGATCAGGTGATGTACAACTGTTTTATCCACACATAAATTGACTCCGGTAAGAGCTAATGTATGCCCATCACCATTTATTGTCAGCAACGGGCTGGAAAATTTCTCTGCCATCTTGCGAGCATTAATCCAGGGCGTTGTTGGGTCGTATTTGTGTGCAACAAACAGTAAACCCGAGGGCAGAACTGTATTTTTCAGGCGAGTTTTGTTCAGGTCGCTATATATTGGCCACAATTCACAAAAATCAGGTGAATCAGAGCGTCCATTGTCAAAGTTAATAGCTGGGAAGGCATTCGCAAGAGCGTCTTTTCGGGATTTTCTCTCTTCTGGTGTTAATTTCTCATCTCCCTGATCAACACAAAGGATTACCCCCAAAGCATCGCTTGACTCTTCTGAGGCTATTGGAGCACTGAGCGCAGTTTCAATTTCATTACTGACAATCCCCTGTGAGAACTGGCGTATGGCAGTTGCAAGGGTTGGCCATGATGAACGCCATAATAGAAGGTCTGTTGTTAATGATATGAGTTCATCTGAAGATATATTTTCTCCCTTGCTGTCGATTAAAGGTCTGTGATGCAATTTTAATAACAGGTCGTGGAACTGAGTTATTGCCTTATCTCTGTCTGAAGAAAGCGGGCAACTTTTTGTACGCGCACACCAGGATGCAAAGCGATCAAACGTTTCCTGATAACTTTGTGCCTGTTTGAGTTGCCATGTGAAGTTGTCCTCCAGGTCATCAATATCGACGACTCCATCCAGAACGATAGATCTGACGTTGTAAGGAAAACGTTCTGCATATAAGGCTGCAATTTGTGTTCCATACGAATACGCCACGGCTGTCAGTTGTTTATCACCCAAGGCTTGCCTAATACGATCAATATCATATACAGCCTCGTTAGAGCCTATATGGCGAATGACTTCGGCTCCGGTATTATGGATACATGCATTAATTTTATTTAATACTCGTTGCTTTTCGGTTATGTTTTCCTGAATCTCTGTATCTGATTGCTGGCAGTTTATTGTCGGAGTGGACTGACCGACGCCTCGAGGATCAAATCCAATAATATCCCATGACTCACGAAGATTTGTGACTGGCCAGTCAAAGTTAATATAAGGATTTATGCCTGGTAACCCGGGACCACCACTTATTATCAGGATACTTCCTTTATGCTTGCTTTTTGCCGGCAATTTTGTCAACGCTAGTTTGACTTGTGATTTTTTTTCATAAGAAGCATCTCCGCCTGTGTCTGTATATTTTAATGGAACAGACAAATAACCACATAGTAAGTCAGGAGACGGTTTTTCCTCACCAAACCAGTGGTTGAATTGACTGGTCATACAGGATTGCCACTCGATCTGCTGGGCAGATACGGTTACGGGTAGAAGTAAGGTTAAAACAATCTTGAAATGAGCAATTATCTTTCGCATTGTGCCTCTGAATATCAGTATAAAGATAAAATTTGAATATATTGCCCCCTGTGTTGCGGTAGGGGGCTACACGTTACGGATATTGGTCAAATGAGTACAAAATTAGAGAGTGTTGTTTACTTTGAATAGCAGATAAACTTCCCGGGGCTATGCATTACCATCGGGGAGATTTTAGTTAACGGTCTTAAAAGGTGTACTTAAGACCAGCAGTAGTGATAAAATTATAGTTTTCTATGCCTGCACCATTTTTGCTGTATTCAGAAGTATTATCATTATGGTCATAAAGTGAAGCATCACCTTTCTTATTCGTAACCCGATTCCATGCGCCTTCAACATAAACTTTTGCGTTAGGTGTTACGTAATAACCTGCATTGACTGCAATAGAATAGTAATTTTGGTCTTTGACCTTACTGCGATAAGTGATTCTTTTTACACGGGCATAGTGTTCATCGTTATCAGATGCTTCCACCCAGCCACTGTATTTAAATATGCCACCAAACTCAAAATCTTCATAACGGTAACTCCCCATCAGGCCAATATAGGGCATTTTAAAACGTTGTTTATAGCCTATTACTCTTTCTCCATTAGGGATGGAGCCGATATCATCTCTGAATCCCTCGTCAGAGTATATATAGGAACCACCTCTGGCTATAAAGCTATAACGGCTTTCCTGATATCCGGCCATAAGCCCCAAGCGGTAATTGGATTCGTTGAGGAGCCAGCCTTTGATATTCAGATCAAATTCGTTGGCAAAATTAAGGCGGGTATCGGGATGTCTGCTTTCATCTGTCCAGATGCCAGGTTTATCTGGGTCCTGCCAGTCACGGTCAATCATATTACCCCCTTTCTGACCGAGAGTGGTCCAGCCAGCAGCCCCGACCGATACCTGGGGCATCAAATCCCAATTAATTGCACCTTTAATAATTGCAGCGTTATTGAATTTCCAGTCGAGTTGACTGACTTTTTGGCCTCCTTCTTCGGCTAGATAAACACGCTCTTTTGTTTTTCCACTCAGAGTTCCAAGACTAATGTCCGCATTTATGTTGCCAGGAGTAAACGATAAAGTCTCGGTAGAAGCAAAAGAGCTGATCGCAATAGGGGTTGTCAGGACTATTCCCAGAAGTTTCGCCCGCATAAAGATCTCCATTCAATCGTTTTAACGATTTAACATGTATTTTTATATCTAACTTGAGGAGTCAATTGTATATTGCTCTGTTGTTTAGATTTTGTTTAAGGTCGAGTCATTATCACGGCATATCGCTGGTACTGCAGTTTGATTGGTTATCATTTATTTTATAGTTAAACTCTCTTATATTTGTGTATGTTTTTGCTTTATTTATTTTGTTGTGATGGCTTTAGAAGTATATGGGAATTGATGGCCAACGATATAAAAACGTATATTAGAGAAGTAATTACCTGACATATCAAAAGCATAATGAACAATTAAGCTTGCACGTCATGAATGTCATGACCATTAAAGCGCAGATCTCCGAAGTCGATATCGCCCGTATTTCCGCCGGGCAAAAAGCCCGTTTAACTATCTTTTCCGAACCGGACACGCACTATAATGCGACGCTGCGAGCCAATTCATTTAGAGTCAGGCTTCTCATATGATCTCCTTTTTATCTTATCGGATATTGAATAATAATTATCACCAACAAAGTAACATATTGCAGACATTAATGCAGAGAAGCAAAATGTATGCATGGATAAAAAATTATTTCCTCTAAAAACACAATCATATATAGCTAATGCAATATATATTGCGGTGGCATTTATTATAAATGCAAATAACAACTCTAATTTTGTTCTTTTTCTATCCATTACTTTCTATCCCATTACCACACAAACACTAACGATAATGATTATCGTTCACACAGTCAAGAGTGAAGGGTTGGGGACCATCCCCCCCCTATAAGGGGTCCGCTTGGAAAATGGATTTTCCCACGTCAAGAGAATTGAGTTGAACGAGTGGTTACATCCAAGCCAGCTAACTCACTGAACGTAAAGGATGTACGAAATGTGTCTACCGTCCGGCTTACTTCCGTACATTCCCTTGCGTAGATGTTCAGAATTGTACGATTTCGGACACCAAAACCGCTGTTGTCCCGCCATTCTGGCGATTCCTGAAAGTCATTTGACTAAAAAATAGTCTTAACGTGGTTTATTTTCCGAATTCCAAGCGCCCCCCCTACATTTATACAATGTCCGGCAGGGCATAGAAGGGGCGAAAGAAAATACCTGGGCGAAGCCGCTGAACATCATTCTGGCGATTTCAATAAAGGTACTTGCTCGCGCTCTGTCATTTTCTGAAACTCTTCATGTTGCATTTCGATTTTTCTTCTAAAATCATAACTCGCATTCCTGTTCTTTTTATATACATCCATATCTATTTTTGTGACGAGTTCAAACCACAATGTTCGCACTCCCCATGCAGCGTTATGAAACATTTCCGCAACGACTATAGAGTCTGTATTAACTGCTTCAGTCATGTAGTCGCTAATACGTTCAGCGGTAATTTTCGTTATTTCATCGTAATTCATTTTATCTCCTACAAGATTATTTAATGGAATGCAAAATATCTGGCCTGATAATAATGTTCCAGAATTAATATCTGCAGGCTATGTTAAGTTGTCCCTACACACAATCTACCTGTTTTCTCGTGTGTGCCACAGGCGCAATACATAAATAGTCTGGCCATTAAGTTCGTAACGGATTTCGTACTCGCCAGCAAAAATCCGTCTGACCTCCCTGGGTTCAAACTGAAACAACTGTTCTCCCATACGTGGATGAGTTAACAGAATGACCGGTGCCTGTGTCAGGGACTGTACCGTTCTGGCGGCAGCAGGTTTACTGGCCAGCACCAGAAAATCATATAACCGCGCCAAATCAGAAAGCGCCTTACTGGTCCACTTCAGTTCCATCAGCGTGGCACCGGTAACGGATTGTCAGTACTGAGGCTGTCCGCCCAGGCCTGTACAGCCTGATGGTCGATAATCTGTCCGGATGTCACATCGTCCAGGGCTTCCAGCGTCAGGCGATTACGCTCCTCCTCCTGGGCAAGCCATGCAGAAAGCGCCTGTTTGATAATCCAGCCCCGGGAGCGTTCCAGTCTGGCGGCCATCTGGTCGACTTTATCAGCCATAGGTAATGGCACATGCGCGGTAATTACTTTTGTTGCTTGTGCGGTATTGTTTTTCATTTACACATCCGATTAGTTGTTAATCATATTTAATCATAGTGATTACTTTCAGACGGAACAAGGCAAATAATGCGCGTCAGCGCATGTAAATAGTGCTCCAGTTGTTGATTAACATGAGTGAAGCTGTCGAACCTGCGGTACCGGACGAAGAAGTTCTCCTTGAGGTATTTCACCATCCGCTCAAACTTACCTTTTGTTCTGGCCCTGCGTGGACGGCATGCCCGTGGCAGGAAGTTATAGTGGTCAGCCAGCAACAGGAATCCGGAGTTGAACACGACTTTCCCGTTGTTATTCTTCAGCACCGCAGCCTTCTGGTTATCAACCAGCACCGTTTTCACACAACCACCGAAGTAGCGGAAGGCGCGAACCAGTGATTCGTAGGTATGCTCAGCATCCTGTTTTGGTGCGGCGAAGACATGGAAGCGGCGGGAGAACCCCAGCATATTAACCGCAAAGTTAACTTTGCACCGTTCGTTGCCCGGCAACCTCCACCTCAACTTCGCCCCAGTCGTGCTGGAGCTGGTATCCAGGCTGAGTTTCGACGCGAACCGTCCTTTTTGACGGGTGCCTTTTACGTTTGGGCTGGATGTAGTAACGCAGCATGGAACGTCCACCCGTATAGCCCATTGCCTTAATCTCCGCGAAGATAACCTCGCTATTCCAGACATTCTCTGCCAGGCGCATGTCGATGTAATCCATAAACGGTTTCAGCTTAACCATTTTGTGGCGGTTTTTTCTGGCTGGCAGTTCAGGGTATTTGAGGTAGCGTCTGACCGTTCGTTCAGAGCGACCAATCTGAGTCGCAATATCGACAATGTACGCGCCCTGCTGGCGCATTTGCTTTATCATGTAAAAGTCCTCTCTGCTCAGCATGTTGAGGTCCTTTCTGGTGTGAGAACCTTAAGGAAACAACATGTTGGGTGGAGCGGACAATCCAAATGGCGAATTACCGTCTTATATTACTGGCGCTGACATAAAAACATGCCGGCGCGGTTTACACGTCATCCCATAGTGACAGCGGGTTAACTTTCCTGCGCCACCAGTGGAAAGAGGCCATGCACAGTCCGGACAAAAAACCACCCGTGATACTTATAATAATGGCCTCACCTGCTACCATTCCTGACGGCCCCCAGTAGATAAACCACATTGCACATCCCCAGGAAATGCCCCATAAGCCCCCCGTCAGCACCGTGACCTGCCAGAACGGCATAAAGGGTAATGGCGGAAGCCGGATACCCAGCCGCCAGAGAATACGCAGAAGAGGAGGGTTATAATTGCTCTGCCACATCTTTTTGCTGTCCATCAGGGCAATGGCCCGGGCTTTTTTCTGCTCAAAGGTCACAGGAGCACCTCCGTTCCATGATGTAAACGTGACACAGCTTATTGTTATTGATTATTATTATCATGCTGTGATTATGTTGTCATGCACCGGTACACGATAACAATAAAGGAGAAACCAGATGAAACTGGATATATCTGTAAAGTATTTACTGAAGAGCCTGATACCAAGCCTCATTATTCTTACAGTTTTTTATCTGGGATGGAAAGATAACCAGGAAAATGCAAGAATGTTTTATGCGTTCATCGGATGCATTATCAGCGCCATTACTTTTCCTTTTTCAATGAGGGTAATACAGAAAATGGTAATAAAGTTTACAGGGAAAGAATTTTGGCAAAAAGACTTCTTTACAAATCCAGTTGGCGGAAGCTTAACTGCAATATTTGAATTATTCTGTTTCGTTATATCAGTTCCTGTGGTTGCCATTTACTTAATATTTATATTCTGCAAAGCCCTTTCAGGAAAATGAAAGGGCATCATTATGTGTCAGATACCAATAAGTTTATTGACCTGCTCAATAAACTTATCATTAACAAGCGCACTCACAGCAGCCATAATAATTGCAAAACCCAGAATACCTACAGGGGTTCCCAGCATGACGGAAAACGTCCATGCTGTAACTGCTGAAGCAGCTCTTCCTGCTGCCAGTGATTCAAGTTTTACAAAAAATGGACGCCAGTTGTCCGTTTTTACAGCCTTTTTTAACTCCACAGCAACATCATAACGATCAATAACTTTTCCGGAAAAACCAAATGCCTTACTGAACAGCTTAAAATTCTCCGCCATATGGACCTGATTAATAGCTTCCAGGGCTTTAGAAATAGCCATGCGATCTTGTATGCTATACTTCTTGTTCAGAGTATTACGGAATTTATCAAAAGCGTTCAGTGCATCATCCACACTCTTAATCTGTTTCCCTTGAGATACAGAAGCCAGTTCCTTAGCAAGTTCGGATGCTTGTTTACCGAACTCATCATATATCGTTCTGTAGAAATCAGAGGTGAGTTTTATGGCATCCTTTACCATATTTATTTCATCCCTTTTTCTTTTCTCTTCCGCTATCTTCTGATTGATGTCAGCAAGCTGGTTACGGATATTCTCTTTTTCCTTCAACAGGGCATTAAGAGCGTCATTTGCATGCTTTTGTTCATTTTTTCTGGCACTGACGTTATTTCTCGCCGAATTTACCGCAGATTCAGCAGAGGTGATTTTATTTCTGGTATCAAGCAATCGTTGCCGTAACTTATCCCATTCAGCAACTTCAGCATTATAAATTTTCTTGTCACCTTCCACATCCTCTGTCACCACCGGATTCCGGTCATTCAGAATATTGCGTTTATAGTCCAGACCGGAATGGGTCAGAAGATAATTCAGGTTTGCACGGTTATCGATGACTGCGCTGGTTGTGATTTTTATCGTACCGGCAAATCTCGGATCACCGCTCACAACAATAGAATGATTTGTTGATGAACGCCCCGGGAATTTTTCAGGGGAAACTATCGTTTTGCCGTCAGGTGTGTTTTTCTGTTGCGTCAGCTGTTGTTCAGCTCTGGTTAATGCATTACGGGCCGTGTTAAGCGATTCCGTCACCGAACTGAGCTTATTCCGGGCCTCTGAAATGGCCCTGTCATTCCGTGTCTGCTGCCCGAGCAGACGGGCCTGTTGTGCATCAAGAACGGCAAGGGCTGCCCCGCCATTTTTTTCCAGCTCTGACAACCGCGTGTCCAGAATACCTTTTCTGCGCTCGTATTCAGCAAGCATATCTGCGGCCTTATTGGCTGCGTTCTGCGCATCCTTCTGCCGTTTTTCAGCCTGTTCGATTAACGACCTGGCCTCGCGGGGAGATATACGAAGAGAATCAGCATCAGCAAACAGCATCCGGCTCTCTGTATGCAGGCGGAAGGCATCATATCCGGCGATTTCAGTACGGAATCCGTATTCTCTCAGCTCTGACTGCAGGAGTCTGAACTCCTGTCGTGTAATATCAGCGGCATCTGCGTTTCCGGCACGGAGTGTTTTCAGTGTGTTTTCATCTTTTTCCCTTGCAGCAATCGCCGCAGAGAGGCGTTTTCCGGCTTCAGTACGCTTATTCTCATTCTCTTTCTGCTGCGCGCTGAGCGTGTTTTTGTACGCTGTGATTTCCTTATCCCTTTTTTCGATATCACTTCGGGTAGGGGAATCATCGACCCACTCGTTTCCGCCCCAGATGGTTTTGTTCCCGAAGGAACTCCATGCAGGCGGGGTACCATGAAAGACATCGACACGTGGAGGGTTTACATAAATATCAACAGCCATAATTTCATGGCCATCTGAATCATACCCCAGCGATTCTGCACCGGGATTTGTAATACGTACAGGGTCAGACATTCGGTATCTCCTTCATCCTCTGAGGAAAACAAATGAAATAACTGCTTGTATACATGGATGCATATACAGTATTAATTTATTAAGGAGAAAATGGCATGTCAAGATTTAATGATAGTGATTATCATTAACATGATGAAGGGGAGTTATACCGTTCGGAAAGCCTGCTAACGCTGTGGCAGCATCACAGTCTGAGTATTCTCAGGAGAAATACAAAAACCGGACTTTCCCGTAACAACAGACAATGTTACGGGGAAAGTAACAGAACTGAGCCACGAAATATCTCAGTACCTGAGATGCATAAAAACACCGTACATATGTTTCTCAAAAGGGGGATGATCGTTATCCAGCCATTTCGGTGGATCGGTATGCAGAACACCAATCTGCTTCATGCCGGTATGTTGCCAGGATTTTCTCGCGCAGTAATCACTGTCTTCATATCCCATCATTTCGATTACCACTCTGACCGTCATTCCGTCAGGAGCCCTTGCTGTGACAATGAAATCCGGCAGGACATATTTCTTTTCACCATTAACATAAACTTCTGTATCAAACAGGGGCCTTTCCAGACTTAATTCCGGCGTACCAGGCTTTTTTTTAAGCCAGCTGGTCACATTCAGAAGAGCAGTGAGCGTGTTTCGTTCCAGTTTGCTGTCCACAAGTACCGGACATGTCAGTTGATAAAGAGCATGAGCATACCCTTCACTGCAGATGATTCTGCCATCGGCACTCCGGCAAAAAGCAAGAATAACCCAGTAAGGGGGACGTATTCCGCCCTGCGCTTCACCATTAATACTGTTCTCCCGCACAGGTCTGATGACCTGAATATTACCGTTCGCCCAGTGAATTTCCACAGCATCACGACAGATGTGCTGCGCCATAAAAATCTGAAAGAACATATGTTTTCTTCTGGCAGGCCAGTGTCGTTCTGTATTCTCCAGCGTTTCCATTAACCACTCCTGAGACCTTTCAGACATTCCAGGCCGGAAATGGATAATTTCAGATAAGGCTCTTCCCCGAATATACTCCTGCTGTAGTGTAACCTGCCGTATGGCATCAAGACACTCACGATAATTAGTCCGGATACGGGGATTAGCCAGGGAATCCAGTTTATTCAGGCCGGCATCTTCAATAAGCGACAGGAGTAAACGGGCAAGGCGCTGACGTTTCTTGCGAACGGAGGAGCTCTCACCATCATGGTAAGCAGAGCGGGCCTGCAGTCTGATAACGGAATTACTGTCATCAGGTGGTAAAAAGTTTCTGTAATTTATACGGGAGCTAACGGGATGTCGGCTTGCTCCGGAAGATGTTTCCTCTTCATTTCCGGAAAACTGACAATACATGGGGCATTCAGGTGCATGCTCATGATTAAAACCGGACAAATAAAGACTTTTTTAAGTCCAGCGAAATTCATGGCCGGCGAATCCCCCGGAATACAGTCACACTGTAACCATGCATCATACTCACGCATTTCCCGAAGTATATCATTGGTCAGGTTATGTAGTGCCATGGTTGCTGGCTTTTTCAGTCCACAGACCGTCTTTACTGCAGTCTCTTCCTCACTGCTAAGCTCCCGAATCACTTTGCCCCGGGGATTCTTCTTTACAAGTATCATTGGCATAATGAAAGCACTCCTTATGTACATGCTTAAACAGTAAGTAAAATATACAAAGAACACCCCATGAAACAAAGGCAGAGATGAACTGTGCGCCCCGCTATCTTCTTCTTATATTTTTTCAAAGGAATTGTTTTTATTTATATCATGACGACATTAAAGTGAGAGAATATATCAACCATGTTTCCGTCAAGGGTCAGTAGAATATCAGTTCGACTGTCACGCCATAACTGTTACTACCTCGAGTATAAATATTCAGAGAACGGACTTATTAGCCATGAAAAATCACCTTACGGAAAATTTACTAATTTATGGATTGTGATATTATTAAAGAGTAAAACCAGCCAGCCGAGGTATTTATGGGAAAAAATCAGGAAGAAAGGAAAACCCCCGTCATTGTGGTGAAAAAACGTCGTACTTTTTCGCCACCGTCCTTATCCGAAAAAACAGATATTATAGCACCTGTATTTACTGAACAGACGTCAGAATCAGTTCCTACCGGAATAAATTCATCTGCCGCCGAAACAGATATCCATGAAGCGCCAGTCCGGAAAAAGAAGAAGAAAAGACACCATTTCCCACGCCCCTCCCACTGGACCCGTGAGTATACTCACGAGTGCGTGGAAAAAATAAAGACCCTGTTTCCTCATCTTCGTGCTGAAGGCAGTGGATTTATTCCTCTGAAAATTGGCATAAGCAATGATGTTTCAGCATTTCTGGCAGAACACCCGGAGACAGAACTGACCATGGACGAATGGCTCTGTGCAGTGTCCTGCATCACATCCCGCCGTGTATATCTGCAGCGGACAGCTGTCGCCGGCGTTCCACGTTATGGCCTGGATGGTCACCCCAAAGGGCAGGTCTCAGAATCTGAAGCACAGAGTGCCGGCCGCAGGCTGGCGACATTAGAACAAAGGTGGCTCAGGATGAAGAAGGCACAGCAGGAAAATTTATCTGAGCAATAAACACTCCTTATAAGAGCAGAACATTACGTATCAGAAAAAATGGGAAGATAACTGGTCACGGAACCAGATATTATGCTGCCATTCAACGGTCTGTCGTATAACTGTTGATGTATTTAATTAAGAAAAACCTGGGGAGTTATCTGCGATGACTGCGTAACTACTGCCCCAGTTGTTTTCATGTTCTCAATGTGGGTCCCTAAAATGGCTGCATTGCATCATTGATGCATATCTAGGGCAGTCCGACAAACAGGGTAAGTGTTCTGTTACCTAGAAGAGTTGAATTCTGACCTCTGAATAAAATATTAATACGGTTCTACCAAGACGCTTACCGTAAAAATATACAGCGCTCTTGATACATTACTGTCGAATCTTGATATTAGAGATCCAGAAAAAAAATACAAGTTGCCCACCTAGTTAAATTCTGTTCAGAAGTTCGGTTCCTTTAATCGGTGCGAGAGATTTTCATTTACGATAGCCAAATCCGACTACCGTAAATGAAGTGACTAGAAATATCAATCCACAATGTAAATCAGCTTGTTTATTTTTTTGTTACTTAAACGTCTATGTAACGATACTTATCGTTACATGACTCCCCACACTCCTGAACGATTCAATAGTGCTTCATAATTTCCTTATCCAGACATTATACATTCTAACAGAGAATGTCTGATTGGCTTGTAACATTTACAATAGCTATTCTACCACCCAGCGTGAAGTCACTGTTATTACCACCGATTTCTGCCCATATGTTGCAGGAATACCATACTTACACAAAGAAAAACTTATGTTATCTTTATACGTTATATTCGGAGTGCCTGAAGTGATTGTTCTAATCAGATATTCTGCATCGAATTTATTCTTATCCTCAGTTGCAGCACTACAAATAGCTTGATTTCCAAAGCTAAAGGCAAAACCAAGTGCTCCCTGAGCATTTGTATCTTTTACGAATTCATAAATAAATCCATTTTTAGTTACATTACCACCAGAGCGCCCACTGACTTTAATATACTGTTTGGTATTGTTTGGAACATTATGACATGTGGTTACTATGGTACCTTGTTGTTGCTTAATCATTCCATTTGGAGCATTGGAATATATGCTTCCAAAATCAATAGTTCCAGATCCTTCAATATTCAGATAACATCTCTGTGGAATAGTTATAGTTCCACTTAATAAAAGCTGTCTTGGTTCAGGGTTTGCTGTATCATTATGCGCTGCATTATCTACAGTAGAGGCCAGGGTCAGTATGGGCACATCCTTAAAGCTAACGGTACCCGGCTTTATATTTTCTGGTAATTTAACATATAAGGCGGGTTTTTTTGTTGATGTATGAAAATAACTAGAAAAACCATAACCACATCCTGATAAAGAGCCACAGTATCCCTGTCCATATATAGGGCGAGAGGAAACAGATGACTTATTATTTTGTGGTTTATCTACAGCCTGAGAAAAATTATATGTATTATTCCATTCCCGCCCATTTGCCCAATTTTTTTCAGAAATACCAATTGTTGGTGGGCCGTATGGAAAAGCCACTGTCAACTCAAATTTTCTTCCTTCAGAGTCAGTAACCACACGATGCTCAGTATCAATTCTTAAAGATAAATTTGCTTTACCATTATACCCTAACTTTGACTCCCCATAGGCACAAAGATAAGATGTAGAACATTGTCCATTCAAAAGTGAATCATATGCAGGAAGGTCCAGATCTTTAACATATATCCATTGCCCACTTTTTTCCTGAGTCTCAAAGCTCTGGCTAAAGCTAATATTTGCATTTGAGCCAGTAGCAACTAGCGCCGATTCGGCGACAGGGCAAAAAAACAGCAATAACCAAATGGGGATTACGGAGAGAACGGGCTTAAACATTATATCACCATATTAACACACAGAGCATAATATATGAATAAACAAATCATTTCATGTTTATATTCTATTCATATGTAATTTCCAGAGCAACAGAAGAGTTTAACAAGCCTGGGGAAAACCTATTTACTGCCCCCAACTCATCCCTTAGCACTTTTGCTGTCAGCTTCAAATCGTAATTTGCTTCCTTATTGATGTTAATAACATTATCATCATCAAGTTTAATTTCATAATTTTTATCATCATACAATTTAAAATATACTCCCGTCGCATAGTTACTCCCAGTTTTATTTCTAATGACGTTATTCTCTTTATCAAGTTCGTCTCCTTCAAAACGAATTTTTAACCCCTCTACATTATCACAATCTATAAATTTAAATGTGGCGCTACCTTTTATTTTTGTTAAGTCATCAACATCAACCTCCCCGAAGTCAATGGTCTGAGTATCTGTCGTTAGTTTACATACTGGTTTTAATACGTTCACTTTCAACGTAAAATCCACTGATTGTGATAACTCCTCTTTTGCATATACACTTGCAGGAAAAAGAGCCAGATATGTAAAAATAAGCATAATCATTTTCTTCATATACACCTGTCATCACACTTTTTAATACCCCAAACATGCACTGACATACATATCACTCCTTCATCTTACTATTTTCAATTTATATATAACAGGAAAAATTATCCCATTAATATTTTCTTTTCCAGTTGAGGGGATTAGTTTAACCACAAACCACTTTAGATGTATTACTGGAGAAGGCTCCTGTAATATTGTCAGCACCATACTTTTTTGTCCTTCAATCCTGCTCAAAAAGGGAAATACTATTGAATGAATTTTCCCTGAATCATCCTCAGCCCAGGCCTGTATCAGCCATGCTTTCCCACCTGGATTTTCAATTTTCAACAGTCCCTTTAATCTATCACCTTTATTTTGCAAGTGAACCCGATAATCCAGAGGATAGGGTATACTCTCATCAGCCAAACAGGTAAATGATATACTCCACCAAATTAAAAACAGAAAAGAACACAAATATCTCAACAACATACTTTTATCTTCATAATAATTAGTTTGATATTAAAGATAATCCGTTTTCCTTTAAAACTCACAGACAGTCCAAAAGCGTTAATTCCATTAACGCTATCTTACAGCTAGTCTGACTCTTTATTCTCGGTACAGTTTCAACACATACCGATTCGCATCGACCAGATTGTGTACAGAAGAAATAAAACAAGCTTCAGCGACATACCGCTGCTGTTTCAGTCACAGGGCCGGTCCGCTTTTTATCCTGAGACAGGATAAAATCCGCGTGACACTGTTTTCCTCCACTGCTCACCGTCAGCCGACCTTTCTCCGGCACCCCTGCCAGGTAAACACGCCCCTCATCACCCACAATGCCGGTGTTTTCCTTACCCGACGGCATACCGTCCAGAGAAACAACAGTGCCAAACGGCAGAACGCTGCCGTCAGGGCGTTTCAGGGTGAACACCACCTGACCTCCCCGATACACGGTGTAATCCAGCACCACCACAGCCCCGCGGGAGGGCACGGTACGTGCTGATGTTTCTGCCAGTACGATATCGTCAGGCAGACCGTCAGTACGCAGGTCAATCCGGTTTTCGGTATATAACTGTGGCGATGAAATCAGCGCTGTTCCCGGCCAGGTTGTCCGGCCACCCGCACTGGTGCCGATACCGGATACACCGCTGGTATTCACCACAATGGCGCCGTTATCCGTCACACTGTTGCTGCCAAACGCCACACCGCCGCCCCAGGCAACCGCAGAGCCGGACAGACTGAAATCCGTCGTTCTGTACCCGCCGCTGCTGGTATACCCCAGGGATGCCGTGGTGAAATCGCTGTTCCAGGTCAGGGAAGCACTCTGCCCTTCTGCAGCACCACCATTTCCCCAGTTTCCTCCCACGCGATAACGCATTTGTGTCTCAGGCACACTGCCACTCAATGTGGCAGTTTGTCGCAGCTGGCGGTCCGTGCGTGTTGCATTCCATGACACCGAAGAGGAGGTTGGCTCCTCACGCCCAAGCAGACGGCTCAGCGGAACACTCATGTAGAAATCAATCTGCCGGTTGTTATCGTAGCCATAGCTGCGCCCCCTCATCTGGTCCATGGAGAAGGTGGTACTGAAATAAATATCTTTCCAGTTAAAGCTGTGGGACAGCGAGAGCGAACGGTTCACCTCGCCACTGGTCCAGTAGTCCTGCTGAGATGCACTCAGAGAGACCGCCCCCAGAGTGCCCAGTGACTGGTTCAGACTCAGACTCATCCGGTTTTTCAGACGGTTTTCCCACACATAACGGGCCTGCTCCGTCCGGGACACGAAATCCCCGAAGGAATAGAAATCCTTCGTTGAATAACGATAAGTGGCCAGTGTCACAGTCGTGCCCGTATCCACCTGGCTTTTGGAATATTTCAGGCCATATGACTGACCGGTATGAATTCCGTCATACTTTTCAGCGCGCGATACAGAAACGTCGGCAGAGACAGCCCCTACGCGCCCCAGCGAAAGGGTACTGCCAATACCTGCCGACTGATATTTTTCTGCCTGCAGTGTTTCACCAAACACGGTGATGCCGTGACTGAAGCCACGGGACCATGCCCCATATACAAACGACGGGTCATCATAATAAACTTCAGAGCCGCTGTTATCGTAACGCCCAGCGGACAGTTCAAATCCCGACACGCCCTCACGTTTCATCTCCGGCAGTGTTGAAAAAGGCTGAATAAAGCTGTGCTCACTGCCATCCGATTCCCTGACCGTGACCACCAGGTCTCCGGAATAACCGGAGATACTGAAGTCATTCAGCTCAAAAGGTCCTGCGGGTACATTGGTCTGATATACCTGACGCCCGTTCTGGGTTACCACCACAACAGCCTGCGTGCGCGCAAATCCGCGGATGGACGGCGAGTAGCTCCGCAGACGGGAATTCAGCATGTCATCATTACTGTAAAGCCGGACACCCCGGAAGCTGACGGAGTCCAGAATCATGCCACCAGTGGAGACTTCACCAATACGCAGGGAGGCCCGCAGTGCACTGATGTCCCGTTCAAGCCAGGTGTTGTAGAAACTGGATTTCTCACTCCGGCTGTGTGCCCACCGGGAATCAGTCAGATACTGACTGTAATTGCCGGACGTTCTCAGACGCCACGGTCCCAGGTTAAGCCCAAACCGGGCGCTGGCGTACAGACTCCGCGATGAATAATCATCAGAATTATTCCGGTTTCCGGTCAGACTGTAATCCATCAGCAGGGCCGGAACTCCATTATCCCAGGTATCCGGCGCGGAGCGTAACTGTGCTGCACGCCCCAGGAAAGCCTGTGGCACGCGAATATCGACTCTGCCCTCTCCCTGATTAAAGGTGACACTGCTGTAGGGGGTCTGAGACATAAAATCGGCGGAAGAGATAACACCATCCTTCTGTTCCGGGCGATGTCCTGCATCCAGCAAATTATTAAAGAAATCCGGCGGGAAATCGGGCAGCAACCCTTTGTCCCCGGTATTACGGAAATTCAACTTTTTACGGGTATAGAAATTATCATTCACCCAGATACTGACGTCCTGCTCTCCTTCAATTCCACCTCCGGGATGTGAGAATACAGACAGGTCAATATTTTCACCATCAATACCGGCCGCCAGCAGTGACGGGTCAAAATAATCTCCGCCCACCGCACGGTTGCTGATAAAAACAAGCAGTGATGGTAATAATAAGTTTTTTCTCAGTTGCATAATATTCCGTCAGCACCGGATGTATTTATTATTCAGTCACCACAGGTATCTGTTGCTCAAGAACAAGAGGCACAGAAACTCCCTCCCTCACAACTGCTTTCTGCTGTCGGGGAATAAATGAAACGGAGATGTAATACAGCTTCTCCCGGTTGTCTTTTTTTTCTGGGAGATAAATAAGCCCGACTTTCACATCATCACGTTTATTAAGGAGGCGGACTGGAGGACTCAGCGCAAAGGGAGTCTCTCCCTGGCCGTCTGACCTGATAACCCGTGCTGTGATGATATATTCGTTATCTGTGTCGTTATAAACCGTGAAATAAAAAACACGGCTGTTCTTCACGGTAATTTTCATGGGCTCCACAGCTACCCCTCTTTCGGGTTTCCGTGTCTGTCCCTGCGCTGATATAAATAAAGAAACTAAAAATAAAACAGTCAGCAAAAAAATATTAACGGACGACTCCTTCATATTCGCGCACCGCCCCGTAATCGTTCACGACGCCATATTTTATCAGGCTGCCGGTACCCGCACTGATATCCACCGCCACGCTCTTATCTGGAGAGATAAACCGTGAAATACCTTTTCCTTGGTGGCGCTTACCGCCCACACTCACATAATTAAGCTGCACTACATAACGCGTAGGATTATGTACAGTCACTTTCCCACCACTTGCTATACGCCATTGAAGGGACTCAGGTTGCTGAGGAGTGCTGGAAAGTGCAGCTGGACGATAAATCATGGGAACCTTAAACCTGTACGCCATACTGAGCTGCGCACTGATTTTGTCACCCTCGGACTTCTGCTCACCGCGCCCCCCTCCGGGCAAGGAGTTTGAGACAGCCCAGAACAATGTTTCCCGGTCTTCCGGAATGGCACCTTTTTTTATAATACGGACGGTGAACGTGGATGAGGGCTCCACCCGAAAAACCAGCGGTACGGACGTAAATGCATCAGTGCGATTTTCGTCGATATCCTCAACCCACGCCTGAACAAGCCAGGGGAGTCTGGTATCAGAGTTATCCATCCGGTAAGAGGTACTACTCTGCCGCCCATCAAAAATCAGCATGCTTTCTCGAGGACCAAAAGAGGCTCCCCCTGCGTATGAGCAAAACAGTGCACCCGTAAGAATAAAAACATAAGATAATTTACGCATACAACTGTATCCAGAAAATAGACCGCCCGAAAGCGGTCCGAGAGTATAAAAATAATAAAATAAATAACGAATATTATTCGTCAGCAGCTGCAGCCTTGATGGTCATAATCCCCGTGGCATCAACAATACCAGGTTTCACATTTCCATCACCGTTAGTAGCTTTAATATAAGCAGTTAGAGCAATTGTTTGTTCTGACTCGGCCTTACCATCAACCTGCGTTACACCAGCTGTTTGGTTAGCACCGATCTTAATAGCCTTATGCTCTGGATCTGCAATATACACACCCACACCTGACGCAGACGTATCACCAGATTTAGGAATCAAATAGTCTGACTGTTGGTTACCTTGGCCAGGCAAGCCATTACCATCACGGATTGTATAGGTGATATTAGCCGTGGTAGGGTCACAGTTCGACAAGCCAACAGTGAAACTCTGGAATGGAGACTGTCCTCCAGCAGCTAAAGCTGCTGCAGATGCCTCACCCAAAGATATTGTTTTTGTCAGATCGGAGGTGTTGACCTGACACAAACTGGAAGTCACTTTCCCGGTAAAATTCAGAGTTGCGGTACTTGCCGAGTTATCTGCCTGACCGTTGTTCAGTGCAGCCATAGCTCCACCACTGAGAAGAGCAGAAACTACAGCCAGAGACATAATTGTCTTTTTCATAATTCCTCAATTAATAAAAACCAGATTGTTTTCTCTTCTATTCCATCTACTCCGCAGGCTTGAGAAAGCACCATTATGTATACGGATTTCCGTACAACATCTCTCTAGCTCCCAGCTGGCACCTGCGAGGCAGACCTGCAGCTTGCCCCTTCTGAAAATCCAGTTTTACAGTTAGGACCAAACTGTAAAATCGCTTAGCAATCTAATCCCCCCCCCCAAGAGTTCAGAAAAAAAACAGGATATACAGTATGTTATCCTGTTTTTTTTGATTTTACTTGACATGATGCATTAGAGAGATATCGAGAGAAAACTTGATTTCTGGCAAATATGCATGATTGGGCAAAACAAACAAATTTGACTTATGTCAATAATTAATATTGATTTTTTTGATTGAAAACTTTAATCAAGTCAAATATTGCATTTTCTGTTAGCATAAATAAACTATTTTACAGTTTGGTCCTATTTGTCCAACTGCAGCTTCTTTTTTGACCATATATTGCGGAATCTTTCAACATTACTCGCTGTATATATCACTGTATGTCTGATATTACGGTGACCCAGATAGTCTTGTATCAAACGGGTATCCACACCACGATCAGCAAGAGCAAAGCCACAGGCATGCCGCAGCATATGAGGATGTGAATGCACGTCAATTCCAGCCTGTTTGCCAAGATGCTTTATCACCTGCCACACCCGCTGCCGTGTCAACCCTCCCCCCTGTCGGGATACAAACAGCCATTGACTTTCCGCACCGGGAAGTGAACGTCTGACTTTCAGCCATGCCTTCAATATCCGGGCCTCATCATTTTGTATCGGATGTATAGTACTGAATCCATTTTTCATTCTCTTTATATGCAGGCACCTGTCCTGCAGGCTCACATCAGTCAGTCGCAGGGCACAAACTTCACTCACCCTGAAACCATGAATGAAACTCATATAAAGCAGACAACGATCACGCTCCGGTGTGCTACTTCTTCTTGCCTCTGCAAGCAAAAGTTCTACTTCTGACTGTGTCAGATATTTACGCTGCTTCATTTTAAACCTCACTTTTTAACCAATTGATATTAATAAGATAATATACAGAAAGTTTGAGTTTGCGGCTTGTGATGCCACGAACAGTGCATTTTTCGTGAACAAGCCGGGTTACGGCAGTACCAGTGGCGGACAGAAAATACAAGCCATAGCGTATGTCCTGAGCAGGGTAGATGCTGTATCCGGCGCCGACGACAACTATGAACAGAGTCGCTACGCTTAAAGCATTCAGGACATTGTGCCGTTTTGTGTTTTCCGCAGAGATGGAGGGTTATACCCTCAGAGCTAATAATTTGTCGATTGTATCGCCATCCGCAGGGTAACTGTAGAAGTGTCTTAAGAGAGTGCATTGCGTTGCTCATAACTTAAAACAGCTTAGATCCTTGTTCACCAGAAAGTTTCATCCATTTTCTTCCACCCAGGTTGCGGAAGAACCACTTTTCATCCGTCGTTAACAATAATCTTTACGCTACTGGCCTGTGAGGAGCTTAACAGTGCAGAAAGTGGCTCGTTTTATCGCAATATGCTGGATAAATAGCCGGTTGGCCGGGGCGGCACGCCGGATGAAATTGGTGCTCTGGCAGAGTTTCTGTTTGGCTCTAATGGCACCTGTATTACTGGTAGCGATATGCTGATAGATGGTGGCGCCACAGCGTCATATAAAATGGTGAATCAGGTCTCCCTACTGAGGGAGTTTAAGAAACAATGTTTGCACCTGGGTTTTTGATGGCGTAAAGCCATGATGAATATAAAACTGTTTTGCGCTTTCCGTAAGTGCATGAACCATAATTGCACGCACACCGATATTTTCGGCCACTCTGTAACAACGACAAACCGCATCATGCAGCAAATCTGCACCAAGCCCTTTACCACGGAATGACGCATCAACAGCCAGACGTGCAAGTATAATGACAGGAATGGGGTCAGGCATATTGCGCCGAAGATTGCCTGTAGCTTCTGTATGGTTGACACTGCCAGTAGCCAGTGAGTAAAAACCGACTACTTGTTGCGTACCTTTCCTGCATACAACAAAAGTCCGGGTGGCTCCGAGAGCCTGATTTTTTAGCCCCTTCTGCTTTAACCAGTCATCAAGAACAATTTCACCGCTGACAAATTCAGCGACCTGATGAAATGAGGATAAAGGTTCTGGTGCTGTTACACATCCCATTGGGGTTTCCTTGCCAGCAATTTTTCGATGGCAGGTTCATCTGCAACCGGGGCATCAAGCATTTCGATGAACTCTTCATATTGCCTGTCATTAAAATTAAACACTCGCCGATCGAGAATAACATCTTCAGCAGCTTTACAGGCCATTTCCAGAATGAAGTCTGTACGTGACTTATGAAGAATTTCTGCAGCGGTATCAATGAGTATCCGCTGTGACTCTCTTGCTCTGAGGTTGAGCTGAACACCTGATTTCATAAAGCCTCCGTATATCATTTGCTTTACGACAATAGCACAGTGACGACATATAGCAAATGATATACACGAAGTAACAGGTTACAGATGCCGCGTCAGCGGCATGTAAGGCGGCACTCTGTGGTTTCATATGGTGTCAAAGTAAAACCGCCGAAACCCGGCGTAAGCCGGTACTGATTGATAGATTTCACCTTACCCATCCCAGCCCTGCCAGACTATACCCGCTTTCAGCCATGAGAGAGCCTCTGTGCGCGGTCGGAGTGGTCCCGACGAGGGTTTACCCGAAGTCGGGCCGTCAGGGCCGCTTACGAGCGTGTATGAGATCAGTTTGGATATCGAAAATTATTGTACTATAAGGGCTTCCCCGAACAGTCAAGGTCGGTATTTATGGTTTGTCTGCACTACAGTTAAAAATAAAGGGGAGAGACTGCGGTACTATAAACGGCCATAATGAATCGCTATCGATTCGGACCCTGATGAAAGACGCGCGTGAGGCTCTTGTTCGTTAAGCGGATACGTATATCCTGTACAATAATCAGATATACCTCACGGGGTCTAACCCTTTATCATCAACGAGTTGCAGATCAGATGGTCATACGGTTTCTTCCTGCTTTAGCTGGCTGAATACAGCCTGAAATCATCACCGTAATGCAATGATGCCCAGCACAGCCTTGCATTTTTGGCGGCGATGGCCACAACAGCGCGCCAGTATCCTCTGCGTTCGACCAGTGAACAGACCCAACGACTGAATGAGTCAGTCCTTTTCTCAGCGCCAATCAGTACTGAACGAGCCCCCTGTACCAGAAGCGTTCGCAGATACGAATCACCGGCTTTTGTTATCCTGCCTAACTTCGACTTTCCGCCGCTACTGTATTGTGATGGAGTCAACCCCAGCCAGGCCGCCAGTTGCCGTCCATTTTTAAAATCATGTGCATTACCGATACAGGCAACCAGAGCACAGGCAGTTGTGGGACCAACTCCTTTTAGCTTCATCAGCCGCTGACTGCGGTGATCTGTTTTGGCTATGCGGGACAAAGTTCGGTCATATTCAGTGATGTTAGCTTCAATGCGATCAACGTGTTCCAGTAAATCATCTACACATTGCTGAACCTGAAGAGGTAAAGAGCTCTTCTGCGCAGAAACCATGTGCCGCAGAGCATCTGTACTTTGTGGGGCAATGACGCCGAATTCTGATATCAACCCTCGAAGACGATTATATGTTGCTGTTTTCTCTTCGATAAAACCCTGTCGGGTACGATGCAGACACTGCATCGCCTGCTGGCTCTCGTCCTTAACTGGAACAAACCGCATATGTGGGCGACGAACCGCTTCGCAGATAGCCTGAGCATCAGCTGCATCATTTTTCCCTGATTTACCGGCCATGCGGTATGGAGATACAAATTTAGCGGCCATCAGACGCGGCTCATGACCATATTGCAGAAACAGTCTTGCCCAGTAATGAGCCCCGGAGCACGCCTCCATCCCGATAACACAGGGCGGTAAACTTGCAATCAGCCCGGGAAGAGCTGCGCGGGTTACTCTGGATTTCACCAGAACGGTTTTGCCATTTTGGTCAACCCCATGAACAGCGAACACATTTTTAGCAAGATCGATACCGATAGTAGTGATGGTCATAACGAATCCCTCCGGGCTATGTTTACCCCATGATTGCACAAGAGTTAATCAGGTGCATATCCAGGGGAAGTCCCTTCCATTCGTTTAACGCACCATACATTAATGCTAATGTATGCATACATTAGCATTAATGATGAAGGAAAAGAATAACAATGGCAGTCAACCCACTTCTTTTTTGGATTTCTTAATTTTCGTCTGATAAAGCCGCTTTACCCGTTCAATTTCTGCCAGCGTTGCGGACCAGTGTAGTTCGGCGGCATGACGATATCTGGCAGCCATTTTTTCCACCATCTCCGGATTGCTGTCCGCGCTGCGGTGCTGACGCCCCTTCTCCCCAAAAACTTCAACAACCAGCCACTGGCTTCCGGTTCTGCCGAACAATGCCTTGCACAAACGTCTCACAGTCAGCGGGGTTAAATCTGGATCGGGATCATAGGCAATGGTAGCAAAAATAAAGCGCAGCATTTCTGATGTCTTGTAACGCTTTACGCTGGCAGCCAGGCGTGCGGCACGTTGCGGTGCTTCCCAGCGGTCGTTACTGTAATTAGCCACTTCAGCCAGATAATCCTTTTCAAGTTTTTCAGCCGTGTAGCACCTGCCGCCTAAAAAAAGCCGCATGGCCTCCCTGGTTTTATTTCTCACATATCATCCCTCATTAATGCTAATGTATGCATACATTAGCATTAACATGCTGACAGTAACAAGCGGCGGATTTACGTCTGGATAACGTAAATGATTGCGGTATACAGGCCAGGCGGTCAGATTTTCAGCCGTGCCTGTTCCTGCAGCAGTTCCAGATGATATGCAGCAATAGCGTTTACCACCCCTGCCGCCATCCGTGCGTCGGCGATCGCTGAGTGTGCCTGCCCTTCCCAGGTCTGTCCGGCCTGGCTGGCAGCACTGGCCAGTGAAATCGTGCCATAGCGGTTGGTGGCCCCATAATATCCTGCAGCCAGCTCCATCGCACAATATACCGTCATTTCTTCCAGCCAGTCAGCCGGATCGCTATGTGCGGCAGCAGTCTGTTTCAGAATGCGGATGTCGAACCGGGCATTAAAGATAATTACTGGTCGATCTCCGATTGCATGCCGCAGTTGCCGCGCCACATCTGTCCATGATGGTGCGCCGCAAAGAGCCTGCTCACTGATACCATGCACGGCGGCGGCCTGCGCCCCGATGGCGACCGTGGGCTTCAGCCTGGTTTCAAATACCACCTGACCGGCCGCATCGGTCAGGCCGATTTCCAGGGCTTCCGCGGTATTATCCAGTCCTGTCGTTTCAGTATCCAGAAAGAGTGGTGCCAGACTCAGCCAGTCATATGCCTGCCGTGCCATCCGGCCACTGGTGCTGTTTAGTCGGGATAAAACGGAAAGCCGCTGGCCAGCCAGCTGTTGTTTACTCGTCAGAGGGCGTTTCTCACGCATCGGAACACAGTCTGCAATTCGGTATACAGCGAACCTGCCACCATAAGTATTTTTATACCACTTAACCGGCTCAGCACCGGGGGCTGGCTTCATTCTGAATTCATCGCGCAGACGTCCTTTCGAGAAACACCTGTCTTCGGCAATCGCCTGCGCACGTCTGGTGACCAGCTCATCATTATTCATGGTTCTTGCATCTCCGTCAGACGTTTTTATATCCGGACAGCCCCTCTATGGCCACTTCTGTGCAGTATGCAATACACGCAGGATATACACTTTTCCCCACTGGCTGTCGACCTCATAAACCAGAACAAAATGCGGGTGAATAACCAGTTCCCGGGTACCTTCCACACGACCGTTGCGGCCTTTATACGGCTGCCCGGCCAGGCTGCTGGCTGAATAACCAATCCGTTCGTCCAGTTCAATGGCGGCCATCAGGTTCTGCTCCGCAATGTACTCACGAATGCGCTTCCTGTCCTGGCTGGCCAGCATGGTCCAGA
>OATN01000093.1_pt1 | contig 47190 bp, 9 predicted proteins | sample 1501211 | NCBI WGS metagenome assembly OATN01 (sample SAMEA2579978, study PRJEB22360) | human gut metagenome | reverse complement strand
TGTCAAAACCCGCACTCTGGCATATGTTCAATCATTATGATTGATTACCTATCATTGTTCAGTTTTCAAAGATCTGTGCCCCTTCATATGGGGTACTTGAATATAATAACATTTCCATATACTGATGTCAACAAAATTTGGACAAATTTCAGGAAAATTTTATCATTATTTTTGCACAATTTCACGGCCTAATTTTACAGATTTAAAACTTGAGTTATATTACTTTTTTAGACATATCATATAGGGAGAATTTAAAATAAAAAGAAGCCGCAACAAGAATACATCTATTGCATTCTGTTGCGACTTCTTGTCTATATGACAGTGTGTTAATAGAATCCCTTATTTGTGTCTCAACACTGTATATTAAAAACTTTTATATATAAGGTTATTGCAACTGCACATTCCTTATAACAAAAGCTATACATATAATGTAATTATATATGTATTAGATGATTAGTTATCTGTCTGAATCGCTTCACGAAGGTTAATTTCGTGCATGTCTCCAACAGAAGGTTCTTCTGCAGACATATTTTTTACAGTTTGTTTTGTAGCAAACCAAACTGCTTCGTTCATATAATAACGCAATTCTTCATTAGATACATGTTCTTGATCTTGAGCCATGATATCAAGCATAGCATCTTCCAATGCTTGTGCTTCTTCATCAGTCAAAGGACCGCCAACGGCCTTTTGTTTTTGAAGCAATTCATTCATGCGATCAACCATGCTGCGCAATACATTGTAACCATAGCTATTTGTGTAACCTTGGTCCTTATCATATTTAGGGAATGTGTAATAGCTATACTCGTTTTTATTACGGTTTTCACCATTCCAGTTCAATGCAGTTTCTTGGCCATGTACATAACCTAAAGAATGTTTACGGAAATACTCAGCATAGTTATGCTTATCTTTAGAATGTAACCATTTAGCTTCTTCTTTAGTTAACGCTTGATGATTATTCTTTTTGCTTTCAGCTAAAGCAATGTGTTTTTCCGCATTTTCCCATGCTTTCACAAATTCATGGATACTTTGTACCGCCTGAGGGCTAGCCACAGGAACCAATACAACAGAACCTGTTGTAGGCACTTTAGCTGGATTTGGTAAAAGCAATGGATCATCAAATGTAGCAGATGCCGCATTAACATGGAATACGCCACTGCCGAATAATACTGCCGCTGTGAAAGCAAGCAAAGTGGATTTTTTCATTATATATTCCTCTTTTCTATCAACGAATTAAATCGGGTGAGAGGACCCCCTAAAGAGGAATCCTCACCCCGTAATGTTCAGTATGAACGTATTATAAACCTAGTCTTGCCATCATTGCAGCAATATTAGCTTTCATTTGTTCATTTTCAGCTTTCAAATCAGCTACTTCACCTTTTAATCCTTGATTTTCAGCTTTCATTGCAGCAAGTTCACGTTGCATTGCATATGTAGAACTGATAGGTCCTTTACGATAACGATCTGCAGTTTCTGCTTCGCCGTCTCTGTTACCTACTTTCCAAGTTACACCAGCATTTGCCATCATATGGCTATTGCTGCCTGCCCAAGCTACACCAGCATGTAACATCATGGATTCATTTTTATAATGAGCCACACCTAATGCCAATGCGGAGTCGCCACGGTAGTTACCGTAACCTGCCATAATTTGAGTAGGTTCGTAAGGGTCATAAGCCATAGGTTTCAATGCGGACAATGCGGAGGACATCGCACCAACTTGACGAACTTCGTTTATAACATTATTCATGCTATTTGCAACACGATTAAGTTGGGAACCATTAACAGCATCAGTAGAAGTGGAGCTAATTTCGCCTGGAGCCACGTTCGTAATCTTATTACCGCCGTTGTTCAAACCAGAGCTTGTTAAGGATACGCTGCCACCACCGTTATTCTTAATTGTGATACCGTTACCGTTTGTCACAGTTGTATGACCGGAGTTATCCATAGTTGTAATGGAGTTGATACCAGTAATATCTTTTGCCAAACGAACATTCAAGCTGCCGTTGTTATCGGAAATAACACCGATATTGTTTGCAGTGGAAAGTTTGCTTTCATCAGTAACGCCACCTTTAACGGTTACCTTATCACCTAAGTTACGATGGAATTCACCTTTATCACCTGCAAAGTCTAAGCCGGCTTTCTTAAGGCCATCGATACCTTTCTTCAAGTCGCCGATGTTAGCGCCATTTGTTAAGCTGCTGCTATTATCAGCGATATTGTTGATATCTTCGCCTTCGCCATAACCGCTTGCCATGTTAACAACTTTATTGCCACCATTGTTCAAGCCGTCCTTAGTCAATGTTACTGCACCAGTACCATCTTTAGGGGAACCTTGACCTGCTGGAGGAGTAGTAATTGCAACACCGTTGCTGCTAACAGTAGTAGTTACTTTTTCACTACCCATGCCGGATGTAACAACCATGCCGTCTGCATTTGTTCTTGTGCTCTTAGTCTTTTTATCAGTAGTTACAATACCATTAGCAGTTAATTCAGTGGCCTTAGTCGGATTATCTACAAGTACACCTTTAGCTGTTGTTTGAGTTGTATTATTTTGATTATCAGATACTTTCACATTACCTGCAGTAAGAGCAGTTGTATTGCCTAATGTATCAGTGCTTGTAACACCTACACCGTTTGTTACAGTAGAGAATTTCTTATCGTCAGTAGTGGTAATCACACTGCGTAAGTTCAAGTCTTTTTTGATATCTACAGTGTATGTTTTGGACTTATCCGCATTTGTTGTAGATGTTACAGTTGTATTGCCGCTATCGCCAGCTTTCACTGTTGTAGTTGCTGCCGCCATGCTGCTCTTCAACTGTTGAACGTTAACTGCATCTGTATCATTTACACCAGCTGCCACGTTAGTAATCTTTTGATTATTTGCGTTTAAGCCTTCGTTAGAAATGTATGTTTTACCGCCTACGGACACGCCTTTATTATCAAGAACAACTTGTTTGCTTGGATCGGAACCAACAGTTACGGAATCAAGACCTTTAAGATTCTTAGCGAGTTTAACGTTCAAGTTGCCGTTTTCATTAACTACGCCAATGTTACCATTTGAAAGTTTAGAAGCATCAGCTTCGCCACCTTTAAGTTCCAATGTTTGACCAAGGTCTTTATGGATAGCTTCACCGGAGTCGCCTTTGAAGTTCAAGCCTTTCTTAGTCAAGTCTTCAGTATTTTTATCAATTTTGTTGTCTACAACTTTCAATTGATCTTCTGTTGCAGCTTGACCATTAGTGATCTTATTAGGATCCCAAGTTCTGTTAGTCAAATCGTTAACAGTACCAGAACCACCATTGATAGTTACCTTACCGGAGTTGATTGTACCGTTTGTACCATTGATATTTACAGCATTAGAACCTTCGCCAGCTCTAATGATACCTGTTGTACCATCGAAATGAACTGATGTATTGCCAGAGCCCAATGTCACTGTGTCTTTCAAGTTTACAGTGTATGTTTTAGCTTTTGTAAGATCGTTGATTTCTTCTTCAACATGAATGTTCTTGCTACCTTTTACCTTAGTATCGGACGCAGCTTTTACTTCATTCAATTGTTTAAGGTTAACAGCATCGCTATCTTCTGTACCAGCTTTAACGTTTTTGATTTGTGTATTGTTTGCATTGAAGCCGTTGTTTGTAACAAATGTATTACCGCCAATTGTCAAACCATTATTGTTAATAGTTGTTTGACCAGTTGTTACGCTATTCAAGCCTGTTAAATCTTTTGCAAGTTTAACATTCAACTTACCGTTTTCGGATACAACACCGATATTGTTGTCAGACAATTTAGCTTTATCAGTAATGCCACCTACAACATCCAATGTTTGACCAAGATCTTTATGGATTACTTCGCCAGAATCAGCTTGGAAGTTCAAGCCCTTCTTAGTCAAGTCTTCAGTGTTCTTATCGATTTTGCTATCTACAACTTTCAATTGATCTTCTGTTGCAGCTTGACCACTTGTGATGTGTGCAGGATCCCAAGAAATGTTAGTCAAGTTGTTTACAGTACCGTTTGCACCGTTAACAAGAACTTTACCAGCATTGATGTTACCTGTTACGCCATCGATTGCTACTTTACCAGCGTTGATTGTGCTGTTTACACCATTGATAGTTACTGCGTTCGCACCGTTACCAGCTTTCACGATACCAGTTGTACCGTCGATGTTAACAGCTGTGTTACCGGAACCCAATGTTACAGTGTCTTTCAATGCAACTGTGTAAGTTTTAGCTTTTGTAGTTGGATCTACAGCTTCATCAACGTCGATGTTTTTGCTACCTTTTACTTTTGTATTAGATGCAGCTTTTACATCGTTCAATTGTTTAACATTTACAGCATCGTTATCTTCTACGCCAGCTGTTACGTTTTTGATTTGCGTATTGTTAGCGTTGAAGCCATTAGCTGTAACGAATTGTTTGTTGTTGATTGTCAAACCATCGTTGTTGATAGTTGTTTGACCAGTTGTTACGCTGTTCAAGCCTGTTAAATCTTTTGCAAGTTTAACATTCAACTTACCGTTTTCGGATACAACACCGATATTGCCGTCAGACAATTTAGCTTTATCAGAAATACCACCTACAACATCCAATGTTTGACCAAGGTCTTTATGAATTAATTCACCAGAGTCAGCTTGGAAGTTCAAGCCTTTCTTACTGTTGTCTGTAACTTTTTGATCTACAGATTGCAATTGATCTTCTGTTGCAGCTTGACCGTTAGTGATGTTATTAGGATCCCAAGTTCTGTTAGTCAAGTTGTTTACAGTACCATTTGCACCGTTAACTAGAACTTTGCCAGCATTGATGTTACCTGTTACACCATCGATCGCTACTTTACCAGCATTGATTGTGCTGTTTACGCCATTGATAGTCACTGCGTTAGCGCCTTCACCAGCTTTTACGATACCTTTTGTACCGTCGATGTTGACTGCATTATTACCGGAACCTAATGTTACAGTGTCTTTCAATGCAACTGTGTAGGTTTTAGCTTTTGTTACATTATCTACAGTTTCATCAACATTGATGTTTTTGCTACCTTCTACTTTTGTATTAGATGCAGCTTTTACATCGTTCAATTGCTTAACGTTAACAGCATCGTTGTCTTCTACACCAGCAGTTACGTTTTTGATTTGTGTATTGTTAGCATTGAAGCCATTAGCTGTAACGAATTGTTTGTTGTTGATTGTCAAGCCATCGTTGTTGATAGTTGTTTGACCAGTTGTTACGCTGTTCAAGCCTGTTAAATCTTTTGCAAGTTTAACATTCAACTTACCATTTTCGGATACTACACCGATGTTGTTGTCGGACAATTTAGATTTTTCAGTAATGCCACCTACAACATCCAATGTTTGACCAAGATCTTTATGAATTAATTCGCCAGAATCAGCTTGGAAGTTCAAGCCTTTCTTAGTCAAGTCAGTGCTGTTGTCAGTGATTTTCTTATCAACAATTTTCAATTGGTCTTCTGTTGCAGCTTGACCGCTTGTGAAGTTTTTGCCATCCCAAGTAATGTTTGTCAAGTTGTTTACAGTACCAGCAGCACCGTTGACAGTCACTTTACCGGAGTTAATAGTGCCGTTTGTACCATTGATAGTTACAGCATTTGCACCGTCACCAGCTTTTATGATACCTGTAGTACCGTTGATGTTGATTGCATTATTGCCGGAACCCAAAGTTACATCGTCTTTCAACGCTACTTTGTAAGTTTTAGCTTGTGTATTAGGATCTACTGTGGAGTTAACATTGATGTTTTCGCTACCTTCAACTGTAGTGTTGGATGCATTTTTAACTTCATTCAATTGATTCAAGTTAACTGCATCATTGCCATCAGTACCAGCTTTTACGTTTTTGATTTGTGTATTGTTAGCATCAAAACCGTTAGCTGTAACGAATTTCTTACCACCAATTGTTAAACCTTCGTTATTAATTGTTGTAGCACCGGTTGTTACACTTGTTAAGCCAGTCAACTCTTTAGCAAGTTTAACATTCAACTTACCGTTTTCAGATACCACGCCGATGTTATTGTCAGACAATTTAGCTTTATCGGAAGTACCACCTACAACATCTAATGTTTCGCCAAGATCTTTATGAATGCTTGTAGCGTCATCGCCTTTGAAGTTCAAGCCCTTCTTAGTCAAGTTACTACCATTGTCAGTAATTTTCTTATCAACAACTTTCAATTGATCTTCTGTTGCAGCTTGACCGCTTGTGATATGGTCAGCATCCCAAGTGATATTTGTTAAGTTGTTTACAGTACCTTTAGCACCGTTAACAAGAACTTTACCGGAATTGATATTGCCTGTTACACCGTCAATCGCTACGTTACCAGCATTAATTGTGCTGTTTGTACCGTTGATAGTTACAGCATTATTGCCTTCGCCGGCTTTCACAATACCTTTTGTACCGTCGATATTAACAACTGTATTGCCGGAACCCAATGTTACTGTGTCTTGTAAACCAACTGTGTAAGTTTTAGCTTTAGTAAGTGGATCTTCAGAATCAGTTACATTGATGTTTTTGCCAGCTTTTACAACAGTTTTAGCTGCAGCTGCGTTGTTAGATACTTCTTTCAACTGTTTAAGGTTAACTGCATGGTTATCCTCTGTACCAGCTTTCACGTTTGTGATTTGAGTATCGTTAGCATTGAAGCCGTTGCTTGTAACAAATGTGTTACCACCGATTGTCAAACCGTTGTTGTTAATAGTTGTAGCACCAGTTGTTACACTGTCCAAACCTTTAAGGTCTTTCGCAAGTTTAACATTCAATACGCCGTTGTTATTAACTATGCCAATGTTATTTTCTGAAAGTTTAGATGCGTCAGCTTGACCGCCAGAGATTTTCAATGTTTGACCAAGGTCTTTATGAATTGCAGTACCTGCATCGCCTTGGAAATTCAAGCCTTTTTCTACGATTTCAGTTTTTGTAGTATCAATTTTATTGTCTACTACTTTCAATTGATCTTCTGTAGCAGCTTGACCATTAGTAATAGCTTTAGGGTTCCAAGTTCTGTTAGTCAATTCGTTAACAGTACCTGTAGTACCATTAATAGTTACTTTACCGGAGTTGATAGTACCATTTGTGCCGTTGATAGTCACAGCATTATCGCCAACGCCAGCTTTCACGATACCTGTTGTACCGTTGATATTGATAGCTGTGTTACCTGCGCCTAATGTTACTTCATCTTTCAAGCCTACAGTATATGTTTTAGCTTTAGTTACATTGTCGATGCTTTCATCAACTTTAATGTTTTTACCTTCAGCTACCTTTGTATTTGCTGCAGATGCACTGTTGGATACTTCTTTCAATTGTGCCAAGTTTACTGCATCGCTGTCGATTGTACCACGAGCAACGTTAGTAATCTTGTTACCACCATTATCCAAGCCTGTTTTAGTAAGGGATACAGATGCATTGTTTGTAGCGCCGTTGCTGATAGTTACACCGTTGGAAGTAACTTTTGTATCACCTACAGTTACGCTGTTCAAACCTTTAAGGTCTTTAGCCAAACGAACTTTCAAGTCGTTAGAGCCATCGGATACAACACCGATATTGTCTTCAGCAGTCAATTTGGATGCTTCTGTGATGCCACCTTTAACGTTTACTTGTTCACCAAGTTTTTTATTGATTACGTTACCGGAGTCAGCACCGAATTTCATGCCTTTATTGATCAATTCTTCTTTAGTCTTGAACAATTGGCTACCATTAATAGCATCTGTAGATGTAGCTGTTACAGCACCGTCTTTTACATTTGTAATAGTAGTGCCATTAGCGCCTTCCAATGTTACCTTAGTTTTATCAACAACACCGTTATTGATGTCATATTTAACAGCACGATCTGTCAATTTATCTACAGAAGTCTTGGATGCAATGTTATTGATTGTAACTTGCTCTTTAACGCCTGCATGGTTTTTATCCTCTACAGTCAAGGATACTTCACCATTGTCGTTTACCTTGTAGGAACCATCAGCACTGGAGTTTCTTACAAGACGATAGTCAGTTGCACTGCTACCTTGTTGAGTAATTTGCTCGCTAACTTTTTTCAACTGATCTTCAGTCGCTGCACGACCGGATACGATAGATGTGGAATCCCAGTTCTTATTGTCCAAGTTAGTTACATAATTACCAGTTTCGCTTGCATGTTTCGTATTTTGAACAGTTTGAGCGCCCATTACAACGCCACTAGCAGTTACTCTACCTGCTGTACCATCAAGAACTACTTGATTGTTACCGCTACCCAATGTCACTTTGTTGTTCAAACGAAGATCATATTTAGCACCTTCAGTGCTTGTAGCAGGAGTAGTTGTCAATTTGAGGTTATCATCGGAAACAGTAACTTTAGAATGTTTACCTGCTTCGATTTTCACATCATGTAATTGGCTACCGTTTACAGCATCTGTAGAAGTAGAAGATACTTCACCAGCTTTCAAGTTAGTAATTGTTGTACCGCCTTGGCCTTCCAAAGTAACCTTGTTTTTATTAACAGTAGTACCGTTAAGATCATATTTAACAGCGCGTTCTGTCAATTTATCCAATTCAGTTTTGGATGCGATGTTGTTGATTGTTACTGTATTAGCAGGGCTGTTAGGATGAGCTTCATCTTTAACTTTTAAATCAACCTTGTTGTTTTCTACAGAGTAAGAACCGTCTGCAGAGTTTGCATTGTTGATCAAACGGTAATCTGTTTTAGCCGCATTAGTAGTCTTAATTTCATCAGACACTTTTTTCAACTGATCTTCAGTTGCTGCACGACCAGATGTAATGGTAGGGTTTTGAACATTCCATTCTTTATTGTCCAAACCAGTTACATAGTTTTTATTGTCGCTATGTTTACCTACGCGAACAGAACCTGCAGTTACGCTGTTCAAACCTGTTAGGTCTTTTGCCAACTTAACATTTAGATTGCCGTCTTTAGCTACAACACCGATGTTGTTGTCAGACAAAGCACCTGTAGCGCCACCAGTAACACCTAAAGTATCACCAAGTTGTTTATTGATTTTAACATTGTCATCGCCTCTGAAGCTCAAGCCTTTAGCGATTTTGTTAGTGTTATTTGTGATATTAGTAGTATTGATATCTTGTTGCTCTTTAGAAGCAAGGTTCGTCAACTTAACTTGTCTAGGGTTGGAACCATCAGCATCAGCAACAGTCAATGTCATGCTACCATCAGCAGCTACTTTATATTCGCCATTGCTACCTGCTGCAGGGTTTGCAATCAAACGGTAGTCAGTTTTGGAAAGACCATTAGAGATTTTAGAGATATCAACATCGAATGTTTGATTGTCATTACGTGTCAATGTCAATCTCTTACCGTCATTGGATACTGTACCGGATGTAACATACGTGTTTTTCAAACCTGTTACTTCAGCAGTCAAACCATTTGTACCGGTCATGTTAATCTTGCCATTACCGTTTGCTTCATACGTTGCAGAACCACGTTGCAAGTATTTATCGTATTTTGCAGCAATACGAGAAATATCACCGATATTAGCCGCATTTGTTAATGTATCACCGCCAGATTGTACATTGGTAATTTGATAACCACCAGCATTGATACCGGTTTTGCTCATAGATACGCTACCAGTTGTAACGGAGTTGAAGTTTGCATTATCAACTGTTGCAACTGTAACATTGTCTCCGGCGCCTTCTAATTTAATATTTTTACCAGCGTTAAAGTTCACTGTACGGTTTGGAGCTTTTACATCTTTAACCTTTTGGCCATTAACTTGAAGTTCCCAACCGGAGTTTGCGGATTTAATAGCTTCATGAACAGTGTTTTTACCTGTATCACCAATATTAGTCATGGTGATAGTACCGTTTTGGTCAACCTGAGCATTACCGCCCAAGATATTCTTAGTGCTGTTAGCTACATTACCTACTGCATTAGCAACGCCATATAATTGGCTACCGTTAATAGCATCTGTAGATTGTGCGCTTACACGACCAGCAGCAACATTAGTAATTGTACGTTTTGTAGAAGTATTACCTACGCTAACTGTGGAATCAGCACTACCACCTGCATAGTTGTATTTCAAACCGTTAATTGTTTCACTAGCAGTACTTACAGGAGCAGCTGTTGCAGAATTAGCACCTAAGGCAACGCCACGAACGTGATTTACTGTTGCTTTGCTACCGAGAGCTAAGCCTTCGTTTTCTTGTACACTTGCTTCGCTACCGATTGCTACCGCATCAGTTACTTCTTTTTGAGCTTTAAGTTTAGTGATTAATTCAGGATTATCTTTGTAAACGCTACGATCACGTACACGTTCTAATGTACCAGCTTGAGCGCTTACGCCCAATGCGATGGAACGGGAACCAGTTGCTTGTGCATCATCACCGATAGCCACAACATTTTTCTTGTCCCCATCTTGAGTGCTCAAAGCACTCGCTTCACGACCCATAGCAATAGAGCCGTAACCTTCGGAATGAGCATTGTTACCGATAGCTGTGGAACGTTCTCCTAATGCCCATGCCGCATTACCTGCAGCCACAGAGGATCCGCCCAATGCATATGTATCATTACCAAGAGCAACACCAGAACCACCATGAGCACGTGCAGAGTTACCTACAGCAACGGAGTTATTTACTTTATAAGTTGGGTCATTTTGAATGCCGGATTCAGCATTATTACCAATAGCGATGCCATCTTTCGCACGAGTTTGCGCATTGTTACCAAGAGCAACCGCATTATCACGATAATGTGCTGCACCGTTACCAATAGCTACACCTTGTATTCCCTGAGAAAGGGCATTACTGCCGATAGCTATGCCGTGAGTATAATTCTCGCCTTTATAATTTGTGCCTGCTACTACATTAGCACCTGTACCCATAGCTATGCTATCTACGGTATTTGATTTAGCACCTTGACCGATAGCAATAGAACGAGCTGCATTAGCTTGAGTATTAGTAGTTCCGTCATATGCTGTATACGGTGTACCTTTATCATCCTTCATTGGTGTTGGATTTGCAGAGCCAATAGCAATAGATTGATCACCTGTTGCTAATGCGGAGTGACCCATAGCCAAGCTCGCTTTACCTTGTGCAGATGCTGCCGTACCAATAGCTGCCGCATATTGTTCACCTGCATAGGCTTGACGCATCATCGCCAAAGAGTTAAAGCCTTTTGCCTTCGCAGCAGAGCCAACAGCAATAGCACCGATTTGTTCAGATTGAGCATAGTGGCCTAAACCGATACCCAACGCACGAGATTGGGAATAGTCACCGATAGAAATACCAGACACAGAACCATCATTAGCACGGGCATTCGCATTGTTACCGATTTGGATGCCAAACACCTTATTATTTGTATATAAATATCCTTGTCCTGGATTCCCCGGTGTTTTGTAATCATACATTTGAATATAAGGAGAATTTTGGCTAGGGTATAAATATGTAAACCCACCATCATTAGGACCTTCACCAGGAGCCAAAGAAAGGCCTCTGTTAGGCGCTGCATCAACACCCGAAATCAACCCACTACCGCAGGTTAAAACCATAGCCGCCAAGCCAACTTTTACCGAAGCTTTAGCGGAATTACTAACAAAGCTTTTGGAGCCACGAGTATGGCTTTTTGCGATTTCAGATACAACGACATATGCGCCTCGTACCTGACTCCAAATTACCCTATAAATACGATTCATTTAGTAGTACCTACCTTTCACACAGTTTTATAAGGGATTCTAAAACCAACACTAAAACACTAAAAATAATAAAATTTTCATCAAAAATTTAATTACTATACATATAAAATATCAGATTAGTTTATGAATGTAAATATATTTTTTTCATATTTCGCTCATTTATTTTCAGAACTTTAAACTTCTTTTAAAAATTGATTTTCTTACTCATTTAAATATATTTTCAATCATAAAAACCCTTACAACAATGGGCCAAACAACACTTATAATCTAAAGCTAATGATTTTATAGTAAATTAATCACATTTATAATTTTCGATTAAAATTATATGTTCTGTATTATACACTATTATGAAAAGTTTGTGAAGTCAAACACAAAAAAAGAACGAAAGTCCTTTCACAGTAGACTTTCGTTCTTTCATTTTATATACCATATAGGGTTAAAATCATCTAATTTTCATGGGTATTTTCTGGTACATCAGCTCGCTTTTTATCGCATGAACGTAAGATGAAACAGGTATGAATTACATGCCTAAACGACTCATAATAAGAGCCAATTGTCGCTTAGTTTCTTCGTTATCTTTCTGTAGACGAAGATTATCTTCTTTTAATGCCGCATAGTCTGCAGTTAATTTTTCATCCTGCGCTTTCATGCGTGCATTTTCAGCTTTCAAAGCGGTCATTTCATCCTGCATTACGTACATAGAACTGATAGGACCGCCCTTGTAGCGTTCAGGAATAGCCTTCTTCTCATCAGAAGAACCGAATTTACGAGTTACACCAGCATTCACCATATTATGACGACTACCAACAGATACGCCTGCATGGAACATAGTGTCTTCCGATGTGTAGTGAGCAACACCTAAAGCTGCTGCAGTTTCGCCTCTGTAATTACCAATACCAGCCATCACTTGAGTTGGTTCTAACGGATCATATTGAATCGGTTTCAACGCAGACATAGCCGCCGCATGAGCACCTACACGTTGCGTTTCGCCCGCCACGGAATTAATAGCATTGGCCATGCCCTCTGTAACTCCTTTCAATTGATTTACGTTAACCGCATCCGTGCCGTTTACACCAGGACCTACATTGCTAATTGTTTTACCACCGTTATTCAATCCATCTTTAGTAAGGCTTACAATGTTACCGCTAGCAGGAGTAATGGTTATGCCACTGCCGTTCACAACCGTAGAGTTACCTGCGGCATCCTTAGTCGTTACTGACGTAAGACCTTTCAAATCTTTCGCCATACGAACTTTAAGATTAGTGCCGTCAGATACAACACCTACATTATCTTCTGTAGTCAACTTGCTAGCATCAGTAATACCACCGATTACATTTACCTGTTCGTTAAGCTTTTTGTTAATCACATTACCGAAATCACCACCGTATTTCATACCATCGTCTTTGGTTGCCACTTGATGTGTCTTGCCCTGTTCATCTTGGTACTTAATACGAGTAATAGCATTACCGCCTAGATCAGAATCGCCCTTATCAGCAATCATATCTGCATTGCGACCATCTTTGCCAGTTAAACCGATATGACCAACGCCGTCCTTGCCAGACATAGATACAGCATCTTTACCGTCTTTACCTGTAATAGCTACTTTACCATCTGTACCATTCGCAGCGTCTGGACCTGTAATGGAAACGCCATCTTGACCGTTTTTGCCAACTTTCACCTTATCAGTATTAACCGTATCGGCAGTGACCGTTTTGGTAGTAACGCTATCGGTCTTAAGATTCTTAGCCATTTTAATAGTAACATTACCATTTTCGGCTACTGTTTTGATATTTTCACCGGAATAATCACTATCAGCCCCTTGACCTTCACCTTTGATAGTAACCTTTTGACCTAAATCACGGTGGAAATTGCCTGTATTACCGGCAAAATCCATACCTTTCTTCGTAATGTCATCACCTAAGTTATTAATCTTATTATCCAAGGATTTGTGAGATTTTTGCAATTGATCTTCTGTAGCAGCACGACCGCTTGTGATATTGTTAGGATCCCAATCTTTGTTTTCCAAACCTGTCACATGACCGTCCTTGCCATCAACAGATACTTTACCTGCTGCAATCTTACCATCTTTACCATCAATAGTTACCTTGTCGCCAGCCTTAATTGTACCGTTTGTACCGTCAATCGCCACATTACCGGCCTTGATTGTACCCTTATCACCATCGATTTCAACTTTATCACCGGCTTTAATAGTGCCTTTGTTGCCATCGATGGTAACCTTGTCACCGGCTTTGATAGTGCCTGTTGTACCATCCATCGCAATTTGTTTCGTAGGATCAGTCCCCATCGTTACTTGGTCTTTAAGACCCACTTTGTAATTTGTAGAACCGTCCGCATTAGTGGTCTTATCTACTTGGACATTATTACCTGCCGTTACTGTTGTAGTAGCTGCTGCTGCGGCTTTATCCAATTGGGATTTATTAACCGCATCCTTAGGATTTGTACCGTCAGCTACGTTTGTAATCTTATTGCCGGCTGCATCAATACCATCTTTCGTCATAGATGGACCATTGGTAATCTTCACGCCGTCCTTTGTAATAGCAGTCAACGGGTTGCCATCCTTATCTTGAACGGTCATGCCTTCACCATTAACAACGGTTTTACCGTTTGCACCATTATTGCCATTGTTGAAAGTTATGGAATCTAGACCTTTCAGATTTTTTGCTAAACGAACATTAAGGATATTATTTTTGCTAATAACACCGATATTGTTTTCAGTCAACTCAGATTCATTGGTGACACCACCCTTAATGTCCAATTGTTCATTAAGTTTCTTCTTGATGGTAGTACCGGAGTCGCCACCATATGCCATGCCATCATCTTTGGTTGCCACTTGATGGGTTGTGCCATTTTCATCTTGGTATTTAATGCGCGTGATTTCATTTCCATTAACATCAGCAGCGCCTTTATCAGCGATAATATCCGCACTGCGACCATCTTTACCAGTTAAACCGATGTGACCTACACCGTCTTTACCCGACATAGACACAGCATCCTTGCCGTTTTTATCCGTAACAGCTACTTTACCGTTGGTGCCATTCGCCGCATCCGGACCTGTAAGAGATACGCCGTCCTTACCGTCTTTGCCGACTTTCACAGATTCAGCCTTAAGGTTTTTGTTCATTTTTACATCAATTGTTGTATTACCTGTTGCAGCATCTTGTTTGATGAAAGTCTTAATATTATCACCACTATAGTCGGCATCAGCAGCTTTGCCTTCACCTTGAACAGTGATAGTAGAGCCTAATTTATTAGTTTGTACACCGCCTACATTGGCATTGAATTTAAGGCCTGTATCAGTTTGACCTGCCAAGGCTTGTTTCAATTGGTCCTCTGTTGCAGCACGGCCGGATACGACATTACCTGCATTCCAAGTCTTATTATCAAGACCTGTTATGTAGTTGCCCGTATTACCAGGGGTTGCACCATCGGATTGTTTACCCATGGTTACAGTGCCAGCTTTCACAGTTTCCGTAGCCGTAACAGATGTAACGTTAAGATCTTTCTTCAACTTAAGACCGATTTTCGTATCTTCACCGGTTTGCGTGATTTCTGTCGTAATATTGTCGTCGCCGTTTACTGTTACCTTAGAGCCTAGCTTGTTCGTTTTTTCATCGTTATTATCAGCATTAAAACGAAGGCCTTTATTGGTCAGTTCAGTCTTAGCGTCATTAATATTATTGTTGAGTTCAGTTTTGGTATCACTGATATTTTTATTCAACTCGGTCTTAGTATCGCTAATATTTTTATTTAATTCAGATTTAGCGTCATGCAATTGACCGCCGTTAACCGCATCTTTAGAATTAGCAGCAATATTACCATCAGCAACATTGGTAATCTTTTGGTCGTTTGCATTGATGCCATTTGGAGATACATAAGTCTTATTGCCTACTGTTAAACCACCACTATTAATGGTTGTACCACCAGCTGTTACGCTGTCTAAACCAGTCAATGTTTTAGCTAACTTCACATTTAGTGTGCCTGTGCCATCAGATACAACGCCAATATTATTATCCGTTAAATCTGTAGCCGTAGCTCCGCCTTTAATGACAACAGTACCACCCAACTTTTTATTAATCGTCGTACCGGAATCACCATCAAAGTTCAAGCCTTTATCCACTTCGGATTTTGACGCCACATCCTTAATCGTTACGGTTTTTGTTTGAGCCGGATGGTTCTTATCCTGTACGGTCAATGCTACGTCACCGTTAGCATCTACAGTGTAGTCACCATTGGAGCCTGTCGCAGGATTAGCAACAAGACTGAAGTCCGTTGCACTAGCGCCTTGTTTCTTAACTTCGTCACTAACTGTTTTCAACTGGTCTTCCGTTGCTGCACGGCCAGATGCAATTGTAGGGTTATCAATACTCCAATCCTTATTATCAAGACCAGTTACATAGTTGCCCATATTAGCAGGAGTTGCACCATCGGATTGTTTACCCATCGTTACAGTGCCAGCTTTCACAGTTTCCGCTGCAGTAACAGATGTAACATTAAGATTTTTCTTCAATTTAAGACCGATCTTCGTATCGTCACCGGTTTGCGTGATTTCCGTCGTAATATTGTCGTCGCCGTTTACTGTTACCTTGGAGCCTAGTTTATTCGTTTTTTCGTCATTATTATCTGCGTCAAAACGAAGGCCTTTATTGGTAAGTTCAGTCTTAGCATCACTAATATTTTTATTTAACTCAGTTTTAGCGTCATGTAATTGACCGCCGTTAACCGCATCTTTGGAATTAGCAGCAATATTACCATCAGCAACATTGGTAATCTTTTGGTCGTTCGCATTGATGCCGTTTGGAGATACATAGGTCTTATTGCCTACGGTCAAACCACCACTATTGATGGTTGTGCCACCAGCTGTTACACTGTCCAAGCCGGTTAATGTTTTTGCCAACTTCACATTCAATGTGCCTGTGCCATCGGATACAACACCAATATTATTATCCGTTAAATCTGCAGCCGCAGCTCCACCTTTAATGGCAACAGTACCACCTAGCTTCTTGTTGATAGTCGTACCAGAGTCACCGTCAAAGTTCAAGCCTTTATCCACTTCAGATTTAGATGCCACATCTTTAATCGTTACGGTTTTTGTTTGATCCGGATGGTTCTTATCTTGTACTGTCAATGCTACGTCACCGTTGGCATCTACAGTGTAGTCACCATTGGAACCTGCCGTAGGATTCTCAACGAGACTAAAGTCCGTTGCATTAGCACCTTGAGTTTTGATAGCTTCAGTAACTGTCTTCAATTGATCTTCTGTTGCAGCACGTCCGCTGACAGCAGTCGGATTAGTTACGCTCCATGCCTGATTATCAAGACCTGTTACGTAATTCCCCGTATTAGCAGGGGTTGCACCATCGGATTGTTTACCCATAGTTACAGTACCGGCTTTCACAGTTTCTGTAGCAGTAACAGTGGTAACGTTAAGATCTTTCTTCAATTTAAGGCCGATCTTCGTATCGTCACCGGTTTGCGTGATTTCCGTCGTAATATTGTCGTCGCCGTTTACTGTTACCTTAGAGCCTAGTTTATTCGTTTTTTCAGCGTTATTATCCGCATCAAAACGAAGGCCTTTGTTGGTAAGTTCAGTTTTAGCGTCACCAATATTTTTATTCAACTCAGTCTTAGCATCGCTAATATTTTTATTTAACTCAGTTTTAGTGTCATGCAATTGACTGCCGTTCACCGCATCTTTGGAGTTAGCCGCCACATCGCCATTAGCAACATTGGTAATCTTTTGATCATTCGCATTGATGCCATTTGGAGATACATAATTCTTACCGCCTACGGTCAAACCACCACTATTGATGATTGTGCCACCAGCTGTTACGCTGTCCAAACCAGTTAATGTTTTAGCTAACTTCACGTTTAACGTACTGCCATCAGATACGACACCAATATTATTGTCCGTCAAGTTAGCAGCCGCTGCACCGCCCTTGATGCTAAGCTTATCACCCAACTGTTTGTTAATTACAGCGCCGCTATCTCCATCAAAGTTAAGACCTTTAGCAATAGTCGTATTGATGGCAGAAATAGCATTTCTATTGGTCGTAATATCTTGCGTATTTTGAGCAATATTTTGTTTATTTTGTGCAATATCAGTCTTATTTTTACCGATGTCAGTCGTATTTTGAGCAATATCAGCCTTGTTCTTAGTTATATCTTGTTTATTCTTACCAATATCAGTCACATTTTGAGCAATGTCAGTTGTATTTTGAGCTATTTTATCCTTGTTTGTATTAACCTGTGTATTAACAGATTTCAACTGATCTTCTGTTGCAGCTCGACCACTTACGGCTTGCGGATTATCTACGTCCCAAGTAGTATTGGTAAGACCAGTTACAGTGCCTGCAGTACCATCAACAGATACAGGATTAGCAGTTCCTAAGGTGATTTTATCCCCTAATCCGACAGTATATTCCTTACCGCCGGCTGCATTTGTACCTTCTTCTACAGTGATATTGCTGTTTTTAGCTTTCACAGTACTTGCCTTAGCAGTTCCACCGATAGCATCCTGCAACTGACTGAAGTTAACCGCATCAGTAGGATCTGTGCCTTTTGCTAGACCGGTAATCTTTTGATTATTTGCATTGATACCGTTTGGCGTTACGTAGGTCTTGCCGCCTACGGTCAAACCACTGCTATTGATGGTTGTTCCGCCAGCTGTTACGCTATCCAAACCGGTTAATGTTTTAGCTAATTTTACATTTAATGTGCTGCCATCGGACACGACACCGATATTATTATCCGTAAGATTCGCCGTAGCACCACCTTTAATGGTAACAGTGTCGCCTAATTTTTTATTAATCGTAGCACCGCTATCGCCGTTAAAGTTTAATCCTTTATTGATATTAGTTACATTTGTATTAACCTTATCATTAACGGATTTCAACTGATCTTCCGTAGCAGCACGACCACTTACAGCTTGAGGATTATCCGCGTTCCAAGACTTATTATCGAGCCCTGTCACAAAGTTACCGTTTGCACCGCCAGCACCACCAGCTTGTTTGCCTATAGTCACAGTGCCAGCTTTCACAGTATCAGTAGCAGTAACAGTAGTAACATTAAGATCTTTCTTTAATTTAAGCCCGATCTTAGTATCATCACCGGTTTGACTGATTTCTGTCGTGATATTATCATCGCCATTTACCGTTACCTTGGAACCCAGTTTATTGGTCTTAACACCGCCTGTATCCGCATCAAACTTAAGGCCTGTGTTAATCACATCATTCTTCGCAGTCGATATGTTATTGTTTAACTCGGTTTTAGCATTATCTATATTGCCGTTCAGTTCAGTCTTAGCGTCATTAATATTCTTATTAAGTTCAGTTTTGGCATCACCGATATTTTTGTTTAATTCAGTTTTAGCATTATTAATGTTGTTATTTAATTCGGTTTTAGCCGCATGAAGTTGACCGCCGTTAACCGCCTCTTTGGAGTTAGCTGCTACTTCACCATCAGCAACATTAGTTATTTTCTTGTCATTCGCATTAATGCCGCTCGGAGTTACATAGGTCTTACCGCCTACGGTTAAGCCCCCATTATTGATAGTTGTACCACCAGCTGTCACACTGTCCAAACCAGTTAATGTCTTAGCTAGTTTCACATTTAATGTGCTGCCATCAGATACGACACCGATATTATTGTCTGTCAAATTCGCAGCTGCGGCACCACCTTTGATGCTAAGCTTATCGCCCAACTGTTTGTTGATTGCAGCACCGCTGTCTCCATCAAAGTTAAGACCTTTAGCAATAGTTGTATTGATTGTAGAGATAGCATTTTTATTGGTCGCAATATCTTGTGTGTTCTGAGTAATATTTTGCTTGTTTTGTGCAATATCAGTCTTATTTTTACCGATATCAGTAGTATTTTGAGCTATATCAGTCTTGTTCTTAGTTATATCTTGTTTATTCTTACCGATATCAGTCGCATTTTGAGCAATGTCAGTTGTGTTCTGAGCTATTTTATCCTTATTTGTATTGACTTGCGTATTAACAGTTTTTAACTGATCTTCCGTTGCAGCACGACCAGTTACGGCTTGTGGATTATTTACATTCCAAGCAGCATTAGTAAGTCCTGTTACAGTTCCTGCGGTTCCGTCCACAGTTACAGGATGTGCCGTACCTACCGCAAGTTTATTGCCCAATCCAACAGTGTATTCCTTACCACCATTCACATTGGTACCTTCTGTTACGGTTACATTTGCATCCTTTGATTTTACTGTAGTCGCCTTTGCAGTACCACCGATAGCACTTTGTAATTGACTGAAATTAACCGCATCGTTAGGCGCTGTACCATTAGCAACACCAGTAATCTTTTGATTATTAGCATTGATGCCATCAGGTGTTACATAGGTTCTAGCACCTACACTCAAACCATTTTTACTAATAGTAGTATTTCCTGCATTAACGCTCTCTAATCCTGTTAAATATTTTACCAACTTTACAGTCAATCTACCGGTACCATCGGATACAACACCAATATTATTATCGGATAATGCCCCTGTAGCACCGCCTTTAATGACTAGAGTATCACCTAATTTTCTCTTAATCGAAGCACCTGTATCGCTGCTAAAATAGAGCCCTTTTTCAAGAGTATTATTGATAGTGTTAATATCATTCTTATTAGTAGTAATATCACCTTGTATTTTTGTGATATTTCGTGCATTGGCACCAATACGGCTTGAGTTATCTGAGATATTCTGCGTATTTTGATTAATAAAATACTGATTGGAATTAACTCTCTCATTAACCCGCTTTAACTGATCTTCCGTAGCAGCACGCCCTGTAACAGGTGCTGGATTATTTACATTCCATGATGTATTGGTAAGACCTGTGACCGTTCCTGTACCACTATCTATGGTTACAGGATGCGAGGCCGCCCCTTTCCCTACAGTAATCTTATAGTTTAAGCCGACAGTATATTCTTTACCACCTTTCGCCGTTGAGTTTTCCCTTATCGTAATATTACCATCATCATTTGCTTTTACAATGGCTTCTTTAGCTGTACCGTTAATTGCTCGTTGCAACTGACCGTAGTTAACTGCGTCCTGACTACCTGTACCGTCTGCAACACCTCTAAGCTGTTGATTATTGGCATTAAGGCCACCGGTTGACACATAGAGTTTATTGCCTACAGACACCCCTTTATTATCAATCGTAGCAGTTCCTGCTGTTACGCTATCCAAACCAGTTAATTTTTTAGCCAATTTCACATTTAGTGTGCCATTTCCGTCTGCTTGAACCCCAATATTGTTGTCAGCCAAAGCACCGGTAGCGCCACCTTTTATTCTTACTGTGTCACCTAATTTTACTTGGTTCTGAACAAAGTTATCACCATAAAAGAACAATCCCTTATCGATATTGTCTTTATTATATCTAATAGCATCGTGGATTGTGCTTTTACCTGTAAAACCGATATCGCTCATCGTTAATTTACCGGTATCAGGATCGAGAGCTGCATTACCGCCAAGGATATTTTTAGTTGTAGTGGCTAAATTTCCCAAACTATTTGCGACACCAAACAATTGACTACCGTTAATAGCATCTGTAGACGAAGCATTCATACGACCTGCAGCCACATTTGTAATCGTACGTTTTACCGTATCATTACCGATACTTACGGTAGAATCCGCCGTTCCCCCCGCTAAATTCTTAAACCACAAACCGTTTACATACTGATTTGGTGTACTATGAGTATCCGCAGTCGTAGAATTAGTACCTAATGCAACTGAACGATTATGATTTTTATTTACCGTCGTATTTCTACCGAGAGTAACGCTATCCTCTGCATAGCTAACTGCACGATTACCGATGGCAATACTATTTTTCTGAACTGAGTCAGAATCTGTACCAATAGCTATAGAAGAATCCTCACGGGCATTACTTTCCCAACCCATAGCAATGGAATTAAGACCTGTCGCATAAGAGTTTACACCAAGAGCTCTGGACCCTTCGCCCTTAGCTTGTGCATTATTACCAATTGCAACGGCCCATTTACCTCTTGCCTGCGACCCGTTACCCATTGCAACGGCACCACCGGCAGCAGCTTTAGCATTATTACCAAAAGCCATGGAGGATCCGCCCCAAGCTCTGGCATTGGTACCAAATGCTTGATCATTATCGGCGCCCACATAGTTACCGGCCTCATCATATCCAGCCCAGGATGTATTACCAAGGGCAAAGCCATTCAAAGAAGCTACTTTTGTCAAATTACCAATGGCAACACCATTATTGACTTCAACGCTTGCATTTCTTCCGATTGCAACACCTTGCACATTACCAACATTAGCCCTATTAGTTTTTGTAACAGTAGCACCTGTGCCCAGTGCCACACTGTTATCTGCCATTGCTGTACTATTGTCACCTATCGCTACAGTGCCATTTTTAGCCTGAGCACCGGCCCCTTGTACAATAGTACTCCCATGCACGATCATTGGAGACATCATGGACATAAATAAAGCCGTAGCAATTACAGGCCCTGACATCTTGGCAAATACCGATGTCATTGTCGAGCGTTTCGACATATTTTTCGCTGTTTCAGCTACAACGACATAACATCCCTTTGTACGACTCCAGATTACTTTAAAAATTCGGTTCATCTCGTCTTACTCCTTGCATAAAACTATCAAATTATATGAATATAATAAAATATTTTATAACTATTTTAAAAAGTAAAAATACAGTTAATATATGGCTATTTACCGATGCATATCATATTAAACATATCATATTCTATACTAAAAGTAAAAAATTTTTCACTCTACACTCACTTCTAAATCATAAATATTTATGAATATACAAAAAGACCGTCATATACCTTATGAATATGCTAAATGTACTAATTTTTTCGCATAAAATTAACTTCATGAAAAAAATGTATTTCACCCTAGTAAACTATTATGATCCAATTATTACTCACCTATTTTAATTACATTACAAGTTAACCATGACATATATATGCTCATAACAGCTATTTAAACTATTTTTTTGCATGCAAAAAGGCGCCAAAAGCATTTCGCTTTTGGCGCCTTTTATAAGCACTGCCGTATCAATATGTTATTTCATATTATTTCAAGCCCGCTTGTTGCATCAATAATGCAATTTGTGCTCTCATTTCTTCATTGTCGCGTTGTACTTTTTCGTACTTAGCTTTCAAAGCAGTCATTTCATCTTGCATTACGTACATGGAGCTGATAGGACCACCCTTGTAACGTTCAGGAACTGCTTTCTTCGCATCGGAAGTACCGAATTTACGAGTTACACCGGCATTTACCATGTTATGGTGGCTACCAACAGATACGCCTACATGGAACATTGTATCTTCTGCTGTGTAATGTGCAACGCCAAGAGCCGCCGCAGTTTCACCTCTGTAATTACCGATACCAGCCATCACTTGAGTTGGTTCCAATGGATCATATTGAATAGGTTTCAATGCAGACATAGCCGCCGCATGTGCGCCTACACGTTGTGTTTCGCCTGCTACGGAGTTAATAGCATTAGCTAAACCATCTGTAGCACCTTTCAATTGATTTACGTTAACTGCATCAGTACCGTTTACACCAGGACCTACATTGGTAATTGTATTACCGCCGTTGTTGAGGCCATCTTTAGTAAGGCTTACTGCATTACCGCTAGCAGGTGTAATTGTTACACCACCACCGTTCATAACAGTAGTATTACCAGCAGCATCCTTAGTGGTTACTGTTTCAAGACCTTTCAAGTCTTTCGCCATACGAACCTTAAGGTTGCCAGTACCATCAGATACGACACCTAAATTGTCTTCTGTAGTCAACTTGCTAGCATCAGTAATGCCACCCACTACATTAACTTGTTCGTTAAGCTTTTTCTTAATTACGGAACCGCTATCGCCACCGTATTTCATACCATCGTCTTTAGTTGCCACTTGATGTGTCTTACCATTTTCGTCTTGGTACTTAATACGAGTGATTGCATTACCGTCTAAGTCTGGATCACCTTTATCAACAGTAATATCCGCATTACGGCCGTCTTTACCAGTTAAACCAATATGACCAACGCCGTCTTTGCCGGACATGGATACAGCATCTTTACCGTCTTTGCCTGTGATACCTACCTTACCGTCTGTACCGTCAGCACCATTAGGCCCTGTAATGGATACACCGTCCTTACCGTTTTTACCAACTTTTACCTTATCGGTAGTTAAGCTGTCAGTCTTAAGGTTTTTCGCCATCTTGATATTAACATTACCATCTTGGTCGGCTACTGTTTTAATATTTTCGCCGGAGTATTTATCGTCAGACTCTGTACCTTCACCTTTGATAGTAACCTTTTGGCCTAAATCACGGTGGAATTCACCTGTATTACCGGCGAAATTCATACCTTTTTTCGTGATTTCATCACCTAGGTTAGTAATCTTATTATCCAAGGCCTTGTGAGATTTTTGCAATTGGTCTTCTGTAGCAGCACGACCGCTTGTGATGTTGTTAGGATCCCAATCTTTGTTTTCCAAACCTGTCACATAACCGTCTTTGCCATCAACAGATACCTTGCCTGCTGCAATCTTACCATCTTTACCATCGATAGTTACCTTGTCGCCAGCTTTAATGGTACCGTTTTCACCGTCAATTGTTACATTGCCAGCTTTAATAGTACCTTTGTTGCCATCGATTGTAACTTTATCACCAGCCTTGATAGTGCCTGTAGTACCATCCAACGCGATTTGTTTCGTAGCATCAGAGCCTAATGTCACTTGATCTTTAAGACTTACTTCATAGTTCTTTGAACCATTCGCATTGGTGCTAGGTGTCACAGTAATATTATTACCTGCCGATACCGTTGTGGATGCAGCTGCTGTAGCTTTATCCAATTGAGATTTATTAACCGCATCGTTAGGGTCCGTACCGTCAGCTACATTTGTAATCTTGTTACCGCCATTATTTAGACCGTCTTTTGTAAGACTTACTGCATTGCCGCCAGCACGATTGATTGTCATACCATCACCATTGATAACAGTATTATTGCCACCGTTTGTGAAAGTAGCAGACGTCAAGCCTTTCAATTCTTTCGCCAAGCGCAATTTCAATGTATCGGAACCGTCAGAAACAACACCGATGTTATCTTCAGCAGCTAATTTGCTTTCATCGGAGATACCACCCTTAACATTCACTTTATTGTTAAGTTTCTTTTCAATCACCTTGCCTGTATCGCCGCCGTAGAGCATACCATCATCCATGGTTGCCACTTGATGTTCGCCGTTTTTGTCCTGGTAAACAATACGAGTGATACCATCAACACCGTCTACGCCTTTTGCACCTTTAACGCCTTTAGTATCATCATCGTAGCCATTCTTCACGGACATGTCGATACCGCTTGTACCGTTCACCCCATTTGTACCTGCAGGGCCTGTCAAGCCGATATGGCCTACGCCATCTTTACCGAACATAGATACAGCAGGTTTCCCGTCTTTACCAGTAACACCTACCTTACCGTCTAAGCCGTTCGGGCCTTCAGGGCCAGTGATAGTTACACCATCTTTATCACCTTTACCGACCTTCACAGTTTCAGCTTTAAGGTTCTTATTCATCTTCACATCGACAATTGTATTGCCATTTTGATCCTGTTTGATGAAAGTTTTAAGGTTTTCACCGCTGTAGTTATTATCAGCATCAGTACCTTCACCCTTAATAGTGATCTTGGAACCAAGTTTATTAGTCTGTACACCGCCACTATTAGCATCAAACTGCAAGCCTTTATTGATAACATCGTCCAATTTGGATTTGGAGGCAATGTCTTTCAATTTTACGGTTTCCTTTTTATCCGGATGATTTTTATCCTCTACAGTCAAATCAATGTTGCCATTATCATCCACCTTGTAAGCACCGTCAGCTTCAGCCGCATTTTTCGCCAAACGGAAGTCCGTAGCATTAGCGCCTTGTTTCTTAACTTCGTCGCTAACTGTTTTCAACTGATCTTCTGTTGCGGCGCGACCGGATACCATATTAGGATTTTGAATATCCCAATCTTTATTATCTAAGCCAGATACATAGTTGCCAGTATTGCCAGGGTTCGCACCATCTTCTTGTTTACCCATGGTTACAGTGCCAGCTTTCACAGTGTCGGATGCCGTTACAGATTGCAAGCCTGTTAAATTTTTAGCCAATTGCAATTGTAATTTTGCATTACCGTCAGCATCAACCGTCGCAGATGTAACACCGATATTATTTCCGGTTGCCAAATCAGATGCATTTGTCACACCACCTGTTATATTTACTAGCTTGTTAAGCTTAACATTAGATGTAGCACCCATGTCGCCTTTAAATTTAAGGCCGTCGTTCAAAGTAGCCACTTCTTCGTTCGTACCATCAGGTTTTTGGTATCTAATACGAGTTGTAGTCGTACCAGGAGCACCGTCTACACCAGGTTGACCGTCACGAGTAACAGAAATGTTAGTTGTTACACCGTCTTTACCATTAATACCGATTTTACCGTCTTTACCGTTTGCACCAGTAGCAGTAATCGTTTCTACATTGAGGTTTTTACCAAGTTTCACATCAATTGTACTGTCACCGTTACCGTCTTGAGAGATTTCCGTAATGATATTAGAGTTATCCCCTTTAACGGTTACTTTGGAGCCCAATTTATTTGTTTTTACGCCGCCATTGTTAGCATCAAATTTCAAGCCTTTATTAGTTAATGCATCTTCGCTATCTTTGATTTTATCTTTCAAGTAATCCACATTAACCGCTTCGCTACCATCGTTACCTGTCGCATACGCCACATTTGTTACATGAGTACCACCAGTTTTATTAGCATAAGTAGGACCTTCATAAGTTACTTTTGTCTTATCAACGTCACCATTATTGTCCAAATTATACTTAACAGCGCGATCGTTTAATTTATCAAGGCTAGATTTAGATGCGACATCCTTAATCTTAACTGTTTCTTTACTACCTGCATGGTTTTTATCCTCAACAGTTAAGTCAACATCACCGTTAGAGTCAACTGTATAGGCGCCGTCTGCAACTGCCGGATTTGCAACTAAACGATAGTCCGTAGACGCAGCACCTTGGCTTTTAATTACATCGCTGATTTTCTTCAATTGATCTTCTGTAGCAGCACGACCGCTTACAGGGTTAGACTTATTAACATCCCAGTCCTTATTTTCAAGGCCTGTCACATAATTTTTAGTATCAGCGTGTTTACCCATTGTTACGCCGCCTGCTTTTACAGTATCTGTAGCAGTAACAGTAGTAACATTAAGATCTTTTTTCAATTTAACGCCGATTGTAGTATCATCACCAGTTTGCGTAATTTTAGTAGTGATATTGTCATCACCATTGACTGTTACTTTAGAACCAAGTTTGTTTGTTTTTTCATCGTTATTATCAGCGTTAAAACGAAGACCTTTGTTGATAAGTTCAGTTTTGGCATTATTGATATTAGTAGTTAATTCGTTTTTGGCATCGTGCAATTGACCGCCGTTTACAGCGTCCTTACTGCCTGCGCCTACAGTTCCATCAGCAACATTGGTAATCTTTTGATTATTCGCATTGAGACCTGTTGGAGATACATATGTTTTACCGCCTACAGTCAAACCGTTGCTATCAATCTTAGTATTACCTGCTGTCACGCTGTCCAAACCTGTCAATGTTTTAGCTAATTTCACATTTAATGTGCCATTGCCGTCAGATACAACACCGATATTACCATCGGACAGTGTGCCTGTAGCACCGCCTTTAACAGTTACAGTGTCGCCTAATTGTCTGTTGCTTACATTACCAGTATCGCCAGCAAAGTTCAATCCTTTATTAATTTTTGTATTAATACTGGAGATGTCTTGCTTGTTTTGAGCAATATTGCCAGCATTATTTGTGATATTTTGCTTATTATCAGCGATATCTTGTTTATTCTTGTCGATTTGAGTCTTATTAGTATTAACTTTTTCGTTTACCGCTTTTAACTGATCTTCAGTAGCACCGCGACCGGATACAGCCACAGGATTATCTACATTCCAATCTGTATTTGTAAGGCCTGTTACATGACCAGCATCACCGTCTACAGTTACAGGATGTGCTGTACCTACAGTAATTTTATTACCTAAACCAACAGTATATTCCTTACCGCCTGCTGCGTTTGTACTTTCTGTTACAGTTACATTCGCATCCTTTGCTTTTACAGTGGATGCTTTAGCTGTACCGCCGATAGCAGCTTGTAATTGACTATAGTTTACTGCATCATTAGGGTCGCTACCATTAGCAACATTAGTAATCTTTTGATTATTCGCATTGAGACCTGTTGGAGATACATATGTTTTACCACCTACAGTCAAACCACCATTATCAATCTTAGTATTACCAGCTGTAACGCTATCTAAACCTGTCAATGTTTTAGCTAATTTAACATTCAATGTACCATTACCGTCGGATTCAACACCGATATTACCGTCGGATAATGTGCCTGTAGCACCGCCTTTAACAGTTACAGTGTCGCCTAATTGTCTATTGCTTACAGTACCTGTATCACCAGCAAAGTTCAAGCCTTTATTAATTTTTGTATTAATATTGGAGATATCTTGCTTATTTTTAGCGATATCAGTTTTGTTATTCGCAATATCGCCAGCATTTTTCGTGATATTTTGCTTGTTAGTATTGATATCACTAGTATTTTTATCAATGGCAGTTTTATTGGTATTAACTTTATCGTTTACCTTTTTCAATTGATCTTCTGTAGCCGCGCGGCCAGATACAGCCACAGGATTATCTACATTCCAATCTTTATTTTGAAGGCCTGTTACAAAACCTGTAGTACCGTCAATCGTTACAGGTTTTGCTGTACCTACTTTAATAGTATTACCCAAAGTCATGTTGATAGTTGTATCACCATTGGCTTGTGTAATTGCGGCATTGATATTGCTGCCGTCACCTTTGATGGTAACTTTAGAACCTAATAGGTTGTTTTTCGCACCACCTGTATTAGCATCGAAGTTAAGGCCTTTATCTATAGTGTCTTTATTGAATTTAATAGCATCATGAATCGTGCCTTTACCGGTATTGCCGATATTGCTCATCGATAAGTTACCAGTATCAGGGTCAAGGGCTGCATTGCCACCCAAAAGACCTTTTGTAGTGTTTGCTAAGTTACCCAAGGTATTTGCAACACCATATAATTGGCTACCGTTGATTGCATCAGTAGATTGTGCATTCACACGACCTGCAGCTACATTTGTAATGGTACGTTTTACTGTATCACTACCCACGCTAACTGTAGAGTCAGCACTACCACCGGCATAGTTTTTATACCATAAACCGTTTACCAATTGATTTGCTGTGCTTACTGTAGCATCAGTCTTGGAATTAGCACCTAATGCAACAGAACGTTCATGTGCTGCATTAGCAGAAACACCTAATGCCATAGAGTTTGTCTTCTCAGCTTTACTACTTAAACCTAATGCTACAGCACCTACCGCACCATCAGAAGTAGAAGATTGCACACCTATTGCTAGAGAATTACCACCAGATGCAACAGAACCATCACCAGCTGCAACATCAGCGTAGCCATTTGTCGTACTACCCCAGCCAAGTGCAGTGGAGTGAGAACTATTAGCTGTAGCATTCGTACCCAATGCAGCAGACCCCTGTTTAAAAGCCTTAGAACCATTACCAATAGCTACTGCCCAATCACCTCTAGATTGAGAACCATTACCCATAGAAATGGCACCGCCACCACCGGCTTTTGCATCATTACCTAACGCCATGGAGGAACCACCCCAAGCACGAGCATTAGAACCGAAAGCTTGGTCATTATCTTTACCTACAACAGTTCCATTCTCATCGATACCTGCCCACGCTTCGTTACCAAGTGCAAAACCATTAGTGGAACGAACGCGAGTACTATTACCGATAGCAACCGTATTATTCCCGCTCGTATATGAACTACGGCCGATAGCTACAGCTTGTGCCCCATCAGCACTAGTGCCGGAACCAATAGCAATTGCATTTACAACCGTAGTTGTAGCACTTTGACCGATAGCAATGCCACCAGTTCTTTGATTTGCCGGAACACTTTTCCCTTTATTATCATCAACAGTTACAGTCGCACCACGACCAATAGCGATACCAGCCAAAGTTCTACCCTCGTCCGTATCTCCTCTACCTACAGATGCACCAGTACCTACTGAAATACTATAATCACCCTTAGATGCTGTATTATCACCAATTGCGATACCACCGTCGTTTTCAGCTGTCGCTCCGACACCATTTTTAATCGGTGCCCCCAAGGCATCCGTAGGCATCATAACGCCTGTCAACATAACGGCAACTGCTGTAGCACCTACCATTTTAGAGAATACAACCGACAAAGAGGAACGTTTCGTCATGTTCTTTGCTGTTTCTGCCACAACAACATAGCAGCTCTTTGTGCGATTCCAAATCACTTTAAATACTCGATTCATTAATCTTTCTCCTATAAAACTTATAAAACCTACTAACCAACTATCTACATATTTAATGAAATAACAATGATGTATCGATGATGTATTAAGAATTCATCGACATTCTTGAATGTGTATATCTAAAATACCACATATTACGGGAAAAGTAAACTTTTTTTCATTTTATTTTCATAAAACTTTTGTGTTTAAATTATTAATAATTTCGATAAAATTAAATATACTGAATATTCTGCATAAATGCTGTATTTTTTAACTATTATTCACCAACTTTCATAAATAATACTAATATGCTCCATAATTATGTACTAATATCACACCATATGTAACCAATTTATTTTCTCTTCATTATCCTGTTTTATGATAGACCATATAATAGAATGATATCTTTTCATAAACAGATATCGTACAGTGTTTCTGCCATTTTGACTCAATGTACGTACACAATTACTACATACCTACTTAAGCCAATTAACTATTGCACAATCAATAAAGGTAACATTTTATTATATAGTAAAAGGAATGACAGGTGAAATTCAAATCGCCGTCATTCCTTTTTTTATTCTAAGGCACTCTAAAGGCGTATTGGCGGGCTTTATAGGCTTTATAGAAATAGAGCATATGTGTATAAAAACAATTTATATGATTACTCCATGTGTTTTTTAATTTTTATTGTTATACTGAAAGCAGAAAGGAGGAAGAAATCTATGTCAGAACTCAATATCTTACAACAAAATATAGATAAACCAAATACGGTTACAGAAGAAGATATCGTAGTTACACGAGATAATCAAACTTTCACAATCAAAGGTCGCTTTAATGGGGAAGAAGGCGTATTCACATATGATGCGGACGTTCAACCTAACGATCAGTTACAATTTCTGCATCACAATTTTACGGCCATCGTAAAAAAAATTACATATAAGGTGATTCAAGGTCAGCGAATCACCTTGATTGCAAAATTATATGCATAAAAATATCGGGGTATTGTTAATACAAACAACACCCCGATATTTTTTATCGGTCATACAATTATAAGAAATACAATACAACACAACAACACTTAATTCTTATAATTAAATCATCTAAAATTATTGAATTGTCGGTGCATTAATCGCTTTGCGAAGGTCCACTGTGTGAAGTTCGTCCATTGCAGGAGCCGCTTTTTCATCCACAGGTTTCACGCGATTATTGCCGTCTTTCATAGCTTCGTTCAAGCTGAAGATCACCATTTCATTCATGTAGAAACGCAATTCATCATCATGTACATTGGCTGTATTGCGATCCAAGATATCGATGATTTGTTGCGCATAGTCCAATTTAGCGTCTTCAGACACCGTCGCATGGTCCGTAAAGAACTGCTTGTAATCGTTGTACAAACGATCTAATGCCAAACGCCCATAGCTATCGTTTTTATAACGATGGCTTACGATGTACCAACTACGACGAACGTTCATGTAGTACAACACATTGTTGCGGTAACGCTCTTGACCAGTCATAACGCGGGAATCATCCATGATGCGCTTGCCCTTTTGGTCCAATTGGAATTGTGTGAAAGCATTCACTACGTCGCGAACTTCTTCGCTAGGCACAGGAACAGCCACTTCTGCTTCAATCACATTTAATGGTTCAGCCGGTTGTTCCGGCATCATCAATGTATCACGAGCCGCATCCGCTTGACCTACCGCACACACACAAGCAAGTGCCAATACAGGCATAAATTTTTTGAATTTCATAAATCCTCCTAATGATGAGCCGCCTCCCAAAGGGCGGCTTTCATATTCCTTACATGATTCTTACATGACTAGAGTATACTAAATAACCCATTTAATCAAGTCAAATTTACTTTGTAAGCCCTGCTTGTTGCATCAACAATGCAATTTGAGCCTTCATTTGTTCATTATCTTCCTTTACAGAGGATAATTCATCAATACGTTGTTGCATACGTGCGTTATCATCCTTAACAGCAGACAATTCATGGAGGCTTTCTTGCATACGTGCATTTTCAGCTTTCAACGCTGTTACCTCATCTTGCAACACATAAATGGAGCTGATTGGGCCACCCTTATAACGTTCAGGAACTGCTTTCTTCGCATCGGAAGTACCGAATTTACGAGTTACACCGGCATTTACCATGTTATGGTGGCTACCAACAGATACGCCTACATGGAACATTGTATCTTCTGCTGTGTAATGTGCAACGCCAAGAGCCGCCGCAGTTTCACCTCTGTAATTACCGATACCAGCCATCACTTGAGTTGGTTCCAATGGATCATATTGAATAGGTTTCAATGCAGACATAGCCGCCGCATGTGCGCCTACACGTTGTGTTTCGCCTGCTACGGAGTTAATAGCATTAGCTAAACCATCTGTAGCACCTTTCAATTGATTTACGTTAACTGCATCAGTACCGTTTACACCAGGACCTACATTGGTAATTGTATTACCGCCGTTGTTGAGGCCATCTTTAGTAAGGCTTACTGCATTACCGCTAGCAGGTGTAATTGTTACACCACCACCGTTCATAACAGTAGTATTACCAGCAGCATCCTTAGTGGTTACTGTTTCAAGACCTTTCAAGTCTTTCGCCATACGAACCTTAAGGTTGCCAGTACCATCAGATACGACACCTAAATTGTCTTCTGTAGTCAACTTGCTAGCATCAGTAATGCCACCCACTACATTAACTTGTTCGTTAAGCTTTTTCTTGATTACGGAACCGCTATCGCCACCGTATTTCATACCATCATCTTTAGTTGCCACTTGGTGGGTCTTACCGTTTTCGTCTTGGTACTTAATACGAGTGATGTTGTTCCCATCTAAGTCTGGATCACCTTTATCAACGGTAATATCCGCATTACGGCCGTCTTTGCCAGTTAAACCGATATGACCAACACCGTCTTTGCCGAACATAGATACAGCATCTTTACCGTCTTTGCCTGTGATACCTACCTTGCCGTCTGTACCGTCAGCACCGTTAGGACCAGTAATGGATACGCCGTCCTTACCGTTTTTACCAACTTTTACCTTATCAGTAGTTACGCTGTCAGCTTTGAGGTCTTTATCCATCATAACCTCTATATTACCGTCCGCATTAATTTTTGTTTTAATATTTTCGGAAGAGTAATTAGTATCAGCTTTGTCGCCTGTACCCACAACAGATACAGTTTCACCTAAGTTTTTATGAACTGGATTACCACTATTAGCACCAAAGTTCAAACCTTTTTTCGTGATTTCATCACTTAGGTTGTTAATCTTATTATCTAAAGATTTGTGAGATTTTTGCAATTGGTCTTCTGTAGCAGCACGACCGCTTGTGATGTTGTTAGGATCCCAATCTTTGTTTTCCAAACCTGTCACATAACCGTCTTTGCCATCAACAGATACCTTGCCTGCTGCAATCTTACCATCTTTACCATCGATAGTTACCTTGTCGCCAGCTTTAATGGTACCGTTTTCACCGTCAATTGTTACGTTGCCAGCTTTAATAGTACCTTTATTGCCATCGATTGTAACTTTATCACCAGCCTTGATTGTGCCTGTAGTACCGTCCAACGCAATTTGTTTTGTAGCATCAGAGCCCAATGTTATTGTATCTTTTAGTTTCACTTCGTAATTTGTACCACTACCCGCCTTACTTGATGAAACTACTTCAATATTATTACTGCCGCTTACAGTTGTCTTTGCACCAGATATAGCACTATCTAATTGATTTTTATTAACTGCATCTGTGCCGTTCACACCAGGTCCTACATTGGTAATCGTATTACCGCCGTTGTTTAAACCATCTTTTGTGAGGCTTACCTTATTACCACCAGCAGGATTAATTGTCATACCATCACCGTTGATAACAGTATTATTACCACCGTTTGTGAAAGTTGTGGATGTTAATCCTTGTAATTCTTTGGCCAATTTTACATTTAATGTACCATTACCGTCAGATACAACGCCAATATTATTGTCAGATAACTTAGCTGCATCAGCACCACCTTTGATAGTTACGGTATCACCTAATTTTCTGTTGCTTACAGCACCAGTATCACCAGCGAAATTCAAACCCTTATCAAGAGTCTTATTAATATTCACGATATCCCCGGCATTTTTCGCAATGTTTTGTTTATTATCGGCGATGTCCTGCTTGTTTTTATTGATATCATTCTTATTATTAGCGATATCTCCGGCATTTTTATCAATAGCGGACTTATTCGTGTTAACTTTATCGTTAACCTTCTTCAATTGATCTTCAGTAGCGCCACGACCAAATACAGCTACAGGATGATCTACATCCCAGTCCGTATTGGTAAGACCTGTTACATGACCTGTAGTGCCGTCCACAGTTACAGGATGTGCCGCTGTCGTACCGCCTACAGTAATCTTATCACCTAAGCCAACAGTATATTCCTTACCGCCTGCTGCATTTGTACCTTCTGTTACGGTTACATTCGTATCCTTTGCTTTTACACTAGATGCCTTCGCAGTACCGCCGATAGCCTTTTGTAATTGGCTGTAGTTAACCGCATCATTAGGATTGCTACCGTCCGCCACGTTGGTAATCTTTTGATTGTTCGCATTGATACCGTTTGGCGTTACATAAGTCTTACCGTCTACAGTTAAGCCACCATTATTGATCGTTGTATTTCCGGCTGTAACACTGTCCAAACCTGTCAATGTTTTAGCTAGTTTCACATTCAACGTATCCGATCCATTAGATACAACACCAATATTGTTATCAGACAATTTTGTCGGATCAGTCACACCACCGATAATATTCGTCTGTTCACCAAGTTTACGAGTAAATTGATTAGCTGTAGCCGATGCAGCTTTCACATCACCGGCATATGCCACACCCTTATCCATCTCTGAAGTAACAGCATGCAATTGACTACCATTGATAGCATCCGTAGAAGTAGCGGAAATACGACCTGCTGCTACATTAGTAACGGTCCGTTCCATGCCTGCCTTGCCTACACTTACGGTAGATGCTGGGTTAATACCTGCAAAGTTATGTACAGTCCCGTTAATAGTTGCAGAAGGTGTCGCCACAGCTGCTGCTGTTTCAGAACCTGTACCCAATGCTACAGCACTTTCATTATCTACCTTTGTATTATTACCGAGAGCCACAGCATTTTTCGCTGTTACGGAAGCATTGTTCCCGAGAACCATAGCTCCATCAGCGGAAACATTGGAATTACTACCTACTGCATAAGAACTATCGGCTGTAATACTATTCTTATAGCCGAATGCACCAGACATATTACCCTTAACAGTACCGGCAGTAACAGTTGTAATTTTATCCTGGTCAGCACCTGCACCACTGCCGTTTGCTTCCGTCGTGGTCACAACAGTAGCGGAACCGATAGTATTTCCTGCACCAATAGCATACGCCTGATTGCCGTAAATCGTATTCTTAGAACCAACAGCAGCAGACTCTTTCCCGGATTTAGAACCGTCTTTCATATCTAAACCGACCTGGTTCGTATCACCGATAGAGGATGAACGATCACCATAAGCACCAACCTGTGTACCAAGAGCAAGAGAATTTATTCCCCAGCTACGTGCCATGATGCCGATACCTGTGCTGGCTACGCCTTTAGTCAAAGAGTTGATACCAATTGCTGTAGAGCCTGTACCATAGGCTTCACTCAATGTACCGATAGCCGTAGTTGCATCGCCGATAGCTGCTGTATTTGCATATTTACCTTTTACATTAATAGATGCCGAACCAAGAGTGCCCGCGAATTTATCTTCAATTTCCTTGTTAAAGCTCTTTTTAATACCGTTTCCTACAGCCAATTGAGGCACAGCTGTTTCCAATTCAGTACGAGCCATATCGATATCATCACCACCGATGGCAACAGATGAATTACCGATAGCTCTTGTATCTGCACCCAATGCAAGAGACTGTGTACCATAAGTTTTTGCAGTGCTACCAATAGCTACACCTTGAGCATATTTAGGATTAACAGTGCCACCAGCGTTCTTAATTTTTACATTTGTTTCCGCAGATGCACCGATAGCTACATCACCACGAGCACCGTAAGAAGCGGCATCCGCCCCCATAACAACAGCGCCAGATCCAGGATTTCCATGTTCCGTAGAAACAATACTCTTTGCGGAACGACCGATAACAACATCCCCATTTTCCAACGCTTGTGCACCATGACCGATAGCCACCGTACTTGTCGGAATATTTGTTCCTACAGTACTTTCACCGGTTGCCTTTGCACCTGTACCGATAGCAATAGAATTAGTACCTGTTGACTTTGCTGTTTCACCTATAGCAATGGAGGATGCTCCAGTGGCTTCACTATCCCAGCCCATAGCAGCTGCATTAGTTGCATCAGCTGTAGAGTTAGCACCAATAGCACGGGCACCTTGTGCTAATGCTTTTGCACCATTACCGATGGCTACGCCCCACTCACCGCGAGATTGAGAGCCGTTACCCATAGCAACAGCACCACCTTTAGACGCCTTTGCATTATTACCAAACGCCATGGATGAACCACCATAAGCACGCGCATTGGAACCGAAAGCCTGATCATTATCAAGGCCTATCAATTGATTAGCTTCATCAAATCCGGCACGTGCATTATTACCAAGGGCAAAGCCGTTCGTGGATTGTACGCGTGCTTCATTACCGATAGCTACGCCGTTATTAGCAATTGTGCGCGCATTACGACCAATAGCTACAGCTTGCGCACCTTGACCGATAGTGCTTGTACCAATAGCAATTGTATTGATATCCTTAGTTGTCGCATCATGACCGATGGCAATACCACCGCTCTTATCTGTAATACCTGGTGTTGCTGTAGCAGGGTTAACACTTACTGTAGCACCATGACCGATAGCGATACCGTTTTGGCTTTCAGATTCGGATGGATCATTTTTACCAACAGTAGCGTCTGTACCCATAGCCACACTATAGTCACCGCGAGCATTTGTTCTTTCACCTACAGCAATACCGCCGTCATTTTCTGCTGTCGCACCAGTACCTCTTGTAATAGGTGCCCCCAACGCATCCGTAGGCATCATAACGCCTGTCAACATAATGGCAACTGCTGTAGTACCTACCATTTTAGAGAATACAACCGACAAAGAGGAACGTTTCGTCATGTTCTTTGCTGTTTCTGCCACAACAACATAACAGCCCTTTGTGCGATTCCAAATCACTTTAAATACTCGATTCATTAATCTTTCTCCTTTAAAGCAAACTAACTATATCCACTTACATAAAAATCTTAGAAATAAATCGATAATCAATGAGAATATATCGATATTTTTAAAAATATATTACTAAAATACCACATATTTCTGAAAAAGTAAAATTTTTTTCATTTTATTTTCATGAAATTATACGTTTAGATTATTTCGATATATAAAAAAATATCGAGGTACTACCCACTCGGACAGTCCTCGATATTCTTATTCATTCTATTAAATTATTTTATTGAATTGTGGGCGCATTAATCGCTTTGCGAAGGTCTACTGTAGAAAGTTCGTCCATCGCAGGAGCCATTTTTTCGTCCACAGGTTTCACGCGATTATTGCCGTCTTTCATAGCTTCGTTCAAGCTGAAGATCACCATTTCATTCATGTAGAAACGCAATTCATCATCATGTACATTGGCTGTATTGCGATCCAAGATATCGATGATTTGTTGCGCATAGTCCAATTTAGCGTCTTCAGACACCGTCGCATGGTCCGTAAAGAACTGCTTGTAATCGTTGTACAAACGATCTAATGCCAAACGCCCATAGCTATCGTTTTTATAACGATGGCTTACGATGTACCAACTACGACGAACGTTCATGTAGTACAACACATTGTTGCGGTAACGCTCTTGACCAGTCATAACGCGGGAATCATCCATGATGCGCTTGCCCTTTTGGTCCAATTGGAATTGTGTGAAAGCATTCACTACGTCGCGAACTTCTTCGCTAGGCACGGAAAGGGCCACTTCTGTTTCAAGCACATTCAATGGTTCAGCCGGTTGTTCTGGCATCATCAATCGATCTTGAGCCGCATCCGCTTGACCTACCGCGCATACACAAGCAAGTGCCAATACAGGCATAAATGTTTTGAATTTCATACTTCCTCCTTATGATGAGCCGCCCCGGAAAGGGCGGCTTTCACAATCCTTACATGAGTGGTTAAGAACTCGAATATTCAGATTCGATTATTTTGTAAGACCTGCTTGTTGCATCAACAATGCGATTTGAGCTTTCATTTCTTCATTATCGCGTTGTACTTGATCGTATTTAGCAGTTAACTCTAGGTCATGTTGTTTCATACGTTCATTTTCAGCTTTTAAAGCAGTCACTTCATCCTGCAATACATATGCAGAGCTGATAGGGCCGGCTTTGTAACGTGCAGGAACCGCTTTCTTAGCGTCGGATGTACCAAATTTGTAGGATACGCCCGCATTAATCATGTTGTCATGACCGCCAAGAGATACGCCCATATGGAACATTGTAGATTCATTAGTATAGTGCGCCACGCCTACAGCTGCAGCTGTGCTGCCTTTATAGTGACCTACAGCAGCCAATACTTGAGTTGGTTCCAATGGATCATATTGTAAAGGTTTGAGGCCGGAAATAGCTGCACTAGTCGCACCTACATCAGCGATTTTACCATCCACACTACGCATAGCACTGCTCAATTGATTTACATTAACCGCATCAGTGCCATCTACACCAGGGCCAACATTAGTAATTCTATTACCACCGTTGTTAAGGCCGTCTTTAGTAAGGCTTACAGCATTACCTTGAGCAGGTGTAATTGTCACGCCGCCACCGTTCATAACAGTTGTATTACCAGCAGCATCTGTAGTAGTTACGGACTCAAGACCTTTCAAGTCTTTCGCCAACTTGATATTGTAACCATCACCAGCAGCGTTTTTCACAACACCGATATTGTTGTCTGCCAAACGGTTCACATCCGCACCGCCTTTAAGGTTCATAGTATCTCCCAATCCACGAACCACTTTACCGCTATCACCAGGTTGGTCACCTTGGAATACACGACCTGTTCTTGCTTTGTTATTGAAGTCGTCATTAACAGCTTTCAATTGATCTTCTGTTGCGGCACGACCAGGAACTGCTACAGGATTTTCAGGATCCCAAGTTTTGTTATCCAAACCTGTTACGAAGTTACCTTCTTTACCGTTGGAAGTTTGTTTCCCTACGACTACATCGCCAGCTTTCACAGTATTTGCCGTTACGGAACCGTCATTGCCGTCAATCTTAACTTGATTTCCGCCATTGCCAGCTGTAATTGTACCTGCAGAACCGTCGATGTTAACTTGTTTTGCTGGGTCTTGACCAAGAGTGATCTTATCGTTCAAGGCCATTTTGATAGCGCCGTTGTCCACGGAAGTTTTGATATTGCCATCACCTTTTACGTCGATTGTTTCGCCAAGAGGTTTCTTCACGGATTGACCATCTTCCGCTTTAAGACCAAAGCCTGTAGTTTTGATGTCTTCAATAGCTGTATGCAATTGACCACCGTTTACAGCGTCCTTGCTACCTTTAGCAACATTACCGTCAGCTACGTTCGTAACCTTCTTGCCTGCCGCATCAATGCCGTCTTTTGTTACCTTAGGACCGTTTTCGATAATCAAACCATCTTTATTAACAGTAACAGCTTTGTTGCCACCATCATTGATTTGCAAGCCGTCTTTCGTCAACTTAGTCGCTTCATTAGCGCCGTCTTTAATCGTAACGCCATTTGTATCCATCTTAGTGTCGCCTGTTGTTACAGTCTTAGCTGTTACAGTATCTACAGTGATGTCTTTTTTCAATTCTACCTTAACAGCACCGCCGTCTACGGATGTTTTGATATTCGTGTCATCACCTTTAACTTTAACAGTTTCACCAAGAGGTTTCTTCACGGATTGACCGTCTTCCGCTTCAAGACCGAAACCACTGGTTTTAAGGCTTTCAACAGCACTATGCAATTGACCGCCGTTAACAGCGTCTTTGCTATCTTTGGCAACCGTACCGTCTTGAACATTAGTAACCTTCTTGCCTGCTGCATCGATGCCGTCCTTCGTCATAGATGGACCATCGGTAATCTTCACGCCGTCTTTTGTAACAGCTGTCAACGGATTACCGGCTGCATCTTTAATAGTCATGCCTTCACCGTTCACAACGGTTTTACCGTTTGCACCGTTAGCTCCGTTGTTGAAAGTAATGGAGTTCAAGTCTTTAAGGTCTTTTGCCAAACGAACATTGAGAATATTATCTTTGCTGATAACACCAATATTGTTTTCAGTCAAATCATCTTCGTTTGTTAGGCCGCCCTTAATGTCCAATTGTTCATTAAGTTTTTTCTTGATAACATTACCGGAATCACCACCGTATGCCATACCATCATCTTTGGTTGCCACTTGATGTGTATTACCGTCTTCATCAGTGTATTTAATACGAGTGATTTCCTTACCGTTGAGGTCCGGATCACCTTTTTCAACAGAAATGTCAGCGCTACGGCCATCTTTACCGTTAAGACCGATGTGACCTACGCCGTCTTTACCGGAGATGGATACAGCTTCTTTGCCGTCCTTACCAGTAACAGCCACCTTGCCGTCTGTACCGTTCGCAGTGTCAGGACCTGTAATGGACACACCGTCCTTACCGTCTTTGCCAACTTTCACGGATTCAGCTTTAAGGTTTTTATTCATCTTCACGTCAATAGTAGTATCACCGGTTTGTGCATCTTGCTTGATGAAAGTCTTGATGTTTTCGCCGCTGTAATCTCCGTCAGCTGCAGTACCTTCACCTTTAATAGTCACTTTGGAGCCAAGCTTGTTAGTTTTTTCGCCGCCTTGGTTAGCATCGAATTTCAAACCTTTATTAGTTAATGCGTCCGCACTATCTTTAATTTTGTCATTCAAGTAGTCCACATTAACCGCTTCGCTGCCATCATTGCCTGTAGCATATGCCACATTCGTTACATGAGTACCGCCTTGTTTATTGTTATATGCAGGACCTTCGTAAGTTACCTTGGATTTATCAGGATTACCAGTAGGGTCCAAATCATACTTAACAGCACGGTCATTCAATTTATCAAGTTTGGATTTAGAAGCAACATCTTTAATTGTAACAGTTTCTGTTTGATCCGGATGGTTCTTATCCTGTACAGTCAACGCTACATCGCCGTTCGCATCCACTGTGTAGTCTCCATTGGAGCCTGCCGCCTGATTTTTGATCAAACGATAATCAGTGGAGTTAGCACTTTGAGCATCCAACGCTTTTTTCAATTGATCTTCTGTTGCCGCACGACCGGATACAATCTTATTTGCATCCCAATCTTTATTATCAAGGCCTGTTACATAGTTGCCTGTTTCGCTGTCGCCAGCTGCGTTGTTAACAGTTTGACCACCCATAATAGCGTCGCCTGCTTTCACAGTCTTAGCAGCCGTTACGGAATCAAGATTTTTAAGGTCTTTCGCCAATTGAAGTTCCAATTTGTTAGTGCCATCAGCTTTTACGTTGATATTGCCGGCTGCGCTCTTGAACGCTGCAGATTCAGCTTCAGTTACGCCTTCACCTTGTACTTTCACCAAGGAATTCAATTTTTGTTTATTCACAGTACCAGAATTGTTACCAGTGAATTGTAAACCGTCCTCCATAGTCGCAACTTGATGCTCGCCGTTGCCGTCTTTGTAAACGATACGAGTAAGACCGTTTGTACCGTCTACACCTTTTTCACCTTTAACGCCTGTAGCAGAATCATCGTAACCAGGTTTTACGGACAAGTCGATACCATTTGTACCATTAACGCCGTTCGTTCCTGCAGGGCCTGTCAAGCCGATGTGGCCTACGCCGTCCTTTCCGGAAATAGAAACTGCTTCTTTACCGTTTTTGTCAGTAACAGCTACCTTGCCATCTGTACCGTTCGCTGTGTCAGGACCTGTAATAGATACGCCGTCCTTACCATTTTTGCCAACCTTCACAGATTCAGCCTTAAGGTTTTTATTCATCTTCACGTCGATAGTCGTATTGCCTGTCGCCGCATCCTGTTTGATGAAAGTTTTGAGGTTTTCACCACTGTAATCAGCGTCTGCTGCAGTGCCTTCACCTTGAATTGTAACAATAGATCCTAATTTGTTAGTTTTTACACCGCCTACATTGGCATCGAATTTTAGACCTGTGTTAATCAAATCATTCTTGGTATTCGTAATTTGATCGCCAAGGTCTTGTTTTACTTGATGTAATTGACCGCCGTTTACAGCATCTTTAGAGCCGGCCGCTACATTACCATCTTTCAAGTTAGTAATTTTTGTACCGTTAGGGCCTTCCAATGTTACTGTGTCATGGCCTGTATTACCGTCATATTTTACGGAGCGGTCTTTTACCTTATCCAGTTCAGTTTTAGACGCAATATCCTTAATCGTTACAGTTTTAACATCACTGGATTTTTCGTCTTTTACCTTCAAGTCAACTTGATTGTTATCAACTTTGTAAGAGCCGTCTGCAGCGTTGTTCGGATTAGCAATTAAGCGATAATCTGTAGCACTTGCATTAGACGCTTTCAAAGCATCGCTAACCTTCTTAAGTTGGTCTTCTGTCGCTGCGCGTCCCTCTACATACGTAGGATCTGAAATGTCCCAAGTTCTATTATCTAAACCTGTTACAAAGTTACCAGTTTGATTGCCACCTTTTTTATCCGCTACCGTATGATTACCTACAGTGGCAGTGCCTGCTTTCACAGTGTCAGATGCCGTTACAGATTGCAAACCGGTCAAGTTTTTCGCCAATTGCAATTGTAATTTTGCATTGCCGTCTGCACCGACAGCCGCAGAAGTAACACCGATATTATTACCTGTAGCAAGATCAGAAGCACTTGTTACGCCACCTGTGATGTCCACTTGTTTGTTAAGTTTAACATTAGATGTAGCACCCATGTCGCCTTTGAATTTAAGGCCATCGTTCAAAGTTGCCACTTCTTCTTTAGAGCCATCAGGTTTTTGGTACACGATACGAGTTGTAGTTGTACCTGCTGCACCGTCAACACCAGGTTGACCATCACGGCTAACGGAAATGTTAGTCGTTACACCATCTTTACCGTTGATACCGATTTTACCGTCTTTACCATTTGCACCAGTAGCAGTAATTGTTTCTACATTGAGGTTTTTACCAAGTTTTACATCAATTGTGCTATCGCCGTTAGCATCTTGAGAGATTTCCGTAATGATGTTGGAATTATCACCTTTAACTGCTACTTTGGAGCCCAATTTATTTGTTTTTTCGCCGCCTGTATTAGCGTCGAATTTCAAACCTTTATCGATAAGATCTTGTTTAGTTGTATCAATTTTATTGTTTAAATCATTTTTAGTATTTGTGATTTGGTCACCAAGATCCTGCTTAACTTGATGTAATTGACCGCCGTTTACAGCATCTTTGGAGCCGGCTGCTACATTACCATCTTTCAAGTTGGTAATCTTTGTACCGTTAGCACCTTCCAAAGTTACCGTATCTTTATCAGTTTCACCGTCGTATTTTACGGAGCGATCTTTTACTTTATCAAGTTCAGTTTTGGACGCAATATCCTTAATTGTCACAGTATTAACTGTACCGGATTTATCGTCCTTCACTTGCAAATCAACTTTATTGTTATCAACTTTATAAGAGCCATCTGCCGCATTGTTCGGATTAGCGATTAAACGATAATCAGAAGCACTTGCGTTAGCCGCATTAGCCGCTTTTACAGCATCGCTGACAATTTTAAGTTGATCTTCTGTTGCCGCACGACCAGATACAAAGGCAGGATCAGTTAATGTCCAATTTTTATTGTCCAAACCGGATACAAAGTTACCGTTCTGAGCAGCACTTTTGTTATCTGTTACAGATTGGTTACCCATAGTAGCAGTACCCGCTTTTACAGTTTTTGTAGCAGTTACCGTATTAACATTGATGTCTTGACCCAATGCAACCTTAATTGTTGTATCATCGCCAGTTTGTGTAATTGTAGTGTCGATGTTAGTACCATCACCAGCTACTGTTACCTTGGAGCCTAATTTATTTGTTTTTTCGCCGCCATTATCAGCATCAAATTTCAAACCTTTATTAATAAGCTCTGTTTTTGTATTATCAAGCTCTGTTTTAGACGCGATATCCTTGATAGTTACAGTTTTCTTATTCGCAGGGTTTTTAGAATCCTGTACAGTCAAGTCAACCTTGTTACCGGATACAGTGTAAGCTTTATCAGCAGCACTGCTGTTTTCAACCAATTGATAGTCAGGAGCGTCTACGTCAACTTTATATGTTTTATATGTGCCGTCCGTACCTTCTGTAACGGTCGTGTTTTTACCGGCAACAACCTTTACTGCTTTTTGCGCTTCATCACGAATAACGGATTTACCGCCATCCGTAATGTTGGACAAGTCTTTATTTGCCGCATTGTCAATCTTGTTCTTAGTGGCATCAGTCAACGTCACATCGATTGTTTGGTTGTTAACAGATGTCGTAACATAAGAACCGTCGCCTTTTACTGTCAATGTCTGGTTGTCCAATAAAACGTCGTTTTTACCGGTATTGCCGGCTACTTTCAAATTAACATTGCGCAATTGTGCCACGTTAACAGCATCGGAATCAGCTGTACCTGCAGCCACGTTTGTGATCTGACGAGTTTTTGTACCGCTGTCACCTACGGACACCGCACCCATAGTGGAAGTCAACGCAGCGCCTGTCAATCCGCTATATCCGTTTGTACGGCTGTCTGCAGTTTTCACATTATAACCTGCTTTGCCTGCTGCAACGGAAGCAACGGAGTTTGCACCCAATGCAACGCCGTCATCTACGCTGGATTTAGCTTTATAACCGATAGCAGTGCTGTTCGCATTAGCTGCAGTCGCATCAGCACCGACAGCTGTCGCGAAGTTACCTGCTGCAGAAGTACGTACACCGGCTGCTGTCGCATTATTGCCTGTAGCACCTGTGTTATCGTAGTTCGCATCGGCAGATGTGCCTTTAGCACTGAAGAAATTCGTTTGCGCTGCTTCAACAGCCTCTTTTACCGTATGGTACGTGCTATTCTTGATATTGAAATCAGGCGCTTTATATGTAGAACCATTCGCTTCATAGCCCGTATAAGTAGGACCTGCAATGGATTTTGCCAAGTTACTGTTTACAAATTTTAATTGTTTAACATTTGTTGCGTCAGTATCGTTTTCACCACCTGCTACATTGATGATACGACGCTCAGAACCTACGTTACCTACCGCAACTACACCGTTTGCAACATTGTTATTTTGTTGGTTAGTGAAAGCAGAGTAACCATTAACCAAGGCACCTCTTACTTCCGTACCAGCACCTAATGCCAAAGAGTTATTGGACTCAGCCTTAGCATTTGTACCGATAGCCATGGAGTTAGTACCTGTAACAGTAGCACCAAGACCGATAGCTGTCGTATTAGTATTGTTTGCTTTTGCTTCTTTACCAATTGCAATCGCACCATCTTTGGAAGCATTAGATGCACCGCCAAGCGCAAGCGCATCTGCACCTAGAGATTTCGCATTACCCCCTAATGCGATAGAATTGGATTTAGTTGCTTCAGCAGTACTACCCATAGCGATAGCATCAGCACCTGTTGTTTTAGCCTGATTACCCATAGCAAAACTGTTTGCACCACTTGCAGTTGCACTTTTACCCATCGCTACCGCATTTTGTGCGGATGATTGCGCTGTATTACCGATGGCAAAGGCATTCTCTGCACTAGCATTAGCACTATAACCCATAGCTACCGCATTGGCGCCACCAGTGCTGGATGAAGAACCGAATGCCATGGAGTCAGATGCAGCAGTAGATGTTCTCGCCTTTGTACCGAATGCAAGAGAACGAACACCTTCTGTTACGGTATTACCATTGGCATTATATTGTGCACTAGGAGTACCATGTTGTTGACCAGGTAATTTTATAGTTTCTGCTGCACCGATTGCAATAGATTGATCCGCTTTTGCTGTAGCAGAATAACCCATGGCGAAACTACCATTACCCTTTGCCCAAGATGCAGTACCTAATGCTGCAGAGAACTCACCTTCTGCAGCGGATTGACGCATCATAGCCAAGGAGTTAAATCCGCTCGCCTTTGTAGCTGTACCAAGAGCCATAGCAGATGGTGATAAAGCCTGAGCATAATGACCTAAAGCAAAGGAAATACCACCTGTAGCTTGAGCATAGTTACCAATAGCTAAACCGGAATAATAGTTTGTAGTACCTTCTCGTATATTTGTATTACTACCGATAGAAATACCGGAGAACATATTTGTTGTATAATTGCTGCTATCATTACTATTATCAAATGGTTTTAAATTCCCTGGATTTTGATAGTTGTATAAATAACTACCATCACTAGACTGTGGTTTGCCAGTAACATACCCAGCACCATTTACACCATCAATAATCATAGCAGTATGATCGCCAGCCGCATGAACCGCAGTAATATTACCACCCATCAATAATGCAGCTACCGCCATAACTGCACTCATACGAGCCCAGGTTGTACCGTTTTGTACGGATTTCGCCTTACCACCACCTGTTTTTACGATTTCAGATACTACTACATAGCATTTTTTTGTCTTACTCCAAATGACATTATAAATTCGATTCATAATTATCCTTCCTTACCAAAAACTTAGTAAAACACAGCACTTGTGTTTCCTCATATTGCAAACAAAATAAAAAGAAGAAGCATAACGATTAGTTATCATCTACACTTCTTGCACAGAATAATAGTATTCCAAATTACGATTCGAATACTATAAATATTTATGATGTATCATCATATACTTACCCACGGCTATACAATATCAAAAAATTTCTATCTTGTAAACAACTTTTTCATCTTTTCTTCATTTTTATCGTTTATTTATTTCTAATTTAATTTAATACTTTTTAGTTTTAAGAAATAGAATCTTCATCTTTCCTATCAATTATTACGATAAATCCACATATCGGGATATAACGATTATTGTAATTACGTAATCAATTTCATATTTTTAAACTTTTCAGTTTAGTACTTTCATAGATAAGATAATTTTATATACAGAAGGATTATCATCTACAGGTACACGAAAAAGCCGAGGCCCTAGAGCCTCGGCTTTCACAATATAAATATAG
>OATN01000086.1_pt1 | contig 48961 bp, 33 predicted proteins | sample 1501211 | NCBI WGS metagenome assembly OATN01 (sample SAMEA2579978, study PRJEB22360) | human gut metagenome | reverse complement strand
CTTTTTGCCCTTTCGAACCCCGGGGGCCAGGGGGGGGGTTAGCCACATTGTGCCAAAGGGCGGCTACGGCAGCCGGCAGGGCGGTTGCAGGGGCGGCAGCGAAGTGGAGGGTGGCAAGCGCTACAGCCAGGCCGGAGTTCTGCATGCCAACCTCAAACGCAAGGGTTTTGCGCTTGGAGAGCGACATGCCCATGAAGCGTGCTGCATACCAGCCGAGCAGCATGCCGACGGCGTTCTGCACGGCAACCGCGGCGAAGATCAAGAGGCCGACATTGAGGAGCTGGGCACGGGTTGCGGCAACGACAGCAGCGGCGATAACCACGATGGCGCCAACGGACACGATCGGCAGCGCAGCCACGCACTTTTCAACGTTTTTATCCCCCGCGAGCTTATGGATGACGACGCCGGCGGCGATCGGGAGCAGGATCATCTGGACGATCGAAAGGAACATCGAAGCCGGATCGATGGCAAGCCACTGATTGGCAAAAACGTACATCAAGGCCGGCGTTACGATCGGCGCGAGCAACGTCGTGCAGGACGTCACCGTCACCGAAAGCGCCACATCGCCGCGGGCGATGAAAGTCACCACATTCGAGGCGGTGCCGCCGGGCGCGCAGCCCAGGAGCATCATGCCGACCGCAACATCTGCCGGAAGGTTGAGCAGAACGCAGAGCGCATAAGCCGAAAGCGGCATGATCGTGAACTGTGCCACGACCCCTGTCAGTACTTCTTTCGGACGGCGGACCACCTCACGGAAATCAGCCGTCGAAAGCGTGAGGCCCATGCCGAACATCACCACACCGAGGAGCACCGGAACATAAGGACCGACCAACTTGAAAATCTCGGGGAAAATGAATCCGAGAATGCCGAAGATAATCACCCACAGGGCGAAGGTCTTGTTCACAAACTGGCTCACTTTCACGAGATATTTCATATCGTTCATTCAATGCGTTTTTAGCGCATTGACTCCTTAAATGCCCAAAGGCTGACAAATGTCTTCATAGTGCAGCGGCGGGAAGAACGGAGTCGCCGGAGTGCTGAAGTCCGAAAACTGCTTCCCTTGCAAAGAAGTGTTTGAAGAAGAAACGACCTTAGCTGGGGTCATTCCGGCCGCACTTTTTTGTGCGGGTTTGTCTACTCTACGGGCAATGCGCTTTGTTTTGGGGCGCTGGGGGAGCGAAGACCGTCAGTTCTGAAACATTCCCTGAGAAATGTTGACTGCAATAACGTTTTCCCCCTAAACGAAAGCGCTTAGTGAGGCATTGCGAAGGATGATGACCCGAATTTGAGCGGAGCGGCAGGCCGTGAAAGAAGCCGGGCTCGGCTTAAAGCAAAGATTCAATCTGCAGCGTATAGCCTTCCGGTTCATTTTCGATGGTAATCATCGAACGTGAGCCCATCTGGGTGATGTGTGCGCGCAAAAGGGCTGTGCCCTCGGACGAGAGTTCACGGATTTCGGTGGGACCTTGACGGTGACTCGAAAACTCAAAGCCGCTGGGGACGGCGGCCGCAATGCTTTGTGTCGGCCATAAAGTGAAGGTCAGGTCACGCAGAAGCCGTTCGGCGGAGATGCGTTCATCCAGACGCGGACTCCGTGCTTCGGTGATCGTACTGCCGTCCCAGCTGATGCGCCAGACGGTCATGCTGAGCGCGGAGAAAACCGCATTGACGCTGCCCGGAGCAGAGAGAACAGTCGCTCGAAGGGGCGGAACCGCAGCCGGAGCGCCATGCTGGGCGGCTTTGGGGCTGAAGCGAATGACAATCTGCTGGTCGAGGGAGAGCTGCGGAGCGTCAGCAATCGCCGGCAGAAAAACAGGTACGAAAGAGCGTTCCTTGGCTGCAGCCGCCGGCTTCTGAGGCTTCGGACGTTCAATGGTCTTGGCAGAGTTTACGGAGGGTTTCCGCTGAAGCGGCTTGGCTGTCTTCTGCGAAGCTGTTTGGCTGCCTTCAGCGGCCTTTTTCAATGCACAGCCCGAAAGCAGCGAAACTGCGAAGAGCGCGGTAAGGAAAAGTCGGCGTGAGCGGACGGGCATGAAAGCCTCCGAAGAAGTTAAGGTTCGGCGGCGGTTTCCGTCCGATATCAAATGTTAGCGCATGGCAGGCTTTTGCACGTTTATCGATGCCATCGAGGATGGTGCGGCGGCTGAGGACGAGGCGGAGGAATGACGGGGTCTGGGCTTCGGCGGCGGACTATAGCGCTGGGGCGGCGGGGGGGCACGGTGCGGGGCCGCGACGCAGCCCGAGAGCGTCAGCACCCCGGCGATGCCGGTGACAAAAGCAGCAGACCGCAGAAATGTTCGGCGTGAATACAGCATACCGATCTCCCAATCCGATGGAACCAATGGAATCCGCGCAGCCGCCCGGAACCTTCGCCCTCAAGGGCGAGATGCCGCTGACAGAGGCTTTCTCTCATCTTAGGAACAACGGACTTAGGAAAGGCTGTGGCGGCAAATTGGAGAGAGAAGCACGACCTCAGCGCTTATCAGCGGCCGGACGCAAGAGCGGCGTGGCTGCCCAAACAATGCTTTGCCCCACCAGCACGGTAATGCCGAAAGCGCGGAGTGCAGGCGTAGCGGAAAAAAACAGCAGTCCAAAAGAAAGGAGCGTCGTAACGCCCGAAAAAAGGACGGCGGCAGAGGTGCGGCCGTCGCTGGGGCTCCCTGTGAGGAAGATGCCGTAGTCAACGCCCAGGCCGAGAACTAAAACGAGACCCAGCGCGGTGAAAATGGTGACGGGCGTTCCCGTCCAGCCAAAGACGGCCAGTGCGGCAAGAATGCCTAGGGCCGAGGGCAGTACGGCGCGCCAGCTCTCACGCCCGAAACGAAGCGTTAAAAGCGCCCAGAGGAGCACGATGCCGGCGGCGAGCACCATGAGAATGAGATCTCTGTAAAGCGAGAGCCCCTCGCTCATGCCGCGGGTGATGTCCACAAAATAAGCGCCCGGCACAGCTTCAGCGGCCTTCGTTAAGAAAGGAAGATGCTTGGGCTCAACGCCGGCGAGCATCAGTACTGTGACGGCGCGTCCGGGCTGGTTCTCCAGCACGAAGCGATGAGTGAGTTCACGCCACGGCGAACTTTCTAAGTCATTCAAGGCAATTCGCTGGGCGTCAGGCCCTTTTGGCGAAGCTCCGAGCAGCTCAAGAAGCCGGGGGGCGGCGCCAGCCGTTGCCGCGGCAACGAGATCTCTGTCAGCATCCTGTTTGGCATCCGAGGGCAGCAGCATGGAAAGCCCGGAAGGCGTGAGGCTCTTGAGTTCAGGTATGGCCTCCATGGCGGACAAGAGCGCTTCTTCGTGTTCGAGCGTTTCACTCAATGTCGGGCCCTGCAGGACAAAAGCTTGAGCCGGTGACGGCAGCGCCAAGGCGCGGGACACTGCCAGCTGACTCTCGAGAAGCTTGGGCGGGGCTCCCTGCAGGTCTCTGATGCCCGCGTCAAAATGCATGCGCGAGAAGCCAAAGAGAAGCGCTGCGGCAAAAATAGCGAGACCGAAGAGAACCGCAGGACGTCTGAGTGCCGAGGCGTCCAGTCTGGGAAGCCGGGGGAGCGCTTGGGCCAGCATTCGCATCAGCCGCGTCTGGTCTTTAGGCACCCAACGCTCGAGTCGAGGAAGCACCGTCAAGACGGTGAAGAGCGTTCCCACGACGCCGCAGGCGGCGAGGACAGCCATCTGCCGAAGACCGGGCAGCGGCGTCAGCGCAAGCGTGCAGTATGCGGCGGCAGTGGAAAGCGCTGCCGAGAGGAGCGCGCCGGCCATGCGGCGGCGGCGCGCTTGTGCGGATTCTCCGGCAGTTTTGAGGGCAAACCAATGCGAAGAATAGTCAATCGATACGCCGATCAGCGTTGCGCCGAAAACGAAGGTAATGAGCGAGAGCGTGCCGAAGACGGCAAAGGCGGCGCCGAGCGCAAGCGTGAAGCCGAGGAGAATGGTTCCGGCCATCAGCAAGAGCACGACGGGACTGCCGAAAAGCGCCCAAGCCAATGCAAAGACACTGATGGTCGAGAGGGTGCCGATAAAGGTGAGCTCGCGCTGTGCGCGGGCAGCGATCGCATCGGTAAAGAGCGGCACGCCGGCCGCTTCGATCTGGACGGAAGCTCTGCGCCCCACCGCATCCTGAGCGGCGTTTTGAGCGTCTTCGAGCGTCTGCGCAAAATGAGCTTTCCCGGCTGCCGCCAGGTTTTCGTCCGCGGTGAAAAAAAGCACGCGGACGGTTTCTCCGGGCGGCACCGTCTTTAATTCGAGCTCCGTGCGGCCGTTGCTCGAAGAGGCGCGCCAAGGGAGGCGCTTAAGTTCTTCGGTGAGCCAATGGTCATAGGTGCAGAACGGATCATTGGCAAAGCCGAGAATCCTGAGCGACACGGCGCTCGTGAGGCAGCCGACGGCTCGCTCTGTCAGCCGTTCGCTGCGGCTTGGTTCCGGCAGGCCGATGAGACTCCTGAGCGCACTTCTGTCGGCATCCGAAAGCAGTCGGCCGGCGGCATGAGGAATTTTGGGGACAGCACCGGCCCCAAAACGCTCTGGAGAGCGCTCTGATAGGGCGGGTGAGGCGAGCAGTACGTTCCGTACTGCCGCTTGAGCGGTCTCGGTGAGCTGCCTGAGTTTTTCTGCCGAATCAGCTGTTTCGCCCTTGACGCGAAGGAGCACGATGACATTGCCGGCTTCATCCTGACTCAGGCGGGCGCGCAGGGCGTCTTCAATATCCTCGGGCAGTTCCGGGGCTAATTCCGCTGGAATAAGTGACGCGAGACTTGTATCAAAAGCGCGGTGAGTGAATCGGTCGCAAAGCACCCATGAAGAGAGTGCAAGCAGGACGATGAGGCAGCCGAGCGCAAGCCGACCGCGTCCGACTTCCAAAAAACTGAGAAGTCCATCAAGGATTTTTTGGGCGCGGTGCTGTACGGTCAACGTGAAAACTTTTTTTGATAAAGAGAGGAAGTCGGCGTTCGAGTCGATTCGCCGAAGGAGAAAAGCGAATGAATGAACGGGAACGCCGCGAAGAAGATGCTCGCGGCAGTGCTGAGCATCTCGCTTCAGTCAGAGATCAAAGCGCTTAGGCCGGATGACCGCAGGTGAAGCAGAAAACGGGTTCATAGGTGGCCGGCAGCTTCATGCGTTTGCCGAGCTCGGGACCTGCAACCGAACCGCGCGCAACGCCGCCGAGACCGAGTGCGGTGCCGGCCAGATAAGCGGCTTCGACCATGGTGCCGGCATCGAGATAAGCCCAGTGCGGCCGAGCCATCTGCGTGCGGGGCGTCGCTTCAACGACAAAGACGAGTGTTACAGGGGCCGTATCAACAAAAGCGTGCTGTCCCATCGTTGACGCTGCGCGGAGGTCTTCCGGGGTCAGAAGCTCGAGCGTATTCTTGGACGCATTCCAGCGCCATGCGCCGTCAGCGCGCAGAACACAGACCGAGACAGTACGCAGATCGAGACAGGAGGGAACGGTCCGCTTTCCGTCAGGACGCGTGATGCCGGCCGTGCACCAAAGGAGCGTTGAAAGATCTGCGTCGGAAATGGGCTCTGTCGTGAAAGAGCGAATGGTTTTGCGTGCCTTCAGAGCCTCCGTGAGCGTCATCTTCAATTTGCGCGGAGCGGGCAGCTCAATTGTTTTTGTTGTCATAAAACCCTCCAAAGTAAGACGGTGCCTTTCAACCAGTAATGATTGTAGTTCCGCAGTGTGACGCTGTTTGTATTCCTGCTTCGTCCGGGAGCAAAAAAAGCGGCGGACTTCACTAAAGAGGTCCGCCGCTCATCGCTGTCACGCAGCGTTTGGCTGATTAACGATTGGTGTCGACCTTCGGGTCAAGCGCATCGCGCAGACCGTCGCCCAAAAGGTTGAAGGCAAGCACCGTGAGGAAGATCGCAATCACGGGAAAGATCGCCGCGTGCGGCGCGGTGAGCAGGTCAGCGCGGGCTTCGTTAAGCATTGCGCCCCATTCAGGCATCGGCGGCTGAGCGCCGAGCCCCAGGAAGGAGAGCGATGCCGCGGTGATGATTGACGTGCCGATACGCATCGAGAGATAGACCAGAATCACCGAGATCGTGCCGGGCAGAATATGGCGGAAAAGAAGCATCGTGTCGCTGATGCCCAGGCTTCGCGCCGCCTCAACATAGGTCTGGGTTTTCAGGCTCAGCACATTCGCGCGGACCAGACGGGCGAAGGCCGGAATCGAGAAAATCGCCACGGCCGCGACGACGTTAAGCATGCCGCCGCCGAGAATCGCCACAATGCCGATCGCGAGCAGAATGCCCGGGAAAGCAAAGAGCACGTCCGAAATACGCATGATGATGCGGTCGGGCCATCCTTCATAGAAACCGGCGATCAGGCCGAGAATCGTGCCGATGACAGCACCGGCAAAAACGGACGAAAAGCCGCAGACGAGCGAGATGCGGGTGCCGGCGACGATGCGGCTGAAGATGTCGCGCCCGAGGGCGTCAACGCCAAACCAATGCACGGCCGAAGGACCTTCATTCAGACGGTCGTAGTCGAAGAAGTTTTCCGGATCAAACGGCGTGATCATGGGGCCGACAATGGCGACGATGATCAAAAAGAAGACGAATCCGGCAGCGGCCATCGCCACCGGCTGCTTCTTAAACTTGCGCCAGAACTCGCCCATCGGGGTGCGCAGCGCATCGTTGGACTTGGCAATGCGCGGATCCACTGCAGTTTCAGTACTCATTTATTCACTCCGATTCTTCTTTTACTTGTAGCGGATCGACGGATTGATCCATCCGTAGAGCACGTCGACCACGAGGTTAATGACGATGAATTCAAGCGAAAAGAGCAGTACGCTCGCCTGAATCACAGGGTAGTCGCGCATGTCGACGGCGTCGACGAGCAGACGCCCCATGCCGGGCCAGTTAAAGACCTTTTCCACCACGATGGAGCCGCCGAGCAGGAAGCCGAACTGCAGACCCATCATCGTGACCACGGGAATCAAAGCATTGCGGAGCGCGTGCTTGGCAACGATCTTCGTTTCCGTCACGCCCTTGGCGCGGGCGGTGCGGATGTAGTCGTCATGGAGCACTTCCACGAAGGAGGCACGCGTGAAGCGGGCCATCACGGCGGCAACCGCTGCGCCGAGCGTGATCGACGGGAGAATGTAGTGCTTCCAGGACGAAGCGCCTACCGTCGGCAGCCAGCCGAGCTCAACGGAAAAGATTTCCATGAGCAGGATGCCGAGTGCAAAGGCCGGGAACGAAATGCCGGAGACGGCGAGCGTCATGCCGATGCGGTCAGGCCACTTATTGCGGTAGACCGCGGAAATCACGCCGATCACCAGACCGAAGATCACCGACCAAACCATGGAGGTAAGCGTGAGCCACAGCGTCGGGCCGAAGCGTTCGCCGATTTCCTGAATCACCGGACGCTGGGAACGAATGGAGGTGCCGAAGTCGCCTTGACACGCGCCCACCACAAAGTTCACGAACTGCTCAGGGATCGAGCGGTCGAGACCCAGACTGTGGCGGATCATTTCCACCGTCGCTTCGTCAGCTTCCGGACCGGCGGCCAAACGTGCCGGGTCGCCCGGGAGCAGGTGAATGAAGAAGAAGACGCAGACCGCCACGATGATGAGCGTGGGGATCATCCCGAGGAGTCGCTTGATGAAATATCTCAGCATGGAACTTTCTGCCTGCTTGTTTGTTGTTGATTTGTTCCTGAACTCGTCTTCAGGGCTTCATGAGGGAAGCCGGCTCTAAGCTGGCTTCCTCGAAGTTAAAGCTCGAGTCGGGCTGAATGTAAAAACCGTGGAGCGCTTTGGAGCTTGCCGCGATGTTTTGTTCACTCACGAGGAAGATCCACGGCGCATCTTTCCAAATCGTTTCCTGCATCTGCGCATAGATCGCTGACTTCTTCTCGCGGTCGGTGGTGCCGAGCGCATAGAAAAGCGCCTGATCAACCGAGGGATTGGAATAGTAGGACTCGTTGGAGCCGCGGGGCGGGAAGCTTGACGTTGCGAGGACTGGGCGCACCGCGTAGTCGAGTTCGCCCGTGGAGCTCGACCAGCCAATGTAATAAAGCTCATGACGGCTCTGCTCGGGCTGGGGCGTCGACTCTACAAAACTCGTGCGTTCGCCGGCCTCAAGCGTGCGTACGCGAACTTTGACGCCGACCTGAGCGAGCTGCTGCTGCAGGAACTGAATAATCTTGGAGGCCGTCGTATGGTTGTAGCCCGACCAAAGTTCCACTTCAAAGCCGTTCGGGTAGCCCGCTTCTTTAAGAAGCGCCTTGGCCTTCTGCGGGTCATAGGGCCAGGGACCGAGCTTAACGGCATAGTCAACCGAGAGCGGCGCAATGCCTTCGGCCACATCGGCGTATCCGGCAAAGGCCACCTTGACGAGCGCCTCTTTGTTCACGGCGTAGTTAAGCGCCTGACGAACGCGGACATCCTTGAAGACGGGCTTCGTGAGATTCATTTCCACAAAGCGAAGCATGATCGAAGGCGTGACGTCGACGCGGAGCGTGCCTTTGTCCTTCACCATTTTGACCTGCTCGGAAGGCAGCGGAAACGCATAATCGGCTTCCCCCGTGAGCGCCATGGCCACGCGCGTGCTGTTTTCCACCACAGGACGCCAGGTGATGGCATCGAGCTTTGGGTATCCCGCGCGCCAGTAGTTCGGGTTCTTCTCCACCCGCAAAACGTCGCTCGGGTTGTAGTTCTTCATGACAAAAGGCCCGGTGCCGCAAGGATGGAAGGCAATGCTGACTTCCTTTTCGCTGAGGCTCTTCGGGCAGATCATGACAGCCGACGGATGCGCAAGACGGTTGATGAAGGCCGAATTCGGACGCTTGAGCGTGAAGCGGACCGTGTAAGGATCGAGCACCTTGAGTGAAGCGACGTTTTCAAAAAGGAAAAAGCGCTTGAGCGTGCTGCCGGGCGTTGTGATGCGGTCAAAATTGGCTTTGACTGCTTCGGCCGTGAATGTCGTGCCGTCATGGAACTTCACGCCGCGGCGCAGGTGCACGACATGCTGCATGCCGTCGGGGCTCGATTCAGCCGATTCGGCAAGGCTCGGAACAACGTTCATTTCTCGGTCGAACTTGAAGAGCCCTTCATAAAAGGACTTTGCCACGGCCTGAGAGAGCGTGTCCGTCGCGTTCCACGGGTCCATCGTAGTGAAGGTGCTCGCTACGGCGACGGTAATTTCATTTTTGGCTTCAGCTGCGCCGGCCGGTGAGAGCACGGCGGCGCAAATGAGCGCAGCAGGGAGCAGTTTGGTGAGGGTTTGCCGTTTCTGCATGTTGTTTCCCTTTGCTCTTATTTATGACCTTCCATCGTGCCCACGACATGCTTGGCCACGAAGTGTCCGGGTTCAACTTCAACGAGCGGTTCGATGACGGGATCATCACCCACTTTGCGTACCGGGCTCGGGAGGTCTGAGAGATTGAGCAGCTTCAGAAGGTTGCGCTCCTGCGGGTCGGCAATCGGAACGGCCGAGAGGAGCTTTTGCGTATATGGATGGAGCGGATTGCCGAGGACGGCGCGGCGCGAGCCCATTTCGACGATCTGGCCGAGATACATGACGGCCACGCGGTGGCTGATGCGCTCAACGACGCCCATGTCGTGAGAGATGAAGATATAGGAAAGTCCCATTTCCTCCTGCAGTTCCATCATCAGGTTCACTACCTGAGCACGGATGGAGACGTCGAGCGCGGCAACGCATTCATCGGCCACGATGATCTGGGGTTTGAGCGAAAGCGCACGGGCAATACAGATGCGCTGACGCTGACCGCCGGAGAATTCATGCGGGTAGCGGTTAGCCATGTCCGGGGAGAGTCCCACGCGTTTAAGGAGCAGCGCTACGCGGTCGTACATCTCCTTTTTGGAGCAGTAGTTATGGATCATCATCGGCTCGGCAATCGAGTAGCCCACGGTCTGCCGCGGGTCGAGCGAGGCGTAAGGATCCTGGAAGATCATCTGCAGATTGCGGCGCTCTTCCTGAAGTTCGTGCCGGGTCATGCGCAGCAGCGACTTGCCGCGGTGGAGGACTTCACCGCTGTCGACATCGAGCAGCCGCAGAACGGCGCGGCCAGTGGTTGACTTGCCGCAGCCCGATTCGCCCACGATCGAGAGCGTTTCGCCTGCGCGCAGATCAAAGCTCACATGGTCGCAGGCGCGTACGACGTAGGTGGGGCGCCCCCAGAAATCGGTGCGGACGGGGAAGGTCTTCACCAGATTCTTAACTTCAAGAATTTTTTCTCCCGGCGGCGGGAGTTTGTCCGAGGGCGGTTCGATGACTTTGCCGTTGTCCGGATCAATCAGCCGGAAAAAGCACGGATGTTCGATGTCTTTCAAGGCACCCAGACGGGGTACGGCGGAGAGCAGCGCCTGCGTATAGGGGTGCTGCGGATGCGCAAAGATGGCTTGAGCAGTGCCGGACTCCACAATCTCACCGTAGCGCATGACAGCGACGCGGTCGGCGATCTGCGCCACTACGCCCATGTCGTGCGTGATGAAGAGCACCGCCATCCCGATTTCTTTCTGAAGTTCGGAAATCAGGGCAAGAATCTGTGCCTGAACCGTGACGTCAAGTGCCGTTGTCGGTTCGTCTGCAATCAAGAGCTGCGGCTTGCAGGCAAGCGCCATGGCAATCATGACGCGCTGACGCATGCCGCCCGAGAGCTGGTGCGGGAACCGCAAAGAGATGCGTTCAGCATCGGGAATGCGCACGAGTTCGAGCAGATGAACGGCTTCCTTGAGCGCTTCCTTTTCATCCATGCCGCGGTGCAGGATCAGACTTTCGGCAATCTGCGCACCGACCGTGAACACCGGGTTCAGGGAGGTCATCGGCTCCTGAAAGATCATGGCCACTTCAGAGCCGCGCAGATGCTGCAGTTCAGACTTGTTGGCATGACGCAGGTCAACCACGCGGCCGTCGCGGCAGCGCAGTTTGATGGAGCCGTTGACGATCTTGCCGCCGCCGTGTTCGACAAGACGCATTACAGAGAGGGAGGTAACGGACTTGCCGGATCCCGATTCGCCTACCAGCGCAAGGGTCTCGCCGGGGCGGATGGAGAAGGATTCATCGACTACTGCCGTGGTAGTGCCCGAGTCCGAAGTGAACTGCACGCGGAGATGTTCAACCTCCAATATGGGGAGCTCTGCCTGCGGCGTGATGTTTGTTTCTTTAGCTTCCATCATTGTTCTTGTAAATTGGTTGGCTCAAGCGGATTGAATGCGTTGCGGCCGTGTTGATCCCTTGCGGGCTTTGGACATCCGAACTGCCCGTCGGAGCAGAGATGTTCTGCGCCGATCACTCTTTATGGGCTTAAAGCAAAGCACATGCCACGAACTCTTGCCGCGTCATGCAGAAAACCCTTGCATTCGGTCAGCGCAATACCGCCCGACGCAGTGTGCATTGTTGAGTTCGTACCATAGCGCCTCGTTTTGTCGGCGGCTTTTTCAGTACGCACAACGATCGGCAGATTCACTCGATTATTGATTTGTTCGACGTGGGGTAAGGCAAAGTACTCAGGGTTTACGACAAGACGCCTTGAATCGGATCGGGACGTTGCAAAATTGTGCGCAGCGCACTGAATTGATGCATTTGCGTCATGATTGGGGCGTCGCCTGATGTTAGGCCGTTTGCAGGCCTCTCGAACCAGCCGACTGGGCGGCAGCAATGACTGCATTCATGCTCAATTCATGTGCTGGAGGACTGCCGCATAGGGAATTTGTTGAAGTCAGCTCTTCAGAAGTCGGCGGCATAATGCTCCAATGCCGTGCAGTCGGAGAACCCTGTCGACAGAGCCTTGAGAGGCATGCAAGTCTTCGGGTGCACCGCAAGGAATACAAATATAAATTGGAGATACATCCATGCAGCCCATTCTTGCCGACAAGGCATTTCCTGAATTGGTTCAGTGGGCGGACGAGCTTGCCGCTCTGCGCCGTGACATTCATGCTCATCCGGAACTCGGTTTCGAGACGCCTCGTACGGTTGATCTGATCGTCAAAACCCTCAAAGGCTGGGGACTTGAACATGTGGATCCCGATGAGGTCAAGGGCGGCGTAGTGGTTGTCATCAATGGAGCGGCGCCTGGAGCAACAGTGGCGCTGCGCGCCGACATTGATGCGCTTCCGATGCCTGACAATTCGGCAAATCCATGGAAAAGTCAGACAGAAATGCGCTGCCACGCCTGCGGTCACGACGGTCACGCTGCCTGGCTTTTGGGGGCGCTGCGCTATCTGCACGAAAAGCGCGCGAGTTTCAAAGGCCGCGTCGTCGGCATTTTTCAGCCCGCTGAAGAAATCGGCCGCGGGGCGCTCCGGGTGGTCCAGTCCGGCGTTTTTGAGCATTGGGGCATTCAGGAAGTCTACGGTGCCCATGATGAACCGACGGTTGCCAAGGGACAGTACGGTTTGTGCGCGGGCCCCGCTCAGGCGTCAACCGACTTCTTCTATATCACGGTGAAGGGACGGGGTGTTCATGCGGCTCGCCCGCACCTCGGCGTCGATCCCATTACCACTGCCGGCGTGCTCATCGGCGCTCTGCAGACAATCGTTTCACGCAAGGTCAATCCCATTGAGACGGCCGTGCTCTCCATTTCGTCGGTGAACGGCGGGAACTTCCATACCCCCAACGTCATCCCTGAAACCGTCACGCTTTCGGGTACGGTGCGCACCTTCAATGAAGATGTCCGCAATCAGATTGAAGCAGAGATGGCGCGCATGGTGGAGCGCGTGGCAGAAGCCGAGAACTGCACGGGCGAATTCCGCTACGATCGTTTGGTGCCGTCGCTTTTCAATACGCCCGAAGCCGTCGAGCACATTCGCAGCTTCATCACGCATCAGTTCGGCGCGGAGCATGCCGAAGAGATGCCCATCTCAATGGGCGGAGAGGATTTCGCTGAATATACGTTTAAGGTGCCCGGCTGCATCATCCGCGCCGGTATTCGCGATGACAGCCATAAAGCCGCGCTGCACCACCCGACCTTCGACTTTAACGACGAAGTAATTCCCGCCACGGCTACTGTTCTCGCCGGAACCGTGCTTGAACGTCTGGCGGCGCTTTCATAAACTCTGAAAGTCATGCGGCCGAGAGCCTCTGCGCCCTCGGCCGCATTCTGTATTTCAAGCGCACAAACCTATGCCTTTCGGTATCTTAGCCACCTTCGCCGCGTATTTTCTCTGGGGTCTTTTCCCGTTTTACTTCCATGCCTTACAGGGCATCGGAGCCTTGGAAATTCTTGCCCACCGCATCATCTGGTCGCTTGTATTCATCACGATCGTGGTCGTCGCAATGCGCCGTACGGCGTGGCTTAAAGGCGCACTCATGACGCCCAAGGTGCTCGGTGTCTTTTGTCTTTCTGCACTCATCATCGGCGCCAATTGGGGCATTTACGTTTACGCCATTGTTTCCGGCCGCACCATTGAGGCCTCGCTCGGCTACTTCATCAACCCGCTGGTGTCGATTGCTTTAGGGAGCTTATTTCTGCGCGAGCGGCTGCGCCGGCCTCAGCAGGCTGCCGTTGTGCTCGCGGGCATTGGGGTGCTTTGGATAACCTGGACCACAGGTGTTGCCCCCTGGCTCGGGCTGATGCTTGCCGTAACCTTCGGGCTTTACGGGCTTATCCGCAAGATTGCCCCGCTCGGCAGTCTTGAGGGCATGGTGCTTGAAAGTCTGCTCCTCACTCCGGCGGCTGCGGCATGGTTATGGTTTCTGTGGTCTGATCATGAGCTCGCCTTCATTTCGGCTGATCTGACGACGCAGATTCTGCTTATCGCTGCCGGTCCAGTTACCGCTGTGCCGCTCCTCTTTTTTGCTTCCGGCGTGCGCCGGATCCCTTATTCCACGTCGGCTGTTATTCAGTATGTCAGTCCGACGATGGTTTTTCTGATCGGAGTTTTTGCGTTCGGCGAGCCTTTTTCAAAAGGCATGCTCGTGGGTTTCCTGATCATTTGGGCAGCCGTGGCGCTTTTCTTGGGAGAAATGCTTCTCTTCGCGCGCCGGTGCCGCAACGAAGCTCGTGAAGCCGCCGACCGGGTCTGACGCGTGAAGCTTGGCGCAGGATATTCCCTGCAGCGCAAATGAAAGAGCCTCCGGAAACATTCAAGTTTGCGGAGGCTCTTTTCGAATTCAGGCGCGAATTATTTGACGGTCAGCTTCACGTCTTCCGTAATCGTGCCGGTGTAGCGGGCGACATATTCGCCGCGTTCAAGGTGCGGCGGAACAAAGAAGGTGCCGCTCGAAACGACCTGACCGGCTTTGAGCTGACGGCCGCGTTTTTCGAGCGCGGCGACGAGCCACTTGAGCGCATGGATCGGATTGTCGAGCACTTCCGTCGAATTGCCTGCCTTGATGAGTTTGCCGTCCTTGAAGAGTTCGCAGCGGATGGCATTGAGGCCGGCAACTGTGAGCGTCTTGCCGTCAACGGGCGTGCCGTGAATGATGCAGCCGCCGACGGCGCAGTCGGCAACCACCAAGTATTTGTTGAGCGTCGGGAACCAAGCTTCAAAGCGGGCGTCCGGAACTTCAATGCCGCCGGCGACGGTGATGTTTTCAAGAAGCTCTTCGTCGCTCATGCTGCTCGTCAGATCCACCTTGGGGATCATTGAGAGTTCAACCTCAATGAGCGGTTCGTTCATGTGGTCAAGTTCGAGCGTGCAGGGCGCTGCAAAGATATGCGACTTGGTTTGTTCGCCAAAGAGCGGTTCGGTGGTGCCGAACATATCCTGCGTCGTTTTGCTCGTGAGCGAGATCTTGTAGCCGCCAGTCGGTTCGCCCTTTAATTCGGCAAATTTGCGCTGAACGGCATAAGCACTTTCATAGTCATTCAAAACACCCGAGCAGGCCTTCATGTCAAGCGGCTTGTTGGTGCAAAAGGCATTGTAGAGCGCCTGTGTAAGAGATGCTGCGTCCATCTGTCAAAATCTCCAAAACGGATTTACTGCAGAGAATAGGTTCTATTTTTCAACGAATTGATGCTTTATTCCTCAGGCATTTGTCTTAGAGAAGAACTTTAAAAGCAAGGGGCGGCGGTTCACTGTTGACGCAAAAGAAAAGACCGCCGACTCAAAAGGTCAACGGTCCTGCAGGTGATTCGAAATGAATCGGCTGACGTTTTAGAACATCTGAATCTGGGGTCTGGCGCCCTCGAGGAAGGTGATGGCGCCGCTCTTGGCGGTGCCGTCCGGGCCGTCGAGCTCCCAGTCGGGAATCACCCAGCGTTCATAGCCGTTCTGCATGTGCGCGGCAGGCTTATGGGTGTGGCCGTGAATGACCAGATCAACGCCTGCGGCTTTGACGGCTTCGGCAACGGCAGATTCGACAACATCCATGTCAGCCATGCTCTTTTCGCCCTTTTCGGACTCGGACTGCGCTCGGGCCTGTTTGGCAATGGCCAGTCGTTCCTCAACAGACTTCATGAGCATCATGGCCTGCCAGCGAGGATCGTGAGTGAGAGCGCGGAACTTTTGATAAGCCACATCGCGCAGGCACCACTGGTCGCCGTGCGCGAGCAGAGTTTTGCGGCCGCAAATATCAGCGACGATGGGGTCGCGGATCAATTCGGCGCCCGCGGCGCGGGCAAATGCGGCGCCGAGCATGACGTCACGGTTGCCGGGCATCACAATGACGCGTCGGCCGGTAGCGGCATGGAGCTTAAGCAGCGCGATCACAGGCTGTGCTTCAGGATGTGCGTCGTCGCCGATCCAGTAGTCAAAAAGATCGCCCAGGATAACGAGCTCCGGGTAGCGCGGCGCAATGGTCTTCATGAAGCGTACGAAGGCCATGATGGTTTTGGGCTTCGTAGGTGCAAGATGAAGGTCGGAAATGATGATCGGGTTCGTTAGCGGAGCGATCTCGGTAAGTCCGGCTAGTGCGGGCGGAGGAAGCTGATTCTGGGTGTCCATGACGGTTCTCGTGCGTATGCGGGAGGCGGGAGCCGGTCGGAGCGAGATGTCGTCCGACCGTGCATTCGCCGCTCTTTAGATGATCTCGGCCTTTTCGATCACAACATCTTCAACAGGAACGTCGCCGTAGAAGGAGACCATGCCCGTACGGACCTTGGCGATCTGGTCGACCACATCCTGACCGGCCACAACCTTGCCGAAGACGGCATAGCCCCAGCCCTGCGGAGTGGGAGCGGTGTGGTTGAGGAAGTCATTGTTGGCCACGTTGATGAAGAACTGAGCCGTTGCAGAGTGCGGATCCTGCGTACGAGCCATGGCGATCGTGTACTTGTTGTTTTTCAGACCGTTGGCAGCTTCGTTTTCGATCGGGGCATTGGTGGGCTTCTGCTTCATGCCTTTTTCAAAGCCGCCGCCCTGAATCATGAAGCCGCGGATAACGCGGTGGAAGATCGTGCCGTTGTAAAAGCCCGACTTCACATAGTTTTCAAAGTTGGCGCAGGTAATGGGAGCGTGTTCCGGGTCGAGTTCAATATCAATGACGCCGAGATTTGTGGTGAAGCGGATCATGAGATTTGTTGTTCCAATTAAACATTCATATGCAGTCTGGCTAACGCTCCGAGTCGGGATGCATCAGCATGACTGCTTAAGGTAAATCCAGCATTTTCGCACAGCCCATGGATGCTGAGCGAAGTGCTATCGGAATTAAGGCAGCACTTTGACGTCAAGGATCTTAACGACGTCAACGGGTACATCGTTCATGCCGCGGCGAGTGGTTGTGCGCACAGCGGCAATTTTGTCAACGACGTCGGCGCCTTTGACGACCGTGCCGAAAACACAGTAGCCGTTGCCGTCGCTTGCCTGATCAGCGTTGAGGAAGTCATTGTCAGCAACGTTGATGTAGAACTGAGACGTAGCCGAGTGCGGATAGCTCGTGCGGGCCATGGCGATCGTATAGCGTTCGTTTTTCATGCCGCCGCGGGCTTCGAGCGGAATGGGATCATGGGTGGGCTTCTCACGAAGCTGCTCGGTAAAGCCGCCCCCCTGAATCATGAATCCCGGAATCACTCGATGAAAGATGGTGTCTTTGTAAAAGCCTTCGCGCACATAAGTAAGGAAGTTCTTGACCGTGATGGGGGCGCGGTCGGGCGCGAGGCGCACAACGATATTGCCCAGAGTGGTGTCGATTTCAACAAGCTCTTCTTTGCCGGCGGCAGTGGCAGGGAGCGAAGTCAGGGCGGCAGCAAAAGAAGCAAGCGGTAGCAGGATGCGGAAACGATTCTTCATGTTGATTGGGAAATGTCAAAAGGGAAAACGGCGGATCCTGATTGGAATCCTCGAAGCGGGGTGAATGACGAATGCGTTCAATGCATCGTCAGTGTGCAGTGAGACGGCGCAGCGTCTTCAGGCGCTGCTGCAGTTCGGTGTTGGAGGAGAGGCTCGGTGCGGCAGCTTCGTAGCTCTCAAGAGCCAGCGCGAGGTACACGTCGCCGCGGTTTTTCTGAGCCGTTGCAAAGTTGGGATTGAGGAGCAGGGCGCGGTCAAGGAGCTTCACGGCCTCTTCAAGACTGCCCATGCCGGCTTCAATCACCGCCAGATTGTTGTATGGCTCCGGAATTTCGGGATATTCGGCAATGAGCGAACGAAGGGCTTTGGCGGCTTCCTCCGTGCGGCCGAGCCGTTCCAGTGCGACGGTTCGGCTGAAGCGAAGCTGGGCGCTGCGGGGATTTTTTTCCAGACCAAGGTCGGCAAGTTCAAGCGCTTGTGCAGGGTGTCCGGCCTTGAGAAGCTGATCAACGCGGGGAGAGAATTCCGCAGAGTGCAGCGTTGCGGCGAGTTCCTGCATTTCAGAAGCGGCCATCGCGGAGCCGGAAGCGGAGGTGAGACCTGCCGCAAGGGCGGAGCAGATAAGCGCGGAGAAAATGTAACCGCGCAGCGGGCGGCGGAGACGGAAAATGGGCATCGCAGACAGCTTGAATAAAAATGTTTGCGCAGCAAATCAGGGAGCTTGGAAGCTCCTCAATGCCGCGTCTTCGATCGTTCGGCTGATACGCACTTGCGGGGCGCATCGGCCTGAAGCGGTCTTTTCCAGAGGTTAGAGAGCCCAAGGCAGCCGCTATACTCTCGAAGATTAGTCAACTGTTGATTTTAGCGGCTCTCAGCACATCCACATCTCTCTTGGTCTTTTAGGACTTGTATCGAGATATGGGACGGCGCTGAGGGTCTCGTGATTTTTTCGTTCGAGCACCATGCTTTCGATTTATTCGACCCTCACGCGCGAGCAGCGCCCTTTCGAGTCTCTTGAACCCGGCCGCGTACGTATGTATGTCTGCGGCGTGACGGTCTATGACTACTGTCATATCGGCCACGGCCGAACCTTCGTTGCTTTTGACGTTGTGCGCCGCTGGCTTGAGGCGTCGGGCTACAAAGTCACTTTTGTGCGCAACATCACCGACGTTGACGATAAGATCATCCGCCGCGCTGCGGAACGCGGCGTCACGACCGATGAGCTTACCGATGAATTTGCCCGCGCCATGCAGGAAGACATGCTGGCACTGGGCTGCCTTGCGCCGACATTCGAGCCGCGTGCAACTCAGTACATCCCGCAGATGCTCAATCTGATCGGCAAGCTCGAGGAAAAGGGTTTTGCTTACCACGCTGCTGACGGTGATGTTGACTATGCCGTCCGCAAGTTTCCCAATTACGGAAGACTTTCCGGTAAGTCCATTGACGATCTGCAGTCCGGCGCTCGGGTGCAGGAGCGCGAAGGCAAGCATGATCCGCTCGACTTTGTGCTCTGGAAGAGTGCAAAGCCTGGTGAACCGCAGTGGGATTCCAAATGGGGGTGCGGGCGCCCGGGATGGCATATCGAATGCTCAGCCATGGCGATGGATCTCCTTGGCGAAACCATTGATATCCACGGCGGCGGCCCGGATCTGGTGTTCCCGCATCACGAGAACGAAATTGCCCAAAGCGAAGCGGCGACGGGCCATCAGTTCGCGCGCACTTGGATGCATTCGGGGCCGCTGCGCGTGCGTTCGGCCGACGGCAAAGAAGAAAAGATGAGCAAGTCGCTCGGCAACTTCTGGACGATCCGGGATGCGCTCAAGGAAACCAATGCCGCCTACGGTGAAGGGTGCGGCGCTGAAGTGCTTCGTTTCTTCCTGCTTCGCAGTCAATACCGCAGCCCCATTACGTTCTCGTCCGTTCTCATTGAAGAGGCGCATAAGGCGCTCGTTCGCCTTTATACGGCGCTCAAGGGGCGCGCTGCTGACCGAGCTGCGCTCGATTGGAACGAGCCCTTCGCAGCGCGCTTCAAGGCCGCAATGGACGACGATTTCAATACGGCCTTGGCCGTATCCGTGCTCTTTGAGCTCGCTACTGAAATCAACCGTACCGGGTCGCCTGCACTTGTTCGGCAGCTCCTCGGCCTCGGCCGCATTCTCAATATTCTCGGCATGGAGCCGGAGAAATTCCTTCAGGGCGGCGCTGAAGCCTCTGATGATGCTTCCCGCATTGAGGGTCTCATTGAAGAGCGTGCTCTGGCAAAGAAGGCGAAGAATTTTGCACGGGCGGATGAAATCCGCAAGTCGCTCCTTGCAGAGGGAATCGAGCTCCAGGACGGAGCAGCAGGAACGACCTGGCGCCGCATTTAAAGCCTGCGACGCTGAGATACAAACCCAACAAAGATGACGGAGAAGAGTGGGATGGCCAAGAAGGTTTTTCTCGAATTTGAGCATGATATTGAAGCGCTTGAAAAGAAGATCGACGACCTTCGTGAGCTTGACGAAAGCGAAGCGGGGCATGCGGTTTCCGTAGCAAGTGAAATCGCTTCGCTTCAAGCCAAGGAAGACGAGCTTGTCAAGAAGATCTACGCTGAGCTGACTCCCTGGCAGTGCTCGCTTGTGGCTCGCCATCCTCAGCGCCCTTACACGCTCGACTATATCGCTGCGATCTTTACGGACTTCCATGAACTCCACGGAGACCGCGCTTTTGCCGATGATGAAGCGATCGTTGGCGGGCTGGCCCGTCTGGCCGACATCAACGTTGTGGTGATCGGCAACCAAAAGGGCCGCACGCTTAAAGAGCGCAGCCGCCGCAATTTCGGCATGGCTAAGCCCGAGGGCTACCGCAAGGCACTGCGTCTCATGAAGCTTGCCGAGAAGTTCGATCTGCCGGTCGTAACCTTCGTTGATACTCCGGGTGCCTACCCAGGCATCGACGCCGAGCAGCGCGGGCAGTCTGAAGCCATTGGCCGCAATCTTTTTGAAATGGCCGGACTGAAGGTTCCGGTGCTGACCTGCATCATCGGTGAAGGCGGCTCCGGCGGTGCGCTGGCACTGGCTGTCGCGGACATGGTGATGATGCTGCAGTACGCCACCTATTCGGTGATTTCTCCGGAAGGCTGTGCTTCCATTCTCTGGAAGGATGCTGCACAGGCGCCGCGCGCGGCTGAAGCGCTCGCGCTGACAGCAGATCGTTTAAGCCAATTCGGACTGGTTGACCGTGTCATTTCCGAGCCGTTGGGCGGCGCTCATCGCGATCCGAAATTGATGGCTACGAGTCTGCGTCAGGTTTTAATCGACGAACTGCGGGCGCTCCTGAAACTTCCGCTCAATACGTTGATGGAGCGTCGTTCAGAACGTCTGCGCCGTATGGGAGATTTCGAGGTGGTTGGTGAGCCCGCAACGGCAGACAAGTCTGACGAGGTTGAGGATGCTCATGAGGTCAATGCCGCGAAGTAGTCAATAAGATTTGCGGTTCTGACAGAGGATATGTAGAATTCAACGCTCGATTCACCGCGAAGTTGAATTCAGGAAGGATGGCAGAGCGGTTTAATGCACCGGTCTTGAAAACCGGCGGAGCTAATAACTCCCGAGAGTTCGAATCTCTCTCCTTCCGCCAGAGATTATTAAAACTGCAATTTTGTGATTAGTGATAAACACTTGAAACTGCAGAAGGTTGAAGGCTTGAGGTTGTTGGACTTCAGGCCTTTTTCTTTATGTGTGGCGGTTTTGCAACATGCTTGCAATATTACTAAACAGAACCTTTTGTAACCGTACAAAACCTTACAAGACTTGCATTTTTGGTGACCCTTTTGGTGACCCCTCTGAAGCTCGATAAGATCGGATTTGGCGATGTTTACATCTTTCTTGGAGCCTGCCGATCATGCCCAAATTCGTCCCCCCGATGCCGCTCGTCATTTTCCGGCAACTAAAGTTACCGGGCTTCTATCCTCTCGGTGGAACCAAAGGCCTTTACCTTCGAATTCGAGGAGCCTCTGAAATCTACATCCTTCGGTACCAAGACACATCCGGAAATCGGCGTTGCATGTCTCTTGGACTCCGTAGTTCCATGTTGCTGTCCGAAGCTCGTTCAAAGGCAACCGCAATCCATGCGCGCCTTTCAAAGGGCATCAATCCAACTCCCAAAAGCACAACACGTCGGCAGGCCAAAGTTCTCCAATCGTCTAAAAAAGCGGCTTCTGCCTCCAAGTCGTTCGCAGATGTTATGGATTTGTGGCTGAAATACCGAGTGGAAACCAACTACTGGGTAAACGACCGGAAGGAACCTTACGCCACAAGTAACCTTCTCGCTCGACACGTGTTGCCTCATCTCGGCAAGGTCAGCATCAATACGATTACGGTTGAAGACATCCGTGATGTATTGGTCCCGATTTGGACAACCAAAACCATCACAGCGAAAAAAGCGTTGCGCAACATCAGAGCGATTTTGAACTGGGCGCGGGCGATGAATTACCGTGAATCGTCTGAGGATTTGTGTTCGCTGCAAGGCCCTCTTGGTGTTCTCATGGAAGGTGCTCGCAAGAACGCCGTCCGAAAAGAAAATTTCGCCGCTCTTCCATACGACAAGATCCCTGCGTTCATCCAAGCTCTCTGGCATATTGACGGCAGGAGTCGCTGGATGTTGATGTTTGCCATCCTTACAGCCAGTCGTATGAAGGCTGTTCGTTTCGCCACTTGGGGTGAAATCGACTTTGAGAACCGACTTTGGGAAATTCCGCCCGAGCATGACAAAATCAAAGATCTCAAACGAGACCGTACCATCTACCTTTCTCGGCAAGCCATCGAAGTTTTGCAAAAGGTTCGTCCAGACCGCCCAAAGGCAGACGATTTGATCTTCAAAACCGCAAAAGGTGGTAGCTTTTCCGACGCTGCAACAAATGCGTTGATCCGTCGAATGCACGCCAGCAAAAAAGCGTTGGATGGAACTGGGTGGATTGACCCGGATAAGTCCAAGCGTGAAGGCAAGGTCTGCGTCATCACCGCGCACGGTACTGCACGTAGCGGCTTTCGTACGTGGGCGAAGGATGACCGATTCGGGAACAACCGCAAGTACGACCAGGAAGCTGCAGAACTCTGCCTGTTGCACAGTAAAGCTTCCGATGACTACCACGGAGCCTATGACCGAGCACGTTTGAGCACTGAACGTCAACGATTAATGGATGACTGGGGGGGGGGGAGTTTTGCTGCTCGCTCATATCTGGCGCTGTTCCCTCTTCCTGAAATCTCCTCCCAAAAGCTTGACGTTCACCACCGAGTGTGTAAGAGTTCTTCCAAGTTATTCAAGGAGATAGAGCACATGCCACAAGTTCAGCTAGGCAAAATCGATCGAATTCCCGTCCGTGACGTGTGGCGACACGAGGCGTTGGACTTTACGAAGTGGCTTGCTCAAGAAGAAAACCTTACGCAACTCGGAGATGCATGTTCCATCGATCTCGAGTTAGTAGATATGGAGAGCGCTGTCGGATCGTTCGCCGTCGATATTTTTGCCAAGGAATCGGGCTCCGACCGTCGAGTCGTCATTGAGAACCAACTTGAATACACCAATCACGACCACCTCGGCAAAATCATCACGTACGCTACTGGCAAGAATGCCGAAGTTGTCATTTGGGTCGTTGCACGAGCGCGCGATGAACACCGCAAAGCCATCGAATGGCTGAATGAGCACACTGATGATGAGTGCTCTTTTTCGTTGAAATCGAAGTATGGCGCATCGGAAACTCGCGATTCAACGTGGTTGAATCTCCTAACGAGTGGGCACGCGTAGAGAAAGCAAAGACAGGATTGAGCGACACCCGAACGGCTCAGCTTGGATACTGGCAAGCGTACCGGGAGGCCGCTCTATCAGATCCAAATTTCTCCAAGGTTATGCGCCCACAGAAGGCTCTAGCTCAGCACTAGTCAAACCTCAGCGTCCAAACTTCTCGATACCATCTGGTCCTACTCGCCCTTATCCAAAAGCGTCGAAGCGGCGTTGAAGTTTGCATCTCGAATGACAAAGCATTCGGTAAAGCCGTGTTCGCTCATCAGGCGGAACTTGAACATCTTCTCGGCGTAAAAGGCGAACCATATGACGCCGACAAATCGTGTGGTATCCGCTTCTATCGCGAGGGATGTGACATAAGAGGAAAGCCCGAGATGTGGAGTGATTTCATTGATTGGCAGCTTCGCGCCGCAGTTCAGTTGCGACAAGCAATGCTATCCATAGATAATAACAATCCGACGGAAATGGCCGACTAAGTTTATCCATATACATGATTCCGTCGCATACAAGCACAAAGAACACTTGTTATGAATGTGCAGATCTTTTAACCTCCTGTCGATCTTCGTTCAAATATATCCATCGCTCGTCACCTTGCTATTACCAGTGCTGGCGATCAGCGCATCTTTCTAGACAAAGGTTAACGCTAACACACTACCTATTGCACATATTCCCCAATTCATCTATTTATAGTTCAAACGCATTTAGTATACATTAGTATGAATTACATAAAGTCATTGCATATCGAAGGTTTTAAAAAGTTCACCAATCTTGATGTTGAATTTAATCAATACATGAATATTCTTGTCGGTGAAAATGAAGTCGGAAAAAGCACTATATTAGATGCAATAAAATTAGTCTTAAACCAACAGTACAAAAATTCTGATAAATCCGTACTCAAAGATCTCTTTAATGCAAAACAAATACGTGATTTTGAATGTAATCCGAGCATAAAAACACTTCCAAAAATACTAATTGAAATAGAGCTTGAGCTTGACACAAGCAACAGAAACTCCATTCGCTTTTTTGGAGAAATGCACAGAGACAAACAATCACACTCCGAAAAGTTTGGAATTTTATTTAAATGCGAATACGACGAAAACATCGATCCAGATATGGAAGAATCTATAAACAAAGGAAGAATCCCTTACGAATATTACTCCTTAACCTGGACAACATTCGCCAATAACCCATATCAAACATTAAAAAGACCGTTCAATTTTATTTCTATCGATACATCGGACACAATTTCAAGCCCATCATTTAACTACTACAATAAATCATTATTTGCTAGCAAATATGATGATTCTATTCGCATGCATGCCAAAAACGAATTTCGTTCTGGACTCGAAAAAATTTTCAACGAGATAGAATTACCACCTATTGATGAAAGCCGCAAATTTGGAATAGATGCTAAGAAAGTAATTCTCGAAAGCGTTGTATCTGTCTTTGAAGGGGCCATACCATTAGAAAATCGCGGTCGCGGAATGGAAAACCTCATTAAGACTAAAATAGCATTAGAAAGAAATAGTAAAGTTGACGTGATCCTAATTGAGGAACCAGAAAACCATTTAAGCTTTTCAACTCTAAATAAAATGCTTAATGAGGTTTCAAGAAATAAGGACAGCTCTCAAATTATCTTAACCACACACAACAATCTAATAGCTAGTCGATTAAACCTAACCAATGTATTATGGATTGCTGAAATCCAAGTAAAATCTCTAAAAAATATAAATCAAGATGATGCTGATTTTTTTATTAAATCCGACAACAATTCATTCTTGCATTTATTGCTTTCGAAAAAAGCCTTTCTTGTCGAAGGACCTACAGAATTTTTATTACTCCCCGCCTTTTATAAACAGCTAACATCTCATACCATTGAAGAAGATAACATTTCCATCATTTCTTGCAATGGTATTTCATATAATAGATATCTAAGAGTCGTTGAAGACACAGATAAGAAAATTGCAGTTCTTACAGATAACGATAACGATAAAGTGAAAATCTCTCAGGCCGAAGAATTTAATTTAAAAAAAGAAAATCAACATATTTTTATGGGAAAAACAGAACAGGATTGGACCTGGGAAGCATGCCTTTACAGAAGAAATAAATGCGCGTTAGATAAACTAATTAAGCCGGATGAAACAAGTGAGTATCTCGTCCATGGTGAAAACGTAGGGGATAAAACATTAGGTAAAATGTTGAATCAAAAAGTTGAATCTGCTTATAAAATTTTAAAATCAGATATTAACCTTAACATCCCAGAGCATATTTGCGAGGCAATCGAATGGCTAAAAAAGTAATTCTTGCTGTTGCCGGGGCAGGTAAAACATATCATATATGTCATAATTTTGACGAAAATAAAAGAAATTTAATTTTAGCTTTCACTCATGAAAACATCAACAACATAAATAGAGAACTTTTTGATGCACATGGAAGAATCCCTAAAAATACTACAATTTCAACATTTGATTCATTTGTTTACAATCATTTCATTCTTCCATATGAATATACCATCGCTGAGTTCTTTGGCAAGTTGGATTTCAAAAGCGCTGGTATTACAACTTTATCTCCTCCGTCCCCAACAATTAAATCAAAGAAAAGACATCAGCCGAACCCATGTTATTCGCGTAAAGAATATCTAACTCATTATATTACAAAAGATTGTCAGTATTATTGCGAGACACTATCCGAATTAGCTCTTCAAGTAAAAGATCGGAACAGAAATTTAATAAAAAGAGCAATACATCGTTTGTCAATTTTTTACGATAAAATTTTAATTGATGAGTTTCAGGATTTTCGACAATTCGACTATGATCTATTACTTCAACTTTGCAAGCATTTCCCCGATACTGTTTTAGTTGGAGATTTTTATCAACACTCAGTATCTGCAACGAACAATTCAGGCAAGCCATTTAAAAAAGATGTAACATTCAACTCTTTTATTGAAAATCTAAAAAAAATAGGATTCGACGTTGATCAACATTCTTTATCGCAATCTAGAAGATGTTCGACAGAAATATGCAATTACATAAAACACAAATTTGATATACCAATCACTTCTGCAGGAATAAATAACGGTGAGCTCATCTGGGCCGATGATTTTGCTTCGAAAATTCTGACTGACGACAAAGTATTAAAACTTGTTTACAATAGAGCTGATCAATACAAATTTAATGCAATGAATTGGTCTTATTCCAAGGGAAGTACCTTTAATAAGGTCTGCGTTATTTTAACAAGCAACTTTGAAAACCTCGATAGCAACACTTTTGATTACTCTAATATATCGCCTATAACCATAAACAAGTTATATGTTGCACTAACCAGAAGTTCAGGCAATTTATATCTTATAAAACAATCAACATTTGAAAAAATAAAAAGAATATATTCTTGAATTTAACAAGACCCTTCATGAAGGAACTCTGTTAATACACTATTCCAATACTGAAACACCACTAATCTATTATTTGTTCTGTAACTTTCGGTAAAGCTAACAGTGCATCGACAAAGCTGCACTCCTGCCAATTTCACAGGAGCTATTTCCGTCAAGAGAGATCCAGGCATTCGAGCGTCATAAGGCTAGGGTGGCTCCTGTCGGCTGAGTAAAGCAGAACTTCGGAGGACAGATCCCCAGAACTCGATCTCGGGCAGTGTGGAGGTCTAAGCACCGGTTCACAGTAGACGTACAAACGAACGGCTCGATCCCCCTAGGGAGCGATCTTCTGACTGCCCCAGTTTGAACCTAAAGAAGCGAAGGTTGGACTTGTAGAACCAACGATTGAACTCTTCAGCTGCTTCGACAATTTGAAGATGGAGGCATTCCTTCCTGCCTATCGCATGTGGAGGCGTCCTTTCGTTGTTACAACCAAGTGAGCACAGCGCGTGTTCGTGAGGTGTGCATGCAGCTCCTTTTCGTTGACTTTCATGTAATAGCTACGTATGAACACCAAGTCATAGGCCAAATGTGCGTCTTTCTAGGGTAGACCCAAGCGACAATGGCGCGATTAAAAAGGTCCTGCACGAGCGACAGATAACCCCAGTGCCATTCGTCGTTTTCGAAGTACGGCAAATAGGTGACATCTGTAACGAGGAGGTGCATCGGCCTATCAGCTTGGAACTCACGGTTGAGCAGATTATCCGGCAGCTGCTGCCGAGTTGTCTTGCCGGCGCAAGGCTTCGCCTTGCGCACCTGGCGGATGCGTGCAGTCAAGCCGCGGCGGCTCATGACTCGCTGCAGCGCAGTCTCGCAAACCTCTATGCCGTAACGCTTATGCAGGACGGCACCCATGCGGCGTCGGCCAATTGTGAAGAAGCAGGAGTTTTGAACCTCAGAAATCTTCTCGGCCAACTCATCTGTTTTGATTTGCGCCGGCGTCGTCTTCTGTGAAGCGTAAAAAGTGCTGCGGGACAGGCCCATCAATCGACAGGCGTGAGCGACGCTAAGGCCTTTCTCGTGAGCTCTAACTGTCGCTGCAATTCTTTTTTTTTGAGCTCGTCTTTACAGCCTTCAATGGCAACCTCCAGAATGGATTCCGCACAGATCAGGCGGCCTCGTGCGTCCTGCATCTCTTTGAGGAGAGCCTTCCGTTCTGCAAGCGTTAAGGGACGATCGGCAGGAATGTCGGAGAGTTTTTCGATGGCCATTCTGAAAGTTCCAAGGCTGGTTTCTGGTTTGACGTCCCAGAATAGGATGCGCTTGGGGCGCAGCTGCTCGGGGAGTTTAGCAACTGTGGGGCGGATCTTTTGGAACAATGTGGCCGGTCTCACGCAAACTGCTTAGCAACATCGCTGTAGCCAATGGGGTAATGCTCGAACCCAGTAATTGACGGCGCTTTGGAGCAGCTCAGGCCGGCGTGTATCGACCCAATCGAAGAAACCGTGCTGGATATAAATAGCCCAGGCTCGGATCGAACCAACGGAAACACCCAGCTCTCTGGCCAGTGTCTTCTTCGGGGTGAAATGCAAAAGCCCTTCGCAGGCTTGCTGCCTCATTTCTTGCGTTATGTGCATGGGTTGGACTCTGTATGTGTCCAAAAAATCCATACCACTTCACTTCCACCCGTCAAATCTGCTGTACAAGAAGCCGTCAGTTCATTGACTGACAAATCAATGGGTGCGAGGCAGGCCGAGATTAAGCGAACCGCAACAAAGAACCGCTGAAGGAATATGACTCATTTGCTATAATATCGCATATTCTTTTGTTTTACCTGCAATGAACTTTGCTACTCACACCTCCGCCATGGTCTTTTACAGAAAAGAGCATGGCCTGTCGCAAACCGAAGTTGCCCGAGCAATGGCCACGACTCAATCGGCGGTTGCGCGTCTCGAAAAACGTCTGCTTACAGGAGCAGACGTCACCTTATCTGCTCTCCAACGGTATGCGGAAGCAATCGGATTGAGCATTGAGTTGAAACTTAAGCCGGTCAAACAACGATACGGAATTTTTCCCACAGCTGAAGCTGCAATTGCGGCCGCTGTCCATACATCGGCATGCGAAGGCCGAACGGTTCCTGCTAATGAAGTCGAAGATCTGTGGAAAATGGTTCGTGGCGAAATTTCCAGACAAGATCTGATCAAGAAATATGTCGCCGAGGCTCTCGCAAAGCAGGAGGCGCGCGACCGTGTCTGATGAGTACGATTATAAATACGATTCTCTGGAGGATCCTTACGTCTATCCTGGCACCAGGATATTGCGAAACAAATTCGGGATCAAACACCAGGACCTGCTATCCGAATTAGAGAGTCAAATCACAGACTCTAAGTTTGTTAAATCGAAGCAAAGTGACGACGATATTCCTACTGGGAATTTCGATCTTAAGCACCTTCAAGCTGTCCATAAGTATCTTTTTGGCGAGCTTTACGATTGGGCTGGTGAGATTCGTCAACAAGGGTTCATCAGTAAGGGGCAATCCATCTTCTGCTTTGCTCCTATGATCGAATCGTATGCCCGCGGGATCTTTAGCAAAATGCAGCGAGAGAATTTCGCCGAAATGGATGTTAAGCAATGCGCTTGTAAATTAGCCTACTACCTGTCGGAAGTTAACGCACTGCATCCATTCCGTGAGGGCAACGGGCGATCTACACGCCTGTTCTTCCAGATCTTTGCCAACGAGCACGGATGGAACTTGTCTTTTGAAAAGATTTCTCATGTTGCGTTGGTCGAAGCGATGATCGAAAGCATGAACGGATCCTTGGTTCCGTTAAGCGAGCTACTGGAGAAATGTCTGTCGCGACGAGCAAGTACATAACTATCAGCGGCTTTGTGAGGTCACCGGGATAGAGGTTAAAGCGAACTACCACAAAGAACCGATGAAGACGCCGATGCACCACTGTTAGCGGACAGCATAAGATACCCCCGTGCGGACATTTCCTGACCCCCTCTTCAACGCAAGAGAAATTGACCGTAAAGGTTCAGATGTTACGCGAACGCATAAATTACCTACCTAACGAACGCAAAAATGACCTATCCCATCAGGTCACAAAACATGACGGTAGGAAAACGTAGAAACTGGAAGAATCGGGGTTTCCTCAAGCAACGGAAACCCAAGATGGTTAGAACGGAAGCGCTGAAATACATTCAGCTTTTGCATGAACGCGGGGAGGGCTCGCTCAAGATCAGCAAGCGACTCGGCCTCTCGCGAAACACGGTGCGCAAATATCTGGCGCTCCTTGACAGCGGACAGCCCATCGTTTTGCGTGTCCAGCGAGCTCGCGCTCTGGATCTCTATGAAGAAGTGATCAAGAGACTGTTTGTCGACTGCCGCGGTCATTGCCCCAATCTCCAACGTCGATTAAAAGAGCAGCTGGGTTTGACAGTGCAGCTGCGCACGCTTCAAAAGTTTTGTCAGCCCTGGCGCAAAACCGTGCTCACGCCGCAGGAACGCGCGGTACGTTATGAGGTCAACTTACCTGGCCGTTGACAAACGTTTTAGGCGCAGTTTAACTGGATGACTTCAAGATACTGTATTGCGTTGAGAGTTAATGAAATTTAAGTTAACCCGCATCAGCCAGAACATGGTCGCCATTGAAGTTTGGGATGAATTTCGCCTCGGCCGTTTTTCCCACCTGCATGAAGCCTTTGGTGATGCCGATCTCATCTGCGTGGCGAATAACTTTCTGATATTCAAGTGTTGTCAAGGGGCGATTAATCTCCGGATGCAGGCATGCTTTATAGATCGGCATGTATTGGTTCATGACTGAAACGAAAACATCATCGCCAAAAGTTTCATGAATCCAATCCAGGCAGCGGCAGCTGTCTCTCCATTGCCAGGGAAGAACCAGATGACGGATGATCATGCCTCGTTTTAAGAGACCGTCATCGCCAATCCTGGCAGGTCCCGTCATCGCGAACATCGTACGGATAGCTTCGGAGGCATATTCGAAATATTTCGGAACGCCAGAATATTTTTCACCCAGTCGACTGTCGAAATACTTGAGATCCGGCAGAAAGATATCCACCAAGCCATCGAGCATCCTGAGCGTCTCAGGGAGCTCATAAGCGTTGGAGTTATAGACAACTGGAAGTTTTAAGCCCTGAGCTTTGGCAGAGAGAAGCGCTTCACGAATTTGGCGGGTGTAATGACCGGGAGTTACCAGCTCAATGCATGATGCGCCGCGTTCAGCTTCTTCAAGAAAAATATCGGTGAGTCTGGCTGTGGTGACCTTGAGGCCTTTGCCCCCGGCGCTGATTTCATAGTTTTGACAAAAGCAGCACCGTAAATTGCAGTGTGAAAAGAAAACGGTGCCGGCACCGTTTCCGCTCTCAAGGATCGGTTCTTCCCAAGCGTGGAGACTGACCAGCGCGATCTCAACGTCATCAGTGGCGCGGCAGATGCTGCGCTTCAGACCTTGAGGGGTCGAACGGTCCGCGCCGCAACGGCGAGGGCAAAGATTGCAGATCATGGCAAAAATGCAGATTCGTTGTGCGGCTGAGCATTAGCCGCAGTCGGGTTTCTTATTATCGACTTCTAAAACCGATTTCGACCGGAATGGTATTCCTTTTCGACGACTCACGTATCTCCGCATGGCACGGCTTTGCCGCTGTAGTGAGAATAGAGTATTACGTCTTTATTTAACTGCCTAACATCATGGACAGCGTTGCGCTCATCGCACCTGATTTTTCGATCATTCTGCTGGGATTGCTGCTGCGGCTGAAGTTCGAATATTCAGAAGATTTCTGGAAACAGGCCGAACGGCTTGTTTTCTACGTGCTTTTCCCGCCGCTGCTTTTCACCTCCATCTCTGGGTCCAGCCTTTCGCTCGGAGAATCTGCTGGGTTCCTGGCCGCAGGCATCGGGGCGATGCTGATCGGCGTCTGCGCGTCTTGGTGCATTCGCTATTTGGTGAAGGCTGATCCGGTCACCCATGCATCACTCTTTCAATGCGGCTTTCGCTTCAACACTTATATTGGTTTTGCCCTTGCTCTGAAGCTTTTTGGTGATCAGGGTTTTGCACTTCTGGCACTTTTGATCGCTTTTTGGGTGCCGATTTCAAACACCATTGCGGTGAGTGCGCTCGCTGGTGCTGTGGCCAAACGTGATGCAGCCTTGGGTGAGCAGACAAACGGCTCTATGCCCAGCCTCATGGTTGTTACGGGCAAAGCGGTTGTCCAAAATCCGCTCATTATCGCTACGGTTCTTGGACTCTGCTGCAATCTTCTCAGCATCACAGTGCCGGCAACCGTCCATCACTTCTTAAAGGGACTTGGCAATGCGTCGCTGGCTATGGGGCTGCTTTGCATCGGTGCCGGTCTGCGCTTTGCAGCGCTTCGCGGAAGCTGGGGGCTTATTCTCACCGGCGCCGTGCAAAGACTGATGCTTTTGCCGCTTGTCGCTTGGGGAGTGACAGCAGCCTGCGGACTGCCGCCGGCAGCGGCGGGAGTCGTCATTCTTTTTGCGGCTCTGCCGACAGCACAGTCGTGCTATGTGATGACGGCCGCTATGCACGGCAACGCGCCGGCTGCCGCAACATCCCTGCAGACATTAGCAGCAATAGTGACGCTGCCCATCTGGATTTTGCTTGCGATTCTTTGATTCAAGCCATCAAAAAGAGCCGCTTTCGCGGCTCCAAAATCCTGCCGACAAACAACGTCTGCCGGCAGGGAAAACGAAACTGCAGTTAATCCTTGTTCTTGCGGTTCTTTGCAGGAACAAGCGCCTCAATATCGGCCGTGCGGATCGTGAAGAGTCGGCAGAGAAGCTTCTCGGCGAGGGCTTCGGCCTCAGCAATGACCTTCAGATTGAAGGCGTCAAGGTGACTGCGGGCAGCCGCTTCACTCGTAGCCTTAAGGGCCAGATACTCTTCTTCCATACGCTGCTGGGCAGCAGATGTTTCAGCTTCGAAGGCCGCAAAGGCTTCATGCACGATCGGCGCAAGCTTCGGGTAGTCCGTCATGGCGAGGGTCTGCAGGCGGCGGAACTTCCAGTAGGCCGATTCCGTATCGCACTGATCGGTCCCCTTGCTCCATGATGCCGGAACTTGTGTGAGACCAGCATAGAAGGGAATGAAGACCGAAAGATCAGCCATGCCGAGGGCGACATAGATGACTTGGCCGATTTCCTTCGGAAGCCACGGACGCACCTGCATGACGTGAGCTTCATACGTGCGGAAAACGCTGATCGGACGCCACGGTTCATCGCCGCGCAGGCCGTGACCATACGGGTCATGCTCGGTGCCGGCGAAATGGTCGCGCATCAGCGCCTTGGCATCCTCAATGGTTCCCTTGCGCTCGGGCGTGAGGAACACGGGGAAACTGCGGCCGGCGTCAGGGTTCTGTTCAAGCGACGGATTGAGGCGCTTCTGCATGACCCAGACACGCGGGTCGTTATAAGTGCGGTCGCGGTCGTCGTCGCGCGTATAAGCCTTGGAAAAATTGAATTCACCGTCGGTTTCAGGGTTGTAGAGTCCCTTTTCGACAGCAAATTCAACCAGGTTCTTCGAGGCCATCTGGTCGTCGGACGCCGGATCATAAGTTTGGAATCGTCCCTGATTGCCGGAGGCAAAATAGGTGTCGGCTGGGATACGCTGCGCAAGCCAGTGGTGGCCGGAACCGGTTTCAAGGTACCAAACCTCGGTTTCGTCAACGAACGCTACGCCAAAACCTTCACCGCACCCCTGCGCTTCAATGATGCGGCCGAGTTCTGCAGCGCCTTCGCGTGCAGTGCGGCAGCGACAGAGCAGTACGTCGGCGATGTCGTCCTCGGTAATGCCCGTTTCCTTGACGTACGGATCAACGGCAAGTGCGGCTTCAGAGGCGAAGATCGATTCCGTGCCGGTGAGTCCCATGCCGGCTTCGTTGAAGCCGCAGGCACCGTGAAGCTGCGTCTTCCAGTTGGGAATCGTCGTATAGCGCAGGGAATTCTCCGGAAGCGGGTAGGTGAAGTCATTCACGCCGCCGTGCGCTTTGCAGCTGTAAAAACCGGTCTGACCCTGGCGGGCAGGATGAATGACGAAGTGCTGGGCTTTAAGCGAGGAGCTGTCGGCGCTGCGGGCGACGATGAATGAGCCGTCGGCGGAAGCCTTTTCGCCGAAAACGATGGTGGTGCACATGCTCTTTAAATATCTCCGCTTGTGTGGATTTTGATGTGGGCAGCTGCAGTGTTTGAACTGCGCAGCTGCGGTTGAGTTTAGCAAGTTCATGCCAAATGCCAATCCCGCAGTAACGGTGATTTTTTGTGCAGTTTCACGGTTCGGCGGGGGCTTAAGGCGCGGCGTATCCGGTTGGACGGTTAAGGCATTATTAGAATGCGCTGTGAGGTCGTCGGAAAGATCGCTCCGCGGCAGGATGTATACGAGAAGGAATGGTTATGAAGATCGGTGAGAACGCCACAGGGTTCATTAAAGCTGCGGCCGGTTCGCCTCGGGTGCATCCTGGAGAACCCCTGAAAAACGCAGCGGAAATCTGCTCGGTCATCGATCAGGCTGAAGCCCTCAAGGCCGATGTGCTGGTATTGCCCGAACTGGTGCTCTCGGGATATACGGTAGCAGACCTCTTCTTGCGGGCGCCGCTTCTCGAAGGTGTTCTGACGGCGCTCGAATGCATTAAAGATCATCTGAAGCGGCCTGAATCCGAGGGACTCATCGTTGTCCTTGGAGCGCCGATTCGTGCGGATGGCCGGCTTTTTAACTGCGCCGTTTTCCTGCAAAACAGCCGGGTTTTAGGCATTGTTCCCAAGAGTCATCTGCCCAACTATCAGGAATTTTATGAAGCACGCTGGTTTTCGCCCGCTTCTGAGGCGGTAAGCAGCACCTTGGAACTCTTGGGCGACACAGTTCCTTTCGGCACGGATCTGATATTCGAGTCGGCATCGGGTTTAGCGATCGCCGCAGAAATTTGTGAAGATCTTTGGGTTGCTCAGCCGCCTGCGGCAGCAGCGGCAGCTGCGGGAGCCAACGTTATCGTTAATCTTTCCGCCTCTAATGAAACGGCAGGCAAGGCGAAGTTTCGCCGCGAACTCGTGCGTCTGCAGTCCGCACGGTCCATGTGCGCATACGTTTATGCATCTTCGGGCGAAGGTGAGTCGACAACGGATTTGGTTTTCTCCGGACACTTGCTCGCGGCCGCCGGCGGGCGTATCGCGGCGGAATCCATTTGGCAGACCGGCATGATTTCGGCCGATATCGATCTGGAGCGCATTGAGCTCGAACGCATTCGCTTTCGTTCATTTGCGCAGGGCGTTGAGACAAAGCCCTGGCGCCGCATTCATGCGGCGCCAACGCCCTCGGCACGCTCGGCACTGTGGCCCGCCAAGGTGGATCCGGCACCCTTTATTCCTAAAAACGCTGATCGCCGACGCGAGCGCGCCAGGGAAATTTTGCGCATGCAGTGCGCGGGACTGACGGAACGTTTGCGCAAGACGGGGATTGCGCGCGTTGTAATCGGGGTTTCCGGCGGTCTCGACAGTACGCTGGCGCTCCTCGTTGCGGCTGCGGCTATGGATGAGCTCGGACGTCCGCGTTCGGACATCCTCGGCATCTCTATGCCGGGCTTTGGTACTTCTTCGGGAACGCGTGCCAGTGCAGAGGCACTGATGCGGGGGCTTGGCATTGAATTCCGCACGATCGATATTCGTCCGGCTTGTCGGCAGCACTTTGCCGATATTGGGCATCCGGAAGATCGCTATGACGTGGTTTTTGAAAATGCTCAGGCGCGGGAACGCACGCAGATTCTCATGGATGTCGCCAATGCTGTGGGCGGTCTTGTGCTGGGAACGTCCGATATGAGCGAGCTCGCTCTGGGCTGGGCCACTTTCAACGGCGACCATATGTCCATGTACGCGGTCAACGCCGGCGTGCCGAAGACGCTTGTGCAGTATTTGGTGCGCGTTTTCGGCGAGATGCATCCTGAGCTTGAAGAGGTGCTGGCCGGCGTGCTCGCAACGGAGATTAGTCCGGAACTGCTGCCGCCCGATGCCGCCGGACGCATTCAGTCAACTGAAGCTGCGCTCGGCCCCTATGCGCTTCATGACTTCTTCCTCTATCACGTGATGAAGTCGGGCTTTGCCAGAGCCAAAATTGAAGCGCTTGCGGCGATTGCCTTTCCGGAGGTTGACAAAGCTTTGCTCAGCAAAACCGCGGCAACTTTCTTCCGTCGGTTCTATGCGCAGCAGTTTAAGCGTAGCAGTATGCCTGACGGCCCCAAGATCGGATCTGTGGCGCTCTCGCCGAGAGGTGATCTGCGGCTGCCTTCGGATCTCGGGCCCATTGAATCCTGAGGCCGCGCCGGATCGGCTTCGTGCGCTCAGCGTTCAACGGTCACATTGGAAAAGAGCACGACGGTTTCGTCTCCCTGAGGTCCCGTCATGGTGAGTTTTTCCAAATAGCTGCCCGCTTCGGCTTGGATGTGCTTGACCACCTGGGCGAGTTCGGGTGATTTGGGATCGGCTGAAATGTGAACTCGTCCTTCTGACTGAGCGGCGCTGACCGCAAAAAGGTCGGAGAGTGCATCGAATCGGCCGCCCATTACGCTCGTCAGCAGCGTGCAGATTCGGCCGACTGCAGGAATTTCAGCGGCAGTGAGTGCCTGCTTCTCGCCGGCGGCTTCCAGAAATACGCCTTCGGGCGTGACCTTCATGAGTGAGGCAAAGGGTGTTTGCGTCTGCCACACGAGGCTCTCACCCTCGAGCGTGAAATGTCCTCGGCTCAGCATGGGTTTGGGAAAGCCCGGCACGGAGCGGCGTTCTTCAAAGGTTCCTTCAACACGCTTGGCAGCCAAGGGGGCGAGGAGCGCTCGTACGTCGGCAGAAAGCGCCCCGTCTTGCAGTGTCTGCGTGGCCGGTGAAATATCTGCGCCCTTCGCGGCATGAACGTATCCGCCCAAGCCAATCGCAAGAACGGCAGGAATAACGGCTCCAGAGGCTATTCGGATAAAGTGAGCGGCTGCTTTCAAGAGAGACTCTCCCAGAAATCATAATAGTTGGCCCAGTCGAGCGGGGAGGACTTAAGTTCCTCTTCAAGATGCATGGCATAGCGGGCCGCCATGTTTTGGAGGTGCTCTGCGCGAGCTTTGCGCGGAATGCGGCCGGCAGCGGCGAGCTCAAAGAACTTGACGCGGTAGCGTCGTTCTTTTGCCTTCGGGCGCGTGCAGACCATCATGCGAAGCGGCAGGCCAAGCAGGTCGGCGAGCAGTGCGCCGCCCGTAGGAAAGCGGGCAGGGCTGCCAAAGAAAGGGACGGCTTGGGAAGCCTCGGATCCCATCGGCGTTCGGTCGCCTGCCAAAACAATATAAGCGCCTTGGGACGCACGGTCCGCGAGCTCCATGACGAGCGCGGGCGAGAGCGCAGAGCCGATTTCAAAGAGTTCGACTTGCGGCGGCCGTGCGCCGGCACGTTCGAGGAGCTCATTAAACCGTCTGGCATGCCCGGTATGCTGCAGGATCACAATGGGGTGGCTACTGTAGGCGGGCGATGCCTGAGAGAGGAGTTCCTGGCACCCCGTGTGCGACGTGAGAATGACGCATCCCGCTTTAGGCGCATCTTTGCGAAAGGGCTCGTCTCCGCTCACATCGAGCGCTGCCAAATGGTCTTCCCCCGAAAGCGCACAGAATTTTTCAAGAATAGCCAGCGAAAACCGCTCCAGCTGGGCCAATCCGGAACGGGCGGATGGGGCCGATGTGCCGAAATCCTTGAGGAGAAAGGGAGCTGCTCGGTCGACTCGCTGCTGATAGTCGCAGACGACTGCCCTCAGACGGGGAGAGGAGAACCAGTAGACGGCATTCACCATCCGCAAAACTATTCTGAAGGGCAGAGCGCCGCAATGGCGGTGAATGAAAAGCAGGATGCGAATGCCGAGTACGCTGGTGCGTTCGGTCAAAGTCGGCCATTCCGGCAGCTTGCTGGAATGAAGAGGCTGCCGGTGCTTTTCTTCGTCATTGGAGAGGTCTGCCGCCCTCGAGGGAGTGATTCGAGACATCCAGAATTCAGATTGAGCGGTCCGAGGATCCCGGTCGGTCAACCGCTTCCTGCTCGATTTGGGCCAATGCACGATCCGCGTTTCGTTTGGCAACCGTTGCGGCATGAAAGGCGCGCCGTGCCCGTTCATTTTCTTCGGGCGTCATGGGCGGACGTTTAGGGGCAGCTTTGGCCTGAGGCTTCACGGGTGCAGCTGCCGGCTGAGCGGTTTTCGGCGCTTTGGACTGCGGGACCGTTTTGCCTTTAGGCATGGAGCAGCAGGACTTTCTTGAACCCGACGGACACTCGCATTCAGCCGTCCAGCCGAAGATACGCGACCACAAGATGATCGGCATGCGCGTAGCCATTTGCAGGAAGAGCCGGCTGTGCATCCAGCTGATGCGCATGGTGTCCTTAAACGGTGCATAGTGACTGACACCGTCTTTGGGGTAGGTGACGGCAACGGGAACATTTTTCACCCGCACGCCAGCCCAAAGGAGGCGCACCAAAATTTCCGGATCAAACTCCATGCGGCGTCCGATGCGGGCGTTTTCGCAGATGGCGAGCGCAGAGTCCAGAGGATAGATCCGCAAGCCGCACATTGCATCCCCAAAGGACATGGAAAGACTGTTGACGGAACACCAGAAGTTGGTTACCCGTCGGCCCCACTTGCGGGCGGGCGGCGCAGAGGCGTCAAACTGCGGCGTGCCGCAGATCAGAGCGTGCGGGAATTTCTGCGCGAGGCGGATCAAATTCGGCACCGCGCCGAAATCGAGCTGCCCGTCGGCATCAATCTGCAGCACATGCGTGAAGCCCATGCGGACGGCGGCTTTAAAACCGACAATGACGGCAGCGCCTTTGCCCTGGTTGAAGGGCTGATGGATCACCTTCACCTGAGGGGCGGCGAGACGATCGCAGAGACTCTTGGTGGGTTCGTGTGAGCCGTCATCAACGACAATGACAGGAAGCGCAAGCTGTCGAAGCGACTGCACGACGGATTCGAGCTTGGCCGGCTGGTCATATACCGGAATAACGGCAACAATTTGAATTTGCGGCCGCTGAGTCGGTGATGCCGTGCAGGGCGACTGGCGGATGCCGGAACGCGCAACTGCCACAGCAGCTGCGGGAGTGCCGATGCCTGCCGCGCCGACGGGCTTAGTTTGAACTTTTTGCGATGCTTGAGCCGGGGACCCCCCGGGCTCGGACTGCAGTTGATCTTCCGTCGATTCGGTCATATTGCTGCGGGCGCAATGCACGGAATCCAGAAGGGACAAGCGATGCGCAGGCTGGTAATGATGTTCGAGACGGGATTTTACGTTTTTATGACGCTTCGGGCTAGGGCAATATGGGTGTTGGAGAGGTTTCCCGAGGAACTTAAGCAACAGATTTCTATTCTTTGCTTTATTGGCGGATGCATACACGAAATAGCTTAAGCGTCAAAGGTATACTTCCAAATTCGTCACCTGCAGCCGCAGATCGCCAACTCCATCCCCATCGAGCCGCTAATGGACCATTCGCTGCCTTTGATTTCGACGCTGGTTATCGCTTTTTCACTTGCGCTTGTCTTCGGTTTTATAGCCGAACGTGTCTTCCGATCGCCGGCTCTCGTGGGTTATCTGCTCGCGGGCATTGCGGCGGGCAAGTACACGCCCGGCGTCGTTGCGGACGCTGCGCTCGCCTCGCAGCTCTCGGAAATCGGTGTGATGCTGCTGATGTTCGGCGTTGGCCTTCACTTTTCGCTCAAAGATCTTTGGTCTGTCAAAAGTGTTGCTGTGCCGGGCGCAGTTTTGCAGATGACGATCGCTACTGCGCTCGGAGCGTGCTTTGCGCATTGGTTCTTTGATCGGCACTGGGCGGAAGCCATCGTGCTTGGCGTATCGCTTTCGTGCGCTTCGACTGTAGTGCTCCTAAAGGCACTTGACGTGCGCGGCAAACTGACGAGTCCCGACGGACGCATTGCGGTGGGCTGGCTGGTGGTCGAAGATATTGCCACCGTGCTCATCCTCGTGCTGCTGCCGCCCTTTGCCAATCTGATGATGCCGGGGACGCCCGGGGCCTCGACGCGTCTGGCCAATGCCGACATTCTCTGGATGATCGGTCAGACGCTTTTCAACGCCGCGCTTTTTGTGGTCGTCATGCTCGTCGTCGGCCGCCGAGTGCTGCCTTGGGCCATGGGGCAGGTTGCCCGTACGGGGTCGCGCGAACTCTTCACGCTCTTTGTACTGGCCGCAGCGGTCGGCGTCGCCTACGGCGCATCGGAAATCTTCCATGTGAGTTTTGCGCTGGGGGCCTTCTTTGCCGGCATGGTGATGCGTGAAAGCCGCTTTGCGCATCGTGCGGCGACGGAATCGCTGCCGCTGCAGGACGCCTTCTCCGTACTCTTCTTTGTCGGCGTCGGCATGCTCTTTGACTGGCATATCCTGCTCGAGTCCCCGCTTGAGGTTTTAACCGTTCTGCTGATTATTCTCTTCGGCAAATCGATTGGTGCATTCGGTCTCGTTTATTTCATGCGTTATCCGCTCCATACCGCCATGATTGCGGCGGTAGCGCTGGCGCAGATCGGCGAATTCTCCTTCATTTTGATCGGTCAGGCGGTAGAGCTTGGCTTGGCGGATATGTCGACGGTTAATCTCGTTGTGGCCGGCGCCATTCTTTCAATCGCGCTGAATCCAGGACTTTTCTGGGCAGAGCCGCACATCAGCCGCTGGCTGACCTCTCGATTTGCTTGGGCGAGACGCGCAGCAATGCGCCACGCGCCTTATGAATCCCTTCCTGCTGATACGGAGGCCGAAAAGCTTCAGGGACAGGCTGTCGTGGCTGGTTCCGGACCGCTTCTGGATCGCCTTGCGGTGTCCCTCGAAGAAAGCGGTATTCCGGTCGTGGCAGTGAGTTCTGATGAAGCCAATGCCAAGGCGCTCGACGATCGCAAGATCTCTGTCGTTTTGGGAGATCCGAGTACTGAGGAGACTTGGATTCACGCGCATTTGCATAACGCCAAGCTGCTGGTGCTGCTCGAATCGGGTGCGGAGTCACTGCGCATTGCCGAGGCTGCTCGACGCGTTTCGCCCAATCTGCCCATTGTGGTGGCCGCTACTTCTCGCGGCATTTGGCCTGAAGTGAAGATGGAGAAGGTGACTTTTCTTTCGACCGTTGAGGCTTCTGCGCGCTTGATTTCCGCTCAGACGGCCGCTGCTATGCGCGCAGATATCACGCTCGGCAATCCGGTTTGCAAGGGAGATGTTGAGGCTGCGGCCGCAGAGGCAGCCCGACAGAGTGAAGCACAGGCACGAGCTGAAGCCGGCCCGGGGGTAGGCATGACGGATGAGATGGAAGGCGCGGCTGCTGAAGATGCTGCCGAGGCAGATGCGCAGGAAGCAGCCGCTCAAAAATCAGCTAAGTGGAGTTTTTCGCGCCTCTCCGGATTGAATAAGCTCAAAGGTGTTTTTAAGCGCTCAAAGCCTGCAGCAACGGATCAGCCGATGGAACCGGCGAAACCAGCGGAAGCTGCTCAGCCCGCCGATATCGCATCAGCGAATGCTGCGTCGGACCCTGCCCCTGAGGTCGGTTCGCCGGAGCCGGCAGCGCCTCAAGTGAAGGCAGAAGCTGAGACTGAAACGCTCAAACCTGCTGACAAATCCTAAGCAGCCTCTCTTTGAAGGCAAGAAATGAAAAAAGACCGCACGGAGGATAACTCCGCTGCGGTCTTTCGCATTTTGGTCAGTCCGATGAGGCTCGCGGCAGCGGACAAAGGTTGGTATGCCTGAGCTGCGTCTCTTTGGAAACCGCTTTGCTAATTCGATTCAGTTGATGCAAAAAAAGATATAGAACAATCAAATTGCATTGAAAAACAAGGAAACATTATTGAGGAAAAGGGCGGAATGCGCAAAAAATGGCTTCGATTCGCTTTAAGCTCAATCGGCTAGTGGAAAAGCCCTAAAAGCCTCGTTAGACGGCCCGAACTCGGGTGATAGGATTTTTGACATGCTTCAAACGGCCTTCTCACCTGCAGGAGGCTCGTCAAGCAGAACGACTTTTTTCTCCGCCCGAGCGTCGGCGGCCGACCCACAGACGGACGGCGGAGCGTATTTACTCTTCGGATGAAGCCAAAATGGAAAAAAAGAACATCGACTGGGCAAAGCTCGGATTTGCCTATACCCCGACGGACTACCGTTATCAGGATGAGTGGGAAAACGGCGCTTGGGAAGGCGGCAAGCTCATCACTGACAAGCACATCTCGCTGCTGGAGTCCGCCTGCGTCTTCCATTATTCCCAGAGCTGTTTCGAAGGTCTGAAGGCTTATACGACAAAGCAGGGCAAGATCGTCACCTTCCGTCCGGATATGAACGCCGAACGCATGTACAACACGGCCGCCCGTCTGGAAATGCCGAGCTATCCGAAGGAAAAGTTCGTTGAGGCCGTGCTCGAAACCGTCCGCGCGAATGCTGCTTGGGTGCCGCCTTACGGCACGGGCTGCTCGCTCTACATCCGTCCGTTCATGATCGGCTCCGGCCCGCAGATTGGTGTGGCACCGGCGCCGTCCTTCCTTTTCCGCATTTTTGTAATGCCTGTGGGCGCCTACTATAAGGGCGCAGTGAAGCCCCAGAAGCTCGTGGTGTCGGATTGGGACCGTGCGGCTCCGCACGGCACCGGCGACATCAAGGCCGGCCTTAACTACGCCATGAGCCTGCACCCGACGATGGATGCGCATCGCGCCGGCTATGCTGAAAACCTCTACCTGGATCCGCAGACGCGTACTTACGTTGAAGAGGCCGGCGGCGCCAATGTTCTCTTCGTCGATAAGGACGACAACCTGATCGTTCCGAAGAGCACGTCGATTCTGCCGTCCATAACCCGCCGCTCGCTCGTTTATGTTGCCGAACACTACCTCGGTCTGAACGTGATTGAGCGCAAGGTGCGTTTCGACGAAGTCAAGGACATGAAGGAATGCTGCCTCTGCGGCACGGCTGCCGTCATCGCCCCTGTCGGCCTCATTCATACGCATGAAGGCGACATCGTTCTGCCTTCCGGCATGGATAAGATGGGCGAAATCAGCGGTCGTCTGCGTAAGACGCTGACCGGCATTCAGGACGGCGAAATTGAAGCGCCTGAAGGCTGGATCCGCGAAGTCTGCTAATAGAAGCTGCGCTTCATCCGGCTTCTCGAGAACCTTTCTCTGCCCCAAGCAAACCGCTGCGGCGGCAGCTCAGGGCTGAAAGGATTCTCAAAAGGCTCCCTGGCGACACGGTCGTTGGGGAGTTTTTTTCGCTTGATTCGTTTCTCTCGCCGTCCTCGAATGATCCGCCGGCGCGAAGTGAAAAAGACCTTTAAAGCAGTCGTTCATCCGCCCTGCGGATACCGACTTTTGGGATGAGGAAAATGCCTGAGGAGGTAAGGTAAACCACTCAAAAGCACAACTCCCGATTTCGTATTATTTGTGATGGATCAAATCGAACTCTCCAATCCACGCGCCTGCAAGACGCTTACGCTTCGTCAACTCGAGCATTCTTCGGTAAGAACCCCGAGACACGGCCGCCGACCTCCCCGCTGAGCGCGACCGCGATCTCTACGACAAACCGTCTGCCCTTCGGGAAGCAGTTGAGGGACCTCTGGCTCTAAAAGCTTTCGGCTCTCAAAGGCGTCCTCGGAAAACGCCGCTCTCTTTGAAGGCGCAGCACGACGCGGGGCGGTCGATTTAGACGGCCGCATCCCGAGGAAGATGAAACATGACGAATTCCTGCGGCTTGTACCGAAGCGAATTTGAGCACGACGCCTGCGGCGTCGGCTTCATTGCGCACATCAAGGGCCAAAAGAGCCACAGCATCGTGAGTCAGGCGCTCGACGTACTGAAGAATCTGCGGCACCGCGGCGCTGTAGGCGCTGATCCCCTGCAGGGCGACGGTGCGGGCATCTTGATTCAGATACCCGATCAGCTCTATCGCGACGATATGATGAATCAGGGCGTGAAGCTCCCGCCCGCCGGCGAATATGGCGTCGGCATGGTTTTTCTTCCGCAGGAGGCGGCTTCACGTCATGCCTGCGAAGAGGAAATTGAACGCGCTGTTGCGGCCGAAGGCCAAATGATTCTCGGCTGGCGTGACGTGCCGATTGACCGTTCCATGCCCATGTCGCCCGTCGTTCGCGAAAAAGAGCCGGTCATTCGTCAGGTGTTCATCGGCCACAGCCCGGATGTGCTGGTGACCGACGCACTCGAGCGCAAGCTCTACATCATCCGCAAGCGCTCCTCCATTGCCATTGCGAATCTGCATCTCAAGCACTGCAAAGAGTTCTATATCTGTTCGTGCTCGGCGCGCACCGTGGTCTATAAGGGTCAGCTCTTGGCCACACAGGTCGGCATCTACTACCGCGACCTGCAGGATGCACGCTGCATTTCCGCTCTGGCGATGATTCACCAGCGCTTTTCAACCAACACTTTCCCGCAGTGGCAGCTCGCTCATCCCTTCCGCTACATCGCTCACAACGGTGAAATCAATACGCTGCGCGGCAACTTCAACTGGATTCTCGCGCGCGAAAAGCACATTTCGTCGCCGGTCCTCGGCGACGATCTCAAAAAGCTCTGGCCGCTCATTTTCCAAGGTCAAAGCGACTCGGCATCCTTTGACAATGCGTTCGAGCTTTTGACCATGGCGGGCTACTCGCTTGCCCAGGCCGCCTTGATGCTGATCCCGGAAGCCTGGGAAAAGAACAAGACCATGAATCCTCGGCTGCGGGCGCTTTATGAATACAACGCTGCCATGATGGAACCCTGGGACGGACCGGCAGCGGTCGCTTTCACCAACGGCCGTCAAATAGGCGCGATTCTCGACCGCAACGGTCTGCGTCCGGCGCGATATCTGGAGACGAAAGACGATTTGGTGATCCTCGCGTCAGAGTCGGGCGCCGCGGTGATCGACGAAAGCCGCATCCGCCGCCGCTGGCGTCTGGAGCCGGGCAAGATTCTCTTGCTCGACCTGGAGCAGGGCCGCATTATCGGCAATGATGAGGTGAAGGGTTCGCTCGCTGCGCAGCATCCCTATCGCGAATGGATCGACAAGATCCGCATCCGTCTCGACGATATTCCGCAGACGCCTGCCTCCGCTCCGCTTTTGCTCGGACGCAATGAACTCATGCGCGTCTTTGGCTTTAGCCGTGAGGACGTGGAACGCATTCTCAAGTCCATGGCCTATCAAGGTCAGGATCCGGTGATGTCCATGGGCAACGATGCGCCGCTTGCCTGCCTGTCCGAGCGTCCGCAGATGCTCTACGACTATTTCCGCCAGCTTTTTGCTCAGGTGACCAATCCGCCGATCGATCCGATCCGAGAAGCGATGGTGACGTCACTCGTGTCGTTCATTGGTCCCCGTCCGGACCTCCTGAACATCATGGCCGTGAACCCGCCCGTCCGTCTCGAAGTGGAGCAGCCCGTGCTCACCGGCGCCCAGATGGAGCGTATTCGTGCCATCGCGGACTTTACCGACGGGAAGTTCCACTCCAAAGAGATCGATATTACCTATCCGCTTGCCTGGGGACGCGAAGCAATTGAAGCGCGTCTGGCAAGCATCCGCGCCGCAGCGGTCGATGCGGTCCGCAGCGGTATCAACATTCTGATTCTCACGGACAGAAAAGTTTCGCGTGAACGCGTGGCCATTCCGGCGCTCCTCGCCACTTCGGCCGTGCACCAGTGTCTCGTGGAAGAAGGGCTCCGTACGAGTACCGGTCTCGTGGTCGAAACCGGGTCAGCGCGATCCGTTCATGACTTTGCCGTACTCGGCGGCTATGGCGCTGAAGCGGTGCATCCCTATCTCGCGCTTGCGGTGGTGGAGTCGCTCGCCAAGAACGAGGAAGAGCGCGCAAAGTATGTCGACAACTATCTGCACGCCATCATGAAGGGTCTCAATAAGATCATGGCGCGCATGGGCATTTCGACCTACATGTCCTACATCGGCGCACAGATCTTCGAGGCTGTGGGCCTCAAAAAGAGCTTTATCGATCAGTACTTCACCAATACGCCCAGTCCGGTGGAGGGGCTCGATCTCTTTGATGTCGCCGGAGAAGCCGTAACCGTTCATAAGCGCGCTTTTGAAGCCATCGAGCGCAAGGTGATTCCCCTCGCTGCGGGCGGTCAGTACATGTATCGTCAGGGAGGTGAGCACCATCTCTGGACGCCCGACGCGGTCGTGCATCTGCAGCGCGCCGTGCGTGAAGGCAGCTGGGCGGAGTACCAGACCTATGCCGGGCTCATCAACAATCAGGCCCGGGATCTTCTCACCATTCGCGGACTCTTTGAGTTCGTGCCGGGCAAGGCCATACCGCTCGAGTCTGTGGAAAGCGAAGCGTCAATCATTCGCCGCTTCTCCACGGCTGCGATGTCTGTCGGCGCCATTTCCACCGAAGCTCACGTGACGATGGCGGTGGCGATGAACCGTATGAAGGGCGCGAGCAACTCCGGCGAAGGCGGTGAAGACGTTCGACGCAATGCCCCGGTGACGACAGAAACCTCGCTCAAGGCGATTCTCGGCGGCGATGTCGAAGTGGATTATCCCCTGCACCCGGGCGACAGCCTGCGCTCACGCGTTCGGCAGGTTGCTTCAGGGCGTTTCGGCGTCACGACGGACTACCTTGCTCACGGCGACCTTATCCAGATCAAAATGGCCCAGGGTGCGAAGCCCGGTGAAGGCGGGCAGCTCCCGGGCAAGAAAGTGTCGAAATATATCGGCATGCTCCGCCATTCGCTGCCGGGCGTCGGGCTGGTTTCGCCGCCGCCTCACCACGACATCTACTCGATCGAGGATTTGGCTCAGCTCATTCTCGACCTCAAGTACGCCAATCCGCATGCCGGCATCGGCGTCAAGCTGGTTTCTCAGGCCGGCATCGGCACGGTGGCCGCCGGCGTGGCCAAGTGCAAGGCAGACCACATTGTGGTTTCCGGACATGACGGCGGCACCGGCGCGGCTCCGGCGACCTCCATTAAGCACGCCGGCAGCGCGTGGGAAATCGGGCTCGCAGAAGTGGAGCAGACGCTCGTCATGAATAATCTCCGCGGCCGTGTACGGCTGCAGGTGGACGGGCAGATCAAGACCGGCCGAGACGTTGTGATCGGCGCCATGCTCGGCGCTGATGAATTCGGCTTCGGAACGACGCCGCTCGTGGCAATGGGGTGCCTGATGATGCGCAAGTGTCAGAAGAACACCTGCCCGGCCGGCATTGCGACTCAGGATCCGGCGCTTCGCCGGCAGTTCGTGGGACGCCCGGAACATGTGGAGAATTACTTCCATTTTGTCGCTCGGGAAGTGCGCGAAATCATGGCGCAGCTCGGCGTGGCGAAATTTGATGATCTGATTGGTCATGTGGAATACCTTCGCAAGCGCTCGGGACTCGACGGCCTGAAGGCCTCGAAGCTCTCGCTCGAAAAGATCCTCTATAAGCTCCCCAATCCAAAGGGCTTCCCGCTGCTCTCGACGGAGCCGCAGGATCATGAGCTCGAGAAGGCCTTTGACCTTCGCTATGCTGCCGAACTTTCTGAAGCGCTGAAGGCTAAGCGCCCGATGCGGGTGCAGACCCGCGTCGGCAATACCGACCGCGCCGTCGGCACGATGCTTTCGGGCATTGCCGCGCAGGAAGCTCAAGGGGAACTGCCCGACGACTTCGCGCTCTTTGAGCTTGTGGGGACGGCGGGTCAGAGCTTCGGCGCTTTCCTTGGCAAAGGCGTTTCGCTTCGTCTGACGGGCGGCGCCAACGACTACGTCGGCAAGGGGCTCTCCGGCGGCTCGATCGCTGTGAAAAAGAGCCCGTCGTTTGACGGCCGCCCGAACGAGAACGTCATTGCCGGCAATGCTTGTCTTTACGGCGCTACGTCCGGCGAGGCATTCATTTCCGGCGTCGTCGGCGAACGCTTTGCTGTGCGCAATTCCGGGGCATCGACGGTTGCAGAAGGGTGCGGCGACCACGGCTGCGAATACATGACGGGCGGCACGGCAGTCATTCTCGGACGAACCGGCCGAAACTTCGCGGCCGGCATGTCGGGCGGCATCGCTTATGTCTGGGATCCCAACGATGAGCTGGCCGAAAAAATGAGTGACGGTGCCTTTGAGCTTACGCATGTGCTTCCTGCTGCCGAACAGGGCTCCGACGAGCCGCTCCATTACGGTCAGAAGGATGAAGTGCTCTTAAAGCGCCTCGTTGAACGCCATGCTGAACTCACCGGCAGTCCGACGGCGCGTGAGATGCTCGCCGACTGGCCGGCAGCGCTCGGCCGGTTTACGAAGGTGTTCCCGCTCGAATACAAGCATGCTCTTGCGAGCCTCAAGAAGGAGGAGAACTGAAATGGGACTCGATGGAGGCTTTCTCAAATTCACCCGTTTGGAACCGCGCCATGAACCTGTTGAGGAGCGAATTAAGCACTTCAACGAATTCATTGCGATTTATTCCGATACTGAAGGGCGTGAACAGGCGTCCCGCTGCATGGACTGCGGGATCCCTTTCTGTCAGCACCAGTGCCCGCTGCACAACACCATGCCCGATACCCAGCAGTACGTCTCTGACGGAGACTGGGAATCGGCTTGGCGAGTGCTCGACTCCACCAACAGCTTCCCGGAGATTACCGGACGCATCTGCCCCGCACCCTGCGAGGAAGGCTGCACGCTTGGTCTTCACCGCGATGCAGTTTCGATCAAGGCGATCGAAAAGAAAATTGCCGAGGTGGCCTTCAGCCGAGGTTATGTGACGCCGCAGCCGGCAGCTGCCTCAACGGGCTGCTCTGTGGCTGTGGTGGGCTCTGGCCCAGCAGGCCTGGCCGCGGCACAGCAGCTTGCTCGGATGGGGCATGCGGTTACCGTTTACGAAAAGATGGATAAGCCGGGCGGTCTTTTGCGCTACGGCATTCCTGACTTCAAGCTCGGCAAGAAGGTGGTTGACCGCCGACTCGATCAGCTTGTGCGCGAGGGGGTGCGTTTCGTGCTCTCCATCCGCGTCACGGGGACCGACGGAGAAACGCTTGAGCCGGGGGTTCATGATGATGCGGAATCGACCATTTCCATTTCTGCCCTTCAGGCCAAGTACGACGCCGTCGTGTTGGCTTTGGGCGCTGAAGTGCCGCGCGATTTGAAGCTCCCCGGGCGCGAGCTCGCCGGGATTCACTTCGCGCTTGACTTCCTGATTGCACAGAATCGGGTGAATTCCGGCGGCGGCGTCAATCCGGTGCAGGTTCGCGGCAAGCATGTGGTGGTGATCGGCGGCGGCGAAACGGCAAGCGACTGCATCGGCACGGCCAGCCGACTCGGGGCTGCCTCCGTGACGCAGCTCGACTATCACGCCGAACTGCCGCTCAAGGCCGATCTGATGCGTGAGTGGCCGGACTGGCGCCATATCAAGCGGACTTCTACTTCTCAGGAAGAAGGCTGCATGCGGCTTTTTGCCACCAATACGGTGAGCTTTGAAGGCAAGAAAGCCGTGGAGTCCGTGAAGACCGTACAGGTCAAATGGGGACCCGGGCGCAAAATCACGCCGATCGAAGGCACCGAAAGCGAGGTCAAGGCTGACGTTGTGCTGATTGCGATGGGCTACGCGCATCCTTCGCATGCCATTGTGAAGGCGTTGGGACTGGCTACCGATAAACGCGGCTCCATTGCAGCGCCGGTAGACGGTCCTGAAGCATGGCGCACGGCT
>OATN01000074.1_pt1 | contig 54493 bp, 55 predicted proteins | sample 1501211 | NCBI WGS metagenome assembly OATN01 (sample SAMEA2579978, study PRJEB22360) | human gut metagenome | reverse complement strand
CGGATGGTCATTGATACATTGAAAATCTGAACGTTAACAACGACCGACTCTTCACGGTGCAATATTGTGTCAGGTAGTCACTCTGCGTTCAATTCCAGGGTCTGCTTTGAGCGAGAAAGAGCAGACTTATCTGTACAAGGGGACTATCCAGCAATGGAGATCATCCAAAAGAAAAAACCACCTGGCTCCCCTCGACAACCTTAATCCGGGCATTTAGCCTCAATCAACATTTTCATATCTGTCAGGTTACTTCATTATGAAAACCGATCAATATCGTTGTTTTTGTTGCAACAGTAGAATACGCGTATTTATCCCTCCATTTCTATTAATAACGGCAATAAACTGTTCATTTCACTGATATTTAAAATATGCATCCTTTTCAAGCTGTTCAGCGGCGTAAGAAAACGTATTAAATATGAATTCGACGATTTAACCATTTCTGTCTGATTGGTAATCATCTGTGATTAATGCTGGTCTATTGATTACGCCAGCATTAACCGCTTAGGGATGTATTCTTCCTGATCATATACAGCCCTCGAAAAAGAGAGAAAATAAAACTGTGTCCAATATTACTTTACTACTCCAGACCGAAGCATCGGTAGAATTAGCAGAACGACTGGTACAGAAGGTAGGTATAGCGTCATTTGTCGGGCATTCCATTGCCATCATAATGATAATTTTGAATCAATAGACGTGCTTCTTGATCATGTCTTAAAAATTATACCATGAGCCTTATGAAGCATCATTTTTACTGACTGGTGTTAACTTTGCTATCATATAAACTCTGTTCTTAAAAAACGCGCCCAGAATTTTATATGATTTCCCTTGTTTTTCTGCCTGTAAAGAAATTTCTTTTTCAGTGCTGTCAATGGTTGAACCGACGGCAGTAATCGTTTTGGCGACGCTACTGAATGATAATAAAGACATTGCAACCACAACAATTAAAGAACAGATAGTATTCATGTTAATTCTCCTGACAATTGAGAGGATGAGTTTTATATACATAGATATTAAACATGAGTCATATTTACTCCAAGAAAAAATACTCCTTCTGTAATTAAACCTTCATCTCCTTCGGGGTGAGCAATACATAATGCATCTTGCTATGAAAAACACAGGGATATATAAATCTTCCTTCTGACCTATTTAATAAAACATGAATGTAAAAGTTATTCTTCAGTTTGCAGATGCAGTGGGTCTGATGGTAATTTCGGTTGTATCAACGCTTTCGGGAGATTCAATAATATGCCTTACCGCACGGGCAATATCCGCAGGTTGAAGTGCAACAGAACGGTAGGCGTCCATTGCCTTCATGGTTTCCACATGGGTAATGGTTGAAGCCAGTTCACTTTCGACAACGCCAGGATTTACGCAGGTCACACGGATTTTCGAGCTTTCCTGCCGTAAGCCATCAGAAATAGCCCGTACTGCAAATTTTGATGCACAATAGACTGCGCCTGTGGGCACAACAGAAAGGGCACCAATAGAACCAAGATTGATTATCTGACCGGAACCCTGTGCTTCCATCACCGGAAGTACAGCGCCAATTCCCCACAGTACACCTTTGATATTCACGTCAATAGTGAGCTCCCATTCATTCTGTTTTCCTGCTGCAAGCGGTGAAAGCGGCATAACGCCCGCATTATTGATAAGAACATCAACTCGCCCCCAGCTATCCAGCGCTACTTGCACGAAATCTGCCATGGACTGTCGGTCTGTGACATCCAACTCCCGAGCTTTAGCAATTCCTCCTGCGCGGCAAATTTCGGTTGCAATGGCTTCGATACGCTCAACTCTGCGTGCTCCCAGTAAAGTCTTTGCACCTGTCGTTCCCAGCTCTCTGGCAATACCTTCCCCAATACCACTTGATGCGCCGGTGATTAATATGACCTTATCCATTACGTTCTCCTTCAAATGTGTTCGGAGAGAGAATAGAACTTTATGATTGGTTCCAGTATCCTGCTTTCAATGTACTCAGTGGTTAGCGGCATTAAACAATGAAAATCGATCTTAATCTTTTACCCATTTTTATCGCGGTAGCAGAAGAGAGTAATTTCAGTAAAGCCGCCGCATGACTGGGCGTTACCCGTTCAGCGGTCAGTCAGGGAATAAGACGTCTTGAAGATGCATTCGGGACAATGCTTGTAATGCGGACCACGCGCTCAGTTAATTTGACGGAAGCGGGAGAACGGCTGCATAAATCGTTGTCATTACCTTTATCCGGTATTGAGGCAGCGTTCGAAGAGATGGTTTCTGACCATGTGCCACGCGGACTTCTCAGAATCGCGGTGACGTCGATAGCAGAAGAATTTCTTTCAGGTCCGCTAATCGCTTCGTTTGCAGCTGCCAATCCAGCCGTTACGCTTGATATTGTTGTCACGGATGAGGAATTCGATATCGTGGCCGCAGGTTACGATGCTGGCGTAAGGCTCGGAGAGGTCATTGAAAAAGACATGATTGCTGTGCCCCTTACCGGCAGGCAGCGTGAAATGGTCGTTGCCTCTCCCTCCTATCTCGCAGCCAACAGCACACCTGTTCATCCGCGTGAACTTGTGAATCATAAGTGTATCGGCTGGCGTCAGTCCCCGGAGGTTGCGCCTTATCGCTGGCCATTTGAAGAAAACGGGAGAGCTTTCGACCTTGCGATTGAACCGCAGATTACGACGAATGATCTGCGTCTGATGTTGAGGCTGGCTCTTGCCGGCGGAGGAATAACAATTGCCACTCAGGAAACGTTCAGGCCATATATTGAAAGCGGTAAGCTTGTATCTCTGCTTGATGACTTTCTTCCACAATTTCCGGGCTTCTATCTGTATTTCCCACAGCGTCGCAATATTGCACCAAAGCTCCGCGCCCTGATTGACCACGTCAAGGAATGGCGGCAGCAATTGGCTTAAATGTCTGCACCTGCACTCTACGGGCAATGCTGAGTATCTGGATGCGCCAGAACGGCTTATAGAACTTCTGTTGAATCATGTTCCGAAAGACAGATTAATCAGAACTTATCAGGTCGGGCAGCAGGCGGAAAAATTACGGGATCTTTTTTGAAATGGGGGGATTTTATTGAGCATGAGATCATCGGGTCTAACAATGATGCTCCGGACAATGTTATTCAGATCAGCTTTGGAAAGAGATAGTTTCGTATTTCCACTAGCAGAGATCGTCTAATCACTCAGCGATCTCTTACTCGATGGTGCATGTATTGAATTAAATGAATATGTTTGAGTTATTGCCACGAAGTTATTCATATAATCAAAGCATCATGGCCCAATTCAGAGTCCCTGAACAGCGCTAAGAATATTACTCCAGTACCCTCTCTAGCTTATTCACCGCCGCCACATACTTCGCCGGATTTTTATTTTTCAGCACCGCCAGATTGCGCTGCTTCCAGCGAATAGCGGGAAGATGCTGAATTTCAGGATAGCGATACCGCGACCAGTCAGGGCTGTTTTGCTTAAAACTGAGCAAGAACTCGCGATCCAGATCCGTAAGATGTGACTTCAACGCCTGCGGCAGCAAAGTCGTTACTGACAGCAGCGATTCCAGCGACGTTTCCTGCTGAGTCATCCCCGAAAATTCCTGAGCGTATAACGTGGCAATCCGATCTGTATCCCAGTTTGGAGCCAGCAACTCGGCAATGGGACGGGGATGGCCTGCCAGATAACAAATAAAACCGTCAAAGATCTCCCGCATCAGTCCCGGTTTCTCCAGCATATTCAGCACATCAAACAGATCGCGCGGGTGTTGACGATCAAGCGCCGCGCAGATTTTACCGCCATAAAGATCCGCCAGAGAAACGACACTCATAGTGGTGAAGCCATACTCCATTTCCACACGTTCGCACACCGACATTTCTGCCGGAGGCAACAACAGCCCGCGCCAGACTGGGCTAACCTCGATCTTAATCTTTGCATCAGCGGTATTCACAATGATGCGCTTTTCATCCGCTTTATTTTCCTGCCGAATCGCGGTAATCCCCGGTTTACTGTTCAGCGATGCAGTAATTCTCTTCAAAGCGTCGTTGATAGCCGCCAGATCGGTATCGCGATCCGCAAAGCTCTTATACGCCAGATCAATATCCACCGACAGACGGGGAAAATCCTGCACAAACAAATTGATTGCCGTGCCGCCTTTCAACGCGAAACAGGACTCCTTCGCCACATGCGGCAGAGCAGCCATCAACAGCTTAACCTGCCGGGCATAACTATCACGCAGATCCATCTTCGACTCCTTCCGGTTTAAATGCGCGTGGAACAGTAATTTGATAATCCGGCTCCAGCCAGCCACCGGGTATGATTTGCCGCTTTCCCGTACCTGTTTCTATACCGCTTTGATCAAGATACTGAAAATAAGGATGTCCATTACGCCGGGCAAGGAAAAGCATCACCCGGTTGGTTTTAATCGAATGACTGGCGCGAAGCAGTGCCTGCAATTTGCGTGGGCTGAGAAGATTCAACCCCTGAAACAGAGCATCGGCATGTTCGAACGAGATTAACGAAGGAACGCCGCAGGCGATCTCATACGCAGCCAGTTCCAGGGCACTGCCTGCTAACTGCCGGTCGCCAATTTTCAGTTCCGTAGTAAATGACGTGACATCAACGGTAAGGCCCGATGTATACAGCGTGATAAATGTTGCAAATTGTTCGAAGGCAGCAAACCATCCCGGCAGCTTAACGTAAGCCGGAAGCGCGAGCCAGACCTGCGGTCTGCCCGGTTCGGTATAGTGCGCATGGCCCTGTAGCGCAAGGCTGGTTAGCCCCGCTACCCGAACAGGCTTTTCCCACTGTGTTTGCAGGCAGTAAACCGCGTCTACCCAATCCGGCTCACGGCCCGTCCGGCAGTACACGCCGTGGGCGATCCGCCTGAGCCAGCCATTCTGGACATAGAGATAAGAGAGCTTACGATCTATGCCGTTGCGGGTAAGCCATGACTGGAGCAGCACCTGACCGGGTAGCGTATGCTGCATCAGCCAGTTTAGATAGTTTGGCAAATGTCGTCTCTGAATAGACATTAACAATAATATATAAACTAGTGTAGATTCAGGGATACGCCACAGCAAGAAATAGTTTACTTATTCCTCATTTTGTCTACTTAAACTCGACATTGAACAATAAATTCAAACTTACCCATATTCGGGCAAAGTGCGACAAATAGACTCGGTCGGTTTAAAGAGAATATTTAACATAGATGCATGCCAGCCGTAGCGGGGTTGTGGGGCGTTGCATGGTTTGAGACGTGAAAACTGGCAATGTTAATCCCGTTGCGAATCACGCCAGTAACATTATGCGTTAAGCTGTGCGTGGAACTTAACGCACTGGCGAAGATGTATTCCGGCGATGACAGTCCCACATGAACAACAAGTGGCGTTAAGGCATCTTTATTGTGGGCTTTGGGTAATTACGTATCAGGGCTTCGCGAGCCAGTCGCCTGCCACTATCATCGTAATAACGCTCCGGCCAGATAATGGCTGCATCCACACCAATCGCGCGGGCGATCAGTAACTCCCCTTTCGGCCATGGTTTTGTCAGTGCATTCGCCAGTGTGGAAGAAGACAACCCTGCCTCACGTGAGACCGCAGCCAAACTGGTACCACGTTTGCGCAGTGCGGCAATGATATCGGCGGGATGCCAGTTTTTTTGGGCCATTTCTTTTACTCCTACATGTTACTTTTTTATCGATTATCCCGTTTTGGGATAATTTTGTAAATCACTGATATTCGATTTTGGGATTAAAATCGGACATCAGCCATGTCATCAATTTATTCTGAAGAATATCAATTAGTTATAAAGTTACTACGATCTACCAGGATTGCTAAAGGCCTGACACAGGCTCAACTGGCTAAAGAGCTGGGAAAACCCCAATCATTCATTGCAAAAGTTGAAAATGGAGAGCGTCGTCTGGATGTGATTGAATTTGCGCATATGGCACAGTTGCTTTCTCTTGATCCGGCCGATGCTCTGAGAATAGTCATGCGGTGAGTTAAGATAATTATCCTTTTTTGGGATATTTGTTGAGTCATCGGATAGTCAATTTTTTACATATTGTCGGGGCTATCGGGATGACTTCCGTCTATTCGAACGAATATCGAATGGTAATAAGAACACTGCGCGAAGCGCGGATAGATAGCAACATCACTCAAGACGCGCTTGCAAAGGCATTCGGCAGACCTCAGTCATTTATTGCTAAGGTTGAAAGCGGTGAAAGGCGGTTGGATGTCGTCGAGTTTGTTCGCTTCTGCCGCCTGGTAAACATTGAACCCGCCAGTATTCTGAATAAGTTGTGAAGAAATCCAATGGTTGCTCTTATCTACGCCTGAAACCAGCCCGACTGGCGCGTGGACTTTCTTAAAAGCGCTTAGTAATGGCGGCAGACATTGATGAATTTTTTGCCATTACCGCTTAACCACTGTGAAGATGGCGTACATGAACTAGGGAAGGAGGCGTGAAAAATATGCAAAAAAGAAACATATAACCAGGCCATATAACAGTAAAAGGCTTATAGAGATCAAGGGATAGCTTGTATAAAATAGACGAATTATTACTTTAGAGAACATGAAGTTATGAGCGCAATCACATTACGTAAAGCGTTGGGTGTACTTGCGAAGTCATCTTCGTTTTCCGTAACCACGATGACGCATCGTCAAAAGGATGAGTTCGATCAGTTAAAAGAACAACTCTTTGTTAAACAAGAAATTGAAACTGAGCTGCAACGTTATCTGGATGTTGCTAAGCCCGGTGAAATCATCTTTTTGTGCGGCAGTAGTGGTGATGGAAAGTCCGAAATTTTGACCCGTTGTAAGTCAAATCCTCGTTATCAGCAGCGCTTTAGTTTTCATCTGGATGCGACACACAGCTTTGCCCCCCGACAATCAGCTATTGATGCTTTAAATGATTTATTTAGCAATCATCACCAACACTCATATCCTTTACTTATAGGCATCAATACCGGGATGCTCGCCAACTTTGCCAGAGAAGGTGCTGAATGCCATCTGGCGATCCGCACTGCGATCGATTCTTTCTTGTCAGCAGATCAGGAAGAAAGCCGCCCATACCGCAGTGGGAATTGTTCTTTTTTTGATTTTGAGCATTACCCTAAATTCCAGTTTAATGAAAAAAAACAGTATTCATCGTTTATTAAAGCATTACTGGATAATTTAACCTGTGATGATGATAGTAATTTGTTTCAGTTTATTTTTCGGCATGATGAGTCCGTTAACCCTGAGCTGAAAGAGGTTGCTAACTATAAATTACTTTGTCTGCCGGGTGTTCAGAATGTTCTCATCACTCAGCTCTTTAAGGCCCGTCTTATTAAAGATCAGTTTGTGACAACCCGAACTCTACTGGATTTTCTGCATCATTTGCTTATGGGGCCGGGGTATTTATTTGATAATCTCTTCACTGGGGCAGAAAACGACCTGATTAAAAAAGTATCTGATTTTGATCCCGCCAGGCTACACACCTATGAAATCGATCAGTTTATTTTGCGCTACGAATTGGGCCTGGTTGACCCTGAACTGGATGATTTTTTAGCTGCACTCGCGCCATTACACATTAGATTTGATCGCCAGTGCGTTAATCCGGGTGATGCGGCTTCGTTAATTCGGCTCTTCTGGTTGCTGCAGGATGAATCTCTGGGGAATAATTATCATCAGAAATTTTCCGTATTCTTCAATGAATCTTTATTTGAGCATTATTCAGAAATCTGGCATCTGCACAAAAATTACATCGCTGACTCAGAGCAGAAAAAAGCACTGAACCGGTTTTATACATCCGAACTTATTGCTGGTATTCAGCGCTATGCAAACCGCAAAGCGCCGGAATTGAGTATGCAAAAAGAAGAGTTCTTTTTAGGTGAATATGGTGGGGTAAAAATAACCGCACCAGTCGAATTGAAACCTGACTGGGAGGCCATCCGCAATAAAAATACGGCCCACCCTACTGGCTTCGACGTGCATTTAAAAGTTGGGCAAAATTCTCTGTTACCAGTTCGTATCGGACTTAATTTATTTGAACTTCTGAACAAATTAAACAATGGCTATCGCCCCAATAAATACGATAAAAATGCCATTGTTCTACTGGACGAAATCGTTGATTTGATTACTGAACAGGCCAAATCCAGCAGCGAAATCAAGTTTTATGCTGGTGGGCGGCGAGTTTATCGCGCTAAAGCGGACGACGACATGATCACCATTAGCGGTATGGAGGGTTAGTGGAATGTACCCTATCGCAACGACGTTAAAAGTAGGTAATAATCAACTGGATAGTTATCTGCCGATACGTAACAAAAACAATGATATTAACTGGCAATTTGTCACCGGATTGGTGCTTAGCTACGCCCTGAAGCGTAAAATTGATGCCTATACTCCCAGTCAATTTCGCGATGATTGCAAGGCTCATTTGCAAGAATTGCTTGATGAACCAGCATTCTGGACTGTACTGGAACGGATGTATTTTTCCAGTGAAGATATCTTTCGTGTATCTCCGCTTTTTTTACTATTTCATGCTCAGTTTGATGGCGAAAAAATAAGTGGCGCTTCAATGGCCGATAAACGCCTTGGCACTCTGTTTGCTAATCTGATGGGAGATTTCAGCTTGGAATATCCTATCCAGGATAAGCTGAACTTCATTGAGCAGCAAATGCTAAATAAGCTCAATGAAAAAATAAAGTTATTGGGAAAAGGCCCATTCTCTGAAGAACAACCCTATCTTCCCTATCTGGTGACTTGTTTTCAGTCTGATCTGGCGTTTTTGGCAGAACACCCTCAATATTTGTTACAAGAACTGACTAATACTCTGCGTTTATATGCCTTTAGCTGGTGTGCCCAGCTAGCGCTCAATCTGGACAACTGGCAGGACGGCGAGCCACAAAGTAAGTCGCTTTTCTTTATTCTCGACACTGAAAAAGCCAGCTCTGAACGGGATCAAATAAAACGCTTTGGTTATAAGTGGTTCGCTCGTCAAAGTGAAAAACTTTTCCCAATACTCTCCGCGCTGGAAGTTCTACAAATAAAAGGAGATAAGAAGCGTCCACTCTGGCAGGTCTATCAGGATTGCTTAAATTTTTCTGATAACTCATCTCAATTACTGCAAGATCTCAATAATTATTTGCAGGAGTTTATCGAAAAACGCGAGCTTTCGGCATCGAAGTATACGCAAGCCGTTACGCTGGAAGAAGCTTTTAAACAATTATTAACCGTTGCTGTTGAACAGTTTCAGGATAAGAAATCTGATCGTGCGACAGTTAACCGGAAATACATCAACGAGCTTGAAACCCAGATCTGCACCGATTTCATTCAGGTACGTGGTCGGGCGGGAAAAGTACTGGTACTGAATCAGGATCGTCTGCTGCTGCTGACCAATCTCACTGTGGGTAAAAATGACAAACTACGCCTGCATGAGTTGCTGCGCGGCTTTGAACAGCGCGGATTTTATCTGGATAACCAGTCGGCACAAACGCTGGTAGCGTTTTATGAACGTATGGGAAATGTGGAGCGAATGAGTGACAGTGGAGACGCCGTGTATGTCCGTAAAACAGTATGAAACCTATCTGGCGGAAACCTTTATTGAATGGGTTAGTGGCATTATTCAACCTGGTGAGCGTTACCAGTTTAAATCTCCTGACCCTGACAATGCTCTACAACTCTGGCAGGCTTTTGTTGACCTGGCAGGTGACAATCATCTGGAAATTGCGCCAGAGCAGCGCCTTGCCTGTCTCTCCTGTAATGGTATTCAGCTTATTCCGGTGCTGCACGGAGCCGCAGCGCCAGCATTCACGGAAAACTACATATCCCATTTACGCGATGAAGTTGCTGGCCGCAGCGGGGTGTTTGCCAAAACTGCACTGCTGATTATTCATAACAGCATGCTGGACACCCTGATTAACAGCACAAAAGATGTCGCGGCACCGGGAGCTATCTGGCACCCCGAAACCTTCAGTCATGAATTGGAAAAGTTGATCACGACGGACAACAACCGTTCAGAGTTGTCGCGTTGCTTATTAAAGGATCAACGAACAACGGTACTGGATGAAGGTGCGACCGTATTTGGCTTCTCGTCGTTGTATCGCCTGCTGGATGACGGCAATCTGGATTTCTCCGAGCTATCGCTGTTTAAAGATGATGAACTACTGAATTTTAGCCAGAAACAGCTCCATACCCGACTGAATGAAAACAGGAAGTTATTTCGTCAAATCGAGGACAGCGTTGAACGCTACAGTGGGCAACTGGAGAACGTATTAACTGAATTCAGCGCCAAATTTATTCAGGAACATTTCAATGATAAAGACGACTGGCGCGAGCTTGATTTCGCTGTTTATCTAAACGAAAAAGAACAGAACCGCGAACAAAAACTGGTACTGGATGATATCACGGTCGAAAATGGCGTGATTTGGCAACGGGCGAAAAGCGCAAGTAAAGCAGGCAAGCGCGATATCAGCCTACTGGTACAGGTACCACCCGAACAATCGCAAACTGAGCTGGAGTTTTGCTTTCAGGGCAACGATCTTCAGGATAACCAGATAAAAATTGCGCATCATCGTCAGTTAAAAAAAGAGCGTTTCTGGCGAATTAGTCGTGCAGGGGGTAAAAGCTCCCGTATTATGGCGTCGGTTCCTTTCGATGGGAATCCCTGCTTCTTTAGCCTCGAACTGACTAATCGCAATAATTCAGCCGAAGAGTACAAGTTCCGCCTGTTACTGGTCAGACAAGGACAATTCTGGCTAGACGATATTCAGCATTGTTTCCGTATCGAGCCAGGTAAACCACAAATCACACTCCAACGCGAAGACAACGAACTACGAATCGCTGAGTCGGGTAGCCAAGTCTGTATACTGGATGAAGAAAATGGTGATATTGACTGCCAGCATTATGCATTGGTGAATTTTGAAACACTGGCAAATCAAAGCGATCTGATCCAATTTAAGCTTGTTTCAGGTGATTCTTGTCTGGCATTCAATATCGAAGGGCCGGGAGCCGAAGAAGGGTTAACCTTACCGCTACTTTTTGACCAGAGTCGTTTCAATAAACTGTTCAAAGAAGACGGGAATGCGTCCTGGAACCGGTTGAAGGGTCGTATCATTCTTGATAATACCGAACACAAGGTTGTCGGTGTTCGCCAGCAGTTACTGGCGCTGGAAGCCTCATTAGTTGATCAACGTCTTTTGGGGACAGGAGATGACGATAGCGCGTTTGCGCTGGATGAACTCGTTGCCAGCCACCCCGATCTCTATAACGCCTACGACCAATTATTCCTCTACTACCAGCGCTGCGGTACTTTACCTAGCCTGGTATCGTGGTCAGCAGAATACTGCGCGCTGGTAAGCCATATAGTGACGACCTTTGAACAGGCGCTTCAACAAATCGAGTTGAGCAGAGCGTTAACAGCGCAGGAAAAGCGCCTGCTGCATCTGGGTATTTGTAACGTCGACAGTCATGAACGTCTCTCCCCGTTACATCCCCTGGTGTTGGCCTACCATTTACAACTGGTACAAACTATCTGCGCAGAGCAGGAACAATACGGCTCAGCGTCATTTGCCACACTACCGACCATTACGCTTGATCGTCTGGTGGTGTCCGGCTTGATGCCGTTCGTTTACCACAGTGAACATGAATACGCACAGTTGCAACCGGTGGAAGAAAATCGCTTCTGGATCGATGTCGTTCCCCAGCGCCAGGTGAGCCACGATTACGTAAAACGTTTGGTAAAAGACAAGCTCAATGAATTTACCGAAGCCTACGCCCGGCTATTTCAGAGTCCCGGAAACAATGCATTGATTATTAATGCTATTAATCAGGGAACAGCGAAAGAACTGTTTCTGGGGTTAGTGGAATATTTTAAGCAGGAAAAAGAGCATGCTATTTCGGTGCATGTAAATTGCTACGATGAACGCCTGCTGCCAAATATGTTTGATCGCTTTGCCGAGAGTGGCAGCTACGAACAGCTTAAAAACGACCTTGACCTGAACAGCGGCGCGTGGCGAGCTGAGGCCGATATGCTGATTGACCTGTTGCGCAGTCGGTTAACGTTCAGCAAATTTGTCCTGCCGTCAGAAAGCGACAAATTGGCCTATGCACATCTGGCGTTTTTCACCAATACAGCTCCAGTGGATTGCCGCCAGATCCGCATTGAAGATGCTGCCAGCGGTGTACTGTGTCATGGGCTGATTGCCGGAGAAGGAGCTGAAACACAGGGGGATGCCTACTTTACCGCGTTTGGCCTGCGGAATGTTGATACTGAATCTTACTGCGCTCTACGACTTGCCCGGTTAGTGGGCTGCCTGTGGCAGCCAGCGCGTCAGAGCAATAGTCAATACCACGGACAAGGGATTGGACTGGCCGTAAGCGGCAATTTTAAACAGCTACTCAATTATTCTTACAACAGTGCGCTCTGGACCACCATTATTGACCCTAAAGTTACTCTTGACTTCTTTACTAGCCAGAAAGATGTTGTGCTGATCCACTATTCCGATCAGTACACCAGTTGTGCAGGCTACGATGCGGTGACGGTAACGAAGCAGGTCGATCTGTTCCTCCGCCTGCTCCAGACCGAAAGCCAGTCCGGGCAATCTGCCGTTGATAGCCAGTATCTACTTGCCGAATTTAATGCTTTTAACGGCGAGTGGTTGCTGAAGATGTTGCGCTCCAGTGAAAAAGAACGCAAAGAGAAATATGGCATCATTGGCGCGTATAAATTTGTACAGTCCATGCTGAGTGAGTCTGATATCTGCTGGGTACCGCTATCTGTAGCCGAAATGATTCGCGTATCTGGTAACGTCGGGCTAAAGATGAAGGAAAGCGATTTATCCAGAAATCTACAGGGGTACCGTAAAGGCGCGATCTCTGATGATGTGCTCTTTGTTGGTTTTAAAGAAAACCGCCTCTATTTACTGCCGCTGGAAGTCAAAACCGGCGCTCGACCAGATTACAGCTATGCGGGCCAGCAGGCTGCTGAGCTTAAACGTTATTTACAGCAGGATATTCTGGAGCCGCATACACTGGCATCGCAACTTTATCGAGCGCTCTTTATTCGACAGGTGCTGATGCAGGTAGAAAAACTTCGACTGTACGGTGTGCTGGACAATGATAAGCTGGCTCCCCTGTTGGATCGCCGCGAATGGTGGTTGACGGGTGACTATCAGCTGGGTGAGTTAAAAGACTATGCTAATGGCTTTGTTGTTGCACATGTAGACAGCGGATCTTGCTTCGATCTCTCCTATAAAGAGACGACAGGGAATATCTTACAGATCGAAATTCCTTATTCATTACTGCCCTCGTTAATCACTACCCGTGAAGGTGAATTGCCATTGGCTGAACGCTACCGGGTACCAGATAAATACCGTCTTAAGCCAGAGAGTGATGAGCACCCATCTCCATCTACATCGGGTGTGCAGGTAACTACACCGCCAGACACACGGCCTGATACTCCAAAGCCGACACCTGAGGTCAGCACTGTCCCCTTACAAGTATTATTTGGTCATGACGCTACACGACAAACCCCGTTGTTCTGGGAGCCGACCAACACCACGAAGTTTATGAATACCAACACAGGCATCATCGGTACGATGGGAACCGGGAAAACGCAATTTACCAAATCGCTGGTGACACAATTAATGCGTAACCAATCCTGTAACGTTGATGGAAAATCGATTGGTTTACTGATCTTTGATTATAAGTCTGACTATGTGGACGAGGCTTTTCTGAAGGCTACTGGCGGTAAGAAATATCAATTATCGTTACTACCTTATAACCCTTTGTCACTGTTTGGTGATATGCCCATGTTACCCAGACATACGGCAATCGCATTTTCTGAAACAATGGGGAAAGCCTATAACCTGGGTGTGAAACAGCGTATGAAACTGGTTACGCTAATCATGGAGTGCTATGAATTAGCAGGAATAGTGCCTCATGATCGCTCAACCTGGAATCGTGTAGCACCGACCATAGAAGATGTGTGGCAGCGATATCTGGCTCAGGAAAAAGTAGAAGAAGACTCATTGTACGCCGCGCTTTATAACTTAGCTGGGTTTCAGATATTTGAAACAGACCCAGAGAAAATGACCAGTCTGTATGATCTGGTGGATGGTGTCACAGTTATCGAATTGGCTGGCTACTCATCAGAGATTCAAAACCTGGTGGTTGCGCTAACCCTAGATCTGTTTTATGCACAAATGCAAAAACGCGGCAAGCCAGTGATTCAGGGGGATTATCGTCAGCTCACCAAGATGATTCTGGTGGATGAGGCAGATAACTTTATGCGCCAGGACTTTTCCAGTCTGAGGAAGATCCTTAAGGAAGGTCGTGAATATGGTGTTGGAGCGATCCTGTCAACGCAGGAAATTACCCACTTCAAAACTGGAGAGAACAATTACGCTTCATATATTCTAACCTGGGTTATTCATCGTGTGTCCGAAATTAAAAATGCGGATATCAAGGCTGTATTCAACGTGGATGATAAGGGAGAACAGGAGTCGTTAATGGGGCAGATTCGGCAGCTTGAAAAACATTTTAGCCTGTATGTTGATGGGTATAAGCGGGTTAGTAAGATGCGAGATCGGGCGTTTTGGGAATTATAAGAAGAGAATTTATTTTTGAGATTCAAGGGATTAACAATGGCAACAATTACTGATTTTATTATTTTAAACAAAAAACTTGAAAAATACTTCAGATTACTTTGTGATGTAACTGGATATAATGAACATGAACTATTATCAGATGTAAACAAGAAACGATTCGGTTTCTATTTTTATATATTAGAAAATGTCTGTGATATTGATGGAAATAATGATGAAATTATAGACTCTATAATTGATTCTGATTTTAACATGAGATTTTTCGACGAAAAAATCAATGACTCAGGAATGGATGCTGTATTTATTGATGAAGACAAGAAGTGCGTGAAATTGTTTAATTTTAAATATAGAGAGACATTCAACAGTGATAAAACTCAATGTTTAAATGATAATTTCATATCCACTAAATTCTTAAACTTATGTTTGAGTCAGGACAATAAAAAATTCAATAAATATCCAGAGAAACTAAAGAGCAAATTAAATAAATTAAATGATATTTTTCTGCGACCTAAGGATATATGGGATGTAACTCTTTATCAAGTGAGTAATGAGGCGAAAGAAGTTCGGGAGATTGATGCTGAACTAGAAAATTTATCATCCCTTTATCAGATAAAAATAGAATCATTAGCACTACCAACTATATCACAATTCATGTCGATTCGCCCGAAAGATATTAATGCCAGTATGATTCTAAGCAAAGATGCATTAATGTGCTATAGTGAAGACAATAAGGCAACAGCAAAGTCTTATATATTAAGAGTCAGATGTGATGAAATCATACGCATTACCTCCGATGATGAAACATTACGGCTTGAAAAAAATCTAGAAGATATCTCAATATTAGCTGAGTCCTCTATTGAGTATGGTGTGCTATTTGATAATGTTAGAGGTTTTGTTAAAAACTCAAAATATAACCCCAATATTGGCGCAACTATAAAAGACAATCCAACTAAATTTTTCATGTACAACAATGGCATCACAATGGTGGCAAATTCAATATCAGCAACGAATTTAGCTGGCAATCTCTCAATGCGATTGGATATTAATGGCTTCCAAATAGTAAACGGTGGACAGACTCTTAGAGCCATTCATAAATTCAATAAAGATAATAAAGATAATATCAGTAATTATTTGTGCCATGCTGAAGTGCTTCTTCGGATATTTATGCCGGATATTGAATCTAATGACATACATAAAATCGCTGAATATACAAATAGTCAAAACGCTATTAAACCATCAGATTTGAAATCATTAGCGGCAGAACAAATAGATATAGAAAGATATCTTGGCGAACATAGCATTGAATATATAAGAAAATCAGGAGATACTGGTACTGATGATAGCAGACATTATGATTACATGATTAAAATGGAGACATTCGGTCAAATATTAAAAGCTATTAGTGGCCACCCTGATAAATCCACTAACAGTATGAAGGATATTTTTGAGAAAGACTACGAAGCTTTGTTTATTAAAAACTTTAAAATAGAAAAATCCCCCGAGATAATAATTGACTATTACAATATAATTAAATCATATAAAACCTCTGATTATCGCGGAAATCAAATAAAATATTTTTATATTCTTTATCTAAAAGCAAAGGGAATTAATGAACCATACATTAATATTATAAAAAAACTTGAAAAATGTATTTCTTCTTATAAGACCGATGATATGTCAGTGGTGAGAAAAATGGGATTATCTGGTTTTAAAGAATATGTAAATAAAAAATTCGGCATAAGCCAATAAATATTATATTTATAAGACTGAGCATGCCATAATTATTTAATATGATTATGGTGTGCTTCAACATATAAAATCATTAATATTATATTCATCATAATTCAAGCTGCATGTACTGCGACTTGAATTATTCATAGTATATATTATTTTTTATAATAAAACTACTTAGAAAGATTAATGTTGAAAGTATTTATAAAATAGTTCATTTTATTGTTCTGTGGATTTGTTCTCTACTGAGTCTATACATTGATCATTTATAACTAATTTTATCTTATCACAAATAATAAGGATGACTGTTTGTATATATAAATAAATCATTCTTATAGATACCATTAACAAATTCACCAATTCTCTGCTAATGTTTTATCCATATAGTTTGCCCCATAATATATGGATAACGAACTATGAGAGGCTTTCTAAGTTTACAGTGAGAATAACTAATACTTTTATCATCAAAAATAAAGTATTTTTTAGTTTGGATTGGTTATTTTGATTTATCTATAATATTTATATGTACAGATTATTTTCATAATATTAAAAATGTAATGGTATATTATCTCCTAGAACGAAACCAACCCTCTTTTCACGTCTAACCACATAAGGATTCAGTTTTTACAACGTGCAGAAGTACAACCGTTAACGAAGATCTGCATATTATCAAAGAATTGAAGTGAATAAGTAAGCATTGTTAATATAATAGACAAAAATGAATATAGTTTGGCTATGACCATCATAAAACTCCATTGCAGGCTCAAAATAGATTATTGCTATCCGAATATAAGATGCCTTTTGCAATTATCGTTTTTTAAGATCTGCACTAAGTTTTAACTACTCTCCGATTTATTGGGTGCAGGTTTCAATGGGCTCATCTTTATGTTTATGCAATTTTCATGTTCAAAAAACGAAAAATTAATCTTATTCATTTAAATGGAATATTTATTATTTTTATAATTTCACATATAGAACAAATTTCCATTATCAATATTCTGTTTATCTAGCGAAGAGGTCCAATAAATTAGACCTCTGTATAATTATAATCCTAATGCAAAATCTCTTAGGTTACGATAATTCCTTAATCCAGCAATCCCATCTTCAACATGCGCAGCCCATGCTTTAACCATATCCTTCTGAGCTAACTGCGGATAAAGCATCTTCAATACCAATTCCGTAGTCTGTAATGTCTCCCCCAGCCACGTAATCTTATCCAACACCAACGAGCCATCCAGTTTCCGATTATCCCGTTCCGATGAATAGCGAAACTCACTTTCCACCGAGCGGAAAAATGCCAATCGGGCAGCGACATTAGGTGTGATCCCTGTATACCCTTTCAATCTTTTAAGCTGCTCTTCAGTCTGACGACTCAGCACCATTCGATTCGGGAGCATCAGACAGCCTCCTTAGTTAATTCCCAGAAATAACCGGGCTTCAACGCTGATGATTTAGTATGCGTATTAAATACAATCTCGTAAGCATGAGAAATATCATCACGTAACTGGTCAACAAAATAACGCTCATCTACTTCCGTATCGGTAGACAATAGCACCACTTGATGGCTAGCAAATGGGAAATAATGGTTAATTAGTTTATCCCGATGTTGTGAATCCAGACGTCCTAATGGCGTATCAATAATCACCGGCAAATCACGACCAGAAGTTTTTGCCAGCGCCTCAAGAATAGCAATGGCATAAATTTGCTTTTCACCGGCAGATAATAGCTTACGATTAATGACAGCTCCCTTCTCATCAATTAACTCAACATCAAATGTCTCTGGGTTAATATGAGCACTCAGTTGCATATCTTCTTTACGAGCCAGTTTGCGATAGGCAACTTCAAAATTAGCAGATAGCGTCTTTACTCTCGCCTGAGTTAATACGTCGCTATACCGATCGAGTAAATTAATTGTTTCCTGCGCATTTTTAAAGGCGCTACTAAAGCCATGCTGACTGCGGGCCGCATCATGCAGTTTTTGCACCTGACGGACACAATCCAGTTGCTGTTGCTTAACCCGTTTAGCGTCTTCCAGCAATGAAAGATATTTTTGCCGCTGATTTTCACGCTGCTTATCCAGATCGCGCAGCTTTTCAAAAAGATCCATTAACTGCTCATCTTCCGGAGCACGGGCAATATTGGCAGCGGCTTGCTCTAGTAGCTGTTCAATTTCTGCTAACTGAATACGGTAAAGATCGAAGCGCTGCCATGCCTTTTTACTGTCCTGCTCTATTGATTGCTGGAGCATGCCGGCTTCACGTTCAGAAATATCAAACAACAAATCGCCCTTCGGCTTAGTTGCCATATATTCTTTCAGATTATCAGTAATCGCCTCGGCTGCAATTTTACTGGTAGTACTAGAGCGTAATGCAATATCGTTTCTGAGCTGGGCCAAAAATAGCCTTAACTCTTTTTCAAAGCTTTGAGCTTGTTTGATCTGTGTTTCATCAGCAATTTTTTCCAGCAACTCGGATAAAATATTGGGAGCCAGTGCATAAGGTAATGATCCATCACATTCCTGACGCAGTGCTTTTTCCAGGCGCTCCTTATCTTTTAGCAGTGTTTCAACTTTCTGCTTTTCCTGCGCTTTTGTCTGCGCAAATGCACCGCCCTGCGCATTCAACAAGCCTTCATAGCGAATAATGTCTTTAGACAGAAACTCGATTCTAGATTTGGCAAAATCAGCTTTTTCCAGCAATGCTTCTGTCTGACAAGCTAAGTCTCTACTTTGTTTTTCCAGCACTTCAATCTGCTGTTGCTGAGTTTCCGCTAACTGGCTGGATTGTTGGCGCTTAACGAAAATCATTAAGTCATTACGCAGTTTGGATATCAGATCCAGGCCCAATAAACGGCGTACAGCGGTGCGCAAAATATTGCCAGATTCATCTTCTGCCAGTTCTGCAATTTTCTCGCCATCAAAAAAGAACAAATCAGCAATACCATGAGGAATTAATTCATTAAGAAACCCCTGGCACTGATCATAATCCAGTTCACTGAGTGGTTGGCCATCCTTTTGTAAAGAAAGGCGATCTTTCTTGCCCTTTTTCCAGGTTCGCGTAACGGTAAACTCTGATTCCTGCCCCCCCTTATTATAGGTAAAGGTCAGTTCAACAGCCGCCTCTTCCGGTTGCTCAATATAGTACGCACCTTTGTGAATCAACGAACTAAGATGCTCAATATAATCCTGTTGCTGAGTCGCGAGCCCAAATGCCAGCCGCCCATACAATGCCAGTCGGATAGCCGACAGAATAGACGTTTTTCCTGCACCATTTAAACCGCCAAACAGCACAATCGGACGAGGGTTTACTTCATGTGGCCGCTTTCTTGGAGCCAGATCAATCGTGTGAGTACCGTTAAATACCCGAAAATTATGTAATACCAGTTGTTTAATGAGCACGTTCGTTTTCCTCGCCGACCAATACAGAGGATTCGCTGGCATCGACAATTCTGCGCTGTAAAACCTGAAGTTCAGCTTCCAGCTTGGTGATTTCTTCCTGGTGAATATCCCGGTCGTTACGTTTTTGTAGCGCTGCCTGCTGTTGCTGAATCTCTTCGAGACTACCCCAATCCTGTTTTAAAATGGTGCCAAGTTTGTCAAAAATCCCCTGACGGCGACTTAATCCTTCCATTGAAACTTCCAGCTCAATCAATTTCATCACCATCTCTGGCACAACATCAAACCCCTGAGCTATCTGCACCAGCAAATCGGCATCGCTGGCGTCAAAACGTGATTGATCGTCTACGACCCAATCCAGATCCCGCTGGTACACCTCACGGTAAATACCTGGTAGTGTGTCGTACCAGTCTGGTTCATTAGGATCTTTCAACCACTCCTGGCGGATAGCGTGAAGCTCCGGATGCGTAATCAACGTGATGGTGTGGCCCTGAGCATTCAAATCTCGCTCAATCTCCAGCAACTCTTTAAGCCACTGCTGACGGTATTTGAGCCAGTAAGGACCGGGAACATGCTTACGCTCTGCACTAATTTCTTCGCCATCTTTTGCATATTGATAACTGACTTTGCCAGTACGACGCTTATAGTTGCGAAATGTATCCTTATTTGCGGGATCTGTAGTGAATGCCAGCAGGTCGCGGTATTTCAGCAACGGAGCCATCCACTCTTCGCCATTTTTAATCAGGCTCTCCATCGCTTTATCTTTGGTGACAACGGTACAGGTCCAGCAACCAAAGCGAGAATTACCACAGGAAGGTGTGCTTTCATCAATCACCAATGGGCATTCACCCTGTGCGGATGAGTCCATATACAACGTCCACAGAGGGCGATTATTGCCCCCCCACGGACTTTCCCATTCATCAATATCTTCAGGAGCATATCGGAATGCGCCGCGCAGCAACTTCCAGACATCTTCGACATCCCAGCTATCAATGGGCGTATAAATAAAGGCATTCGCCAGGGTAGTATGCCGGGCAAGTCGAGACCCATCAATTTTGTGTTTTGCGATCACCTGAGCACGAGAAGCACTTTCGCTGCTGCGCGATCCCAACACCACAATCACTTCATCAAACTGGCTGACTTTATCTTTAATAAAGTCGCTAACCGGGTTGATTTTCATACGCTCGGTACACCAGCGAAAACTACGGGTAGGGGCAGGATAGCCTTTACCCAGCAAATTAACCCAAAAGGTTTCATTGGTTTTCGGCGTTACCGCATGTTGAGTAATTGGCAGGCCATTACGTTTAGCGCCAGCTTCGATCTGCAACATGGTTTTCTTAATGAGATCCACCACTACCGGTGTTTCTACCAGCGTATCGGACGACACAACAAAAACATCTTTACTACGCATTTCCGGAGGCAAGCCCAGCAAAGCCAGATACACCAGCGTAATAACCGCTGATGAGTCTTTCCCGCCACTGTAGCCAATCACCCACGGACGTTTATCAGCACAATAAATCCGCTGAACTTCAGCAACATATTCAGCCAGAGGACGCCCGGCGAATAGCTCCTGATTAATAAAATCTTCGTACTCGGCCAGATCGAAGGCCTGAACTAATTTACTCATGAGACAACCATTTGAGCTTCAAGCTCCTGTTCTTCAGGAGTGAGGGGGATAGAGAGTGCGATTTTCAATGCATTGCAGGTTAACTGAATAGCAGTACTGGTCTTGCTTAGTTTACCGTGCTGCATTGCTCGTTTGATGAGATCAGGGTTATTTCTGCGCCAGTTAAAGGTTTTGAGCGCAGTAATTTTCTCCGGCCACTCTTCAGGATAATCCGTTAATAAGGTACAGCCCAGTTGGCCGAGCGCCTGCAACCCAATGCCGTGAGCATGGATATAGTCCTGTCGTAACTGAACGGGAGAAACTTCCTTTTTAGCTGCCAGCTGCCAATCCGGCATCACATGAAAAATAGCCTGCCAGTAGCGACTTGCTAACTGAACACATTCGTCAAAATTGCTCTGTTTGGGATCTTTACCCAACAATGCACGAGTAGCCTGCTTGATGCTACTTAATGTAAATAATTTATTAGACCGCTGACTGATACCCGATTTTTCCAGCTCCGTCATCCCGATAAATGGTTCTACTGACATTGCCAGATACCGCGCCAGGTTTGAACTAGCGTCACGATGATCGTACAGCGATGCCAGTGAAGGACTGGGGCGAATGGCGTATTTATTTAGATCAGCGAACATCTGCTGGCTGCGTTTTAATCCCTCATCGACAAAAAACAGCACCGGAATGTTATCCTGCCCCAACTCCGGGCGAGCATCTAAAGCGTCTTCAATCGCTTTACGGCGATGCTGACCATCATTGATTAAAATTTGCGCATCCATTGGCACACATAACATACCAAGGTTGTTAGAACCAGGAAACTCATCAAACTGAACATCAACGGCAATGGACGCCGTTAGCGCTGAAAATACATAATCTTTAGGATTGTCCAGCAGATAACGTACCATTTCGGGGATGCGTGATTTATTTAGCGTACGTTGAGCGCGTAATTCTGGGGGGACATCATTTTCATCAAAACTGAAAATTTTGGGGATAATCCTCATTGGGCATGTGGCGATGTAGAAGGGGCGACCAGCCTGTATGCCACGTATAGCTGGAAACGAGTAGCAATAATCTGCATCAACACTAGCCATACTGTAATCCGTCTTAAACATAGGGTGAATTGAGTAACGTAATATTTTACGTAATATATGATGCAATTTGTAGCTTTTTTACGTAATTTTTTGCGTACTTCATTCCATTTCATCCTCAAATTATCACCAACTTTTCAGGGCTAAGTTTTCAGACTGATTAACGTGAGAGAATGAGATTTCCCCCTTCTGGGCCGTGAGCGTTTCCTTTGTGGCTCATTTTGCGAATCGACTGTTATGGCAGGTATTAGCAGGTAAGCTTATAATATTGTCTATTCACAAATTTACGATAAATTCAAGGGGGAAACTCAATTTCCAAAAAATGAGTTTCCCCTTTCTGTGCCAGAAATTACGGTGTAATCTCTCTCCTGCAATAAGCTGTCGGTTGACAGCCCCTTTGGCTTCATGGTCTGCAAGAAGCCCCTGATTTATCAGGACGACCAGCCCCCTGCTACCGGTACGACCTCCGCAATACCGGAACGCGAAAGCGTTTGAGGCGAAGTACATATATACAGGACGGCTCCATCGTCATCGCTTAACGGCAACAGCTTTCACTGGCTGAACGGCTTCTCTTTGCCGGAATTTCTCCGGCCCACTTATACCCTGCTGATAACTAGCGCCCTTTACATGACGGGCTGCGGCCTGCATTGCTGAAGGCTTTGCTGCCGCGTGACCGTTAACCTGCACCAGACTGTTAATTTTCAGCGCCTGCGCCAGACCAGGGCGTCAGTCGCTCACGCGCAGTGAGAGACTGACGCCCGCAGAAATTTTCATCTGCACCAGTCATATCAACTGTTCCAGCCACAGGCGAGCTTCTGACGTCGCTTTTCAGCATTTATTTCAACCATTCATTCACAAAAGGAGAACATGAGCCAGTACCGGAGGGGGACCACCAGGACGGTCCGGGGGATGACCAGCTCACGCTGGCGGCTGCTCTGAGAGCACAACCGATACCCCGCAAAACCTCAACAGCCGTCGCCCCGGCGCTCAGGTACTGCTCGCGGCCCCGACAAAAATCAGGGGCTATCGGCCTACGCGCCGGGGAAAGCTGTATCCGTTGTTTGTTGTGGTTTCGTGAAATCAGGAGTGAGAGAAGAGGAATACGTAAAATGGGTATGCTGGAAAGAGAGATGAAAAACCTGGCGCGGCAGGCTGGCGGGTCGCACAAGACTGTCCATGACCGTATCGCCACGGCAGGGCGTTTCTGCGAGCGCCTGATGGAACTGAACGTTCAGATACGCTATGTCCACCATTTAAAGGCGAAGCATATTGAGGCGTATATTCAGATGCGGCTGGCGCAGGGTATTAAGAAACAGACGCTGCATAACGAAACGGCGGCTATCCGTAAAATACTGACGCAGGCCGGGCGCGAAAAGCTGGCGCAGAGTGAGCGGATATCGAATAAATCGCTGGGGCTGGCTGGCGTATCCCGCAATGGTACGCGGAAAGCCATCACGCCGGAATATTATCAACAGATGGCAGAAACAGCCCGGATGAAAGATGCAGGACTGGCAGCGGCGCTGGAGCTGGCGTGGCTGATGGGGTTACGTTCACAGGAGGCGGTACGCTGTTCCCGCTCATTGCAGACATGGCGACAGGCCCTGGAACATGGAGATACCCGGCTAACCATCGTGTTTGGCACCAAAGGCGGACGGCCCCGCGATACTCTTATTCAGGATGCTGGCGCAGTTAAACAGGCGCTCGATAATGCCATTGCGGTGGCAGGACTGCGCAACGGCAGGCTGATTGATGCGGCGAGCCTTAAACAGGCAATGAAATACTGGCGCAACCAGACTTTGCGTATGGGGCTGACGGGCAAATACTCCCCGCACTCACTGCGCTACGCCTGGGCGCAGGACGATATCCGCCGGTATCTGGCGCAGGGGTTCAGCGAAAAAGAGGCACTGGCAATGGTGGCGATGGACCTGGGGCATGGCGACGGGCGCGGTCGCTGGGTGAAACAGGTGTACGCGCACGAATGGAAGAAGGAATAACGGCTTTCATGACTGGCGCTAAATAATACGTTATGCAGTAACGGCGGTCATTTCTCTGATGCAGCAGTCAGGGAAAATCAAACCGGATAGCGCCGTTACTGCGTAACGCCAGCAATTTGCCACTCCCTCTTTACTGGATATGGCGCAGAGAGCAATGGGTATTGATGATACAGATCCAGACTACAATAACGCTTCTGGTGCAGGCTCTCATGATACCTATCTGAATAAGCTGACTCCGTCGGAAAGGGAAAGGGTTATAAAGGTTAAAGGTGGCTAAGGGTAACAGCCCTTACCAGAAAAGGCCGAAAATCAAAGGGTCACAAACTGGCGCAACCCTGAATAGTTATGATAGTTGAATGCTGGTCTTGTTGATCACAATACAGCCTGGTGTGTACAACTTGTTCATTAACTAACCGCACTGCACGTTCACAACACCCCATCCAAAGAACAAAATGAATGCTTCCGGACTGCCGTCCTCACAGGCCGCTATACCGTGCTAAACAAGTACGCCAGTAAGTACGCGAGAGAGAAAATGAGATGTTTTTTATAAGCGAGGATGCTGCAACTTATTGATTTAACTGGTGCCGATAATAGGAGTCGAACCTACGACCTTCGCATTACGAATTATAAGAATCCGTTTCTAATTCAAAGAATTACCCCATCAACACTGCGCTCACACGTCCCACCACATCAAAACATGTAAAGCCTTGCAAGCCATTGTGAGGCCTTATGTGTCTCAGTTTTGTCCCACCTTGTATTACGACTTGCATAGCCGATGAAGATAAACGTGATGACAAACTGTACAGAAGTCTTCTTTTCTTTCACGACCTCCTATACCCTACATGCATACCTTTCTACCATAAAAACATCTTCGAACCATATCATGTTGTCAGATCATAATTTTGCTATAAAGAATCTATCCATATAATTTTGATGGGTGTACAGTGGTGTTTTATTTTTTGTTTGAACAATAGAAAATCTAGCGTAATCAATTGAATCATAACAAATATTTTTTGGGGAGTAACCTGTGCTTACAGAAAAGCAATTGCTTGATCTTATTAAGGCATTACAGTCGTCAAATTTCTCGACAGCAGAAATTATCTGGTTAAGTCTCGCCGTAGTTATCGCAGCCCTAGCAATGAGTTTCCTAGTTTCAATAATTACAGAATGGGCTAAAATTTCTGCAACCAATTCTAACTTCGAAACCCTACGGGAACAATTATCTATAAACACAGTTACTATTAAAGATATAGAGAAAAAAATAACATCTGAGATATGGATCTCTCAACAAATTTGGCAAAAAAAATATGATATGTATGAATTCATCTATGCACAATTGCTAGCAATTAAAAAATGGGCAGACAATGAATTTCATATAATTGAACTTCATATGATTCCAGGATGGATTGCAAGCAGTTACCAGCCATATTTTAATGAAGAGCAAGAAAAACAATTTTACCAAGAAATTCAGCAGGCTCAAGCAGATATTGAGAACTCAATGAATGATAAAGACGTCCAAACTAAAAACAAAGAATTACAACAAAAATTAAGCATTGCAATGATATCGTTAACTGAAATATTAATAACAAAAGCAATTCTTTTGAATACTGATGTAACTATAAAATTAGAGGAGTTAGTCGAAAATATTGGCTTAGAACCGTCTCCACTGGATTATGAAGAACCAGATGATTATGGGCAAAGAATAAGATTAGCAATTGATAGTGCATTGAAAGAGATAAGAATGATTGCAATTTCCGATCTGGAAATTAAGCATCATGAATGTTAATACTCTGTAGTGATGAATCGGAGAGCGGAGGTTTTAATCCTCCCGCTCAGGACAAAAATGAATAGTTACTTATTATGTTTTTGCAATAGTTAAACCAGATCGTTTAATATACTCATCTAACGTGCCAGAGGTGTCATGTATTTTCGCAACATGATAATTGAGTAAGCTAATTTCTTTAGTTTGTAATTTTGGTGGAGGAATATCCGCTCTACCGCCATCCACAGATACCAATAAAAACCTGTCTAGGAATGCTCCGTCGTAATAAAGCTCATACCAATATCCAGTTGCTCTGGGATCTGGATAATTGTTAGCCCAATCTTCTATAAAATTTTCACATTGAATTCCTTCATCAATGAACTTGGCTCGAAAACGAAGACGTGGGTCTTCTTTAAGGAATCGTTCGCTAGCCCATTCCCTTGAAATCCCATGCCAATCTTGAGATGGTTCAGTTTTGGGTATGAAATTTAAGATTTCCTCATATGTCATATCTCTGACAGGTTTACGTTCTGGTAAAAAATATTCTGCTACCGATGGGCTGGCTAAGAACAATGAACTAAGCATTCCCAGAGCGAATGCGATAGGTTCTATATCAAATCCTGATATCCAAAAAAAAGCTGCTATCAAAGCGGCCCCGAAAAAAATCCCCCCCAATACTCTAAGGGGATGTTGATATTGTTTTATCCATAACCAGATTGGTGTTAACTTAATTTTCATCTGCCATTCCGATTTGTCTAACTTATTTAGAATTAAGAGGTTGAAATTAAGAATAGATAATCATACTCACTACGGGCTTTGAATTTTGATATTACAATTATTTCATTTTATTTTCAATTAATTATACGTTATTTATTGAACAAGTTTCCATGCCCTCAGTTAACCAAAATGTCCGTTTCTAGCACACAGCAGCCCTATAGACAGTGGAGTAAAGTCATGGAGGATCGGTGGGAGGAGATGCAAATCCTCTCATACAAAAAATACGTAAAATCTATAACAGCTGGAAATCATTCAATACTCGCACTATTGGAAGTTCACCAGCCAACCGCAGCACGTTCTTGCATACGACGTGCCTGCGGTTTCAACTCCCGCCAGCTCCACCAATCATGATTGGGTGGCGTAAGGATAATACCAACAAAAACAGCAAGTTATCAGTCCAAGCAGGACACCAACCAGACGGTGAGGATACAAAAAAAGATACGCAAAGGAGCCGCGGTGCCCTAGTGACTTGAAAGCCCACAGATGTGGGCTTTTATGGAATAAAGTACTTGAACCAACAGCAAGAAATCAGTCTTGATGCTAAGTACTAGTGATGAAGCCACAACAACTGCTCTCATAAAAACGAAGACACTTATCGTGCCACCATCAAAATCTTTGTGAGTGTATCCATTTCTTTTTACTTGAACAGAGAAAACAATAATGCTGCTTATTTGCACAGTAAAATAATACTGTATACAAACACAGTGTAGAGGAAGTTTTATGCATATTCCAACTAGCATGAATGTCTTTCTGTCATAAAATTAATGTCTGTTATAAGCAGTGAGCCCAACCGATGCATGCAGCACATAGCGAACCCAAATTACAGCCTTTACAGCCACTATTGTTCACCATTAGACAGATGCGAACATTTTCCTGTATGAAGATATTTAGACTGCTTTTATTTGTCTAAAAATTCTCTCTCTTGTGCTGCATTTTACTCTTATTTTCAAGCATAAGAAACATTGCTGCATTTTGCTCCCAAGATATTTTAGATAAAAACATTTTTTTAGAAAATGATTGTTCCAATTCTCCCAAAAACGAATCAAGCCACCAATAATATTCCCATCCCTTAGTTGTTAATAAAGACTTGGCATTAAAATCCACTGTAACTACCAAACCTACTGAATAAATTGAAAATGAATTAAACTCTCTACCCAAATAAAGATTTCCAAATTTCATTGGTAGATTAGCCCCGAATCCCTCGAACACAGGGCGATAATTAATCTTAAATCTTTTAGTAACAATACTTATACTAGAGTCGCTCTCTCTTGTGAGCGAACTACTTTTGGGAAGAACTATTTCAAAATGGTCAAAAATTGCGCCTCCATTGCCATATGCATATACAACTTTACCTATAGATGGTAAAGAACTATAATCCATAAATTGCTCACGTTCATCCATAGCTCTAGAAAAAGTATCAATAAATCTATTCCCCATAAGAACATCAGGAATACTTTTCCTATCTAGTTTAACCAAATAATCATCGGAAAAAGTTTCATCATCATTAAAATAGCTACTTAAATGAAGAGCAAGTTTTCTTAAAACATAATACTCAATCGCCTCAATAAATAGTGCATTTGCTTTCATTTTTTTGCTATTTATCCCCTTCCCTTTAAAATCAAAAGCATAACCAATTGGTCCCTCAGTCCATGATTTATGAATAGCCTTATTTTCCGCGCATAATCCTTTTAGGTAACGGCTAACCTCTTCGGAAAAATCGTAGCCTTCAATTGATATCAACTCTTTTTTTTCATTGTCTAAACACACAACCCCCTCAAAATCATATTTCCCATTATTCATAGGATAGGCGTTACGCAGAAAGATTGTGGCACCTAAAATTATTAGTAGCGCACCAACAACAATCATTTTCAAAAATGACAAGTTAAAATAACCAACAACGCCTGATGACAGTATATTTACGCCCAAGGCAATTAACACCGCAACAATGAACACTTCGAATATATTTGTTTTAACGGCTAGTAGATCTGCTATTTTTTTCTTCATAGTGCACCCAATCCAACTTATACTCTCATCATTAGCCTACGGCCAAACTCAAATTTGCACTCTTATGTGCAATTGGACCCTCAACACTACAACTTTTATATCTTTATTACAATGCATTAAATATAGAGTAGTTAGCTAAGTGCAACGATAGGACAGAATTGTACCCGAAGCACAATATCTACAAACGGTTTAACATTAGTTGCAAGTGCGGACCACTTTTTCTATCTGCCTATATTTTCAGGCTGCTGCTGGTCGGTAGTTTCTATGTATAGCCGCTTTCACCGTCAATGACGCATAAAGTCTATCTTTCCCTACTTACTGATGAATCAGAACGCGACATTCCACTCATCCTCAGAATCCCTCAGAAGGTTCAATATAACGCCAAGCACCGAAGTTCCGCTTATGAGTGAACATGATGAACAACTATATCTTGCCCTGTTCTATGGGGATACCAACCACAATAGTGGGACAAACCGCCATTAATTAACTCATGCTCTAAATCTTCGTCCACCAGCACGACAAGATGCCGCATACTGCGCCCCAGTCGGTCCAGTTTCCAGACCACCAGCGTATCACCTGCCGATAATGTCCTGAGCAGTTTTTTCAGTCCAGGCCTTTCGGACTTTGTACCGCTTATCTTGTCTTCAAAAATCAGCTCGCATCCTGCACAGTTCAGCGCATTACGTTGTAGCTCTGTGTTCTGGTCATTTGTTGACACACGTACATAGCCAATAAGCATGGTAGATCTCCCTACAAAAGCAGGAATGATGCCATTTGCTCGTTATTTCTGCATTTTCATAAACGTTGGTTTAGGAGAAGCGGCGAAAAGGGATGTGGGCACAGGAGATAATCAGATACCGGATATGGGAGCATTCGCTTCTGGTTCGGGATGGTTCAGGCTACCAGGTGGATATATTGTTCAGTTTGGCACTTTTTCAGGAAACACGACCCGCTTTATCAGTGGACACTTCCCTATACCATTCCCTAATCAGCCGATGGTTTCAGTCAGTGTTATGTCTGATGCCGTTCAGTCAGACCCGTCGAATCCTGCCCCGCAGGTTTTGTCTGTAAATTTTGAACATATCAGTAATTCAGCGTGGCGTGTGGCAACCAGTGATATCTCACAGCAATACAGATTCAGTTATATTTCGATAGGACGGTAGAAATGCAGAAATATATTTTCAGTGCCGATAAAAATGCGTTTTTCCCTGTGGAGCTTAAAATCGCTTATCAGGAATCCGGCGAATGGCCCGGTGATGGAATCGAAATTGACGACACTGTTGCCGCCGAATTTATGAAGGAAGCACCAGAAGGAAAATACAGAGGTGTCATCGACGGAATGCCTGCATGGATTGATATTCCACCGCCAACTCATGAGGAACAAATTGCCGCAGCCGAACTGGAAAAGCAGCAATTGATTAATCAGGTCAACGAATACATAAACAGTAAGCAATGGCCTGGTAAAGCGGCGATTGGTCGCCTGAAAGGTGGGGAACTGGCGCAATATAATTTGTGGCTGGATTATCTGGACGCACTGGAACTGGTCGATACTTCCGGTGCGCCAGATATTGAATGGCCTACGCCTCCGGCAGTTCAGGCCAGATGACGTCCGGCGCTGTGCTGGTATCTGTTGCCGTCACCGCGTCAATATAATCCAGCACAGCGTTAAGTCGGGTGTTTTCTGGCTGCGTCAGCTTCCGCCCGGCCTGTAATTTCAGTTGAATCAGACTAATGGAAGCCATTGCAGTATCAATCAGTGACTGACGCTGTGCTTCTGCCGCGCCTACTGCGGCGCTATGCTGTGCCTCAGTATCTGTCACCCATTTCTCACCATCCCATTCATCGTATGGCGTTAACGGGGCGATAGTGGTTGTATTTTCAGGATAATCACCCGGAGCTGTGATTTCTTTCGATTCTCCTGTTTCGGTGCTATAGATGATTTCACCGCGATGGTCTGGCACATATTCCCATGAGTTAAAATCTGCAGAACGGCAGATTGCATAATCAGCTTTGTATGCGCCTGGAGCATCTAAACAGGAACATGCCGGAATGCCGACACCCACAGCAAGATATTCAGTTGATGTGGAAATATATTCCCGCGTTTCACCATCATAATTATAAATGGTAATGACTCCCGCTTTTATGGCAATGAGTTCGTTATTTAATACGGCTTTATTCATCAGGCAGCCCTCACGATATAATTAAAGGCAATGTTACGAGGACGGTTTTCGTTTGCAGTTGGAACAATTCTTGAAGCATCAAGGCCAATCACTTTTGGGTAAACAGCGCCATCTGTTCTTTCTGTCACCATACTTCTGATTAAGGAGAAATAACTATTGTTCCTTGAGGGGTTCAAAGGCACTATGGCCCCCTTAAACGAGCCTGCTGTTTCCCATATTGAATAATTTTCAGTGTTTACAGTTCTGAACTCACCATAGATATTACGTATGGCATCGCCCTGAGCTGATAATATTGCCCTCCCCGTATCCATACCACGTCCGTCATCCCAGCCACGAATAAACTCACCACGTAAATCAGGCAATTTATTTGTCAGGTAAGCCTTTGCCAGTTCCGGGTATTCTTCAGCAGAAAAAGCCGCACCATTGCATTTCAGCCAGCCTGTTGGCGGAGTGGCTGAAGGCCACGGAACAGGTACACCAACGGGTAATGCCGAACCTTCTCCCAAACCAAGGTTTTCGAGAGCCGTTTTCACCGTGCCATCCGATTTGATATCGCCAAACGGATTCTTGCGGCTTAACAGCAGCGCACGAAGCGCGGTAAGCAGCTGGTCGTGCCGCGCCTTCTCCAGACTGGCACCGGATGCCTCAACAACGCTACAAAGTTCTTCCTGCAACATGTCAAAGTAGTCATCATCCAGATCGGTGGCAGGCGTGCCAGTCTGGGGGTTACCACGGGTAAAACCGTTCTTACCCGCGCCGAACTTATCCTTCTGCGCGGTTTTCGTGTCTATACGATGCATGGATTACTCCGGATATTTAAAAATTACGTAGGTATGCGACGGGCAGAGTTTGTTAAGCACACACTCGACAACGGTGTCACCCCAGATACGCAGCGCGGAATCACAGGGATCGCCACATGTCATCCAGGTGGTGTTTGTGGCGGCTGGCATGTTGACCTGCCAGTAATACCGCCATTCCGGCGCATTCACCGCGTCAGTACAGGCCGATGAGCAGGTGAACGTGCTTTTGTCGTATCGCGTGATGGTAGCGTCTGGTCTGCCCAGGGCAGCAAGCTGTGCAAGATAAAAATTCTCGTTGATGCCGCCCGCCAGGTTAACCTTCGCATCCAGCCGTTGCTGACGCTGGCGAAGGGTCTGTGTCCCTGCGGGAATACATTCATCCGGCAGACCGCACAGACGCTCCCAGCGGTTTATCAGTTCAGTGGTGGTGCGCGGATCCAGCTCCCGCATCAGGGCTTCCGCACGCTGATGAACGCGGGTTAATGACGGTGCCGCACCGGCAATCGACGGATCGCTGGCTGACCACGCCGGACCGGGGGGCAACAGTGCCGACAACAGACGGATGTAATCATCGTTTGTCACGTCCATGAAATCGTCCCCAGTACCGCCAGTTCATTTTTTGCAATGGAGATATTGTCTGCCGGTGCAAGCAACTGATGGCTGTATTCCCCGTTCGCACCGGAAATCGCCTCACTGATACGCGATACCTTCAGTTCTCCCTGCGGATAACCATCACGCAGCAGGAACGAACGCAACTCCGCGGTGATGGCAGCCCGTATTTCCGGTGTGTCCGGCGTCACGCGGATATGAAAATCCACTTTATGCGCCACCGGCCTGAATACATACAAATCAGAGCCTGCCACCGGGGCCAGTGGCTCAATGTGTTGTCTTGCTGCCGTTTCCGTTGATTCTTCCGGAATGGGATTAATCAGGTCACTGCTGGCAATCATCACACCGACAGTCCCCGTTCCCATCCAGTGGCGGTATGTCCATGCACGGGTAATGCCTGGCACTTCTTTAGCCCAGACGACATAGTCCCCGTCAGCCCCGCCCTGAGGCGTCCAGTAATACCGCTCAATGACGCGGGCGCGCCACGTTTCCAGCTCTTCAGTATCAAATCCGCCTGTAAGGGTGTCAGCCACACCGGAAGACGGCAGACCATTCACCGGCGTGACCAGGATTAATGCCGTACCGTCGTCAGCGTTACCGACCGCACCTGCACTTGAGCAGGCGATCGGCACGCGCAGGACACCACCGGAGCTGGTTGCATCGTCAGTTGTCGTGTACTGCACCAGGTCATCGCGCTGAATAACACTCCCGGCGGTCACCTTCAGGCCATCGCTGACACCTTCCCAGCGCATATACCCGCTGGCAGCCGTGGCCCCCTTGCGTGGACACCGTTTCATCGCAGCATGTCGCGCCAGCCAGGACTCATCGCACAGGTCAGGCAGCATGTTCATTGCCAGATAATCGATGTAACCGTAAACCGTATGCAGCGCCGCCGCATACACCTTTGCCCGCACGTCTTCATCCATGCGCCGGAGCGTGTCGCTGACGTCCAGCCTGGCGAATAAATCGTTACGGAGCATACTGATATTTTCTGCCAGCGTCGGGCGCTGAAATTCACTGTCCGCCATGCGTTATCGCACTCCACAGATCATCAAAAGAAATCATTACCGGTCCGTCACGACGCCAGAGAGTGATACTGTTACCCAGTTCATTAATCCCGGTGCGGCGGATATCCAGATCAATACGGGACACCACGCCGTCATCAATCATCCATTGCAGGCATTCGCGGATATACCCCCTTACCGTCTGCACCAGCTGATTGGTCAGTTTGCTGCGCTGAAGCAGCCACAGTCGGGAGCCGTAACGGTCATTCTGTACCGCAGGCCAGGTATCCCCCCACCATCCCATCGGGACATCGGCGTTGTCATCAGGCTCCGCCCGCCGCCAGGTAAACAGGGAAATCACCACGGCGCGGGTCAGCGGATCCAGCTGTGCGCTGGCGCAGGTGCGTTTACCGTTCACCGTCAGCCACAGTTCCATCATGCCTCCATCGCTTTATCAGGTTTGTCGGTGTTACTGCCCTGACCGTTCTCTCTGTGACGATGCCCGTTATAGGCAAGCCGCATCGCTGACATGGTGGTACCGCCGGAGTCGCACAGGTCTTTCACCTGTCCGGTCACTTCCAGGTCCATTTCAAAACGTGCTCTGGGCGCATTGCGAAACGTGATCGTTTTACCTGCACCGTCCACCACGATCCCCTCCCGGGTCAGCGTCACAGACTGCCCCTGATCGTCATAGACAGCCACCTCCCCCGTCTGCAGTCCTTTCAGGCGGTACCGCCGGTCCGACACCGTAACAACCACCGCATGAGAACGGTCGCCATCCGGAAACAACACCACCGCTTCCGCACCGCTGTTTGCCCTTGCGGTAAAACCGTAGGGTTCAAGATGTTCAACCCCTGCTTTGGGTTCACCGGCAATCAGGGACACATCCACGGTCTGACATTTCGTGGCGGCACTGATGCTTTTCACCACGGCCCGCCCAATCAGGCCGAGGAGTTGTCGCTGCATGGCTTCAATCGTCCTCATCAGAACGGGTCCTCCTGTACTCTGGCTTTTTTCTTTTTCCGCGCGCCGGGGGCTTCGGGTTCAGGCAGATAAGCATCAGGCGGGCCGACACGGATTTCCGTCAGGGTGCCGTTCTGGTCCTGAGTAAACGTGACTTCCGAAACAAGCAGTTCGGTATTGTCGAAACCACAGACCGGATCAAAGACAATCACCCGCTGGTTGGGCTGCCACAGCGTACCGTTACCCTGTCGCCAGCCCTGCACCACATAGGTGGTTTCATCCGTCCGCGCCGCCCGTTGTCGGGCTTCAAAGTCAGCACGCACAATACAGCCTGCCCCCGTAGCCTGCCCTGTCTGCCTGATATACATCGGACGGTAACGGGCAATAAATGCGTCCTCTGTGCGGGCCCGCAGCGCGGTGGTGGTGGCCTCACCGAAATCATCGTCGTTTCCGGCACGCTGCCCCGCCACCTGGTAAACAGAAAATCGCTCCCGGATACTCTTCTCCGTATCGCAGGAAAGGATGTTTTCCCCGAGTACCAGCGCAGTATGTGCCCGCGTTGAGCCAATACCGCCAATCACCAGCCTGCCGTGCGGGTCGTCGTAAGCCAGTGCCTGCTGCTGACCGAGTATTTTGTTGATTACCTCAATCACCGTTTCACCGTGATCAGGCTGAACATCAGGAATAACACCCGACGGCGCACCGCTGTTCACCACCTCAATGCCGAAAGGCGCAGCAAGCGCCTGCGCAATCTGCACCAGCGAGCGTCCGTTAAACTGTGTCGGTTCGGCTGCACAGTCAATCAGGTCAGCCGTCAGACTACGTCCGGCAATACCGGTGCTGACCGAACGGGCATCGTAACGAACGGGAGTCGCCTCCACCCAGCCGGTGATCACCAGCTCATCACCAATCAGCACTTCCACTTTTGAACCGTTTTTAATGCGCGGCTGAAGCGTGGTGATACCCTCATCTCCCGGCCACTGGCGAGTGATCTCCACACTGAAATCCCGCGCCAGCCGTTCAATACCGGCACCGATGCGCACCGATGTCCAGCCATTCCACTCCCGGCCATTTACCCGTAGCGTGACATTGTCGTTCATTGCACTGGCACCTTCAGAGGGATCACCGGCACAAAGCCGGGATGCGTAATGGCATTACGCCGGATAATGTCCGCGTCACGCGCCGCGTTATCAAACCAGGTCGCCGCCAGCACCAGCGCGGGTAAAACCTCATCCGGCGTGCGCTGAATGATCCGTGCAGACTGTTCAAGGCGCGTGTTGATATCCGCATTCAGATCTGCTTTCACCCGGCGCAGCGCCAGAAACAGCGCATCACTGGTTGTACGGGACAACTCCTTATCAATTGCCGTATTCAGTGTGTCGCGAATGTCGGTCAGTTCTTCCCACGTTGGCAGGTCAACCGTGTTTTTCACCGCCGGTGCATTGTTCAGTGCCGGATGCGTGACAGAAGGCCAGCCGGTGCTCTGCGCGGGTGTTGTTGACTGCCCCACTGTGGCATTCTGCATCACCGCGGAAGTTGTGGGCGCAGGCAATCGTGTGACGGCATACGCCGCTTCGCTGATTGCGGTCGTACGAAGGGTGCTGGCAACCTCGTTACGCTGCTGCGTCGCCGTGGCGGTGGTTTTACTGTCCGTTTTCCAGACGCCGCGCGGTTGCAGATCGCTGCCGAGGCTGACACCGGAAAGCGTTTTGATCATGGTGACCAGGTCGCTGGCGTTACCATAAAGGCGTTTCCCGGTACGCCACATTTTCTGCACCTGCTCAACGAAATTTTTGCCTGACGATGGCGGCGGCAGAAGTACCGAGATATCCCCCTGCAACAGCCTGGCGGCATCCGATACGGCAGAATCCACCACTTTCATCGCATCAGAAACATACCCAAGCATTATGCTGGCATTACCGATAACGTCGTTCTGCACGAAATCCGCCACACCATCGATACTGAAACCGCTGAAGCTGTCACTGATGCAGTCATCCAGTGCAGAACAGGATGACATCAGCGTCTGCGCCGTCGCCGCACCTGATGTGGGGTAAGAAAGTTCTCCTGCTTCGACAAACTTCAGGTCAAAGCGGACAATACGCCCTTCACTTTTCGATGTGCTGACCCGAACTTCCCCGTCAACACAGACTTTCATCTCACCGTATGTCGGATGGACAAGCGTGCCGGGACCGGGTTTATTCAGCGCGTCAATCAGGCGATCGCGCTGGTCAAAGCAGTCATCTCCCACCACATAAGCTGTGATGGACGGGCGGAAAGTGACTTTTCCCAGATCTTCGGTATAGGGCTTGTCGCGGTTCGGGTATTCATGTGTTTCCACACGGCGACCGGTTCCCGCACTTTCTTCTTCAACCTTAAACGGTACGCCGCGAAATGACGCATCCTGAAGCCTGCCTTTCCACGTCATATAAACTCCGGATACAAAAAACCCGCCAAATCTGCTTTGTCAGTTATTTACATCGCAGAAGATGTGGCGGGGTTCTAATATTTTCAATTACTATCTGAGTTGAACATCAATGGAATAAACATTACTACTCTTTATAAATTTAGAGTCCGTCCTTTCATCAAAGGACTCAAATGACTGTACCTTTGAAAACTTTTTCATTTTATTTTCAAAAATACTTTCATTAACACCAGTTAAATACTTGAATGCTCTACCAGCAAGGACCTCATTACTTAAAGTTTGTGTGTTTTTATTGTCCTTGAAAAACCAAATAATAACCTTTTGTGGACATGATGGATTATAAACAGATATATAAAACTGCGGCTCATATTTTTCATCAGCATCATCGCCAAGCATCTCTTCAAAAGACAATTCTCTCCTGAATTCATATTGACGCTTAGTTATTCCTTCATCCTTTACTATCTCTTGCTTAACTGGTGCAATACCTATAGAAGAGATTAATTCTGACTCATTAAAGCTGAACTTACACTCTTCCGCTGCCAAGTTAAAAGATAAAAGTGCAGATATAAAAAACACAAAGATACGCATAATCATCCCTTCAATCATTTGTAAGGAATGATTATATTAACTACTTAAAGTTGAAAACCCAAATTATGCCAGACAAAAACACATTAATCATTTTGTACACTACCTGAACCGCGTATAGCCAACATCATGGCTGACATCAATACCGCTGGATCGCGTTTCCATAACCCGCATACCTGGTGGCATATTCACAAAAGATACCTTGATCTCACCATCAACTTTTGGCGCAGAAGCTTTGTTAATCATGAAGGGATTCGGGCCTGTGGCACCGGAGGCGTTGTTTGACTGAGCCGGATCCACCGCCTGATAAGGTGTGTATCCCCGCGCCGGTATTCCCGTCCCATAAGCATCATAGGCACCTGCGCCCCACTGCGCAGAGTTAATGGCATCGACCGTGTCACCGGAACTGTCAGTAAACCACTCAATAATTGGCTTCAGCTTGTCCCACATATCCTGAAACCACTTAACAACCGGTCCCCAGTTATTGATCACCATCCCCAGCGGCGACCAGGCAAAAACTTTCTTAAGGAGTTCCCAGCCAACCTCAAAATAAGGACCAATGGTTTCCCAGAGCTTCTTGAAATAAGGTCCAACAACATCCCAGTTAGTGATAATTAATCCCGCAGCCAAGGCAATCGCCGTCGCAATCATGCCAATCGGCGTCATCGACATGATCCTGCTGACGATACTGATGGCACTGCCCACGCCCATCAATCCCAGTTTCAGAATCGCAAGACCGGCAGCAAGCCCGACGACGCCGCGAATAACCCGGGGATTTTGATCCGCAAACTTCGTGAATTTCTCCCCCAACTCCCCCAGCCATTGCGTGATATTTTTAGCGTCACCAGAAAATGCGCCGCCAATAGCTGCAAGGCCGTTAGTTGCGGTCCCCGTCATTGCCTCCCACAGGTTGGACAACGTACCAAGCTGTGCCTGAACACGTTTATTCAGGCTGGCCTGTTTATTCATCTTCTGCTGGATCTGATCGTAACCATCCTTTCCTTTATCGATCAGCGCATTGACCACCTGAATGGTTTCGGCATCATCACCAAATATTGCCTTAAGTACATTAGTTCGCTTAACGTCAGTCAGTTTTCGCAACTTTGCCAGTTGCTTAAACATGTTATCAAGACCGCCAAAACTTCCTTTGCCGTCAGTAAAATCGAGCTGTACCCCGAGTTTCTGGCGGGCCATGACTTTATTGACGTCCCTGATTTTCTTAACACTTAATCCGGACTGGATAACTTTTCGCAGAGCATTACCTGCCGACTCCCCGTTCATCCCCATCTGATCCATCATGACGCTGATGGGGGCAAGGCTCTGTGCAGCCTGAAGACCATCCTTGTTCACCATCTTCAGAACAGAACTGGTTTTAGTGAAGAAGGACAACATGTTGGTATCGTCAACGCCCAGATAAAACGCCTTCTGGATAGTGTCGAACAGCCCCATCATGTCTTCTGACGCCGTTCCGGTAGCATCCTGCATCTTTGCAGCAAACTCAGCAGCCGCTTCCGGTGTTTTTTTCAGTTGTACCGCAAGATAAGCTGTCGCTTTACCCACACCACCCAGAATGTTTTCTGCCGGGATCCCCTGACGCACCAGCATCTGCATCATGTTCTGGAAATCAGCCGTTGTACCGGGTAGCTGGTTACCCAGGCCAATAGCCAGTTTATTGATGTCCTGAAAGCTCTTTCCAACCTCACCGTTCGCATCCATCATGGCGACTTTCAGCCCGGTAGCGGCGTTTTCCTGATCGGCATAAGATTTCAGGGAAAGCGTCAGCCCCGCTGCCAGTCCGCCACCAAGCGCCAGCCCACCCTGTGACGCTTCTTCCGCCTGGCGTTTAAATCCCCGGATTTTCTTTTGCATTTTCGACAGCGCGGGAGAAAGCCTGTCGACACCGGTGATCAACGCCTTAAGCTCAAATTCAGCCATGTGTGCGTTTCTCCTGCTCTATCCTGTTTGCCTGACTGACCAGTAAGGGAATTTCACTGATCGGCATATTCAGCAATTCGAAAGGATTAATGCGCCAGTAGCTGGCGCAGTCAAAGAAGCGATCAGTGAGGTATTCAGCCGTCAGGCCTGGAGGAAAAAACCAGCCACAAGCCACGCCGCTGCATTCAGGTCTGCCGGAGACATCTGGTCGACAGAGCTTTGCGGCACTTTCGCCAGCCGCACAATGTATTTCGACACCACATGCGCCAGAAGTTTGACTGACTCATCCTGATTCATCTGGTAGGGATACCCCAGCTCGCGGACATCCTTCCCGGTGGGCTCATCAAACTCCAGTACGGAGAGTGTCTCGCCATGAGCAGTAATCGGTTTCTTTAACTCAAGCTCTTTCATTACTGGTAATCCCCTTCTTCACCGTGGAACTCAAGATCAACCGTGCCTTCTTCGGCATTATGGTTCGCTTCGCCGTGCAGCCAGGCAGACGACAGTACATAGACCTGACCGTTCGCCAGCTCGGCAGTGATAGTCATCTCATCAGACGAGGTGATTTTATTCACCGGAAAATTCTTCGGCACCTTGAAAGTCCCTTTGACATAAGGCGCACGGTGAGTTTCCTTGCGGTCCACTGAACCGTCCAGGCCGATGATGTCATCATTGACCGTCCTGTTCATGGGCACCTCAATGCCGCCGGTCAGCGATAGCTGTTGACCGTCAATTTTGAAATAACAGGTTCCCCCGATACGGGCCATTATGCAGACTCCTCTGAATACTGAAGACGGAACTGGTTAACCACGGCAAAGACACGCAACTGGTTAACATAGTCAGGCGGGAACAGCGTGTTCAGGCGGTTCGGATCGCTGGCATCACGCTCCACAACCAGGTACTGCTTAAACAGTTCGTAGTTTTCCACGATCCCCGCACGCTCAAGCTGACGGTAGGTTGCCAGCAGTTCCCCTTTGATCACCGCCGGTGTGACAATCGCCTGACCGGGACCAAAGCGGGTACCGTCGCTGGCAAGCTTGTGACGCCCGTACTTACTGGTAATGACGGATTTCAGTTTGCGCAGCACATACGCGCTGGTATGCAGCGTCTCGCTGTCGAGGTAGCTGTTATCCGCAACACCGTAAGCGTTTTTCCTGTACGTGGTGACATCACGCTGAATGCGCAGCACCCCGCTTTCGACATACGCCGTTGCCACGCCATGAGACAGCAGGGTCTGTTGTTCGGTCATCGTGAACCGTTTCCCCTTCGGCGCAGGCAGCATACCCACCAGCTCACCGGTCTGCGTGGGACGTGCCGGATCGTTGCGGATAAACACCGCTGCGCGGGCGGTACGGCTTGCCGCCAGCTCGTCGGCAGACGTCTGGGTCTCTTTTTCGTATCCCGCCAGGGTAATGTGCTGCTGGTTAAACTGGTCACCTGCGGTCACCAGTTCTGACAGCGTGCCGATCTTTGCCGTATACACATGACCATACAGCTGACGCGCATAGCTCCAGCGACCGCTGGTATCGTTCATCTCGGTCACCAGCGTGTTAACGGAGGCTGTGTCGTTGAACGGCAGGCCGATATAATCAAACGGCTCATCCGCCATTGCAGCCACCGCGCCGGTGAGAACAGGAGCGCCCGTTCCGGCGGTACCCGTCGCCACGGCAATCTGTACGCCCGCTGGCAGCACTTCGCCCCCACCAAAGCCGTAGTAATTGAGGCTGACAGGAATTTCATTCCCGCAAAGCCCCTTATGACGCGCGGTCAGTGTGACCACGCCTGCCGAAGATGAGGCAGTAAACGGCAGGGTCGGAACGGCATTGATGGCATCCTGGATACTGCTGGCAATCGTCGCAACGTTATCGCCGTTGGTCACCGGTGCCTGCACGCGGGTACGTCCCACATAAACATTCACCGTGCCGGTTTCGGTTGCCGCGCCGGTCACCGTCAGCGTAACCGTTGCCGCCGCGCCCGTGGATTCAGGAACGGCAATCACATACAGCTCGCCAAACGGGTCGGTCTGGCGATAAGCCTCGACCATACGCGCCAGCTGACTTCCCGCACCACAAATCTGGCGTGCATAGTCTGCCGACGGCATCAGTACCAGACTGTTGGCAACAATCTCTGCACCGTTATTGGCATGACCAATCAGCAGCGATGCTCCGCTGTCCTGTGCAGTATTCGCCGCCTGATTATCCATTTCCGCATAAAACAGCGGAACCAGCGTATTCGACGGAATGGTGTTAAAGCTTATCGTCATCGGTGTTCACCTTTTTATTCACGCGCCGGATATCACCCGCTACTTCACGGCGCAGCCAGTAGTTGTTCTCGTCAACATTTCGCCCTTCGGCGGGCAAAAGGTCGCCGCGGGCAGGGTCAGGAACTGACCGCCCTTTAACAGGTTTGACAAACATGAGGATCCTCAGGAAGGAAGGGTTATTTCGGTGTGATGTTCGATATCGCCGTCAGGCCCGTTACCGGGCTCGAGATAATCAACATCAATCGCCAGCGTTTGCAGTTCATCCAGACTGTTCAGATCATCCTGCTGGCGGGTATCGTCTTCAGTCAGCTCGCTGATGACCGAAAAATCGAACTGATAAATCAGCTCATGACGATTCAGATCCAGCAGCGTGCCGCCGTCATAGGTAATCGGGTTACCGCACGCTTCCGGGTTCCAGCCCAGCAGGGCCTTAAAGAGCATCTGCCGGACATCGTCCACCACATCATACGAGGCAAACTGACCGCGCTCATCACGCCCGTTACTCAGTATGACAACCACGGAGAAGCCCTCTTTCAGCTCCTGCCAGTAGTCGGTCTGGCTTTTGTTTTCTCCCGGAGAGTCATCACCCGGTACCACATACGCCGCCGGGAGTCTCAGCTTTCCGACCTCCGGCAGATTTTTGAACTGTGCCGCGCCTGCCACCCGGTTTTCAAAATACGGGCAGCGGGCACGCAGCGCAGCAATAACAGGCGTCAGTTTCATCTGTGTCGTCGCTCCGGCTTCAGTGATTTACGCAATTCCCGCGCCAGAAAATAGCGTGTCCAGCTGCGGTTCTTTTCAAGCGTTTCCACCATGAAGTTATTACGTGGAGCCAGTCGCCAGCCGCTGCCACCGGATGCACCACGATGATGACTACGACGACGTTTTGCTCCTCCCCGGACACCAAAAAACAGAAATGCCGGATAGAAGTCACCAGAGATCATCCGGTTCCCCTTCCCGTTGCGCTGGTTAGGGGCAATGCGTGTCATAAAACCGGCTCGCTTTTTACTGGCTCCCGGCACCATATAACCAATCGAACGAGCCAGGCGTCCGGTCTGATAACCGGGGTTTTCACCTGGTGCCGACCGCGCACGGCGCATCACCAGCCGACGGGCATCACGCATATGACGCTGCCCAATCGTGACAAACGCCCGCCGGACACGGGCGCGGTTAAAGCGCATCTCGGCGGGCTGCTGAACATCAACGTGAAAAAAGGGAGTCGCCATTGCTGCCTCCGTGACTCTGCCTACATTCGCCCAGCTCCGTACACTCCAGCAGCAGAAAGCGCCGCGCCCCGTTCAGATCACGCTGACGTTTCACCCGGTACACACTGTCATCACAGACCACCTCATAATCAGCAGTGATCCCCCGGCGGTAACGAATGGTGATGTAATGGGTGATGGCGTCCCCGGTCTGCGCGGTTTCCTGCCAGGTGGTGGCACTGGTCTGGATAACCTTCGCCCATGTCCGGAACGTAACCGGGTATTGAGGCTCCACGCCAAAGTTATCCGCGGGCATATCCACCCGCTGGCGGATCAGGACGCGTTTATTCAGTTCACCGGGGTCCGGCAGAATGTAGGTTGCGCTGGTCTGCGCCTGACGAATTTTCATTGCGGAAAGTACCTGTACGGGCCGACAAGCCAGCCAAAACTCTGCGGCATGTCGAGTTTCTCCACTTCCGTAACCGACGAGCGGTTTTCGTAAAAATGGCTGATAAGCATCAGCATCCCCAGACGAATATCATCCGGCAGGTGCAGCCCGTCCGGATCGCTGTCCGGAATGGTTTCATCCGGTGCATAGAGCTTCCGGTTCAGATACGTTTCCGTCCGCTTTTGTGCCGCACATGCCAGCAGTTGCAGATGGCGGTCATCAGTATCGAAATCCTCATCCAGCCGGAGTTGGGCTTTAATCTCTTCCATTGTCAGAAGCATACTCAGCCCTCTTTACTGGTCGTGGCTTTTTTCTCTTTTGCCGCTTTACTGCTTTTTGCACTGATTCCGCGCTCTGCTAACCCGGCCTGAAGTGCAATCTCCTGCACCCGGGCAGGAAGCGCCCCGTCGTCATACTCACCGGCCTGAATGACCTCAACACGCATACCGTCCGGTGACCATTTCAGATCTTGTTTCAGGATCATGATTCTTCACCCGTCAGAACAGGGGGCGCGGTTCCGCGCCCCTGAGTGATTACGCCGCTGCAATCTTCAGCAGTTTGATGGCCTGCGAATCGACCAGCATCCCGCCGGTGCGCTTGGTGGTATAAAAACCGACAAACGGTTTATTGGTGTACGGGTCACGCAGAATGCGGGTACCGATACGGTCAACGATGGTGTAACCCCGTTTGAAGTTACCAAATGCAATGGCTTTCGCATCAGCGGCAATATCCGGCATCTGTTCGTTTTCAGCGATACCGTAACCCGCCAGAGAGGACGGCTGCCCCAGCTCCAGCCCCGGACGCCACAGATAGTTACCCTCGGTGTCTTTCAGCAGACGGATGGCAAACAGGCTGTTGTTGTTCATCATGAACTTCGCGCCGGTGCGGTGTGCCTTACGCAGCGTGTAAATCAGTTTGATAATGGCATCTGCTGTCACTGCCGTCGCTTCGCCGGATACAATATGCTGAAGTTTGCCGAACGCCCGGACCTTGTCGGTTTCATCAGTGGATTCATACGCCAGGAACCCTTTCGGCTTCTTGGTGCCATCGCCGGTGGTAAAGGCAATTTCTTCCTGTTCGGCAAATTCGGTTGCCAGCTCGCTGTTGATCCAGGCCTCCACGTTGAAGAAGGCATCATCCAGCATTTTCTGGGTGGCCTGCGGGTTACCGTAGATTTCCCCCATGAAAGGTTCAATCAGTCCCAGTTTTGAGGTGGCAGTCTGGGTACGCGCGTCAGTTTCGCCAACCCATCCGGAAGCCGTGCCGCCCAGATTCACCAGTTTTTTGTAGTCGGAACCGCCAACGGTGATCACCGTGGCTTCCTGGCGCATCACCACTTCATCTTTCAGCAGGTTGAGAATGTTGCGATCCAGTTCTTCCGGCACGGCGTAGCCACCATCTTCATCGGTGCCCACCTGCAATGCCTTACGCTCCAGATCGCGCAGACCGTCTTCACGGCCTTTACGCAGGAAGCCCACAAAAGCCTCTTTATGCTCAGTGGCCAGTTTATTTTGTACACCACCTGCCGGACGTTTCAGCTCAAGCAGCTCTTTTTCAAGGTCGCTTTTGAGATTTTCCAGCTCGCTGAGTTTCCCGTTCAGGGTTTCCACCTGCCCGGCAAGCTTGCCTTTTTCCTGCTCAATCGCATCCACGCGCTTGTCGTTCTTTGCTTTGAAGTCGTCAAACTTCTGCTGCAGCTCCTGCGCGACCTGTTCCACATCTTTAATATCTACCGCCATCGTATTTCTCCTGATTAGAAGTTCAGATTTTTCAGTGCATTCAGTGCAGAGCCCACATCCTCAGCGTCGCGCAGGGACAGTGCGCCATAGCCCCCGGCCATGAATGCTTTGGCCTGGGTACGGGAGAGTCCGACATCACGCAGGACTCTTTCGATTTTTTTCTGTTCGGGGATTTCCCCGCGGGCCAGTGCGTTCTTGACGTCGCTGATCCGCGCCTCGTCGTTAGACGGGAACGTCACCAGGCTGACTTCCCAGAGGTCGATTTCTTTCAGCAGAAAGGCTTCTTTGCTCCGGTCGTATTCCCAGTCTTTCAGGACGTACCCAATAGAAAGGCCGGTTAACGAACCGGCCTTCATGTGTGCATGTGCGCGTTTTGCGAGGGGATCATCATCAATAAGCAACCGTCCCCTGACGTAAAGCCCGATATCGTCTTCCTTCATTTCGGTGTAAACACCGATGGGTTCATCCATGCGGTGCTGCCAGAGCAGCGCAGGTAACGCTTTTCTGTCACTCCACACCCGCAGGGAAGCAGCAAATGCCCCGGACATCACCACATCATCGTGGCTGTCCTTTACACCAAAGACGGAGCCATACCCTTCAAACTCACCGGAGTCACTGACAGATTTCAGACTCAGCGGTACATCAAGACGTTGTTTCGTCTGCATTGGCGTTATCCTTCTGCTTACCGGCTTTACTGCCATCGGAGGGTTTCGTGGTCATGTTCATCGGTGTGAGATAGACATCACCACCGGGACGCGGATTCATATCTTCCAGGTCGCGGCAGTCATTGGGAGAGTAAATTCCCCAGTTGATCCCGGTGGCGTAGGCTTCAAAACGGGACTTCATATCCCCACGCAGTAACGCCCCGGCGTTAAATTTGGCGTAATAAACGCCCTGCTTACTTTTTCGTACCAGTCCGGTGTTGATCCGCTGTTCGATGCGGGTCAGATACGGCACCAGTGAATAGTTGATAAATCCGAGCCCCAGTTCTTCGATATTGTTGAAGGTGGCGCGATCGGTGTTCTGCACCATGTGCAACGGCACCCGGAACAGACGACAGATTTCTTCAAGCTGAAACTTGCGGGTTTCCAGGAACTGGCTGTCCTCGGCGTTCAGCGCCATCGACTTCCAGTCCAGCCCCATCTCAAGGATCATCGGGCGGTGAGCATTGCCAAGCCCGGTGTGACGCTCCTCAAAATCTTTCTTCAGGCGCTCATAAGCCTGATCCGACAGCGTCTGTTCTGTACGCAACACACCCGACGTCACCGCGCCATTGCTGAACAGTCTGGCCCCGTGCTCTTCGGTCGCAGCTGCCAGCGATATTGCCTCGCGGGCATAGGCGACGGGATTCAGTCCCACCAGACCGTCCAGCGTCAGCGTGCGCACATGCCAGATATCTTCCTGGCTCAGTACATCCGTGGAGCCGTCCGGGAATGTGACCTGGTAAACCGGTTCCCAGCGACTGTTAAGCTTCGGTACCACACAACCGGGATCGACGGGCAGCAGTTCAGCCACTTCGCCAAATGCTTTCACTTTGTAGGCGTAAAAGTTTCCCCGCAGGCACAGACAGGTGACCACCAGCTCCCAGAACTCCTGCGGCGTCATATAGCCATTGGGATGCGTGGAGATCAGCTTATGCAGACGTTCGCCAGTGGCTCTCTGCTTCAGGCTGCCGTTCAGGTGATACAGGTTGCAGGGCAACATCCCGACCGACTCCGCCAGCACCCTGACACAGGAAAAAACCGCCGTCAGTCGCATAGCCCGCTGGCTGCTGATCTGCTTTCCGGTATAGGTGTCGTAGGACAACCCGATAGCATCCGCCAGCTCTGCTGGCGTGGTCACCGGTGCGTCACTTTTTCGTTGAAATAATCCCGAAAAGAACACTATTTACCTCCGCCGACAGACGACTGTGTACGGTCGAGATATCGCGCCACCAGCCACGACCAGAACAGGCACAACGCCCCGGCAACAACAAACCCCGCCGGGGGATAAATCAGCCAGGCACCATACGCCAGCAAAAGCGCCCCCAGCACGCCCACCAGAGGCGCGAGAATCAGCATGATCATAATTACCTCAGTTAAAGCGAGCGGATCCCATAGGACTCAATGTGGTCAGACAGCGTGTCTTCTTTCTCGTACAGCCTGGCTCTGCCAACCGCCATAATCAGCGCAACTGCACCATCGATTTTGTTTTCCGCCTGCTCTTTGACGGGCTTCACCACATCATCGTTACCCGGAATGGTTTTGCCGACCACGTTGCCGATACACCAGGTCATGATGGGATTGCCATCATGATGAAAGCGCCCCGATTCAATTGCCGCTTCCAGCTCTTTCATCGGGTCGGACATGTTGGTGTAGTTCTGAATGATAGTGATGGGGTTCAGGTCTTCATCAGCAAGGTCATGTGACAACCCGGTCGCCCCGAAGGGGTCGATGGGTGACTCACTGACCGGGCTGATTTTGTTCGCCGCTTTGGCCTCCTCGAGGATGTAGCGATAATCCACCTCCGCACCATCGGTAACGGTCAGAACGCCCATTTCCACCCATTTCTGAAAGCGTTCGGCTGTCCGTCGATCTTCATTTTTCTCGACGCTGTACACCGTGTCATACGGTACCCAGAAACGCGGGGCCACACTGTAGTAATGCGTTTTACCGTCAATCTCGCGGGTATAAAGTCGCGCCATGCTGTTCATATCCAGCTTACGCGCCAGGTCAAAGGCCAGAATGCACGGCTGCCCCTCGAACTGCTCAAGGGTCAGTGATTTATCCTCGCAGCTCTGCCAGCTTACCAGGTTGAAATACGCCGAACGCGCCGACACCCAGATATTGAGGTGTTTTGTTTTAAAGACGTTTGCCAGACGGGCGTTATTTTTCGCACGCTGCTGCTGACTTAACAAAAATTCGCGATAAACCGACACGCCAATATTTGGATTGGCTTTTTCCAGCACCTGCGGGTCGGTCCAGTCGTCACCTTCATCAACGGTATAGATGATCCCGAACAGTTCATCGTTGGGTACCGAACCGTTGAGCATCTCGATGACTTCCCGCCGTTTGTCGTAGCACGGCCCCTCAATGTTGTACCCGGCGGTAGTGATAGCCCACATCAGTGGCTGACGTCGCGCCCCCATCCCGGTAAGCATCGTGGTGTAAAGCGCATCTGTGGCGTGCTCGTGATATTCATCCACCACCGCACAGTGGGGTGATGAACCATCACCAGGGTTACCGATCAGCGGTTCAAAACGCGCACCATCCTCCGGACGGTTCATGTTTGAGGCGTTAACCTCAATCCCGAACGCTTCCGTCAGCATGGGTGTGCGTTTACACATCAGTCGTGCCGGACGAAAGACTTCCCACGCCTGTTTCTCCGTCGTGGCACCGGAATACACTTCCGCGCCAAACTCGTTATCACAGGCAAAACAATACAGGGCAACACCGGCAGAGATTGCCGATTTGCCGTTCTTACGGGGGATTTCGGTATACACCTCCCGGAAGCGGCGCAATCGGGAGCCTTTATTGACCCAGCCAAACGCACAGCAGATCACAAATAGCTGCCACGGCTCCAGCGTGATGGGCATCCGTTTAAATGCCCACTCACCCTTGGTGTGCGGCAACAGCTGAATAAATTTGGCGGCCCGTTCAGCCAGGTCCTTGTCGAAGCGGTAACGAAACGACTTACTTTTTTCCGCCATCAGGTCATCAAGATGGCGCTGGCAGGCCTGAATCACAAACTGGCAGGCCACAATCTTTCCGCGCACGACATCACGGGCATACTGATTGGCAGCATTTACGTTGGGGTAAGATTTCCGGCTCATGATTCGATGATTTTCAGAAACGGGTTAGTGGCTTTCTTCTGCCCCGCCAGGCCAATCAGACGCTGGCGGCTGCTGGGGTCGAGTCCGAGCATTGCCCCCGTGCTGCTCATCTCGGACTCCTGTTCTTTCTTGGCGGTCAGCTCCGGATTTTTGACCATGCCGCCCATTGCACCGGTGATGGTGTTGCCCTGTCTGGCAATATTTTTCACGGCACGTCGCCAGAACTCATAGGCCACGCACCACCGCTCAAGCACTGCGAGGTCAGTCACGCACAGCAGGCCCTGACCGCAGAGTTCTTTGGTTGTCAGTTGCCACATGATCGTGGCGAGAGGAAGCTCTTCTTCAGCGAACCACTCCGGTGGCTCAACACCTTTGATGGGCGTAAAAACAGGTTCATCTTTGTTCAGGGCTCGCTTGCCGGGGTTTCCGGCCAGCGCCTTGCGCGCCGTTGGCTTAGGGCGACGCCCGGAACGCCCCGCCGTTCCAGCCATATGCGGCACTCCTGGTTAAATTTCATTTTTCGCGGGTATAAAAAAACGATGGGGCGGGCAGTCCGGAAGACGTCAGGTCACAGGGATTTGACCCGCCCCTCCCCTCTGGCAGTGGGAACTAGTTCTTACTTCAACCGTTCACGGGCCGTCTTCGCCTTATGACACGGCCAGCACAGACTCTGCAAATTACTGTCGGCATCAGTGCCGCCATGTGCTTTAGGGATGATGTGGTCAACGGTTTTCGCCTCGCGCACCACACCGGCACGCAAACACAACTGACACAGGCCTTTGTCACGCTTGAGTACACGTTCACGGATAACATCCCATTTCGAACCATAACCGCGCTGGTGTCGGGACTGGCCTGGCTTGTATTGTTTCCAGCCTTCGCTTTTGTGGCTTTCGCAGTAGCCTGACGGGTCTGTGGTGGTATTACGGCAACCTCGAGCACGGCAGGCTTTCGGGATTCGTGGCGGCATATGTACTAATCTCCGATTTATCCAAATTTAACTGCCATAATGCCGACATTCTCTGCCATTGTTGGCTCCGTTTATCCGTTAAAAGGGATATCAGTTAAGTTATCCCGTGTAGGGTATAAACCATTATCAAAGCCACTCTGTAGGGAGTGGCTTTGATAATGACAATAAAAAGCCCCGCGAATACGAGGCTTTTAGCATGTGGAAAAGGAAGTTTATTGTAACTTTTCAAGATAAGGAGCTATGTTGCTAACTTTTTTGTAGTTCAGATCATCCGGTAGTTGAACAGCAGGATTATATACAACCCATATAGATTCAGACTTGCCATCTGAACCATCTGTGTTTTTACATGAGCGTAACTTGTAATGAATGATTCTATCTACGTCAGCGTACTCGGAGGTTGCATAAACTTCATATTTATTATCTCCATGGAAAAGGATAGTTTTAACTAATTTTGTAGATGACATGTCTGCTCCTTTGTAATTGATGGGTATGACATATGACCACCAATAACAATGCCATATTTCTGGTGATTATTGCAGCAGCGAAATTACAAACCAAACCCAAAGATGGGCTTTGTAATGACTACAGTAACGAACTGCACAATGCGCCTGTATTTCGAGGATGACGTCCAAATACGTTAATCTTCTCGCGAACGCTCTCACTACACATTCGCTCTACAATTCGCCAAACAACCTTTTCAGGTAAAAATTTCGGCGCTAGTGCTGAAATAGCACGCCACAGACCCCGACTAAGCGAGCATGCTGTGCTACCGAAACTAAAGATGGCGAACGAAATAGACGTGATAAACGCCCAGCACCCAGAGAGAAAAGCTGAGATGCGGTGATAAAGCTTAGTCATGTATTGCTCCTGTTTTTTTGGTTTTCATCGCCCGATCATTTCAGGCATTGCGTCCTGATGTATTCCTGCAGGTAGTTAACCTGCGCGGTTATCCTGTCGATTCCACTTCTGAGACGGTAATAATTGAGTTCAGCATCTGCTGTAAGTCTTGGGCTTTCTCCATCGCCCATGCTGCTGGCTCCGGTCGTTGACTTTGCACAGGTGGCGGCGACTTGCAGGCGCTTACGACCAGCAGAAACATCAGCACGGAGACTTTCGATAGTCGCGTTAGCATCAGCAAGCTCCTTTGTGTATCTGGCGTCGAGTTCTGCTACATCACGTTGACGCTTCTGCATATCAGCGATGATGGATGCGGCTTTATCGCGCTGCTCTTTGTAGGTCATGGCGTTATCACGGTAATGATTAACAGCCCATGACAGGCAGACGATGATGCAGATAACCAGAGCGGAGATAATCGCGGTGACTCTGCTCATACCTCAATCTCTCTGACCGTTCCGCCCGCTTCTTTGAATTTTGCAATCAGGCTGTCAGCCTTATGCTCGAACTGACCATAACCAGCGCCCGGCAGTGAAGCCCAGATATTGCTGCAACGGTCGATTGCCTGACGAATATCGCCGCGGTCAATCATCGGTAAAGCGCCACGCTCTTTAATCTGCTGTAATGCCACTGAGTCCTGGCTTCTGGGAGAGAAGTCTTTCAGCCCAAGCTGCTTGCGGTAAGCATCCCACCAACGTGAAAGAAGTTGATAACGGCCTGCAGCTGTTGATTTGAGTTTCGGGTTTAGCGTGACAAGTTTGCGAGGGTGATCGGAGTAATCAGTGAAGAGTTCGCCACCGACAATAACGTCATAACCGTGGTTACGTGTCGGTTGTCGCCCGTTATCCGTTCCTTCTGACCATGCCACCATATCCAGGAAAGCTTTACGCTGGGAATTTAGTGCCTGCATAAATTACTCCTTCGAGCTACCAAATTTGTTACCGATTACTCGCATTGCAGCCCCACGAATAGCATCGACACCGATCAGCCCCACGCCACCACCAATGGCAACAGAAAGCGATTTAGGCCATCCGACATACTCAAGAGCGGATGCAAAAGTCAGTGTCAGAGCGCCACAGAGAAAAATCTCGAGCGTTTTTCGCTTCCAGCCACCACCACCGCCAAAATAGGCAATGCGCAAGCCAGCCATAACGATCGACATAATTACTGCGCCCAGTGGTGTGTCTCCACGCCACCAGCTCTGGAACAACTCCAGCCAGGTATTTGGGTTATGAGGCATTTGTAGTTATCTCTCACCTCGCCGATAAAGGAGGTGCAAATTGAGGGTGTACCACGAACCGCAAATCAGAAGCGGAAACGTAAAAGAAGCCGAGCCAATGGATAACTGCGGGATAGGGCAGAAGCAATTAATCCCTAGGCCCAGAAACGACAAAACCCGCTCAATGGCGGGTTTAAGCTGTGTGGCGACGTAACCACTCTTAACACGATACAATACTTTTTGCGTACGCGTTAGCATTTTAGTAATATTCTGAAGTACGTTTATCTATTGAATCTATACAAATGAAGAAAATCGAAAAACTGTTCACTGAAGTAATACGGAAGTTGCGCCATAAGAAATTTATGCGCTCGATAGCTAGTAAAAGAAGCACAACAGAAAGAAAGCTAAAACGTAATGGAAGTTTAAAAAAAATCGCTCCAGAGAAAATACTTGCTCCAACCATACTTGATATTTACAAGGCGGAATATCATGAGAATGTGGTTAATTTTATAGAAAAAATAGAAAACAAAGCAAAGACAGGAAATAAAAAGATATATATATGCTTTAGAAATACAATTCATATATCGGCTGCTGCTGGCTTATTTCTTCTTGCAAAACTAGAGACGTTAAAAAGCAATCATAGGGACTTAAAATATATCGTAGCCAAACCGCCAATCAAAACTTCATCAAAAGGAGAACAGCACGTTGTTGATTCTGTTTTGAACAGAATCGGAATCTATGCAGCATTAGGTGTTAAATCAAGAGAAATGAGAGAAACTCCGTCTGTAAAATGTTGGGAGGTAATTCGTGGCGAACTAGTAGATTCGGAAATTGCAGGAAACTTATTAGAAACAATCACAGAAAAAATGGGTACCGATTATACAGATTTATATCGTCCCTTGATAGAAGCCATGTCTAATTCAGTAGAACATGCATATCGAGACGATTTATATGACTCAAATAAAAATAACAATAAAAATAAATGGTGGTGCTTTGCTGCAATTATGAACAACAAGTTAATATTACTAATTTGTGACCTCGGTGTAGGTATACCTAAAACGTTAAAACTTACTCAAGGTGAAAAGGTTCTTGCAAAGCTAACCGAGTTCCTTGGTAAGCCATTAGTCCTTGATTCAGAACATATAAAAGCCTCATTGCAGGTTAAACGAACCCGAACAAAGCTTGGATACAGAGGGAAAGGAGGAACTGATTTACAATCTATCATAGAAAACTTTGAAAATGCACAATTACGAATTATATCCAACAAAGGAAATTACAGATATACTCATCGTAAGAAAGCAAGACCAGAGTTAATGTGGGATGCCAAACATTCCATCAACGGTACTATAGTTGAATGGAGCGTACCGCTACCAAATGAAGGAGACTCTCAATGAAAACCTTATTTATCAAGGACTTTTCAAGATTCCCTGGGCCTAGATACGAAAGGTTAGGTGAAAACAGTGGCGAAAAATTCCGCGATTTATTTTTGATACCAGCACTTAACGAAAATCCAGACTTAGTCATTGACTTTGATGGTGTTTTTGGCTATGGCTCATCTTTCCTTGAGGAGGCCTTTGGAGGTTTGGTGCGTAAAGGGATAGAGCGCGAAAAATTGGAGAAGCTTAAGAAGAATCTCAAAAGTAAAGATCAATACATTATTGAGGAAGTAATTTCATATATTGATGATGCTCTGAGAGATCTAAAATAATGGACACTGACGTTACTCAGAATTTATGGACAATGCCTGCAACGATTATAGCGATTGTTGGCATTTTTTTAACAATATTAGGCTGGATAGTTACAGCAATACTTACTCGCATTAACAATGCGAAGAATTTAAAAAAACTAGAAATAAATAGACTTATTGATGAGTTATTTTATAAATTAGATTTTATTTATAGCGAAATGCTTGAATTGCTGCGAGACGATAAAAAAGACAAACAAGTCCTATATTACATTTTTACATCATCAGTAAGGCATGTTGAGTTTATTTGCGAGCGAATTGAACTATTAGACAACAAAAAAAACAAAGACAATGGATTAATATCTGAATTAAGACAAGCATGTACTAACGATGCGAAATATGAAAAAGAAAAAATTGGAACAACATTACATGAAATCCAAAGCGCTAATGAAAAACTCAAAAACAAATATCTGAAATCATTTTAAATAAAAAAGAACCGGCTAAGCCGCCGGTTCTTTTTTAATTTATTACACTAAGGCAGCCTTCAATAAATCCAATGGCCATTTGTAATTCTTTTCTAATTGTACCATCAGAATACTTCCTCTTTTTAGCAATAGCACGAAGTGAGATGCCAACAACAAAGTGAGCAATTATCAGCTCATACTCTTCCGGCTTATATTTACGCAACCTAGCCACACAACTATCTATCATGATGCCTTCATCATCATCACACTGGAGACGTGACTTTTTACCGTGTGGTAAAAGTCCCTTGAAACCAGCCGCTATCGGCTGGCAGTCCACACCACCATTTTCTGCTGCAGCCCCCACCTGATAG
>OATN01000067.1_pt1 | contig 59412 bp, 83 predicted proteins | sample 1501211 | NCBI WGS metagenome assembly OATN01 (sample SAMEA2579978, study PRJEB22360) | human gut metagenome | reverse complement strand
TTTTTTGTTATGACGGTATAACCTTCGATGCGCACCCGCATAGCGGGTGGTTTATCTGTTTCGCACCTTCGGAGCGAAACAGACTTAAAGTCACATAATATAAAATCCATCGAAAATTTTTCGATGGATTTTTCATATTATCTAAAGATAGGTAAAACCTAAAATAGTCGCTAAAAGAATGATATAAGTTAAAAATGCTGTCAGGCGCCAACCTCTACTAAAAAGTCGACTTTCAACCTTATTAGCCAAAAAAATAGCTGCTAGAGCACCTCCAACCAAACCTCCTAGGTGACCAGTAATCCCAACACTAGGTGTGAAGAGATTGAAAATCAGATTGACGACAATTAAAGATAGATAACTACGTCCCAACTGATTAAGTAAGGGGCTATGACTATAATAACCAAGTATTACCACAGCTGCAAAAAGGCCAAACAAGGAGGTAGAGGCACCAGCTGCAATAACATTAGGCGTAAAAATCAAGGTGAAGGCATTCCCCATAACACCAGCTAACAGATAGAGCCCTAGGAAACGCAGAGTCCCAAAAATTTGCTCAGCCATTTTACCAATAAAATAAAGGGTAAGCATATTAAATAAGAAATGCTCCAGACCGATATGTACAAAAATTGGTGTCACTAAACGCCAAAGGTCTAAGGGACTATATTGAACAAAAACACCATACATAGCCCCCATTTTAAAAAGACTAAGGGGTGCTGTCGCTTGAAAATCATTTAGAAGATATTGACACCCAAAAGTCAACGTCGTTAGCCCCAATAAAAGATAGGTAGCAGGGTGTCTCTTCCATTCATTTACTTGCATGTGATAACCTCCCTAACGGCGACGTCATGGCTATCTGGGGTAAAATCCTTTTCCTGACAGGGATAAACCATGCTAACTGTCATCCCTTCAAAGTCAGACAAATAGCGGTCATAATAACCTGCTCCGTAACCAATGCGATAGCCTTCAGCATTGAAAACTACCCCTGGCACATGAATCAAATCAATCTCTGATTTTTCCACAGCCAAATCAGACGCAGGTTCCATCAAGCCAAAAGAGGTTGCAACAAGATTATCTGGATCGTAATCGACAAAAATCATTCGACCTTGTTTATAGGTTTTGGGAACCACAAGACGCTTCCCATCCTTTAAAGCCTGATTGATTAAAAGACTGGTGTCATATTCATGCGGGAAAGCCAAATAGGTAGCAATCACCTGAGCCTCTTTATAAGCAGGTAAGGCAATCAATTGCTCTAAAAGATATTGGTCTAACATAGCCTTGGTCTCAGGTTCCTGTGAAGTCAACTGAGCCAAAACAGTTTTTCTAAGTTCATTTTTCATAGGTTTATCATATCAAAAAAGCTACCAAAAGTCAGACCTGGTAGTTTTTCAGCTTTTTAAAATGTCACTAGGCTTCTGCCTTGTATTTAAGGAACTTACCGATTTCAGCTACCCCAAAAGCAAGGGCGTCCTCATTTGGACTCATCTTAGGATGGTGAAGGGCATATGGCGTATCAATCCCCAACCAGAACATGACACCTGGAACCTTACTAAGCAGATAACCGAAATCTTCTCCAGTCATAGCTGGTAAACAATCAATCAAGTTAACAGCTGGACTGGCTTCAAAGAAGGTCATCAATTCTTTAGCCAAGGCTGGGTTGTTTTCCACAGGGAGATAACCACCCTGTTTCAATACAACATCCACTTCCATACCAAAGCTAGCTGCCACACCCTCTGCGATTTGGCTGACACGCTTTTGAATAAGACGACCCATTTCTAGCGTAAGCGTACGGATAGTTCCATAGACCTCTGCTGTTTCAGCGATGACATTGTTGGTCGTTCCTGCATGGAAAGAACCAAAGGTAACTACCCCACCCTGGATAGGGTCAACATTACGACTGACAATAGTTTGAACTTGGGTAATAAAGTAAGAAGCTGCTACAAGGGCATCATTAGCCTCATGTGGAAAGGCAGCGTGTCCTCCTTTGCCTTTGAAAGTAACAAGTACCTCACAAGTTCCTGCAAAAAGGGTATTCGTATTAGTCGCAATGTCGCCTACTTTGAAATCTGGACGGACATGAAGTCCATAAAACTCATCTGGTAGCCAATCACCGAAGGCCCCGCCTTCATACATAAGCATACCACCAGCTTCATTTTCCTCAGCTGGCTGGAATAAGAAGAGCATATTATTTTTAGGTTGAACCTCAACCATTTGGTCAAGAAGTCCAAGCGCTGTCGTCATATGAATATCGTGACCACAGGCATGCATACGACCCTCATGAGTAGATTTGAAGGGAAGGCCTGTTTCCTCTTCAACCGGAAGAGCGTCAATGTCTGTACGCCAACCAATGGTTTTTTCAGGAGCATGTCCATGGAGATAAACCAGAATACCTGTGCGCCAAGTACGTTGCTCCACAAAGTCCTTACCCTCAGTCATTTCAGCAATACGCTCTAAGAGATAAGCCTGGGTTTTAAACTCTTCCAAACCAATTTCTGGAATTTGATGAAGGTCTCGTCTGATTTTGATTAAATCAAGTGTCATTTTTATTTTCCTTTTTTGTCTTATTTAATAGAGAATCTAGAAATAGAGGCCTTACGGCCTCTACTATCAATATGTTACAAATTACGCAAGGCGTCTTCAAGTGCTGTTTTTTGTTGTGTTTTTTCATCAATTTCCTTGATGAGGCGAGCTGGAACACCAGCTACAACGACATTTTCAGGAACATCTTGAGTAACGATAGCTCCAGCGGCAACGACTGAACCATTACCAACTTGAACCCCTTCGATAACAACAGCATTGGCACCGACAAGAACGTTATCACCGATACGAACTGGATCTGCTGAAGCCGGTTCAATCACACCAGCAAGGACCGCACCCGCACCGATGTGGCTGTTTTTACCAACAGTAGCACGACCACCAAGGATAGCCCCCATATCAATCATAGTACCAGCACCGATTTCAGCACCGATGTTGATAACAGCCCCCATCATAACGACAGCATTATCTTCGATAGTTACTTGGTCACGGATAATAGCACCTGGTTCGATACGTGCATTAAGGTGACGTTTATCAAGCAATGGAACAGCTGAGTTACGGCCATCTTGTTCCACAACGTAATCCTTGTTTTCAGTCAAGTTGGCAAGAAGTGGTTCGATATCTTTCCAGTCTCCGAAAAGAACATTACCAAGCTTAGTGACAGAAGCTGGAACAGCAGTTGCCAATTCCCCTTCAAAGGTTACTTTAACATTCGTTTTCTTTTCTGCATTACCGATAAAAGCGATAATTTCTTGAGCAGACATTTTTTGTGCAGTCATGAGATTCTCCATTCACATAAAGTTAGGGATTATTATACCAAAAATTCTGATAATTGTCTTTGCTTTTGCCAAATAGAGTGTATTTTTATGTAAAACCTATCTTTAAAGCTTCTATATCCGTAATCACTCCTCGGTTTGGCTTAATTGGGGAGTTCTCCAGTTCTCGGCGTGAGTAAGGAAAGGTATTGAGCAAAATACCATCGATCCCAACTCCTTCAGCCACAGCAATATCAGTCGTCAAATCATTTCCAACCATGACAGTCTCAGATGGCTTCAACTTATGATCAATCAAAACTTGCTTTAAAAACTCTGGTTGAGGCTTACAGATACCCGCATCCGAAGACAAGTAAATGGCATCAAAATAAGCTCTTAACTCCATTAGGTCAATCTCAGCGTTAGTAAAGGCTGCTTGAGCATTGGACAAGAGATAGAGACGACAGCCCCGCTCTTTTAGAAAGGCTAAAACTTCCTTAGTATGAGGATAAGCCATCAAGTATTTGCGAGATAAGACCCGAAAGACCATAGCTATCAGCTGCCCCCAGCCTTCTGGCTGATGAAGTCTACTAGACTGTAGACTAGCATCTACATAAAGCTGGTTAAAAATGTGAGCTAGGTCAATTTCTGGATAAGCAACTCCTTTTAGAGCCACTAGGTCCTTGCGAGCCTGACCCACGCGCTTGGCATAAGCTTTTTTAAGAGCTTTCCCCTTATAATACGCTCCATAAGCTTGGTACAGTTGGGCTAGTTTATCCCATAACATAGGGTCTTTCTCATCGGTTAATATATCAACCAAGGTTCCATAAAAATCAAAAATATAGTTCTTATAAACGTTATTATTCATCGCTTCTACTCGTTACTAAACTTTTCTTCTTGATAATCCTCATCATACATCATTTAAGAAAACCAAACAAGCTTACCAAGATATTCTCCATCAAAAAAATCCCAACGGCGTTAGGATTGCTTATCATTTTTGATACGACCAATCAGCAATTCTCCTGCAACCGTTAGCTGCCTTACTGAGGTCAAATCTAAAGTTTTTTTATCAACATGGAAGAAAAGAGGGGTCATCTCAGCAAATGCTTGAACATGCTCTGCTGGCATAGACCAAGTCTTAGCAATCGTCACACGCTCCAAAAGCTCACAGGAGTCCTGAAAATGCTCCAGAACATCCTGGTTGGAATAAGCCTGCGCCTCTGGTAGTAATTGGCGAAACTCTTTAAGATGATCCTCATGAGGAATAACCTTGAAAATCAAGCCCTGATCAGTCAAAAGTCGTCCAAATTCTTGATAATTAGCTGGCGAAAAAATATCTAAGATCACATCGATACGGTGCTCACGCAAGGGTAGTTTAGCCAAATCACCAACGAACCAGGCCACGTTTTTCTGAGGATTTTGACGGGCCGCAAGAAGGATGGAGTCCTTAGATAAATCAAAGGCCATGAAATCCTTGTCAAACTCTAAAGCCAACTGACGGCTATAATAGCCCTCACCACAGGCAACATCTAGAACATGCGAATGTCTAGGAAGGTCACGCAAGCGCTCTGAAATCACCTCAAGGATAGGATCATAATAGCCCGCTGCCAGAATATGACTTCTATTTTCAAAAGAAGCCATATCATAGTGCTTATCTCCCTTATTCTGTCTCAAAAAATTAACAAAACCCTGCTTTGCGATATTAAAGGTATGCCTAGTCTGACAAACCAGACTAGACTGGTCCAAACGCATTGGTGCCTGACAGATGGGACACGCAAAAAGACTCTCTTGATCTTTAAAAACACTAAATTTGGCCATAAATCCTCCTCGACACCAAAAAAGAGCACACACCTGAAATCGCTTAGGGCTGCTGGATTCCTCCCCTGACCCGCTTCACGCACAGATGTTGCTCCGAATGATATTATACCATAAATCGAAGTGATTGCAAGTAGCGAACCCCCGATACTGTCAATGAAACTTATCCTCCAAACCTCCCTACAAATAACTTCGGTCACTACCAACTTCTAACACCACAACTAAGGCCATAGTGACATCTATGTCACTACTTTTTTATTTCTCCACTATTTATAATAAAACCATAGCTTGAGGAAAAGACCAAAAGCTAGTGACAATGCTAACTCAATGGAAAGAAGAAAATTATTTTAGAATATCTCTTACTTCATGGTGAAGAGGCTAAGAGATTAAAGAACTCACCAAAAATAAAAAAGGAGAATGACAAAGATGACTTAAAGAAATGAATGTTGCAGACCTAGCTACAGTCACAGGAGGCGGATGGAAGACCAACATCGCTATTGGAGGACTCTGCCTAGCTTCAGGACCTATCGGAACTCTTGTATGTGTTGGCGCTTATAATGGCTACAAGGATTCTGCACGATAAGATGAAAGGAGACAACTACAATGATTAATAAACTCAAAACACATCAAAACATGACTCTTAAAGAGCTTGAAAGTGTATCAGGTGGGGCGGTTCCTTGGGCTGCTATCTCCGTCGGGATTGCTGCTGCAAAGCTGACTTACGACCTAAGCTATGCCGTTGGTAAAACTTATTACAACCTCACACACTAACAATAAGAGCTTACACCATGATGACACCTCAAAGATTTTGAGGATGATAACCTATGAAAGATACAAGAAATCAAACAAACGATACTACTAATAAGCAATCATCTAAACGCAATAATTATCTGCTCGTAAAAGGGGCCTTGATTTGTATTATCGCTACCCTACTTCTGATACTTCTAATCAACCTTATCTTTTATGTACGATTGGGTACACCAATTATTGATACTAATTTGAAATCTGCTTGTAGTACTCTTATCTTCTTCCTACCCATTTTTCTTTTGACAAGAGAGAAAGAAAAACCTAAAGCTAAGACAGAGTAACTCATACAGTCTTCAAGAAAACAAAAACTCTCATTTCCCATTGAAAAATGCAAGCCCAAAAGGGCTTGCATTTTGCGCTTACATCTCTTGTATTGCTTCTAATTTTGCCAGACGTTTAGCTTCTTTCTTTCGTTCACGACTTTGACGGAAAAAGTTTTGCATGATTTCAGCACATTCTTTCTCCATAACACCAGTCTCAAGATCAACACGATGATTGAGACGCTCATCTCTTAGAATATCGTAAAGGCTCCCCGCTCCACCAAATTTTTGATTACTCGCTCCATAGATAACTTTAGGAATACGAGCCAGACCAATGGCACCACTGCACATTACGCAAGGTTCAATAGTGACGAAAAGAGTGCAATCAAGCAAACGCCAATTACCAATGGTCCTATTTGCCTCCTGAATAGCCATGACCTCAGCATGCATGATTGCTTGGTTAAGTTCCTCACGCGCATTGTGTCCACGACCAACAATTTCTCCATCCTTAACAATAACACAGCCAATTGGGATTTCTGCCTTATCTAAAGATTTTTGAGCCTCCTTAAGAGCCTCAGACATGAAAAAGTCTTTCTCCTCTTGAGTAAAGTCAATCATAAATGTTACTCCTGTTCCAAGATTTTTCATATATCACCACAGAGTCAAAATGTCAGTGTGATGGTCTTCCATGATTTTAAAAAAGGAGGCTTCTAGACAACCAACCCTTTTAAAGGTTTTGGCTTACCCCCTCGATTAACTCTTTTTATTATAACATAAGAAAAGCTTGAGCAAGGTTAGCCTTACCAAAGTAGACAAAAAAAGCTAAGACGAATCCGCTTAGCTTCAAACACATTAGTTTGGTGAATCTTAGGAGTCACACCAATGTGTTTCTCCAAGTCTAACGAAAAGTCAATGACCGCTTAACATCCTAGTTAATATGTCAGTCGGAATGTCAACCAATTGTCTGTGAAATCATTATATCAACCTATAGACACATAACAAAAACGCAACTGTATCAAACAATTGCAAGGACAGTGTTCTAGTTAAGGTGTTCCACACTTTCCTTCCAAACAAATAATGTCTACTACAAAAGTAAAAGGTAACTTTCATAGCTTTTTCCTTACCCACCTATAGTTTATCATGAAACCTCTATCATTTAATTTAAAAATTGGTAATAAAACAATGATACAAATGAGGAGTAACTGTTAATTGTACACTTCGTTTTGAATAATTTTATAAATGCTGGAACCCTTGTTATCATTGCACTTGTCAACGATTTTAATTATTTTTTCCACTCTAACAAGGTCATTAATCACCTATAATTCTAAGTCTTATCTAATTTTACTGTTAATTAAGTCTTACAAGTGTTTAATATTTAATCCAATAATACTCTAACTTTGGCAAGAAAGAATATTTATTTTTTAGAAGCGACCAAGTAAACTGACAAACTAGAAGGGAAGTTCTTCTTCCAAAACAAGGTCAGCCAAGTCATTTTCAGGCTGATTTTCTCTGACAGCACGTTGGGCACGACTCTCAAGAAGTTGGAAAGAGGAGCAAAGCACTTCCGTAACATAATGAGTTTGACCATCCTTATCGTACTTACGGGTACGAAGCTCACCATCAAGAGAAATTAAACTCCCCTTGCTAGCATAAGAGGCTAAGGTCTCAGCCAAACGCCCCCAGACAACCACTGTAATAAAGTCAGCCTCACGCTCTCCATTTTGCGCCTTATAGCGCCGATTAACCGCAACTGTGACACGTGTAAAAGACCTATCACTAGCAGTCTTAACCATCTCAGGTGTCGCTGTCAAACGTCCAATCAAAATAACTTTGTTATACATTTTTTTACCTCCACCTATCTATTCGTAAGAGGAAGTAAAAAAATAGGTTATTTTTAAATAGTTTTACAGATTCTCTCGATAAGATCCTTTCTAATACTCGAATCTCTCTACTACTCGAAGGTTATTATTTTTCTAGAAATAGTACTCCATCAGATATTTTCATTACAACAATGAATCTTTAAATCTTCTCGACTCGCTTAGCTAACTCAACGTTTTTGAACCACAATTTCCCAAGAAGCAGGACCGACTTGGTCAAAGCGAGTTACAGGATAATCATTATCTGCAGCCCAGTTTGGAATACTTTCCGTTGCTTGCGTACAATCGAAAGCAATCAACAACTCATCTCCAACAGCCAATTCAGCCATTTTCTTCTTCGCATCAATCAATGGGAATGGGCATACCAATCCACCAGTTTCAAGTTTTACCAAAGTCATATTATATTCTCCTCTTAATTTTTGTTTGGTTTTACAAAGATAATGTAGGAAGCCGTCCAAACACCTAAAATAGTCACTGGCAAAGCAATCCATCCCTTACTAGAAAAAATTGCTGTAGCTGTTAAACCGTTACCAATTGTACAGCCACCAGCCCATGAGGCACCAATTCCCATAAAAATCCCCCCTAGTGTGCTCTTACCAATGGTTGACAAGTCTGGCAAACGCCAGCGAAACTCTTGAGATCCCTTTGCAGCAAGAAAGGAACCAATAAAAATACCCAATACAAGAAAAACACCCCAACCAAGTTGCTTACTATCGCCTGTAATAATATAACTAATTAGATGTGCCGATGGTGTTGTAATCCCTAACCCTCCAACACGACCAGTCAGCTGACTAGCTGGCCAAGCAATTAAAGCAACAAGACCTATTAGAAGTCCTGCAAAATATTTATGGTAAGTTTTCTCAAAAAGGTAGTGTCTCACTCCCTTATATCTTGGTGGAAGAGAAGCAATCTGACGTCTGGGCTTACGTAACTCTCTAATTACAAAGAAACTTGTTATAACTACTAAGAAAATAAGAAGATACCAAACTGGAATTCCTAATTGACCAGCTAAATCATCATTAATTACCCAGTGCTTAGCTATTAATTGATTCAAAGGAACAAGAAATCCTGATTTCATAGCTGCCGCACTCGTCATATAAAAGAATAGTGCAACCCAACTACCCAGGAGCCCTTCTCCAGCACGATACCACGTTCCCGTGGCACATCCCCCTGCGAGAACAATTCCAATACCAAATAGATAGGAGCCCACAATCGCTCCTAACACGGAAAAGTCTTCATAAGGGTTTCCAATAATACCCAATTTAATCAAGAAAAGTACTCCTATACTTTCCACTGTGATTGCAATAAAGAAAGCGTAAAATAAGGTATTATTACGTGCAATATACATGTCTCGAAAACCACCCGTCAAACAAAAACGAGTTCGTTGTAAAATAAATCCAAATATCAGACCAATGAGCCCACCAGAAAGAACAGTCGTAAGCATAGGTACCTCCTAAAGTAAATGTTGATTACATTTTAAGAAAAATATTATAGCTTGCATAATCTTTCTTTTTTATGATTAGCTATAAACTTTCTTTATGACAAACAAAAAAAGCGGATTATTACCGCTTCTTCTCTTACTTACCCTTTCCAGTGTTTGGCTGGATCAAAAGCCTCACCGACTACTGCTGAATCATCAAGTTCAATAATACCACGTTTTTGTGGAGCATTTGGAAGTGCCAACTCACGTGGGGCACACATCATACCATAACTATCTTCACCACGAAGTTTTCCTGGGAAGATAAGGGCACCACTAGGCATCATAGCACCAGGAAGGGCTACGATAGTTTTAAGACCAAGCGCTGCGTTTGGTGCTCCTGCAACGATTTGGACCTTCTTATCGCCGATATTCACTTGGCAGATGTTAAGGTGGTCACTATCTGGATGTGCAACCATTTCATCAATTTGCCCAACCACAAAGACTGGACCTTGTGTGTTTTCCAAGCGTTCTTCAAAACCTTCTTTAGCCAATTCCTCGTTCAAGACAGCTACATCTTGGTCTGACAAGAAAACTTGACCATTTCCATTGATATCAATGAGGCTTGATGCTTCAAAAATGTTCCAAGCAAGGGTCTTGCCTGTTTCATCAGCTGTGACACGCGCCACTTTACCTTTACGTTCTACGCTACGTTTAATGTCCTTAGTATCTTCCAAGATAACCAACAAAACGTCGCCAACTTGTTCTTTATTGTATGCAAAAATCATGGGTTCTCCTTATACTGTTGCCAAAAAGGCATTGATTTCTTCTTTGGTTTTACGAGCTTTATTGACCAAGCGCCCCAATTCTTGACCTTTCTGAGTCACAACAAAACTTGGGATACCAAAAATATTCCAAGTTTGCGCCAAAGCCATATAATCATCACGGTTAACACGCACAAAGGTCATATCTGGATGGGCAGCCTCAATATCAGACATAACGGGATAGATAAACTGGCAGTCTGGACACCAATCAGCAGTGAAAAAGAAGACCACTTTTTGGTCACTGTCAACATAACCTGCAAGTTCTTCGAGATTCTTCGGAATAATCATGCCTGCTCCTCCTCATAAGTCAAGACATCATCAGCATAGACAAAACGATAAGTCCGCCCATCTTCTAATACGATACCTCCCGTAAGCCCTGGATTTTCCTTATCAGTAGGATTCGTATAGAGAACGGCAACAGTCCCTAAATGTGATAGTTCTTGTCTAATATTTTGAATTAATACGGTATTCTTTGCTTCTACATGTGAGCGTCTCTGCTTTTCTGCCATTGCCAAGAGACTTAAAGCTCCTAGCCCGCCAGCAAACAAAGCTAATGTTTTACGTTTCATATGAAACATTTTACCATATTTTTAGAGGAATGGGGAGAGGCTACCTATCTCTTGAAAATCGTGCTAAAATAGTAGCATGTACTACTCAAGGAGGATTTTATGACTACTCTATTTGACAAAATTAAGGAAGTCACCGAGCTTGGTGCTACTTCAGGATTTGAGGCTCCTGTACGCAACTACCTTCGCAAAACTATCACGCCACTCGTAGATGAGGTGCAAACAGATGGCCTCGGCGGTATTTTCGGTATTAAGTACAGTCAGGCAGAAAATACCCCTAAGGTGCTTGTGGCTGCCCACATGGACGAAGTCGGCTTTATGATTAAGGAAATCAAGGCAGACGGGACTTTCCGTGTCGTCGAACTTGGTGGCTGGAACCCACTGGTTGTCAGCTCTCAACGCTTTACCCTACACACACGTGACGGTCATGTCTATCCTGTCATCTCAGGTTCAGTACCACCTCATTTCTTACGTGCTAGCGGTGGCGCTGCAAGTCTTCCTAGTGTCTCTGATATCGTCTTTGATGCTGGTTTTGCCAACCAAGAAGAAGCTAATGCCTATGGTGTTTTCCCGGGTGATGTCATCATTCCTCAATCAGAAACTATTCTCACAGCCAATCAAAAAAACGTGATTTCTAAAGCCTGGGATAACCGTTATGGTGTCCTCATGATTCGTGAACTCTTGGAAAATGTCAAAAACCAAGAACTCAACAATACTCTAATCGCTGGGGCTAACGTTCAAGAAGAAGTCGGTTTACGTGGTGCCCATGTTTCAACCACAAAATTTAATCCTGAGCTCTTCTTTGCGGTAGACTGCTCTCCTGCAGGTGATATCTATGGTAATCAAGGTAAGGTAGGCGACGGTACCCTTATTCGTTTCTTCGACCCAGGACATATCATGCTGCCAAATATGAAGGATTTCCTTTTGACTACTGCTGAAGAAGCTGGTGTCAAATACCAATACTACTGTGCTGCAGGCGGTACTGATGCTGGTGCCGCTCACTTGCAGAATGCTGGTGTTCCATCAACAACCATCGGCGTTTGTGCCCGTTACATCCACTCACACCAAACCCTTTATGCTTTGGATGACTTCCTAGAAGCACAAGCCTTTTTACAAGCCATTGTTAAGAAGTTGGATCGTTCAACAGTGGATTTGATTAAGAACTACTAAGACAAGGAGTAACCCATGATTATTGGTTTTATCGGCGTTGGAAAGATGGCAACAGCCATTATCAACGGCCTAAACACAAGCTCACATCGTATTATTATTTCAGGGTCTTCCTTGGCTCGTTCACGCCAAATTGCAGAGGAATTAGAGGTTGAAGCAGCTGCTTCCCATCAGGAATTGTTGGATAAGGCTGATTTGGTCATCCTAGGTATCAAACCCCAAATGTTTGATAAGGTACTAGCTGGCCTCAACTTCCGTCAACCTATCATGAGCATGGCTGCTGGAGTGACCTTGAAACGCCTCGCTTCACTCACCAGTCCAGACCTTCCTCTTATTCGTATCATGCCTAACCTTAATGCTCAGATTCTTAAGAGCACTACTGGTCTTTGTACCAACGATAAGGTATCCGAGGACCTTTTGGCAGTTGCCAAGGAAATCACAGACAGTTTTGGAACCACTGTCGAATTGGCTGAAAAGGACTTTGATACCTTTACTGCCCTAGCTGGTTCAAGCCCGGCCTACATTGCCCTTTTTATCGAGGCACTAGCCAAGGCTGGCGTCAAAAATGGCCTAAGTAAGCAGGTCGCTCTGACCATTGCCACACAGACAGTTCTAGCTACTGCTGAAAACCTTAGTCTTGGTAGCGACAGCCCACATGATCTTATTGACAAGGTTTGTAGCCCTGGTGGGACCACTATCGCCGGCCTCATGGACCTTGAGCGTACAGGCCTCACCCATAGTGTGGTTTCAAGTATTGATACAACCATTGCTAAAGCTAAAAAACTATAAGAAAAAAGCTCGGAAAATTACGAGCTTTATTTGATATATGGCGCTAACAATTGTAGGAGTAACATCATTGAAACCGCAATACTATTGTTAATCATATGAGCCATGATACTATATTCTAGCTTCTTAGATACACGATAAACAGTTGCAAGGACAAGGCCCATACCTCCATATATAATCCAGACACCCATACTATTAGGCGTATGAACAAGGCCAAAGAGTAAACCACTTAGAATCAAACCAACAATAGAATCTGGATTAAAGACCCGTCCCATAAGAAGCCCTCTAAAAACCAACTCTTCCACAATCGGTGCCATAATCACTGTAATTGTTATAAGAACAAAGGGATTCATATGGGCATTTTCTATGGCTGCCTGGTTAGTGCTGTTACTAACACCTTCCCACATCATGACCATTGCACCAAGCCCAGTGACAATGTAAATACCTAGGTAGGTCAGGCCAATCATTCCCCATGCCTTCATGGAAGACAGCGCCCTAAAGCCCTCAAGAAGACCCATACGTTTGCCCAAGAAAAGAGCTCCTGCACTAATGAGTAGCATAACCAAAATTAGGAGACTAACTGCCCTCACATCTTTAACACGAACAAATATGGTTGGAGTCTGTTCAATACACAAAATTAGGAAAGCCAGTAAGAAATAAAGAAAGCGTTTTAAAATGGACTCTTTGTTCATAAGAAGCTACCTCTTTTTATTGTTATTTTGTACCTTTATTATAATACAATTAAACTAATTTGACAAGACACCGTAAAAATAAGAGATTCAATCTTGAAAAGATGAAGGACTCTTATCCTATTTTAGATAGAATGAGACGAATAAGGGCAAATCCCAATACTAAGCCATAGAGCAAGATAGATAAGACTGTAACATAGGGCAACTGAATATTGACAAAGGCATATAAGGCGATTAAAGCAAAGATAAGCAAAAACTCCAGAACCAGTGTTGCAACTGCTGTCACCTGCAAAATCTGTTTATTTCTCTCATCGTAGGTAGCAATGTACATCTGGTGAAGACGTTTCGAATGCCTAAGCGCTACAAAATAATAAATCGACAGGGCATAACTCGCAATGGTAACCCCCACTACTAATCCTAGTGCAAAATCACTAAGACTGTTAGAGCGAACAATAAATAATCCCAAAATACCCAAAGAAAAGAAAGAACATGCTACTCGGGCTATGTATCTTTTATACTCTGATTCTGTTTTTCTCTTTCCTAACGTTTTTAATAACATATCTTAACATTCCTTTCATTATCCTTTAAAAGAGCAATATAAAATTTTTCAATGATAACTTTAAACATTCACCTTACATAAAAAGGCTGAGTAGTACACTTATGCTATTGTTTAAAATATGAACACCCATGCTGTACTCGATACGCTTAGTCTTATAATATGTTATCGCAAGACCAGCTGACATAATACCATAGATGATAATTGTCTGAAGCGTAAATGCTGAGTGACCAGCCATAAAGAGAAGACTCGAAATAACAAGACCCGTCTTAAAGTATTTTCCAAAGAGCACCTTGGCTAAGAGTCCCCTAAAAATGATTTCTTCCATAATTGGAATAATAAAACCGGCGACTACTAGGTAAAGATAGAATGGTACGTGGGCAAAGATATCATTTAAAGCATCTTGATTTTCCATAGTCGCATTGTGTGTTAACTGACCAACAAAATACCCTAGAAGATCACCTAGGAAAAAGATGACGAGATTAAGAGAAGCAATCGCAACGAGACGTCTCCAATTAATCTCTTTAAGCGATAAGAGTTTAAATCTATAAGCAATCACGATAAAAATAGCCAAACTCCCTAATGCCCAAACACCGTAACCTATTTGCTCCACAAGTGAAAACTTACCATCCTGAGTAAGTAGCGGGAAAGCACCTAATAGTGTTAAATCTAAGATTAGTAGAGTGAGCGCTAAAAAAATAACACCAATTTTCTTCATTACTTGTTTAAACATATTTTTTCTCCTTAATCTTCCTCAAAAAGAAAGACTTCTTCAATAGTCTTTCCAAAATACCTAGCAATTTTAAAAGCTAGTTCCAAGGACGCATTATAGCGACCTTTTTCGAGTGAAATGATGGTCTGCCTCGTGACTCCCATCTCATCTGCTAACTCTGCCTGACTAATCTTATTAGCCTTGCGAAGTTCCTGAATCTTTGTTTCCATATGATGCCTCAACCTTATAGTTTATTCTCAAATAGTTAAACTCCCATCTCTTTGTTAAGTTAACTTCACATCTATAGTATAGTTCACTTAACATATTTTGTAAAGTCTATTTTACATTTTTTGTAAAGTTTTCTTTACTTATCGAATGACATATCCGGATATAGGCGAATAATTCTTTCCGAGTACTCAAAAAAGCTGGCCAATCACTCAGCCAACTTTTCTGGTCTTATCAATTTTTTGATAACTTATTTAGATTTAAGGCGCTCAACATCACGCGCAATCACCAATTCTTCATCTGTTGGGATGACAAAAACTTTAACAGGTGACTCTGCTGTTGTAATATCGCCAACATGTCCAAAGACATTCTTTTCAGGATCCACTTCAATACCAAACCAAGTCAAACCATCTAAAATTGAAGAACGAACTTCTGCAGAATTTTCACCGATACCTGCCGTAAAGACAATGGCATCTGCTCCGTTCAATACACCAAAGTATTGAGCAATGTATTTACGCAAACGATCTACATAAAGATTGTAGGCTAAAATACATTTTTCATCTCCTTCATTTTTACCAGCAATGATATCACGCATATCACTTGATCTTTCAGAGATACCAAGGAGTCCTGATTCTTTATTAAAGACATGACGAATACGTTCAGCATCGGCCATATCAGGCTCACGGTCAATGATGAATGGAATAATCGCAGGGTCAAGATCCCCAGTACGTGTTCCCATCATAACCCCACCAAGTGGTGTCAATCCCATTGACGTGTCTACTGATTTACCACCGTCCACGGCAGTAATTGAAACACCATTTCCGACATGGGCTGTGATAATCTTAGTTTCTTCAATAGGTTTTCCTAGTAGCTTAGCTGCTTCTTGAGAAACATATTGGTGGCTTGTTCCGTGTGCTCCGTATTTACGAACTTGATAGTCTGTATAATAACGATTAGGCACTGGATAACGGTAAGCCACTTCTGGCATAGATGTATGGAAGGCTGTGTCAAAAACAGCAACACTGGTAATATCTGGGAGGAGCTCCTTAAAGGCACGAATCCCTGAGGCTGCGCCAGGATTATGAAGTGGAGCCAAAGCAGACAATTCTTCGATTTTCGCTAATGCTTCATCATCTACCAAACTTGATTCTTTGAAATACTCACCACCAGCAACCACTCGATGACCTACACCTGTGATTTCATCATAATTCTTGATGATATTAAAACGAATCAAATCATCAAGTACGATTTTTACAGCCTGAACATGATCGGTAATATCTAAAATCTGCGTTTCAGAATCATTATCAAACTTAACTGTTGAAATAGAGTCTTTTAATCCGATACGCTCAATCAACCCTTTGGCAAGTACAACTTCAGATGGCATTTCATACAATTGCCATTTCAAACTTGAACTTCCTGCATTGATTGCGATTGTTTTTGTCATAAGTCACCTCTTTGTAAAACGCTTTCAGTAATATAGTCTTATTTTATCATGTTTTTTTATAAAATGGAATTGTCTGATTTCCATTTTTGGAAATTCTCAGTAAAATCTTTGAGAATCTCTGGATTTTGTAAATCACTAAGTGGATAAACAAAGGTCTCTGGAGCATTTTCTGTTTGCTTTTTAAGCACAAAGATAGACTTCATATTGTGTTTATTGCCAAAAGCTGCTTCAGGAAGAGTGATTACAGCAATAATATCAGCATATCCTGATAGCCACTTCTTAAGCAAATCACTTTGTGGACTCGTTAAAAGATTAGTTGGTGCCAAAAGAATAGCAATACCGTCTTTCTTCAAGTACTTAAGCGATTGCTCCATAAGAAGATGATGGGCATAAGTGTGTTCACCAGTTGCTGCCACCTTGAAACGACTCGCAATTTCATCATTAGGGTAGTAACCTACTGGAAGGTCACTGATAATAACATCGCTTTCTTTGAGGATATGGGGGCGAACTGCGTCTTCTTGAATGTAAACCGCTTTTGAGTTCACTACATCCGCAATACTGGCTGACAAATCAATAAGCAAATCGTCAACTTCCATCCCCATATAATTAAGGTTTTTGTGACTATTATTTAAAAGAGTCTCTGCCAAGTTACCTGTACCTGAACCAATCTCCAAGACATCTAATTGATTGTCCTTAGTCAAACCCTCAAGTAGGTAAAGAATGATAAATCCAATAGCATCTGGTGTAAATTGGTGATTGGCTTGTAAGGCTTCCAACTGCCCTAGTTTGATAAACAAAAACTGAAAGGCTCGACGCCACTCCTCTTTACTTAGATTAAGGGCACGTAATTTCTCGTTATTTTTGATGATAAGTTCGTTATCAACGTCAGCCCCCAAATAATAGGAATTTTGCTCGATAAGGGCATCGTAAGCATGGGTCCCAAGATCATTTTCAATGGTTTGGACATTTTCTAACAACAGCGCAAAAGCTGTCTCAATTGCTTCAAAATTCATGATTTCCTCCGTCCCTCTATCATATCAAAAAGGGGGGAGAATTGCTATTTCTGGTCCTCTTTCTTCACATAGTGATAGGTCTTGGTGTGTCCTTCATTCTCAACTCTAATAATCATCTTCTTGTCTTTTACCTCATAAGTCGTATTTCCCTGAGCAAAACTAAAAGAACCCGACTCCTTATCAGCCAAATCCACCGTCATTTCTGCCATAAGTCGACTCTGACTAGCTACTGTTTGTGCTTGATTTTGTCTAGAGCTAGCAACTACCCTATCCAAATAAACCTGAAGAAGAAGTGTAAAAATGCCAGCCATAAAAAGGGAATAGAGGAGAACACCTCCCCTAACTTGTTTTTTCAAAAGCATAAACGAAACTCCTTTGCAGACCATTTTTAAGAATAACTTCAATGGTGACTATCTGATTTTTTTGACTGATTGTACTAGATTTTAAACCGAAAAGCATGGGTTGATAGCCTCGACCATCGGCGTTAGTTTTTCGAAAATCAGAAGCATTTGAGATACCAAATGCCAAGTCTTGATTATCCTGCTTGACATAAAGCTTGTTGCCTTCTACTTTAACCAACTGACAACCTTCTAACTCTGCCTCCATTTGTTGGACAAACAGAAGCCAATCTTGATTTTCTTGTTGTCTTACCTGTTTAACATTGCTCACCAGAACGGTGGTTAAGCCTTGATATACTTGGACAGAACCAGCTATAACCAGTAAGGCTACCAGACATTCCAAAAGGGTAAAGGCGCGAACCTTACTATTTAGAGACATGAGTAATTTCCTTTCCTGATTCATAAACTGTGATGCCTTGCTTGCTACGTTTCACTGTTACCGTGATGCCATTTAAGGTCAACTGATCCTGTTTGGTCTGGACGGCCATAGTTGCCACACTCAAGACCTCTTGTTGATGAAGATTCTTAGCCATTAACCTACGATTAGTGTTAATTTGCTCTAAGATGAGGCTACTGACAAGCACTAAAACGGCCATGGCTACCAAACTTTCGATGAGAATATAGCCTCTAAGAGACCGTCTTTTTATATTTTCCACTGCCCATGTTAAGCTGATAAGTCACCACCTCCTTGTTACTTGAGAAACGAATCTTACTAAGACTAGAATTGCCTCCTTTAGCATCAAATACTAGGGTCTGCCCCTTATCCAGATGAATGTTTTCAGGAATAGAGAGACTGGTTCTTCCATTACTAATCTTATCCTTAGTCAGCTGCAATTCAATGTTAGTCCCTTCCGCTGCTGCCAAGCGCTGACTATCCCGGTACAGATACTCAAAGCGTAGATAAAAAAGATTAGTCTCGACTTGCTGAAAAATACCCGTCACTGACCCTGACAAACTCAGAGTAAGAAAAGCAACGACTGCTAATGTCACCAAGCTTTCCAACAAGGTGAAGGCCCTAATTGGCAACTGAGCGGCTTTCACCACCATGTTTCGCATAATAATCATTGTATGAATCTGCCTGTTTTTGTGTAATTTGACCTGATGAAACAAGAGCTGCTAAACTAGCTGTCTTGTTATTTTTCATTTCATAGAGTTCTGCTTGAGAATCCACAACTTTGACGACAGCTGCATTTCCAGTTTCTTTTACAGAATCCTTTTGCTTACTCAAGTTAGGAACAAAGAGCAAAAGAAGAATACTGATAATGAGCAACACGACCAGCATTTCAATCAAGGATACTAAAATTCTTGATTCGAGCATAAAAAATACTTGGCAGCACGAGCTACCAAGCGGCATGAAAAAAAACAAAAACATTGAACGTTAAAGTCCATCTATAGTGTACTTCTATTTGAATTAAATGTCTAATGATATATCGACGATACACAAAAAGACTAGGGGTTATCCTAGTCTTTTTACCGGATATTTTCCAAGTTTTTCTCAATCCATTCGAGACGATTTTGACGGCCAGACGGAATAGGTTCTTGCCCCTTTGAATAGTTTTTAAACCTCATTTGAAGCATATAGCCACCGCCACCAAGAGAGCTAGACTCTAATGCAATCTCTAAGTAAGCACTAGAAATCCAGTTACCGCTTGCGGTGTACATTCTGCCAGCTCCACCAATTATGTCATCATGGCTGTTTTTGAGCCAATTTAGAAGCTGTTGTTTTTTGAACATGTCATAGTAAGCATAAAATGGCATGTTTAGTTTAAGAGAGTTGTCGATGTAGTAATCAGTTTGAGCCTTGCCAATTATAGCAAGTTCGAAATCATCGAACAGGCAGTTAAGCATGGCATTAACTCGTGCTGCTCCCATTTTCTCGATAGAAGTATCCCCGTTTTTGAACTTTTGCCAATTGGCATCGGTAAATTTGATACCCGGCAGTCTGTAGAAGTCATTCTCGAATCTGAAATAGCGTCCCACATATTCCAAAATCAATTCTTTGATGTCTTTGTTGATTTCCATTTTATTTTCTCCATTCTCTATTTAATCCTTGCTTGCCATGATTTTAGCAAGCTCTCTAACTTTGCGAGCTTCTTCGATGTGGTATTCTACATCTTCTGGATCTAATTTGATGATTCGACTATCTTCGTATTTAGTGCCAAATCGAGGAATGATTTTATAAACAGCTCCGCTCGAAATCCTTACGAGATCTGTTTCTAGTTTTTCTGCTTTGTCTGAGAACACTTCATTGCGAATAGCTTGTGCTCTTTCTCGTTGTTCTTTCAATCCTTGTTTGTATTCTTTGTAAGTAACCATTTTGTTTTCTCCTTTTTTATTCTCTATTCTGCTTACTTCATGCATTTAGTTCCTTTTTTGCGTCCTGATCTGTAAGAAGATAGAGTTACTTTCCCGGAAATGTTAACCCAAAAATCATTGTCTTTATTGTACTCGTAAGGATAACAAGTGACTTCAGAACCGTTATGATCTTTAGTAACTCCACGGACAACTTTCCCGTTTTCTACGTACACGTTTTCGTCATAAACTACGTGCCAACCATCTTTAATTTGTGCCATTTTACTTTACCTCGAGAACTTCTTTCGTTCTCCCTTTCTTTATCTTACATGTATATTATATACCATGTATGATAGTTTGTCAACACTTTTTATAAAGAAATTTAGATTTTTTTGCAAAATAAAAAAAGCCCCAGCAAACGCTGAGGCTTCGACCACTACCACCATGTTATCCCTACTGTGGTTTGAGGGGAGGTGAATATTTCACATCCTTCTTTATTTTTATAGTTTTCGTGGTCTATTTTTTAGTACTTATAGATTGTACCATTTATTTATTCATAATAGTTAACGAGGTCGTCTTTATCCCAACATGAGAGCCAAACCGTACCAAATTGGCCAAACTCGAAGTGTCGGTAATAATAGCCGCCATAATACCCACCGTCAGTCATGTCAGTGATGTTGGTTTCATCACCGGCGAATGAGAAGAACATTCCAGCTTTAAAGTCTTTAGACTCACCATCTGGAAGGTCGTTACCATCTTTATCAACCCAGTTCACCATATCGACTGGGATCCCATTTTCAGTCCAATCGAATCCAATTGGGCTGAGGTAATCGCATTTAATTTGCCAAATACCATTAATATATTTAACTTCATTGGCTTCATAATATGCTTTCTCTTGTTGTGGATTAACAACCGTATTAGGTTGATTGTTAGTTTGAGGAGCTGAGTCAGCGTAACGCCATACTTCAATATAAGCTGGGTTGTTCCAACCATAATAACTATCCCATGGATAAGTATTGATCGCTTGTCCAGGTGCTCCTTGTGTTGAGTAATCACAAGAGATAAAGTTAACACTATCAAGCATTACACCGACGTGTCCACCAGCACCACCAGATGAAGACATATCAGCACCCCAACTCATAAGAACAATATCACCCATAAGTGGTTCCCAGTCTTCATTACGACTTACACGATAGAAACCGTTATTCGCAAGTTGTTGACCAAGAGTCACAGTTGAAGGAAGACCTTGAATACCGATACCAGCTTCTTTCAAAACTTGCGACATGATGCCAGAACAGTCTCCAGTTCCGTCTGAACCATTGCGAGAACCGAACATTGAATACGTGATCAGCCCTCGTCGACTGGTGAAACCTGTAACAATAGATTGTTGTACGCTCATATTAGTAGCCTTCCTTATCGTTTCGTGGTTGGTGGTAGTTCAATGCTTGTTCACTGTCTGCCACACCTTTAGTTGTTGGGTCTGTAACGATTCCTAGAATTACCAAAATTACAACGAATGTGTTAACTCCCTCTTGAATGTTAGTAGGAATATGAAGCCCAAATTGTTGCAACATCAAGAATACTGCTGAAATAAGAGCTACTAGAGTAGTTTTGTTTTGCAAACGAAGTTTAAAGTTAATCATTTTCTGTTTTCTCCTTTTTGTCATCCTCTTTTTCTGAGGCCAAAATAAATTTTTCTTTATCGATGTTTTTCTTAATATACTTGTCAAAGTATGGAATTTCCACCCCTAACGCTGACAAGCTGGCTAAGATACTAGAGCCATAAGCTGCAATCATCGCAAGTATAAAGGTATCTAACACCCCTCCGAGATTCATAAATGCAGCAAATGGATAGAAGATTGCCACGAATACAATCATGGCCGTATGGCTGACAAGGCCTTTTCTAAATTTAGAGCTTGAAAATTCATGATAAGCCCACGCTCTGGACACTCCAACGGCGATATCACACGCGATAATTACCATTAATAGGAATACCCAGAGATGGTCATCAATACCATGTTCGTAGAAGTCACGAACTACATTGAAGATTCCAAAGATTCCATCTGGTTGTCTCATTGTTCACCTCCAATCTAAAATAGAAAGTTTTTGATAATTTCGTCAGCAATGGCCTTGTGTCCTAAATCGCCTGGGTGGCTCGCTACACCAGCGTTAGTAATAGTGTAGTTAGACCCGTCTGGCAATCTCAACACTTTGCCCATCTCAGACTTGTATTTGGCATCCTTAGAATACTGATAGATGTCAACGAATGTAACGCCAAGCGGTGCACAGATACGCTTGATTCGCTCAACGAAGTCTGGTGAGGCGTAGTAGATACCGACCCAGTAGATGAGAGCCTTTGGCGATGCCGCCCTAATCCAGTTCACAAGGTTAGGGATATCTGTTTCAAGATTCTTGCGCTTCTCGTCAGTATTCAAGTTATCACCAAATTGCAAGATGACAATATCTGTGTCTGGACCTAGTGATTGCTTCATTTTGGTATCAAATGTCCCACGTCGATTGCTTGGGTCAGATTCCCAGTCTGCGCCATTACCACGCTCTACTACTGCGCTAGGGTTCTTAGATAAGATGTAGTTTTTAACAAGAGTGAAGTAATCTTTATCTGGTGCACTAGCAGCCATACCCATGCCTTTAAGCCATGGGTGACTTAGGATTGAGTTACCGAAAACGGCCACACGACTAGGAATGTTTGAAACTGTTGACAGATTGCCATTGTTATCAACTAACAAACGGAATTTAGTACCATTCGGACTGGTAATCATCGGAGTTTTCTTGAACAATTCGAGCTCTGTAACGACAGGCTCGATTTTATCCGTCTTTTGCTTCAGCGTCTCAACCTTTTCAAGAGCGCTCTCATTATCCACACGATAGCTGAATGGGATAGCTTGTCCCGTTTCGTACATAATCTTTCCAGAGTACCCAGCGTTATTAGTAACGTGTTGAGCGTCTTGAATCAAGTTGCGTTCACCTTTTGAAGCATACACACGGTTATCGTGTGATTCAAAGAATAACTGTTCACCGAAAAAGATTTCCTTATCTTCACCACGGACATTGAGCGTATTATATCCAGCTGCAAGCTGTTTCTGGAACACTCGAGGAGATACAATCAAATCATTCTGGTCGATGTTGCCAATGGCAAAATTGTATGTACCTGCGTCCTTGACATAGACGTTGATTGTGTCAATAAAGCCACGGCTCTTGTCCCATTTCTTGATAGGGCTCATATATCCGAGGTTATTAATCGTTGATACTTGAGTCGTATCAATGCCAGTGATGTCTGATCCAAACTGTACTTTTGATGTATCCGGCATGACGAATGGCACTTTTGAAGCAATGGCACTAGAGCCAAAATCAAGGTTTTCAAGGTAATGAGCTTGAGCGTTTCCACCTTGAATGACCTTCGTAGGCTCGTCCGAAGTCAAACGACTAATAAGGATATAGCCGTTAGCATCTGGAGTGAAATCTTGATTGACTAACTTGTCTGTAGTAGAGAAGGTTTTAAGCTTCTTTCCCGAAATATCGAAGTAATGAGTAAACACCCCACGGATATTTTTTAGACCGTAAGTCACGCCAGCTTGCATGTACAATTTAGGATAGATTCCCCATGTTCCGGCATCGTATGTACCATTTCCACTACCAGACCAGGCCTTCCCAACTTTGAAGGTACGTTCATCAATCAACTGCTTAACAACATTAACGAAACTGAGTTCTTCAGGCTTAACATCTAGCGTCAATTTAGGAATTTTGAGGGAGATGTAGCCGTCTGGAAGATTTGAGAAGTCAACGTTAGCTTTTTTTAGATCCTCGAGAGAGGCATTAAACACCCTAGCGGTTTCGTCTGGTTTAGAAGATACATAGAGCATGCAATCTTCTGGCGGGACGTATTCTGTAGTGACTAAGTCATCTGTTTCAGAGAACTTTTTAACAAGTCGTCCACCGTCGCTCGAAATCGCAAACGAGAAGATTCCACGGATATTTGATAGATAGTATTTAAACCCTTTTTTGATTGGAATTGGCATAAATCGAAGCCATCCGTTAGATGACCATGTCCCAATTGCTGTGTTGTTCCAAAGATAGACTGAGCCTTCAATCTTATCTCTCAATAACTGCTCAATTGATTCTGTGAAGTCGATGTTATCAGCCGTAACTTCATCAACATTAAGACCTCTAGATTGATAGACGCCGCCCTCTTTCCAGTGTCGGTCCCCTTCGTTAAAGTAATACCATTTCCCCGTATTACTTGCTACGACGATTCCGTTGGCGCCGTTTGGATAAGTACGCTGGATTTCTTCGAGCGAACTAAGGACGGCCTTGGGGGCGTTGGAAGAAATAGCATTAAGCTTTGATTCAACCCATTTAGTACTAGCCTTCCCGTCAAGATTCTTAGACATATTGTCTAGACGGTCTGGAAGCGTGTTATAAGTATCTCTGGACTTAACTACTTCCATGTCTGTGTTTCCGCTCTTGGCAGCGTCTGTGTATGTGGTTTCAATACCAGTAGCGATGGCTTCACGGACGTCTGATCCTTTGGTTTTTTTACGGATAGCGTCAACGATGACGCTGATTTTGTTTGTCTTTTCAAAAGGGGTCACATCATCATATAGATTCAAGCGCCCCTCTGCTTCAGCTTGTGGCATTAAGCACCTCCTAATTCATTTCTTAAGCGAGCAATCTCAGCCTCAAGCTCACTGATACGTTGAGCACGCTCTTGCTGGCTCATATTGAACGCTGAGAGTTTAGCATCGTAATCAGCCTTGGCGACATTGTAGTCAGCGAGGGCTTGATTATATGCAGTCCGTTCAGCTTCTGTCGCATTAGCGCCTGGAGCCGTCGGAGCTTTTGGCTCAACAGGTTTAGACTGACTAGCAGACCTGAGAGCGGCCAACTGAGCATTTAACTGCTCTAGTTTTTTCTGTTTAGTAGCTATTGACTGGTCTAGCTTGAGTTTTTCAATCGAGCTATCAGCTTCTTGCGTCTGCAATTGATAAGCAGATAATGACTGAGATTGTGAGCCGATAGTTAAATCAACAGACTGTGGATTCAGTATATCGATTTTCTTTTCCAGAATTTGCAAAGTTTCAATTCCAGACAGCGGTGCATTGATAATCTTGTGCTTGTTCCCAATCCTAAACTTACTGTATCGACTATCAATCAAATAGCGCTCAACTGCTGAGATTGTCCATTTAGCCAGTGCTATTTTCTGATTTCTCAAATACTGCTTACCACGAGCCAAGAGAATGCTTGGATTGTCGATTTCCGTCCAGATAACTGATTTCCGAATGAACCCAAACTCTCTTATCAATTCTTCATCAGCAAGATACATTTTCCCGTCATTAACGCTTCGGATATCGAGCTGAGCCCGTGTAACGTCTGGACTCTGGTCTTCCTCTTGCCCTTGATTTTGGCTCTGTAAGTCCGCACCGATTGGAACAATGATTGTAGCAAGGCCGTCAAAATCAACCTCTCGACTGGCTGATTTGATGTTTTGGCCTAGCTTGATTGGGCTTTCTTTAGTAACTCCAATCTCTTTAGTCCAGTCAACATACAATCTCGTATTAAACTCTCTTAGCGTGAGATACCCACCGATATTATTAATAATCCGCTCTCTGACAGTGTCCCAGCTCGAATCATATCCAATATAGCGGAATGGTCGGTCTGACCTACTTTGAACTGTGATATTTCTAGGAGTTATCCGCTTAAATTCCTCGATTTGAACATTTGCAGATTCAAAGATTATCTTGAAATAGTCCTCGCTACCCTTATTAGGTAGTTTCTGGAACCATTGAGCTGAATCGTGGAGATATGACAGGAAGTCCTCGCAGACAACTTTTTGAACAAATCCATTCGTTGACATCTCATTAGTCATCGTTAGGACTCGACCGACGAACTCAATCTCATTGTCCCTCAGATTGACGACTTCGATAATTGACTTAAACTGAACCATTTTTTGATACATCGTATGATCTAACGGGATTGAGAACTCTAATTCGTGGATACTGTTGACAGCTTGCTTGATTTCACCGTGAACAATCTTATTACCTCTAGGACTGTATGGGTCGTGGATAACTCTACGGCTTGCAGTAGTTCGATTGAGCTTATCCCAGCGCCTATCAAGAAAACTAGGCCACCAGTAGATGGCATAGCCCGCTTTTTTCGCTAAGCCAGCAGGACGCTCTGGGACATTTATTTTCTTTCCATCAAGATATTCCTTCGAACCGTTTGAAGTAACCACATAGAAGTGAGATTGATATGTACCACTGTCACTGTTGTGGTCAACTGTATTAATGGTACAGTACCAATCGTCGCCCCACTTCAAAGCATCGTACCAAACAAGGTCATCTTGTCCAGACTGCTCCGACCAGGTCGGAACTTGCAATCCAGATATGCCATTGCTAGACCTTAAACCCTTGACACGGATAGCATAGCCTGTACTACTAATGTTGAAAATTTCAATGCTATCACAAGATACTGTCATGCCATCACCTCGTTAGAATAGTGCATTGCTACTGTGCCGTTTCCTTGAGCTTCGAAATAGTTGATACCGATGTCCAAGGTTAGCGCAAAGTCTTTGTTTTCGCCCTTTTTCAAGTAATAGATTGTTCCGTTAGCGTCTTTAAGTGTGATGTCCTCGCTACAGATGATTACAGGACTGATTGATGTATCTCCAGCATTAACGAAGTAAACTGGCGTTTTCTTCTTCTCATATCCTAAATACCATTTAGTCCATGTTGAATTGTCGTTTTCAAAATCAAAAGTATCCCAAACATCATCAAAATATTCATCTTCATGGAATGCAAAAGGGTAGCATTTGAACACGATTGTAGCTACCAGATTCTTCTTAATCGGGTCGTCTGCTACTTTGATGTGCTTAACCTTGCCCATCCAGTAATAGCGACGGTCATGAGTATCTCTTAATTTCCGCTGGGTTTTAGTAACCATGCTTGACTTGATATGCCTTTCAGCAATCTTACGATTCTCGTAAGTCGTAAATGGTAATTTGAACTCATACGTAATTTCTCTTGACTCGAACACACGTTCTCCCAGCGCAGAGGAGAAGTCAAGCTCCCCTTGCATATAAGGAATAGACTCGACAATCTCTTTTTCGTCTGGAGTCGGTGCTTCTCGTTTCTGCAGGTACCACCCAGCTTCACGACTATTAAAATCGCCGAACGATATATACTCTTTAATTTTAGTAATCATAATCTGTGTCGTCCTTTCAATGTTTTAATCGTATCAATAGCATTGTTAAAGTTGTTAACAGTGCCACCAACAAGAGCGCCAGTATCCAATACCATGTTTTGGCCTTGTGCAATTTGCTCCTTGACGTCTACGAGAGCGTCAATCACATCATTAAGCAAACCAGCCGAATGAGCAGCATAGGCTTCTTGACGTGCCGAGATTGTAGCGTCTGGCGTTTTATCACGCAAGACTTCCATCTTGAGTTGACTAGCCATATTTGAAGTAGCACCGGTTAACATTGCGGTAGCTCTAGCGTTAAATGATTCAACTTGACTACTGATTGCACCAAGGCTTTCAGCCACGACTGGCGCTGAGTTGTCAATACCTTCAGCGATACCAAGGCCAATATACCAACCGACTTCATCACGGAAAAGGTGGGATGGTGAGTGGATTTTGGCTTTAGCCTGTGCTGCTCTTTCTGCTTGAGCTACCAAGGCGTTGGCTGCTGCCGTAACTGCTCCAAGAGCTGAATTAAGACCAGCAGCAAGCCCTTGCCCCATATATGCACCAGCTGAGAAGAAGGCACCATAGCCAGCCCTTGCTGCGGCTGCCGCTTGGTTAACCGCTGCTTGAGTAACTGCAACTAATTGTTGTCCACTAGACTGCATGGCTGAAACCATTTGAGCGCCGCCTGTCCTAACTGCAGCAACGACTTGGTTCATACCGTTTCTGACTGCTGAGACAATCTGATTCATGAAAGCTTGTGCGCTGGCTACCATTTGCATACCACTGGCACGCAATGCAGTAGTCATTTGCATAGACCCAACAGTGACCGCTTGAGTTGCTGACATCATGCCCGTGGATACTGCCATGTCAAGCTGAGTCATGGTTGCTGACAACATCATGGCCGACGCTGCAACGCTGGCAAATACGGCTCTGCAGTTAGTGCCTTGACCGCTAACTACTGCGAGACCAGCACCAGCCGCTTGAGTTGCTACTGTAACCATCGTTAACTGTGTAGCTAACATAGTAGTCATCATTCCCATAGTTGAGAATCCGACTTGTGCAGTCATGAGTTGAGCACCAAACATGGTTACTGCTGACCCAGCCATCATAAGCTGGCTTGTCATTTGCATGATTCCCGTGGCAAATGTAATAAATTGAGTGTTTAGCATGGTTAGTGAAGTACCAATCATCGTGAATTGAGTACCCATCATAGCCAAGCTAGTTCCTAGCATGGTTGAGCTAGTAGCCATCATCGTGAAGCTAGTCGTTACCATTGTTAGCTGAGTAGCTAACGTAGTCAGACTAGTCGTTAACGCTGTCATGGCCGTACCGATTGAGGTCAAGCTAGTAGTCAAGCCCATCGCTACTGTGCTGAACATAGTCAATCCAGTACCAGCTTGCATTAATGAAGGCACAATCATCATGATTTGACTTTGAAACATCGTCATAGGCCCTACAATCGCAGTCAAACCACTTACTGATTGCATAGCTTGGCTTGAGAATGTGCTAAAAGAGTTTCCAGCCGTGCTTAACAGTGTTTGCAAGTTAGAAAACGCTGATTGAATACTTGAGACAGTGCTTGCGAACTTGCTCAAGCCAGCTACCGCACCATTAGCAGAGCTAGAAACCTTGCTCATACCATTACCGAGGTTAGCCATGCCAGTACCAGCCGTAGCAAGTCCTTCTGAGTTGTCGCCGATAGAACCGACACCTTTCGCAACTGCCGCAAGAGATGCAGCCATATCTCCAAGATTGGTGTTGGTAATTTTAACAACACCGTCAGCCAACTGGTTGAAACCAGAACCTGCTTTTTGAGCTGCGGTACCGATTGAGTTGAACACATCAGACAATCCATCAAGGACCGACCTAATAGCACCACCCATTGATTCAATGACTTTTGAAACACCTTCAAACGCTGACTTGATACCGTCTCCGATACCTTGTGCAGCTGTGCTGATTGATGTACCAACCGACTGCACGACATCGGCAATGCCTTGCAATGCTGTGCCGATCGCGGTACCGATTGAGCTGATAACGTTAGCAACGCCACCCAATGCCGTAGCAATACCTTGACCGATACCCATTGCAGCCGTAGCGATTGCCATACCAGCGGACTGAACCACGGTAGCAATGCCTTGCAATGTAGCAGAAATCACGCTACCGATAGCTGTGATAATAGGCACGATTTGAGTGATAGCTGTAACAATCGCTGAAATGATTTGGGTAATGATAGGTGCAAGAGTTTGGATGACTGTAACGATGGCAGAAATCACTTGACTGATGACTGGTGCCATTGTCTGAATGACTGTCACAATTCCTTGAATCAAGGCCATGATGACTGGTGCTGTCGCTTGAATAGCTTGTACGACTACTTGTAAAACCATTGCAATCTGTGGCCCGAATTGGCCAATTACTTGAGCAACTTGGACAATGCAATTAGCGATAACTGGTGCGATTGCTACAATAGCGTTAGCGATGATTTGAGCTACTGCCGTAATTGTGTTACTGATAATTTGGACAATCGGAGTGATTGCGGTGGTTATTTGACTGATTGCTGAACCTAGAGCAGTAGCCAAACCACTGAATGCGTCAATGATAGCTGGCAACGTTCCTAGAATGGATGTCCAAGCATTACCAAACGCCGCAATGGCTGGAGCTGCATTGCCTAGAGCAGTGCCGATAGCTTCAACCAATGGTGAAAGTTTGGCTAGCCCTGGCGCAGCTTCACCGACTGCCGTAATGACAGTGGCAAAGGCAGTTCCGAACGCTTCAACGATAGACCCTGCCGCTTTACCAATGGATTCAACAACAGTCCCGAACGCTGACCCGATAGAGCCAATGATTTGTGAAACGCCTTGGGATTGTGTAGCCAAAAGGGTGAATGATGCCACAATAATACCGATACCAGCACCGATACCGACTGCGGCAATGGCCACGGATGCACCGAATGATAGCAAGGTGGCTGGGTTTAACCCTCTCAAACCTTGCAAGGCAATATTGATAGCTGTACCAATTCCCTTAAATGCTGTAGAGATACCCGTTCCGATACCTTTGGCGGATTGTGATATTGCTGAACCAGCGTTTTTAATCATGCCGCCGATGCTCTCGAACACTTGGGCAATCTTGCTCTTGCCACTGCTTGCACTAGTAGCAGCTTCTGCCATGCCTTCTGCTGCATCCGTTCCAAACTTCTTGAACGGATTGAGACTTTTAAGGAAGTCCAACCCTTTCATTGCAATGCCTACCGCTGAAATACCAGCCTTAGCAGTCATGAAAGCTGCTACCATTGCCAGAATACCGCTAGTAATGCCGTTTAAGATTCCCGGCGGAATTGCACTGATAAACCTAGATATTGCTGAAACAACTTGAGAAATCCAGCTAACTAGCGTTCCAAGAGCTGAGCCAATACCTGAAATGATTGACTGCATTTCTGAGCTACCCAGTACCTCACCAAACGACGAACCGATAGTTTTCAGGGCGTTCCAAGTATCTTGCACTGCTGCTTTGAACGATTGAAAAGCCCCTGTGTCAGCAAACGAAGTGATGAAACTTCTAACCGAGGTCGTAGCAATGTTTAGAGCTTGCGAGATACCGTTAGCGATATCACCAAACACTGACCCAATGCCCTGCATAAGCTTGCTACCATCAATCTTGCTGAATAGTTGCTTGATTGAGCTTGAAATATAAGTGAATGTTGCACCAAGATTCTTCAAAGCTCCTGTATTTGAGAAGCCTTTCCAAAGCGATTGCAATCCACTGCCAATCTTGTCAGCAATGCCATTGATATCAACTCTTTCTAATGCATCGGTAAGCCCAACAACTGCCTTGATACCAATCTGATTGAGTTTTTCAAACTGTGGCATTAGCTTGTTAGCTAGGGACTCTTTCATACCGTCGATAGCTTGGTCAACAGTCTTGAACTCTGTCGCCATCTTGCTGAATGTGTCGTTGTTCCCGACTTTAGCGATGGCGTCAAAGAAGTCCTCAGTCTTAATCTTGCCGTCTTGTACGGCTTGAACCATTTCAGCGGTACTCATGCCCATTTCTTTCGCAATCGCCGCAATCCCTGCAGGCGTTTGTTCTAGCATGAGTTTGAAGTCTTGCCATTGAACCTTAGGCTTAGCAGCCATTTGGGTTGCTTGTTGGCTCAAGGTCTTCATGGCTTGTTGTGGATTTTCTGCCGCTGCTGCAAGACCACCGAACCCCTTAACGAGTTCCGTCGTATTCTTTGTCCCAACGGCCGCTAACTGTGAGTAGGTAGAAGCCATATCGGACGCTGAATAGATGGTCTTGGTCGCAAAGTCCTGCAACTCGCCTTTGACTTGCTTGATTTGGTCAGTAGGCATGTTGATCTGTTGCATGTTCCCTTCAAAAGTCTTCCATGCTTTAGTAGAACTGTTAAGCTCACCTACCATGGATTTCATGCCATTACCAAGAGCACTAATACCGCCCATGATGGCACCACCGATTAGATTGGCACCTAAAACAGATTTAAAGACCGACCCAACCTTGCCGGCTGACCCTTTCAAGCCTTCCAAGGCTCCCTTGATACGTTTAGCCCCACTCTCAGCGTCCTTCCCATCGAATAGCGCCTTGATGGTGACTGTACCATCTGCCATAGATTATCCCTCCTTTCTAAAATTCTTCTTCGTATTCTTCCTCCTCTATCTCCTCGTAAGGGAGCGCATAGTCCTTTTGGAGCTTGCGCATCTCTTCCTTATACTCTGTAGAGTCGCCCTTTTGCGGCTTCCATTTCCGGATTTTGATAACTTCCATCAGCTTGGTACCTTCTGGCAGTCCAGACAGTAGAGCGTTAAACTTGCGCCAGTGCAATTTTCCTTGCATGTCAAACAAGTCCATGCTGTATGCCTGTACGAATGACGAATAGATATAGTCACCGTCATGTCGGATGTCGTAAGGTGCTCTCTGTTTCGTATCATCGCTTGCGGTGGTCTTCATGGGGTTACCAGCAAGGTCATACTCGACATGGTTATCCTCGACGTCTGACAAGCTTATGTGCTCCTCAAATACCGATTTAAATACCTTAGACATTTCCTCAATAGAGAAGTCTTCAAACGCTTCGTTGAATGACTTAGCTTTTTCCTCTCTGGTCTCACCTTCGAGACTCTGGCTGATTAGCATCCGAATGGCGAAATGAGGTTTGACGTACTCAGGTATGTCTTCGTCTCTCAGCATTTCGAACATCTTGAGGACATTATCAAAAGATAGATTTAGAAGATACTCTTTATCATCGATAACTAACTTATCGTCCAGTTTTCGTGATATATCTAGCATAGTTGCTACTCAGCTAGATATTTTTCAAGGGCTTCTTTAGAGCTTTGATTTTCAAATTCTTCAGTAATGCCCTTGATAGCTTCGATAAGATAGACCATGGCATTAATAGTAGATTCGCCAGCAAATTGATATACCTTATCAAATGCTTCTTTATCGTTGAAAGTCTTATTAAAACCGTCTTTAACAAGGCCTTTAAGCGTTTCAAGCGCTTTGTCATCGTCGGAATCTTTGAATTGTTGTGCTTTGGCTTCCAAGTCTTCACCGACTGCTTTCATGCGCTGGATATTGCTATCAGATACAGGGAATTCAAGCTTGAACTCACCGAAATCGACAGGAATGACATTGCTACGTTTTTTGATTACTACCATGGTTTTATTCTCCTTACACTAAAAAAGAGGGGGAAGGGCTAAACCCCACCCCCTCTAGTTGTCTTATCTGCTATTTATGATCTAAAATTTCCGATTATCCACCAACTGTTGGTGAAGTTACTGCTGAGCTAGGGCCAGCTGCCGCTGGTGTCCCTGTAGCTCCTGAAGCTTCAGTTGCACGTCCAGCTGGTGCTGAAGTGATGTCGTGTTTCTCTGGTGTGCGTGACCAGTTAACTTGGAATTTGATTGATTCAAGTTCAGAAGCTTCACCGTCCCCGATTTCAATTTCAGACAAACGTGCAAGACCTTCCTTGTAGTATTTGCCTGTTGGTACTACTTCCTTGTACCAAACGACCAGGTCGTCTGCCACTGCGTCTTCTTTATCAGCTACAAAGTTTTGAGCTTTGTCGCTATAATCACGATGTCCTTCAAAAGAGCGACCACGAGAGATTGAAGAGATAATCTTCTCTTTGGTACCGTCACCGTCGAAGTACGCAATATCGTCATCCTCAGCGTCATTTTCTGGCGCTGATTCTTTGATACCTTTGGCAATCCACATATATTTATCCTCTGTTGGGACTGTATCTGGATTTTCTGGGTCGTAAGCTGCAATATAGTGCTTACGAATCGCATTTTTAAATTTAGCCATTAATTAAGGCTCCTTTCTACTTCTAATCTTGCTTGCAAATCTAGCAAGTAAATGTAAAAGCCTTGATCGTCGGCATCGTTTAAGCTCGGTGTCTCGACGGTCAAAGCTAAAAAAGTGTATGAATTATTTGAACTTGGTAACTCGAATCCAATTTTTGAAAGCTCAGTGTTTATCTTCCAGAGAATATCGTTTAGCTTCTGCTGGTCTTTTGATTTAATAGCTATCTCGTAAGGTAGCGATAGAATCTGGGTACCAGCCATGTCTTCGTCTTCCACTTTGCCACCCGGCAAGGGATAGACTGAAAGGCTCTCATCTTCTGAAAGATAATCAAGTTTGCGTTTTAATGGTAGTCCAAGCGTATTGATGAAGTTTGCGAGAACTTCTGAAAAATCATTGTTGTTCACTTATTTAATACCCATCCCTTTCAAAGCGGTATCGCCCCACTGTTTAGCGTATTTCGGAGTAGCCTTTCTATCCCACCGTTTACCAGTTCCGGGCGTGGTGTACTTGCTGAAAGTCCATCTCTTAGTCTTGTTGTAACTAGAGCCATAAAACTGCGCTCTGGCGTAAGGGCCCGGGTATCTGATACCGTCAGCTATCGGGGTACCACTAGTGCTCAAAGTTCCATCTTTTCGAGGTATGAACTGTTCCATGTCCTCAATCATTTGGCTAATCATTTCAGTCTTTCCACGCTTCACGGCTTCGGGACTGCATTTCTTTTCCAGACCTTTTAAGTCAATCTTGACGTACACTGTGCCACCCATCAAATCACCTCGATTTCGTAGCATAGGATTGTATGCTTAAATGGATGATATTGAGGGATAATTTTACGGATAATATAGTCTCGGTGGGTGTCATTAACTCGACCATTCAACCAGCTATCATCCAATTCAATGGGTGTGTATTTCGGATAGACCATGAGGACTGAAAAATTATTCTCGCTTCGATTTTGACCGCTGCCAGTGTGAGATACTGACCTATCAAATCTAACAGGTTTAAGGGTTGTGGGCTCGTCATATACTACTTTTCCCCAAACATCCGTTTCACCCGTTGGTTTTTGAATAGTGACAGTATCAACTAACATACGCTTATCTATCATAGCCCACCGCCTTAAACCCAAAACCAGCCAGCATAAGCCAGTTCAGAGCGTCAAGAGATAGATTGAACCGCTTGCCATCATGAGATGATTTAGAGCCATTCTGATAGCTTACATGAGTACGTCCAACGGTCATGCTTGCTAGTGACGTCTTATCCTCAGCGGTCATAATGCCGCTAGATTCTAAATAAGCGATTTGGTAAGCGACTGCTTTCTTGACCGCTTGCTTGCGTGGTTCAAAATCGGTTGCAAAATCAGTGAAGTCGTAGAAGTTTTTGATATACAAGTCAACAGCCATTGCTGCACGAGCTTCTAGCTTGTCAAAGTTCTCTACATCATCAAAACCAAGTTTCAAAAATTCTTCTTTGGTTAAATATGTCATTTAACCGCCTCCTTTCGTTATTTTAGGAGGTCTAAAAGCTCCGCTTTAGTTAATGTTGTGTAGCCAGTCAGACCACGTTGCTGCGCAAGAATACGCAAGTCAGCGACGGTCATATCTTCGAGCGTGTTCGCTACTTCCTCAACAGTTTCAGCAGCAGGAGTCGGTTCAGTGTCGTTCAAATGACGACGCATTAACATACCCATCAGACACCTCCGAATTTGACCACCTTAGAGTCATCGTAAAGATAGACACCGTAATATTCATCACCAGAGTAGACTGTAGTCTTCTTCAAGATGTCACGGTCGTTTTCAATCATAACGTCACGTTTGAGAGCGATAACAAATGCGCCATACTTAGCTGAATCGTCTGGGTCAGTTTCAAGATCTGAAACTTTAACGAGGAAACCTTTACCTTCATCAACCTTTTTAGTACGGACGACTTGCACACCAGAAACTTCGCCGAAAGTTCCAGATACGACAATGTTTGCGCCAATTTCTGAGCCTTTAAGCCAGTTTTGTCCAGCGTCTGCACGCAATTTAATGGCATCTTTTGGATTGATAAGAGCTACATAGCGAGCGTCTTCTTCATCAGCGAAGATTTCCAAGGCTTTGTCAATGTTTGCCACTGAAACAGGGGATTCAGTGATATTTTGTGTCGCAGTTTTGGCAATGTCGACAAGGTCGTTATCAACTTTGTTAGCGATTGCCAATGCAATTTGGTTAGTTGCTTCACCGTAGACGTTTCCGTGTCCGACAAGGGCAGCTTTATCAGTAATTTCAATAGCTTTACCTGCTTGCTTAATTTTCATCTTGGTTTCTTTAGTGCCAAGCTGGTCGATAGGAATCGCAGTGCCTTCAGTGATATCGGTCGCATCCCCCGAGTACGTCCATTGAGGGACAGTCAATTCATCCCCTGGACGACCTACAAGAGTAGTGTCGATTACTGCAAGAGGTGTGAATTTGATTAACTTAGGCAATTTAGCTGAAACCATGTCAGCCATAACCTGTGGATTGATGACTTGTGCAGTCGTAGTAATACCTGTGGTCATTGATTAAATCATCCTTTCAATTGTTGGTATAGCTCTGGGTCTTTATCAAAAAGTTCTTGACGCTCATTGATCCCCATGCGTTTGAAATCATCCTTAGTGATTCCGTTAGCGTTAGCTGACGGGTTACCACCAACAGAGATTTTAGGTTGTGCTACTTGTTCAGCTTGCTTAAAGAGATATGGACTAGACTCTCTAAGGTTTTCAATGACCTTATCAAGTTTAGGTTTTCCAGATTCGTCAAGCTCGACTTCATCAAAATTGATGAATCTAGCAAGGTCATCTGAATTGTGAGCGTCCACATCTTTAAGCGCTAAACGAATAGCATTTGATTTAGTAACTTTCGCAAGGTTAGCTTCACTGTCAGTCTTGTAAGTGTCGAATTGAGCTTGTAAGTCTGTCAATTGTTGTTTGAGTTCCTCACTTGCTCCCTCTTTAGCTTTCAAGTCTTCGAGTGCTTGGCTTTGTTGCTCAAGCTGTTGTTTAAGACTGTCGTTTTCAGCTTGTAGCTCAGATTTAGCTTGCGCTTTAGCGTTCTCAATCCCTGAACCGTACGCATTCATTAAGGAATCAATCACTGCTTTGTCTTCGATACCAGCTTCAACTAACATGTCACGTTTTAAACTCATGCTTAAAACTCCTTTGTTTTACGTCCAAGGGACTGAATTTGCCTAGTTTTACGACATTCGACAGGTCAAAACAAAAACCGCATCAATTCGATACGGTTTGTTTTTTATTTTGGTCGCCCTCGCCCATCTAATTTACGGATTTCAAATCCGATTATTCCGTAGCTTTCAAAATTGGCGTTTACGCAGCTTTATTTCTGTTTCAGCTTCTCTCAGAGGGTCACTGTAATATCGCTCTCTTGAGTAATCACGATGCAAGAATGGATGTTGTGCTAAATAAGACCTCATTGCAGCCTGTCTAGCCTTGACTTGTCCCTTGTATTTATTTATCAAGTCTTCATCTTCTAGCTTGTTAGCAACGTGTAGAAGCTCCTTAGATTGTCTAATAGAGCGCTCTATAGCTCTCTGCTTAGATTGGCTATTAGCGTTCTTGATTGCTTCCTCTGGTGTTAAGTTGGCGAGGTGTTCTGGTAAGTCTGGTTTGTAGTTAACACCTACCACATAAGGCGTTAGCGTGTGATGGCAGTTAATTCCAAGGCAACCACCAGCGCTCCCGTAGCCGTAATCTAATAGCGAATAGATACGCTCACCTTCCTCTACTCTAGTCTGTCCAAAGGTTACAATTTGATGTTGAATTGGTGCACACATCTCACGAGCTGCAGGCTTCATCGAATAATAGAATGTATCGATGCCCAATTCTTTAGCTGGTGCCATTCTAGCTTCACGATAGACACGCCAAGAGGTCGAGTTAATAACTGTTCTTGCGTAAGTATCAGCTCTCCACTGCTTACCTTGCTTATCTGTAAAACCATAGAAACCTTTATCAGCCCATTTGATAACAGTGGTTGATATAGCTTTCTGAGGAGTCTCTAAACCAGTAACAACTTTTGCGACAGTCTCCTCAATAATTCCTTGATAGACCTTTCTAACGCTCTTAGGTAGCGTCGTATTAATCAGATTGTCAAGGTCTCCCATCGTCTGATTAGCGTAGTTTGCTAGATTAGTCTGAATAAGATTGTTCGTGATGAAGTTACCATTACTGCCCAATGCTTCTAATAACTGGCTCTTGGTATCCTTATACACCTTATAGCCCTCATTCTCGATGACGTATCTCAATTGTTCTTCAGCAACACCAGAATATTCAGCAATAAGCTTGATATTAGCATTGTTGAGCAATCCCATTTCACTCATTTTTTCGAGTTGCCATAGATATGGATTGTCTTCAAGGCTCGCAGTCCCACGCTCTCTCACTCGGTCAATTACTTGGTCGAATAAGTCCACTGTTAATTGATGGTAGATGTCCGCTACTCTACTAGCGTCAAGCGTTAATTGCTGGTCATTTAGTTTGATTTTCTTTTTTCTTGGCATATCAATCCCCTCGGCTCTTCAGCAAACACTTTAGCTGGGTTCTTTGCGATTCTGATCCATTCCAAGAATTTCTTTAAAGCTCTCACTCCCCATAGATTTCCCTTTCATCGTCAGTTCTAAAACTATCAGCACTTACCACAGTTTCGTCATTGATAGCTTGGTAAATCTCTTGAGCTTGTTCCTCGGTGACATTAAGTGTCTTCTCGATAGCCATCGTTTTCGGTGCGAATCCAGCAGCTACCATCTTAGACCAGTAATCAAACTCAGCGTTACGGTCATTGAATACACCATCATCCAAATCCACGCTGATTTCATCCATTGTAGGAATCTCACCAGTGTAGAGATTGTAGACCTTGGCAAGCTCTAGGATTGAAATGACAAGCTCTTTTAGTGACTGCTCTACTAGAGTAGCGATAGAGTTCCGCATTTGATACGTGTCTGATTGCTCTGACACTACCTCTGTAGCGGTCTTCATGCTTTTGCCATCGAAGCTAAACATACCAGCAGACACGCCCAACTGCATTTCAAAGATACTTAGACCTTTGTTAATAGCCTTGATATAGTCGTCCGAGCGTATGTTAGTAGTAAGGTCAGTAATGCCAATGCCCTTGTCCATGTCTCCACTATCAAATTGCTCGTAGACATTGCGTCCGGTCTCAAATTCACGTTTAACGGCAACCTTTTCACCGCTTGCGTCGAATTGTGTATTAATCATTTGAGTAGGAACTGCCACTCGACGCTGACCCATCTTGACCTCCCACATAAACTCGTCGTATGTGGTGTTGATGAAATCCATCGTAGTTTTGGCATTGTCAAAGATAGACAAACCCAAAGGACTGTTAATGTCCTTGTTGTTCATACCCGGTGGCTTTAAGTACGTAAACAACGGCCTTGTAAGACCATTTAGCGTTACAGTTTCCTCTAGGTCCTCATAGAGCGTCGATAGAGGTACACGTTGTCCGATACGAGTCTTAGAATCAGATTCGTATAGTTCGTTTGAAATTGTATAGCTATCCTTATCCCACTCATGGAACTCAATCAAGCTATAATACAGGACTTTCTGACCTTGCGTTTTAAGTGTTTTAGTAACAATAGCAGCACTCGATACATCTTGCGTGTTTGATTGCAATGGCAAGAATACTGGTGCTTGCACGAATGAAACTCTGATAAGGTCATCATCAACGTATGGACGCATAGCAAGACCACCAAGAGCAAGACATGACTCCAAGTAGCGTTCAAAGTTCTTGCTGAATCTGTCGTTTTTAAGCGTCTCGTTGACGAATGCATCAGCCACTTCATTATCAACTTGGATAGTCGCTTGCTCATTGAATACGAGACTGGCAACCTTCTTTGATGCCGTTCGTCCGATAGGCAAGTGGTTGAAGTCACGCTTCAGTTGTTTCCCATTGCTATCATTGTAGCTGACACGGTCAAACGCTCCTGAAAAATAGCGCAAGTTATCCATGATACGGTTGTATTCTTCGGGTGATATAGCAATTTTTGGGTGGTCTGTGATACTGTTTAGACTTTGATTAGTCATCACATAATTACTCCTTTTGAAAAAGTCCTTAATGGTCTGTATGATTCCCATTAGTAGCTCCTTTTAAGCTTTCAAATCTAACGCCCTAGCGTTATCTAAAACAAAGTATTTCATAGAGTCGCAGAAGTGGTCATCCTCTTTGATTACTTTCGGATCATCAGAATGTATCGTCTTTTCATCGTATCGGTACATCTTATGTTCCTCGTAGAATATCTTGTTAGCTGGTATGTCCAGATAATAGAAACGCCCCTCTGCTAACAGACTGATAACCATGTCAATCATGGTCTGGTTCTTCTTCTTAGCCACTGGGTGCCAGCGCTCGCCAAAGTCTTTGAAATATTGGTTTCTCAAAGCACCTTCAGCACTATCGATTGTCATTTTAAGTTTAGGCACTCGATAGTGTTTAAGTACCTTGTCAATGAAGTTACTAACCATGACAGTCAGCTCACTAGGTGCCTTCTTAATCACTTGACCAGCAGGGCTGTAATAGAATGTATCTAACAGAATCACATTACCTTTTGCGGTCAATCCATAAGCACCGCAAGCCGTAGCTGATTGTTGGTGTCCGGTATCCATTGCGAATGATATTCCGATAAGCCTGTCGTCTGTTGGTAAGCTATCGATAGCGTGGAATGTACTCATGTTATACACTTGATTACCAAGTCCAACCGCTTCACCAAGGTATAGATAGCGATAGTAGTCGTAATCATTCTGCTTGATGCGTTCGATATCCTCAAGCATTTGCTCAGTCACGAAACCAAGCTTATCGTCCAGATACGTGCTTGAATGTGCTAGATAGTTATCATTAGTCTTGATTTCCTCAAACCACTCGTTTATCCAACTATATGGGTTCCTGGGCGGGTTGTACGACCAAAAAAACTGCACGAAGGGAGCCTTCTCGTGTTTCTGACGCATGAAAGTGACGTTAGATTGGTCGAAGTCCTCAGCGTTGTTAAACTCAGCTGCTTCCTCGTACCAGACAGCAATGATATTCCCAATGTCATTTGATTTCAGCTTTTGGAAATCGTCTTGCCCGTAGAAGTAGAAGGTAGAACCAGTACGCTTGTGAACTATCTTAAACGGGCTCACAGTAGCCCTAAACTGGCTATCCAGACCAAATAGACTAATGGCCCATTGAACCTTATTAAACACGCTATCCCGAATTGTATTAGCTACCTTGCGGATAACTACCACGTTTGCTTTTTCACCGGCCATGATGTACTTAATCATCATATAGACAAGCTTTAGCACAATAACCGACGACTTGAAAGAGTTACGCCCACCCTTTAGCACGTTGTAAGGCTTTTGAGACTGCCAAACAACCTTGAAATTAGGGTTGACGTTTTTCTGGATATCAATCGTCACCATCTGGGATATCCTCCCATGCATTGATGATGTTGACGTTCATAGTCCCTTCGACACCACTATCAAGCTGCTCTCTTAGCTTTCTGATTTCAAGCTCCAATTTTTCGGATTGTTTAGCCGTTGGGTAGCGTCTCATGAGCTCACTGCCAGCTTTGATGACTTCAGCAATGGACGGAGATTTCTTTGTCTTGGCGAATTGACCTGTCATAGTGTTAAGTTCAATAACTTCTTCTGTCAGCTCTTGCCGCAAAATTGAGGTGAAAACTTGCATAACTTCGTCTTGCTTTGCTATCTTCTCTTTTTCAAGCTCTTTCAGTCGTTCTTCAATATAACTCTTGATTCTGTCATTTTCTAACAACTTGTGAGACCTAGTTCTTGCGTAGTTTTCAGTATATCCAGCCTTCAATGCTGCATTATAAGCCACGCCAGATATCAAATATTCATCCGCAAATAGTTTTTGTCGTTGATTTAGCCCAATACGTCCACCTCCTTCATTGCTAGATTTTTGTGCATAAAAAAGACAACCCACAAAATGAGTTGTCTAGCTATAATTATCAATACTAATATTATATCGCTAATAAACGTTCAAATCCTAACATTTATCAAGTATTTTTATTGTCTTAATCTCCCAGAAATACCAGACATTCACCGTTGCGGTAATTTTCCGCAAACTCCAAAATTGCTTGTTCTCTCATTCGATAATATTCACTTTCAGAATATCCAAGGTCCATATAGACTTCAATGTTGTACTGCTTGTGATTTCTGCAATAACACTCTATCAATATCTGACTGTAATGTCTATCTGATAATGCGTTGATAGCTCTGACGATAGCTTGCAAGTCTTGCTCAGCGGCAACCTTGCGTGTTACCATACTTTCGGTCTGACTATGGACCATGCCGTCGAATGATTTGGGTTCTAACGAGAATGAAGCCGTCACTTTAGGGGCGTATTCCAAGCCCGCTATCCGTGTTAGCATACGATACCTTCTTAGTATCTTTATAGCTTTGTGTTTTGTTGCGTTTTTATCTAATTCCGCAAATAGATCAATACTTGTCATGGCACCCCTCTTGTATGATATAATAGTTATATCGTGTTTCAAAGAGTGCCGGCCATTGTGTCGGTCTTTTTTTAGTCCAAGAAACGTTAAGAGGTTTTATATGAAATACTAGTTTCGTTTCTCAGACTTCTTTAATGAGTGGATAGATATACATTATTGGAGTTTTCTCTCCTTTTTTAAGAATATAAAAGTTGAATTAATGGAGATATACCTAGACCACAGTTTACGTTTCCTTTATCGCCTCCCGTGCGTTAGATTTGCAACACCACCAGTTAAGCGCTGCAGTGATTTGAATGAATGAATAAAGGCTCCTCTTTTCTAATTTTGATTAACTGGATTTTTTCAGCTTCGACCACCAGCCAGGGCGTTCACTGAGTAATGCAATTATGAGATAGAGGACACACCTCCAATCTCAAAAATAGCTGGGTTTAGTGCATAGGTCTATCAGCTATGCGAGTGTCCAAAAGCGTAATCACTTAGATATTTTGATAGACAATAGCCAGTGACGGATTCGAACCGTCTGAAACCATACTGGCTACACACTGAGCATGTAAGCTCGATATAAATAATGTTTAACAGTTGGCTTGTTGCGTCCAAGGCCTTCCTTGCTACGGTATCTTCTTGCAATTCTGTCGATATCCTCGTCTAACTCAGCTGCCCAATCGTAATTATTAAATACGTATTTAGCAATGTCGCCAAACAGTTCATCAGAGATTAAACCTTCTATTTGAATTAGCTTGCGAGGTGTCAACCTGTTAATCTCACGATATAGCTTGCTTAGATTGTCAGCATGTTTTCTCGCTTCTTCTCTTGAGCAACCTGTTAGCTCCATGATATGGGTTGTAACTCTCTTGCCGTAAACTTCTCGCATGGCTTCGATTTCCTCGCACAAACGCTTGAATAAGTCGTCTGGTAGTCCAGCATTATCAAATGATACATGCTTGTGATAGCACTTCTTCCCTCGATAATTCTCAGCTAGATATGCGTGTAGGTCGTTAAATAGTTGGTCTGAGATAAGACCTTTTAGGTCATCTAGCGTGTTCGGTGATAGCCTAGAGCGCTCGTGAATGACATTGCAGAATTTCTGTGAGTATTTCCTTGCTTCACGAACATCGCAGTTTCTAACAGCTCGGATTCATCCGTTAAACTCTCGCTTGTGTTTCACTCTAAGCGCATTGTATTCACTGACTAGCCGTCGATATAGCTCCTCGGTCAGTCCAGCGTTTGGGTATTTCCTAGTCATGAGTCTACCTCTAATAACTCCGGATTCTCCCATACATTCCCGATGATTTGTGTCGAATCCAAGACGTTGCACAAACGTTCGAAATTATTGCATTTAATCAATGTGCTAACGAACATTCCTAAATTTTGTCTTAGCTCAACAACTCCAGCAAGAAAACCGTCTTCCGAATCCAGAATATCCCCTTCAAAGATTTCTTTGCCATTTTTATCAGTAAATCCAGTTGATTGCATTAAAACGATATCATTGAAATCGTAGCGACTCGTTCTCTCAAAAAAGAGAGTTTTAACGGAAATTTCGCTTTTTCCAAAATCGACAGACATAATATCATCAACTTCATACATAGTTTTATGAATTTTATCCCATGCTCTGTATCTTGGAATCATTGCCCCCGTCCTTTCAGATAGCTGGGAATATCATCCCCGACCTGTACGCTGTCATACTGCTCCTTGCTTACAAGGAATTTCCCATAAGCCCCACAATCAAGGGTGTAGAGCTTTCCGACCATTTCCTTGCCGGTGATTTTTCCGTGCAATACAGTGGCATTGTCGGCCTTGTGCACGACTACGGCTTCTACTGGTCGATTTAGCACGCTGACTACAGTTGCGATGTTAATTCCAAGTGCTACCAACAATAGAACTGTAGCTACTACTAGCTGATTCTCTCGTTTAGAGGTCTTCTTCTTTAACGAATGTGCCATTTACCATTTTTCCTTTCCGATTCTTGATTTCCTCGTAAGCAATACTGAGACATTCAGTGACATCAAGGTCTAATTGATGTGCCAGCACGATAATCGTTACTAACGTGTCACCGATTGCATCCTTGAGTGCTGCTTGCGGTTCCGTGAATTTGGTCGGTTTCAAGAGCACATCCCGAATTTCTCCGACTTCTTCAGTTACACGCATCCACTGAATTTTTGGGTCAGCTTGCTTTAAATTGCGTTCGTCCGCCCACTCGTTGATTTTGGTGATTAGATCTGAGAATGTGTTATTGGTATCGTAGCCTAGCAAGTAAGGCACTTCCACACCAAAATAATCAGCTAAAAGTTGAGCTTTTTCAGGTTTGATTTGACTTTCACCGTTTTCCCATTTTTGATAGCCTCGTCTAGTCATTCCTATAAAATTAGCTAACTCTTGTTGAGTCATTCCCTGTGACGTTCTTAATTCTTTAAGTCTGTTCATTTTTGATTACTTCTTTCAGCCATTGAATAAGTAGCAATATTGCTCTACATAATAGTGTTACCATGAGTACGAGTAATACTCTGATGATATTTTCAAACATCATTCCACCTCTTTCACTTCCACGCCTTCGCAAGAGAAAACCCATCCGAAACCAGCATCTTCTAGTTCTTTGCGGGTGAAGGTCGAACGTCCTTTATCCCCTGTAAATTGTGTTCTTGTGAATTGAGGTGTCAGTTCCTCGTCATTCAGGTAATATTTTCCCAAATACTGACCGAGAACAGCTTTTATCTTAACTGTATACTGCTTCTCTTTCTCAACCTCATACCCGTTGAACCACGCTTGAACGAATGTATGCACTTTGTCTAGGATTAGCCAATCTCCGACACGCCCGTCTGGTGCTTTGTTTACAGCGCCTACCACCGTAAGATCGCCCTCGCTCTTCACCTTTTCAAGGTACTCTGCAATATACCGGGGAATTACTGGTTTAGGAACGATTGAATCATATAAATCCTCAGCGTGAGCGATTGAAAGGTATCCTCCCTTTGATAGTCTTTGTACTGCTTCATCTTTGTTCATCATCGCTAATTTCCTTCCATCCAAACAATTGTGCGTGCTACTCGTACTATCCATCACATTCCTCCATTTCCACTGTATACATCCTAGAATTGCGATATTTAACACCTCTCAAACGATGTAACTCGTTGATAGCGTCATTTCTGTTATTGAATACATGGACACTATCTTCCATGCTGTCGTAATAAACAATAACTTTATATTTCATGTCATTCCTCGCTTTTATCTATGTAGATCACCGTGGCAGTAGCTACCATGAAGCCGTATTCCTTATTTACGTCATAAGTAACTCTGACGTCCAGTAATTCAACACCATTTTCTTCAATCCACTCGTTTATTCTTTCGTCCAAACCATTATCTGTATCACTGTCGCTAAATATCTTCACTTTTCGCATAGTTCTACCATCTTTCTTAGTAATTCTTCATCCGGTAACTGCTCCAGTGTTAGAATACGGTTGAGTTTCTTTGTATCAATGCCCAACTTAGCACTGATATACTCTGCATCCTCATGGTTAGCCCAAAACCATCTTGCGAATTCTTGAGTCTGATCTAATACGCTGGTATGTCCATAGTTGCCTGGTGCATAGACCCCTACCAGCTTGTCTTTATATCTGCTATTCATCCCAACTCCTTGATTTCTAATTCAATGCGTGGATTAGGGCTGTACTTCTTGCGAGCTCTTAAATCGCAAACGATACTGTCATCCGTCCAGACGATACCCTTCTTATCAACTTTGTTGTAACCAGCTTTTGAAATGCTGTCAAAGAGCGATTTGACCAGATTATCAACGTCCGGGATTTTCGCATGCCAAAGCCTTTCAGCCCTGAATTTTTTGAATGTATCCCACGTTTTAGCTCTAGCTTTTGGCGTGGGCATTTTTGATACGCTCAAAGGTGCTTTCATATAGAAGGTGACATCAACCATAATAGGGCCGTCAAAGAATTGCCCGTCATATTCTTGCTCGATAAGTTGCGAGCATTGACGACGCCATGCCTTCATTTTGGGGTCTTCATAAGTTCCGAATTTGCTAAATCGCGGCCTTGTTTGAGGTTTAGGCTCTATATTCAAAACTAACTTCATTGATGTTTCTCCTTTAAAAATCTCTTGTAGACCTTAGTGAATATCTCTATCACTAGTTTCTGTGGTATGTTTGACCGCTCATTGTAAGATTTAGAAAAGTGTCCCCACTTCACATCTTGCTTGATGATGTCATTTTTAAGACTTAAATTAAGGTTACTAGCGAACTTTGTGGGTTTCTGCAATGGGTAATCATAGTTGTTATACCTTGTCAAATTAAGGTATGGTAGCTTAAAACCTATGATATCCTTGATGTATTTCCACATCCTGCCACCAGCGGGGTTTTCTATGATAAAGTACCTTGGGTCATACCGCTTGATGATTTCGATAGTGTTGAAAACTGTCAGCTCTCCATTCACACGTTTCATAAACTGTCTGTCATAATGATAATTTTGATAAGCTTTATCATAGTCTGATTTACTCCTAATTGTAAACATACTACCCTCCATCTGAGGAACAAACAGACTGTCTGAGAGGTCTTCCCGTTTCCAACAAGCATTACCCTCGGACATGGCACTAGCATTACTCCAGCTTTCGCATGGTGGGCTTGCTATGATTAGGTCAGGTTTAGGCAATTTGTCCAATTCATCAAAAAGCGTATTGTCCCCAAACAGACGACTGTAGTCTGCTAAATTTAGATTGATAAAGTGATTGTTCTTATTTTCTATGTCAATTCCCACTGGGTATAAGTCAATGTTAGCAACCCCCGAATCATTCAGGGTGGCAACACCTTTTGTGTAGCTACCATTTCCACTGTCAAACAATGCCCATACAATCATTTTAGTATCATCCATTAGCACACACCTCAGAACGGCAGCATATCATCACTGATATCCATAGGGTTTGAGTTCCCGTATGGGCTGCTTTCTCTTGCAAAGTTTGGCCTTTGTTGTTGCGGTGCTTGTTGCCCGTAAGGCCCTGCATAGCCGTTGTCATTGCCAAACGCTCCCGATGTATTGCCTTGGTTAGCATTGCCACCTTCACGCGCTGCACGGCTCTCCAACATTTGGAAGTTTTCAGCGACAACCTCGGTTACATACACACGTTGACCTTGCTGATTCTCGTAGCTACGTGTCTGAATACGTCCAGTAATTCCAATCAAAGCGCCTTTTTTAGCCCAGTTAGCCAAATTCTCAGCTTGCTGACGCCAGATAACGCAGTTGATAAAGTCTGTTTCACGTTCACCGTTAGCGTCCTTAAAATTACGGTTAACCGCAAGGCTGAAAGATGCTACTGCAACATTGTTGCCGGTGTATTTTAGTTCTGGGTCACGGGTTAGGCGCCCAACAAGACAAACTGAATTGATCATTGATTCTCTCCTAGAATTTCGTAGTTTACAAAGTTGTCATCAAGCAGCTTAGCAAATTGGTGCCATTGATTCTCTCCACCATGGAACGTAAGAGAAAGATTGACCTTGTACGGCTCAACGGGCTTGCTAGGCACTTCTTCAACGGGTTTAGCGTCTTCGATAACCTCACCAGTTTCAGCATTGACTGCCTTGATTTCCTCACTAGCTGACTGTTTAGCCATTGCTTCAATTTCTGCTAGGCGTGCCGCTTCTGCTTTCGCTTTGGCTTCTGCTTGCTTCTTACGCTCTACGGCTGCATCACGGTCTTTCTTCATTTGCTTCAAAATTTCAACTAGAGGTGTGTCATTGTTCAACGCTCTAGTGTATGGTTCCGCTGGCAGCTCATAGTCAAGAGCTTGTTCTTCAATCATGGCAACGTTTGCTTTGTATTCTTCTAATCGGTCATACTCAGCCAAAACCAATGCGTCAATCTTTTCTTCTGTCGCTTTTTTGAGCTTCATTTTCTTATCCATGAAATCTCCGACTTTAGAAAAGCTCTCGTACTTGTCCTTGAATGTGTCCTTGTCTAGTCCAGCTAGTTCACACTTGCTTTCAAATACTGATCTAACGTGGTCGATTCGCAGCATTTTTTTGTGCTCATCAATCTCATCACGTTTGGCACGCAAATTGTTAAGGAGTGCCTTCAACGGATTTAGTGAGGTTTTTAGGTTAGATTCAAACTTGGTGAGCGGGTCTTTGTAGATTTTGCCGATTTCCTTACGCTCGTCATCAAGTTTGTCAATAAGACCTTTATAGCGTGTGATTTCTTTCTTGATGTCGCTATATTCAAGTTTTTCCAGTTGTTCGTCTGATAGCTCGCTAACTGCCGCTTGGATAGCTTTGTCAAATGCTTCAAAATCGAAATTAATCGTCCCTGGTGTATAGACTGGTTCGATTGTTTCCAAGAAATTATTTGTTGCGTTGTTTGTTACGTCCTTCATGTTCTATCCCTTTCGATTGTTGATTTGCGTTTGAATGTCGTTAGTTACCACGTCAAATCCCGGTACTAGCAACTCATGGAAGTCATTGAGCTTGTACTTTTTCAAGTAGTAATTAGCTATTGTTTCGGTTGCTTGACCAGTAATTAGAGCTAGCTCATTGATTTGCTGCATGATTAGGTCATGTTGCTCGTTGCTGATGAAGTTAGGTTGTTGATCGCTTCTTGACTCGTAGCGTGCTTGTTGCGGTTGTTGGTGTTGATGTGGTTGAGGGTTGTGAGGTTGGTTTTGTTGTAAACTATCCTCCGACACTTCAAATTGGTCAACGTCTTGATCACCGATTGCAAACAACGACTGTAAGGCATATTTCCCAGCGTATGATTGCACCGCTCCAGTCCATTGCGGCTCAGTCATTTGTTTTAAGTCACCGTTGCGAGTTTTCAAAATCGGTACTAGAGACAATTCAGCAAACGCTACCGATTCCACGTTTTTTTCTTTACTGAAAGCCGTAGCAGTGGCTTTGATATATGTTTTGTCCATGACTACAACCAAGTCATAGTCAACAACAACACTCCAGTTAGATTTCAAACTTTTGAATGTATTGTAAATGTCCTCAGCGCTTCTTGAAGCGTACTTGGCATTTCGTTCTTGCTTTTTTTCAAGCTGCATCCGTTGCTGCAACTCTGTGAATGTCATTTCTTCCATGTCATATCCTTTTATATGCCCCTAATTCTCAAATTTTGGGGGTTATTTGCCGTTTTACCGTTTGTCTAGTGTAATTGTGCCACTAGATTATTCAGGGCGATTACAAGCGATTTTAGAGCCATTTCTTGCCCTTTGACTTTTTTAGGTTCCATAGCTCCTTTTTCAGCTTGGTGTTCTCTTGAGCTAGTGACAAGATTCTGTCTTGCTGACTATTGATAATCTCGCCCAGCTCCCGACCTAAATTCATGTACTTGTTCCGCCATCGGCTATCGACTTCATAAGTTTCTTGTTTCATGTTTAATGCCTACCCTCCCACCACTTCAATTATTTATTTGTCGTCCAGTGCTTCGAGTGTTTTGACGAAATTAACGTAAGCCTCATAGTGTCTACCACTGTCTTCGCTATCTTGATACGCTTTTTTAATCAACTCTTCACTAGTTCCATAGAAACAGCCGACACGCCATTTTTGGTTTGACCGCGTGTAAGTAAAATATCTTCCGCTAGACCAGCTGTTTTTAAAAACGATGTGGTCGTTTAGTTTTGAGACCTCAGCGTTACCATAGACCTCAGCGTTACCAGAGACCATAGCGTCACCATAGACCTCAGCGTTACCATAGACCCTAGCGTCACCATAGACCCATGCGTCACCATAGACCTCAGCGTTACCATAGACCTCAGCGTTACCATAGACCCTAGCGTCACCATAGACCTCAGCGTTACCAGAGACCCTAGCGTTACCATAGACCCATGCGTTACCATAGACCCTAGCGTCACCATAGACCTCAGCGTCACCAGAGACCCTAGCGTTACCATAGACCCATGCGTTACCATAGTGGCTTAGATTACCCTCTTTCGCAATGTATCCACCCAGTTCGCCTTCTTTGACATTGCCAAACGAAATCAAGGCTTTAACTCGAAACAATTCGATCCCGAACACTGTGATTTTAGACGATAAATCTAATTCAAACTTCTTAATCATTTTCTTCCTCGCTGTATTTTTTAAATCCAAGAGTAAGTCCAGTGATACCCGCTGCGATGACTACAAGACCAAGAGTTGACATGATACCTTCTTTCTCACCAGTAACTGGAAGAGTACCACCGTAAACGGGTGTATTTACCCCCTCTCTTGGCTCAGAATCGAGCTTATAAGATACTGCGGCAGATTGTGCCGCTTTATTATTAGGACGCTCTACGCTCGTTTTAGGGGCCTTTTCTGGCGTGCTAGGTTTTTCTGGTGTTGGTTCCTCTGGAATGTGCAATTCTGGCAAGTCCAAGATAGGGGCATCATTCGGAATCACACCGCCTTCAAACGGTGGCAACTCACGAACTTCTGGAATTCCCGGAATACCTCCTTGGAATTCAGGCTTATCGTGTACTGGTGCTTCATTTGGTACTGTGCCTCCGTTCCACTCTGGCTTGTCGTAAACTGGTGCTTCGTTTGGCACTGTGCCGATTGGCTCGTTATATTCTGGTTTTACACGTTCTTCAGGAATACCCGGAATGCCACCGTTAAATTCAGGGATTTCAACTTTTGGAGCTTCACGAGGAATTTCAAATGTTGGTTCAGGCTTGTTCTCACCAGACGCATCACCACGGCCACCGACAAGCTGAATTTTTTGATATGCAACAGAACCATCATTTTCAGCTTTAAGCTCAATTTTGTTAGTTGGATTAGTTGAGTCCTTGACAGCATTTACAAGCTTAGTCTTGTAGTACAAGTAAATCATGTGGTCCAAGCGGTCCATTTTGATTTCAAAGCCATGCTCTGATTTTGAGATAGACTTAACTAAGTCCATAGCTGAGCCTTTGTCAATCCAAGGGTCTAAACTTTCAATGTTCTTGATTTCAAAGTAATCATCTACTAACTTTTGATTATCGCTCATGGTATCAATGATAGCGACATTGTTTAACACACGTTTTGCATAGTTTACACGAGCCGTCCAATTAATCACTGTAGGGTCTTTTTCGTCTTGGAATCCCCACTTAGTAATCAGTTCATCTTTACCAATAACTCCCTCTTTACCAACATTGGCAGTTACAAGCGTTCCGTTAAAATTGACTGTAATCGGCTTGCCTGGGACAACCTTATCTGTCCAACTTGCATCCAGCTTAAGACTCATGCTCTTATTTAGAGGATGATTCTTAAAGTAGTCGTTGAATACAGTAGTCACCTTGTTAGCTGTTGCATCTGCTGTAGCTTTGCCGACAACTGCATTTTCTGGATTGTGTACATCAAATTCATAAGATGTTTGGAATTTTACTTCTTCAGGCAAGTCGAAAGTAACCTTGTCGCCCTCGTTAACTTCAATGTTGTCTGGAATTTTCACATCATCGTACTTAACCTTAAACGGTGTGTATCGTCCAATTCCTTCAGGTTGTTCAACTGTAACGCTAGGGTTTTCGACTGTGATAGTGTCACCCTCTTTGACTACGCTAGTAGGTGCTACTGGAGTAGTTACTTCTGTAGTTGCTGCTGGTGCTTCTGCTACTGGTGCTGTTTCAGCTGCAACTGCTGGTGTTTCCACTGGCGCCACTGTTTCAGACGGTGCCACTGTAACGTTACCAGCGTTGTCAGCAGTATAGACATTAGCAACCGCTGGTTGAGTATCTGCCACTGGCTGAGTGGTTTCGTCTGCTGATACTGACCCAGCTCCAATCAATAAAGCTGTAGCAAGAGCAAGCGTTCCACACAAGCCATAAGCTTTTGATTTAGTGAAAGATGGTTTAGCGACTGTTTGAGTGTTAAAAGATTTCATGATATAATCTCCTTGTAATTGTTTTTCTGCACAGGCTCTTACCTGTGCTTTTTTAGTGCTTCAATCCGCACCCATAGCCCCACCGCTTCATGTTTTTTTGTTTTTTAGAAAAGATAAGTGTGTGGAAAAGTAAATTATAATTTGGGGTATTAAAGTATAAGTTACACTCCACGATGGGGTCGTGGCTACGGACTGAAGAATGTGATCTTATCGGTTTCCGTATTTTGTCAATAGCTCACGCTCACGTTTTTGGCGTTCTTCATATTTACGTTCGTTCTCTTCGTATGGTGTCCATACTGGCTCAAAAAAATGTTCTGGCTCTTGTTGTTTCTTGTTTGACCAAATCCATCCGAATAGTTTTTTCATGTTTTTTACCTCTCTTATTCTTCTAACTATGATTATTACTGTATTGTTATCTATTAGTATTTATTTCCAGTTAGTGCCGGTAGGCTCTAGATTGTTGTTAGTTAGTACTTGTTGTATAGTTAGTATTTATTAGTGCCCAATTTTACACATTGCAATTTTACACATTGCAATTTTACACATTGCAATTTTACACATTGCAATTTTTGGGAACTGTAAAATTTACGTTGTTCTATCTGTGGATAACTCTTTCTCAAGATGTCCCATCAGATACTCTAGATAGTTGTCTGTTATAGGAACATCTGAGAAAAATCTGTGCACCTCGCTCCCTTTTCCTCTACCTAAGCTACGCTTAATCACTCTCATATATCCAGCTTCTTCTAAGATTTTGAAATGGCTATCAACGGTAGTGCGGCTTATGCCTAGCCGTCTTGCGATTTCATCAGGATATACAACCCAATCAGGCTTATTGGTCAAGATGACCGTTAAAATGCCTATTGTTGCTGGTTTCAACCGCTTGTCCTGAGTGAAAGCGTTATTGATAGATGTGTAATTTTCGTTTGCGTTCCTGATTATGTATTGCATACCTCATAGTCAAGCCCCTTTCCGTAGTTTTTCTTTGCGAAAACCTATGATGATGTCATAGTAAGCGTGGCCGCTAGGTATGACATATTTAGTTAGATCATCAACTTTGGAACCGTCTGCCATAATGTTGATTATGGTTGGTTCCCATTTTTGTTTTTCCATGATATAATCTCTTTAGTTTAAATTTTCTATTGGTCTGACTCTGGCAGGGGTCAGCCTTTTTTGTTGCCTCATTTAGTAGCCCTTTTTGATATAATCGACTTATCCTGACGAAAGGAGGATAACTATGATTACTTGTCACATTATGATTAATGGTCGTGTTGAACCTACACCAATGACATTGCCTACTATTCCTACTATCGGTTCTGTCGTTGCTAAGTCAGCAGACCATAAATCTGAGCATTACTTGGTGAAATGCGTTGAGTATGTCAACGGACATGATACTGTCAATCTACATGTTCAACCATTTCCTAACCAAATCAGTGCTGTCAACGCTGTTGATGGTTTCAGGAATAGCAGATAACTCTACTATCTTGACCCAGTAGCTATCTAGCACTTTCTTATCAACGTAGACCGCTTGTTCGCATAAACCGATGTGTCCATCAATGATCATCGCTCTACGGACAAGCAGGTCTTTTTCTGTTTCCAGTTCAATACGTCCAGCAATATTGCCAGAGATTTCAAGGTACTTGTATGGTTCTTCCATTTTGTTTAAACTCCTTTAAGCCTCTTGTTCGATGAGTGGCAGGATGTCGTTAGCTTTTAGCAATTCATACAAGAACAAGCGCCCTTTTTGTGTCCAAGTCGTTGTCATATTGACTTGAGTTTGACCGTCCTTATCCTTGTAATCAAATGTCGAACTATCGACATAACCCTTACCAACATATTTCTTATACAAAATCCATTGACCGTTGACCTTGTACTGAACACCTAGATCGTGCAAGATTGCATTGAATTTCTTGGCACTCATGCCGTAATCTGCCGCAATCTGGGTAACACGCACCGCCCCTTTGCTTTCCAGAATGATGTCGAAGTAGCGTTTTTGCTCTTGCGCCAAGGCCAACTCAGCCTCTAGTTTCACCACTTTAGCCCGTTCGTCTTTAAGAGCTTGAAAGGCTGCAATAGCAAGGTCAGGATCATTAAGCAGTTGGTCTGTGGCATACATGCCATGTTTGCGGATGATTGGCAAAACCTCTGATGTGACCCAACGTTTAAACTCTTTGGCTTGTGGTAGTTTGCTGGATAGGATAAGCGAGTAAAGACCTGACTCGTTGATGATGGTCATTTTTTGAGCTCCGCCAAGGGTGCCCCAAATTTGTCTCACCTTCTAATTACGCTTAAAACAGACTTCCTTGATGGTTTGTGGTGAAAATCTCGTTTTTTAGCTCTGGATCATTCAAGCCCCAATTTTCGATAAAGATAACGGCATTCTTAAATTCTTTAGCAGGAATTTCTTTGCGTCTCACACCGAAACGGTCAATGATTTCTTTGTTGATGGCGTGATACGCTTTAGCACGAATATGATTATCTCGGTAAGCCTTGCTTTTCTTGCCTTCTAACAATCCAACAATCTTGCTGTTTACGAGGTTAGTTAGTTTAATTTCTTGTGCAGCGTTCACTCTCATGTTGTCTTCTAGGTTAGCAATACGCTCCTCATGATTTTCAAGTGCATCTAGCATGTTTCTAGTAACTGCTAGATGTGATACTTGTCTTGCGTGGTCTTTGCTTTGACCAATAATGTCATTAGTCATAAAATTTCTCCTTCAATTACATCGTCTTGTTCCAGTATTTCAGAAACGCTACGGCTGAGACTATTTAGCATTGTTAGGAAAGTTTCAAGCTCGGTTCTAACTTTCGGATTGCTTAACGCTGGTTTGATATCCAGAAATGCAACGCCGCCAAAGTTAGCAAGGAACTTGTTCCCTTTTTCCAAAAAGTTGATAGTGTGACGGTAAGCAGATACTTGCTTTTGATAACTGTCTAACTGCCCTTGCGACTGTTCGATAGCTCTTGTCAATTCGTCGTATTTAGCTGATTTTTCGTCAACCTCTTGACGTTGATCCATTAACTCTTTGAGTTGTGATTCAATGATTTGCACTCGTTCGTTAGCCGCTTGTTCGCTTTCTGAAAGCTCTTTGTTTTTTGCTAGTAGTTTTTTGTTTAGCTCTTGCGTAGCTTTATAATCGTCTGGGATGACTTCCTTTTCAATCACCTTTTCAGTTGGTTTGATAAGTTTAGTACGTTCTAACTCGCCTTTAACTGTTTCAAGTGCTTGCTCTTTGAGTTTGAGACGACGCTCAAGCTCTTTGTATTCTTTGCGAGTTGTGATGTCGCCATCAAAAACCGCTTGGTTAGCATCTTCTAACGCTGAATTTTTAGCCATCTCAAATTGCAGCGATTTAGGGACGCTATCAAATATCTCTTTTTTAGGTTTGTTCAGATTCTGAACAAACTTATATGAGTTGATATAGTTATATGCGTTTGTTCTTGAAAAACCTTGGCTTTCTACCCATTTGCTGAATAAACCATCTCCATAACTCGATAACTCTTGTTGTGCTTTGTAAAAAATCTCACCAACAATAACTTGATAATTTTTATACACGCCATCGAGCTGATTACTCAACGCTTTGAGTTTATGAGCTGCTTCAGTTTCAACTAATGAATAATCAAAGTCGTTTTCGGTTAACGTTATTTCGTTCATTGTTGCCTTTCTATTTTTGATATAATAGTTTTTAAAAACGAGGTATTGACATGAAGAATAAATCTGAAGTAATAGCACCACTAATGTTAGTGGGTTCGCTATACATTGAATTTCACTGTATTACACCAGATAGCCATTCAGCTTTGACTAGACTGGCCGACATCAATTGGATGTATCTATGTCTAGTAATTGCCCTCGCTTTATTCATTTCACTGATAGTGTTAAGTTATATCCATGACATTCTGCTCTATTTCAAGTTTGAAAAAGAAGGAGATATAACTTATAGCTTTGTGATTGCTTTAGCTATCTTCGGAATCCTCGTTTTGAGAAACTGTTTAATTGTCCTGTCTGACACTCAATTTGGCAATTTAATGTCCTTCGTTAGCGTCCCCATTTTCGGTGTTTTCTGGTCGCTCTCCAAACGAACGCTCAAAGCGAATAGGAAGTATAATAAGAACCGCAACAAGCGCCGTTAGAGTAAATAGCATGTAGGTCGTAAAGTCCCACTCTGGGATTGGACGGCCTTTTTGCATGAACTCGATAAAATCGTGAATGTGATTCATTCTGTTTGAACTCCTTTCTTAATTCTTGACTTGAATTAAATTCAAGTTTTACTGTAAAAAAATATCAGATACCGTACAGATCAGACGATTGAATGTGATATTTATTACAGATGGTCACCATATTCTTAGGAGAAATAGAAAGCACATTCTTCTCCCAAGCGCTGACCGTTTGAGCTGTCGTACCAACGCTTTTAGCGAATTCTTCTTGCGTCATATTATGACGGGCTCGAAGTTCTTTGATTGTAATCTTTGGAACTATTTTTGTCATTTTGTTCCTCCTCTCTAACTAACTTACAAACATATTGTAACTTGAATTTAATTCAATGTCAATAGTTTTATTGATTTTTTTTCAAGTTTTTTTAGTTTTTTTATAAAACAACTTGAAAGTTAGGAAAGTCTCCTATATAATACTAATATAAACAATAAGGAGAAAGATATGGATTTGAATAAGCAAAGAGGAAGTAGAATTGAAAGTTTGAGAGCTAACAAAGGCATTAGTCAACTTGAATTAGCAAAAATGTTAGGGTATAAGTCTGACTCAACTATTTCGAAATGGGAAAACGGTGCTAGTATTCCGACGGGGACAAAGATTGTAAAATTAGCTCAAGTTTTAGGAACTTCCACAGACTACATCTTGTATGGAGTCGAAAAGCCTACTGTCTCTGATATTCAATCTATCTATGATGACCTAAATGACATAAACAAGAAAAAAGTAGTAGATTTAGCTCTTACCTTGCGTGATAAACAAAATAGAAAGCCAATTCAAATGACTACTGTTTTTATCACAGGCTTTGTTTCTGCCGGTAACGGGGTTATGCAAGACGACTATGTAGACGCTGAAATCACAATTCCCTCTAATGAGGTTCCTGATGAATTTGATAGCGTTGCAAAAGTAATAGGCGAAAGTATGTCACCTAAAATAAAAGACGGAGACCTACTTTTTATCAAGCATACCCCGCAAGTAGAGAATAATGATATTGCAATTTTTCAAGTTAACGGCGAGAACTATGTCAAACAGTTCAAATCAAACGGAACACCATACCTGAAATCACTTAATCCCGACTACGACAATGTCTATCTTTCAGAAAATGACGACATCCGAACGATCGGGAAAGTCGTAGATATCTATAGAGTTTAAATTATGTGCAATCACTGAACCACATTAAAAGCTGGGAGGAAATTTTATGAAAAAATTATTGTCTGTTGGCTTGCTAAGCCTATCTGTTATTACTCTTACTGCTTGCTCTCAAGCTAAAAGCACGTCTTCTCAAACTAGCTCGTCAAAGGCTAAAACTGAGCAGTCAAGTGAGAGCAAAGTTCCCAAAGAGTACAAAACTGCTGTAACTAAAGCAAAACAGTATGCTAGTACCGTTTATATGTCTAAAGAGGGATTGCGTGCTCAACTCGTAAGTTTTGATAAATACTCTCAAGATGCTTCTGACTATGCTGTAGAGAACTCTGGTATCGACTATAGCAAGCAAGCTATTGAAAAAGCGAAACAATATCAAGATACTTTGGCTATGTCTCCAGACGCAATACGCAATCAATTGGTAAATTTTGACAAATTCACACAAGAAGAAGCTGACAATGCTGTCAAAAATCTGAAATAAAGCAAAAAAGCCCTACACTCACCGTCGCCAAACTTAGAGTGTAGAGCAGCACCACAGAAAAAACGTGTAAACTGGAACTAGTCTTACATGTTCTTTTCTGTACCCATTTTATCAGAATTGAGGTACAAATACAATGGCAATGCATAAAGTTGCTATCTATGTACGAGTTAGCACCACGAATCAAGCCGAGGAAGGCTATTCAATCGACGAGCAGAAATCAAAACTAACAAGCTACTGTGAGATTAAGGACTGGAATATCTACGACATATACACTGACGGCGGTTTCTCTGGGTCTAACACGGAACGTCCAGCACTAGAGCGGCTAATACGAGATGCAAAGAGAAAGCTGTTTGATACGGTTCTAGTGTATAAGCTAGACCGGTTAAGTCGTAGTCAGAAAGATACGCTCTATTTGATTGAAGATGTATTTCTGGAAAATAATATAGAATTTGTCAGCTTGCTCGAAAATTTCGACACCTCAACTCCTTTTGGAAAGGCAATGATTGGTTTATTGAGCGTGTTTGCCCAGCTGGAAAGAGAACAAATCAAGGAACGCATGCAGCTAGGCAAGCTAGGACGGGCAAAATCTGGCAAGTCTATGCAGTGGGCAAAGACCTCTTATGGCTATGATTACGTCAAAGAGACTGGCACGCTCTCAGTCAACCCATATCAAGCCCTAATCGTCCGAAAAATGTTCGAATGGTATTTATCGGGGATGTCGATAACCAAGCTTAGAGACGCCCTCAATGAGCAATATGGACAAGATAAAGAGTGGAACTATAGGACAGTTAGGGTTATCCTCTCGAATCCGGTATATTGTGGGTACAATCAATTTAAAGGTCAGATATTTCCTGGCACTCATGAGCCTATTATTTCCGAAGAAGATTTTAACAAGGCGCAAGAGGAAATCAAAACTAGACAAAGGACTGCAGCTCAGCGATTCAACCCCAGACCATTTCAAGCCAAATACATGCTTTCTGGCATAGCTCAATGTGGCTACTGTTTAGCTCCTCTTGCTATCAAGATGGGCATGAGACGAAAAGATGGTACACGCTTAGTCAAATACGAGTGTAAGCAGCGCCATCCACGTAAGACTAAGGGTGTGACAGTTTATAACAACAACGAGAAATGCGACTCTGGGTTTTACTTCAAAGACGATATCGAGCACTTCGTCCTAACTGAAATCAGCAAGCTGCAAACTGATTCAGACTATATCGACAAGCTATTTTCAAACACGGATAAAGAGACGATAGACCGTGATAGCTACCAGAAACAGATTGATAATCTGACCGCTAAAATTAGCAGGCTTAACAATCTATACATTGACGATAGAATTTCACTAGAGGAATTGCAAAAACGTTCAAGCGACTTTATGGCAGAGCGTGCAGCGCTTGAAAAAGAACTAGACGCTGACAGCTCTGTTAGAGCCGTAGAGCGAAAGAAAGACATTAGACGGGTACTTGATACCAAGGATATCTTTATGCTTGACTACGAGCAACAGAAAGCCATAGTACGAGCCTTGATAAGTAAGGTTAGGGTTACTAGTGAATCCATCGTTATTTTATGGAAATTATAGAGAGTTTTAGTTACATCCATTTCAATCAGAGTAAAAGCACGTAACTTAACGGCATTCAATTTTTTCAACATC